>OGCO01002632.1_pt1 | contig 23047 bp, 18 predicted proteins | sample 1570171 | NCBI WGS metagenome assembly OGCO01 (sample SAMEA4370583, study PRJEB24528) | human gut metagenome
CCAGAGCCATTTTCATGGCCAGCTCCGGGCAGATGACACGGGACTCCATATCTTCGCCGGCGGTCTTGATGGCTAAGAAGGTTCCACCGACGATGTTGGAGCTTCCGGGACCGGTCACAACGGTGGTGATCCCCTGGCGGAGAGCCGCGTCAAAGGTGGCATCCTCTGGGTTGATGGCATCTAAGCCCCGCAGTCCCGGAAGGACCGGCTCCGTATACTCATTTCCGTCCATTTCCTCGCGGCAGGCGGTTCCCCATAGACCTGCATGGCAGTGGGGGTCCACAAGACCGGGAGTGACGGTGCGTCCGGCGGCGTCGATGATCTGGCAGTCCTCCGGCACCTCTCCCACCTGGCCGACCTTTACGATCTTTCCGTCGTCGATCAGGATATCGCCGGTCTGCTCATACATACCGGCCATGGTGATTAAATTTCCATTTTTGATCAGCAGCAATTGAAAAGCACGCTCCTTTCTTAGATCATAGCTCTAAATCAGTACTATTGTACAAATTTTTTGTGAAAATGTCAAAGAAATTATGGAACATAGGGAGGAAAAACAAAAAATATATAGAGGACTGGGAGATCTGGTTGTTTTTCTGTATATGAGCGACTATAATGGAATTGAATGGAAAATACAGGGGGGGGGTATAAGGTGGAAAAGCCCACAATGCTGATCGTATCTCAGAGCTCAACGACAAATGTAGGAATGCGGTCCTATTTAAATCATATATTTAGTAAATATATCCATCTGGAAACCTGCCTTGCGGCAGATGTGGATACGGAACGGATGGAAAAGGCGGATCTGGTACTGTTCAGCTCCAGATCCGCGGCCAGGATCGCGGAGCCTCTCATGACGCCGAAGATCCGGTATCTGATCTGTATCCGGACCTTTAACCATACGTATTTAAACAGGATCCTTTCGATCCCGTCCAATTCGGAGGTGTATCTGGTCAATGATTCGGAGCGCTCGGCAAAGGACAGCATACAGCTTCTATACACACTGGGGATCACCCAGTACCGTTTCATTCCCTATTATCCGGGCTGCCCGGAGACGGATCCCGGGATCCAGTATGCGGTGACGGTGGGAGAAAATAAGCTGGCTCCCAGGAACGTCCAGACGCTGGTGGACATCGGGATCCGGATCGCCGATATTTCGACGATCTCGGAGATCGCCTCATTTTTCCATCTGCCTTTAAGCCTGGCGGATGTGGTGTCCTTAAATTATATCAACCAGTTTGTGCAGCTTTTGAAAATATCCAATCACCAGCTGAGCCAGGCCACTAACACGAAGTTCATTACCCAGAGCATCATCAGCAACATTGATACGGGCATCTGTATCATAGACGATGAGGGGAAGATCCAGATGATCAATAAGCAGTTTAAGGAGGCCCTGGATATTCCCAGATCCCACCTGGTGGGTACGCTCCTTAAGGAGGCGGTCCCGGAGCTGGACGGCATTGCGAAAAGGTCCCAGGACCAGCGTTCCCCATTTTTCCTGGTCTGCAGGGGTAAGGAGGAGCCTCTGAAGCTGACAGTCCAGGAGATCCGGGACATGAACCACCGGAGACTGACCATGATCCACTGCCATATGGACCAGCCGGCCCTGGAAAGACCGGCTCCAGAGGTGGATACGGAAGGAAACGTTATAAAGAGAGAAGGGGCCTACTTCCGCTTTGATGATTACCGGACGGCCAACAGCCGCTCTCTGCGCATGGTGGAAGCGGCCAGACGGATCTCCTTAACGGATTACCGGGTGCTGATCTCCGGGGAGCCGGGTACGGGAAGAGAGGTGCTGGCCCAGGCTATCCACAATAATTCCAGGAGAAGTGCAGAGCCCTTTATGAAGCTGAATCTGACGGTTTTGAGTGAAGGGCAGATCATGGAGGAGCTGTTTTCCGGAGACGGCCGGGAGGGGATCTTAAATCGGGCAGAGGGCGGGACCCTGTATCTGAATGGCATTCACTGTATGTCGATATCGATGCAGAAGGAATTTTTAAATATGATGGACCAGATGCCCGACGTGCGGTTTATCGCATCCACGGAAGAGGATCTTTATACCATGTGCCAGGAGGGGAGGTTTTTAAAGTCTCTTTTTTATATGATCGGCGAGGTATCCCTGGAGACATTTCCCATCCGCCAGAGACCCGAGGATATTCCGCTTTTATTTGAGTACTTTATACGGAATATCTACAACAATTCAGCTCTGCGCTGGACCGATATGTGCAGCGAGGAGCTGTGGAACAGCCTGACGGCGTATTCATGGCCGGGCAACGGAAAGGAGATCGAAAACCTCTGTAAGTATGTTTACTGTTTTCATTCGGAGGGAAAGCTGACCATCCGGGATCTTCCGGCTTACATAAGGCTTCAGATGGCGAAAAAAACGTCGCTGCTTTCTCCCCTGGAAAAACGGGTCTTACAGACGGTGGCCCAGAATCCGAAGACCGGGCGGGCCGGTCTCCAGGAAATTTTGGAGAATGAAGGGATCCAGGTGGCGGAGGGAAAGATCCGGAGCATCCTTCAGAGTCTTTCGGAGCAGGGACTCATAAAGGTGAACCGCACCAGAGGGGGCTGTGAGATCACAGAAACAGGAGAGCTCCAGTTAGAGTAAAATACAAAAGGGATTAGGTTATTTAAACGAAGGAGAAAACTTCTTTAAAAACCTAATCCCTTTATTTTGTCTGATAATTTACGATATGGACGAAAAATGACAGCTTCTGCTTTGACACACAATATATGTATTTGTATAATAAACACAATGAATATCAAATAAATATCTCAAATATATACAGAATACACATAAATGAGTCATGCACATTTAGTAAAATGCAATGGTCAGAAACAGGGAGGCCAGGATAAAGACGCCTCCGGCCAGAAGCGGCTCCTTATAGGTGGCAGCCGGTTTCTTCTGGGTCAGATAGTCGGAATAGGACCCGAGCTGTTCGGGAGCAGGAGCGGCAGAACCATTGGAATCCTTTTCATCCTGTGCAAGATCAGAGTTTTTCCCCGAGCGCGCCAGCTTTTTGTGGGAATAAACCAGCAGATCAAAGGAGCCGGCATATTTGGCCAGGCGGAAACAGCCCAGGATCATTGGGAGCATGCCGCCGATGAAGAGGCCGTCGATGAGCCGGTAGAGGAAGATCTGGTCCTTCTGGAAAAAAATGTAGGCAGCAGCCACGGCGATCCCCAGGACCACGTAGTTTTTCAGATTTTTGACTGAAAGTGAAGACATAGATGCACCGTCCTTTGTTTCTAAAAATGATTATGAGTCCTATTATACCTGGATTGGAAAGAAAGTCAAGAAACGCCAGTCGTTATTTATGGGCAGAAGCCCTGCAATAAAAAAGGAGGAATGAGTGAATGAAGAAAAGAGTATTAGCAGCAATGATGGCATGTGCCATGGCAGCCGGCCTGCTTTCCGGGTGCAGCAGCGAACCGAAGAATCCCGGGGATTCCAATGAGCCGGTGACCACAGCCGCAGCTGGGACCTCCGGAGAGAGCCAGGCCGGAGAGATAGCCTCGGCAGAAGAGTCCGGGCCGAAGATCTTCCATGACTATATGACGACGGATGTGGATACCATCAATCCGCATATTTATACCATGAGCGTTTCCGGCGACGTGATCGCCAGGACTTCCCTCCAGCTTTACCGCCAGTATCCCAACGCGGAGGGGACCAGCTTTGAGTACCTCCCGGAGCTGGCAGAAAAAGAGCCGGAACAGACGGATGAGGAAGGAAAGGTATGGCATATCAAGATCCGTGAAAATGCCAAGTGGGAAAATGGAGACGCCATTGACGTAGACGATGTGATCTACTCCTTTAAGATGTGTCTGGATCCTATTATGGTCAACAGCCGTGCCTCCCAGCTTGCCAGCGATTATATCACTATTACCAAAGCATCGGATTATTCTCTCCAGGGGAACGCCGGAACTGTTGCCTGGGAGGACGTAGGAATTAAAAAAGCCGACGACTATACCCTGGAGCTCCAGCTGGACGCTCCCGTAACGGCTGAAGACATTAAGTCACATTTTAACTATGTATGGACCTGCCTGGTTCATGAGCCTACTTATGAGGCATGTATGAGCGAGGACCGGAGCACAAACACTTACGGATCCACCAGGGAAAAATACATGAGCTGCGGCGCATTTATCCTGGACCAGTGGATCGCAGGCTCCCAGTTCGATATGAAGAAGAACCCGGATTTCGTTCTGGGCGATAAGATCAAGCTGGATGGCTACAACTATAAGATCGTGGGCGACCGGAATACAGCCCTGGAGCTTTACTTAAACGGCGAACTGGACGCGGTTTCCTTAAGCCCGGAATCCATCGAGCAGTATATCGATGATCCCAGCATCAAGAAAGCCCCGGCCACTTCGATTCAGACCCTTACCATCAACCATGGAAATACCAACAACAACGGGATTCTTGGAAATTTAAATTTCCGTAAGGCATTATTCTATGCGGTTGACAGAGAAAGCATCGCCAAGATGACAAACGGGATCCCGGCCAATTACCTGGTAGCAAGCAAGTGTCTCGGCTTAGATGGAAAGACCTACCGGGACATGGAAGAATCTCAGGCTCTTTTAGAGCCCAATCTGGGCTACGATCCGGCAAAGGCGAAGGAATATTATGAGAAGGCCCTGGAAGAATGCGGCCTTACAAGTCTGACCCTGACCTTACAGTATAACGAGACCAGCGCCAATAATAAAGCAGCTTCTGAATTTCTGCACAAATCTCTGCCAGAGGTATTTGGCGACAGCTTTACTCTGGAATTGATGGCAGGTTCTACTTCTGTATTAAACAGCTATATCAAGGGCTGGAAGGAAGGCGATCCCAACAGCTTCGAGCTTCAGTGGAGAGGCTGGAACACCAGTACTCCGGCTCCGTGGAACGGACTTAAGGTTTACAGCAGCATGTATTCCAATAAGAACGAGCCATATTACAACGACGAATTTGACGCCCTTTGGGAAAAGGCCAACTACGATATCGAAGCGAAGCTGGATCCTGCATACCGCATGGACCTCACAAGACAGATGGAAAAGATCGTTCTGGATGAAGTGGCGGCCTGTCCGGTCTATGAAGCTCCGTCCTACAATCTGATCAGCTCTAAGATCCATCTTGTATGCGACGAATATATCCCCGGCTATGGCTTTGGATACATTCTCAGTACAAAGGACTGATCGTTTGCAGAATAACTGACAGGAACCAGGATGGGGGTGCTGCGAAGATGCTGTTTTGCGGCATCCCCATTTTCTAATCTGATGTGGAAAGGAACATGTCTTATGGCGAAGTATACGATCCAGCGAATTTTAGCCATGCTGCTGACCATGTTTATCATACTGACCGTGGGATTCATGGTGATCCGCCTCATGCCTGGGGGGATTTTTGACGATGCGGTGGATATGACCCATGAGCAGAGGGCGGCCCTGGAGGCAAAATATAACCTTGATAAGCCGATCATCGTCCAGTACGGCCTGTTTTTAAAGGGTCTGATCTTAGAGGGAGACTGGGGGACATCCCTTAAGATGAACATTAACGTGCCGGTCTGGGATATTATAAAGACCAAGATCCCGGTGACGTTATACATAAATTTCTTCTCGCTGCTGATCTCCCTGCCGCTGGGAATCGGCCTGGGGATCGTGGCGGCCATACGGAAAAACTCCATCACCGACTACCTGATCTCGTTTCTGGTGGTCATCTTTATCTCCGTGCCGTCGTTTATCTTTGCGACGCTGCTCCAGTATTTCGTGGCGTTTAAGGGTGGGCTGTTCCCGATCATCTTCGATGCCACATCCACTGGCTGGGCCAGGTTCCATGGTCTGGCACTTCCCATCATCGCCCTGTCCTTAGGCCCCATTGCCCGCGTCACCAGGTATTTGAGGGCAGAGCTGGCCGAGACCATCAATTCGGACTTTATGCTCCTTGCCAAGACCAAGGGGCTTACGGAGCGGCAGGCTACCTTGAACCATGGGATCCGCAATTCCCTGCTTCCGTTAATGAACATCATCGTTCCCATGTTCACGAGCATCATGGGCGGAAGTCTGGTGATCGAGACGATCTTTTCGATCCCCGGCATGGGCGGTATCATGGTCAAATCCGTCAACGCGCCGGATTATACAGTGACCCTTGCAGTACTGATTTTTTACTCGCTGGTTTCTCTGATCACGGTTCTGATCGTGGATCTGTCTTACGGCATTGTTGACCCGCGTGTGAGGATGGGAGGGAAGAAGTAATGGCAAAATTTTATTCTTCCGATTTGCCTGAATACCAGGTGGAGCCGGAAAGCTTTGAGTTTGTCCAGATGGAGGGCGAGATCGCTGATGAAAAGTTCCAGGATAAGCCCATCGGCTTCTTTAAGGACGCCATGCTGCGCTTCTGCCGCAGTAAGGTTTCCATCATCGCCTTCATAGGGATCGTGATCGTTCTTCTGTTCGCTGTGTTTGCCCCGGCCCTCAGCCGCTGGGACTACAACGACCAGGATCTGAACCGCATCAATCTTCCGCCCAAGGTGTCGGTGCTGGAAAACTATGGGATCCTGGACGGGACCCGGTGGCTCACCAACCGGCGGGTGGACTCTCTGGAGGATACCTCCCGGTATCCGGAGGGCAGTATCTTAAAGGTCATCAATCACCGCACGGTCCAGGGCGTGGAAATGTGCGATATTAAGGTGGATTATTATAAGTACTCCGGCGTGGAGGACGGAACGTATTTCTGGATGGGGACCGACTATCTGGGCCGGGATCTCTGGGTGCGCATGTGGCGCGGCGCCAGGGTCTCCCTGCTGATCGCCTTTATTTCTGTGATCTGCAACGTGTGCATCGGTATTGTATACGGCTCCATCGCAGGCTATTACGGCGGAAAGGTGGATATGATCATGATGCGTATCACCGAGATCATCGGCGCGTTCCCGGAAATCGTGGTGGTGACTCTGTTCATCCTGTTTTTTGGTACGGGGATCCTTTCCATCATCCTCTGCCTGGTGGTCCAGAACTGGATCGGAACGGCCAGGATGATCCGCTCTCAGTTTTACCGCTATAAGGGCAGCGAGTACGTGCTGGCGGCCAGGACCCTGGGCGTCAGGGACATGGCTCTGATCTTCCGCCATATCCTGCCCAACTCCATCGGCCCCATCATTACCAGGGCCATGATCGCCATTCCGGGCGCTATCTTCACCGAGTCCTTCTTAGCTTACATTGGACTGGGGATCCGTGCTCCGGAAAGCTCCATTGGCGTTCTCTTATCCCAGGGCCAGAAGGTGATGCAGCAGTATCCCAACCAGGTATTTTTCCCGGCGGTGGTGATCTCCCTGTTAATGATCGCCTTCAACATGCTATCCAACGGCCTGCGCGACGCCTTTGATCCGACCCAGCGGGGCGCATAAGGAAAGGAGAGAAAAGTATGGAACCAATTTTAAGCGTAAAAGATCTTTCCGTATCCTTCAATGCCTTTGCAGGAAAGGTGCATGCGGTGCGGGACGTGAATTTTGACCTGTATAAGGGCGAGACCCTGGCCATCGTGGGGGAGTCCGGTTCTGGAAAATCCGTGACTACCAAGGCGATCTTAGGGATCCTGGCCAAAAACGGCCATATCGACAGCGGCACTATTATGTACCAGGGCCAGGATATGGCGAAGTATAAGGAGGCCGATTTTTATAAGATCCGCGGAAAACGGATCTCCCTGGTATTCCAGGACCCGCTTTCGGCCTTAAATCCCATTATGAAGATCGGAAAGCAGATCACCGAGGCTCTGATCTTAAGCAAGGCCATTGAAAAGTCCAAAGCCAAGGCCCGGGCCATCGAGCTTATGGAGGCTGTGGGGATCCCCAACGCCGCCGAGCGGTATGACGCTTATCCTTTCCAGTTTTCCGGCGGTATGCGCCAGAGGATCGTCATCGCCATCGCTCTGGCCAGCAACCCGGAGATCCTGATCTGTGACGAGCCGACAACGGCCCTGGATGTGACCATCCAGGCCAGGATCCTGGAGCTGATCAATGATATGAAGCGGGAAAGGGATCTTTCGGTGATCTTCATCACCCACGATCTGGGCGTGGTGGCCAACATCGCCGACCGGGTGGCCGTCATGTACGCAGGTGACATCGTGGAGATTGGCACCTCCGATGAGATCTACTACGATCCCCGCCACCCCTACACCTGGGCGCTGCTGTCCAGTATGCCCCAGATGGGCATCAAAGGCGAGGATCTGTTCAACATTCAGGGTACACCTCCGAACCTGTTCACCGAGATCCACGGTGATGCCTTTGCGCCCCGCAACCCGCAGGCGCTGAAGATCGATTTTGTCAAGCGCCCGCCCTACTTTACGGTCAGCCCCACCCACAAAGCCAAGACCTGGCTGCTGGACCCCCGGGCTCCCAAGGTGGAACCACCTGCCGCCGTCAAACTGTTGAAAGAGGAGGGGATGCAGGATGCCTGAAAATCGTGACGTTCGCGTTTGCGAGACAGCGAACACCCCGGCGGGGTGTTCGAGCGAAAGAACGGTCTTGCGCCAGCAAGACGGAGAGGCCTCGCCCCGGCAGGTCCTGCTTGAGGTCAAGGACCTCGAGGTGACCTACGGCTCCGGCCGCAAGGCCTTCAAGGCCGTAAACCGTGCCAACTTTGAAATTTACAAGGGTGAGACCTTTGGTCTGGTGGGCGAATCCGGCTCCGGCAAGACCACCATCGGCCGCGCCATCATGCGCATCCTGCCCACCTCGGGCGGCGAGGTTCTGTACAAGGGCCAGAAGATCAACGGCAAGATCTCCCGCCAGCTGGACCAGCAGGTTATCAAGGAGATCCAGATGATCTTCCAGGACCCGCAGTCCTCCCTGAACGAGCGTGCCAAGGTCAGCTACATCGTGGGCGAGGGCCTGCAGAATGTCCGGCCCGACCTGACCGCCGCCCAGCGGGAGGAGAAGGTCCGGCAGGCACTGCTGGATGTGGGCCTGCTGCCTGAATTCGCCTCCCGTTTCCCGCATGAGTTCTCCGGCGGCCAGCGCCAGCGCATCGGCATTGCCCGCGCCCTGATCGTGGAGCCTGAGTTCATCATTGCCGACGAGCCCATCTCCGCTCTGGATATGTCCATCCGCGCCCAGGTGCTCAACCTGCTGCGCCATCTGCAGAAGGAGCGCGGCATCACCTACCTGTTCATCGCCCACGACCTCTCGGTCATGCGGTACATTTCGGACCGCATCGCCGTCATCCACAAGGGCGATATCGTGGAGCTGGCCGATGCGGAAGAGCTGGTGACCCATGCCATCCACCCCTACACCCGCAGCCTGCTTTCCGCCATCCCCATGCCCAACCCCAGGCTGGAGCGGAAGAAAAAGCTGCTGGTCTACGACCCCGCCATGCACGATTACACGCAGGAGGCTCCCCAGTGGCGGGAGCTGCGCCCCAGCCACTGGGTGCTCTGCAGCGAGCAGGAGGCCAAAGACTGGCTGGCTGAAATGTAAACTTTCTCTTGCGTTTTTTGACAAAGTTCGCCCTTTGTTTCTTGACATTTCCACCCTGCTCTACTACAATAGCTCTTGTACGTATTGTGTTGTTTTTGACAAACGGACGAAATTTAAGACCCTGTTGAATTCGGCTGCCCCGGCTGCGGGTGCAGTGACTGCTCAAAGGACAAAGGACAATTTATGACAACATCCAACACCCCGATCTATGCTTCCCAGGCACGTCCCTGGCTGAAATTCTACGATCAGAAGTATATTGACCAGACCATGCCCGCCTGCACGGCGTTTGAGCTCGTCTGCCGGCAGAACAAGAACCGGCTGGGCGAGACCGCACTGGAATACTATGGCCGCAAGTTCACCTACGCTGATTTTATCGTCAACGTCAAAAAGACAGCTGCCGCCCTGCGGGCCGCGGGCCTGAAAAAGGGCGATATCGCCACTGTGGTCAGCGTGATGACCCCGGAGATCATCTTTGCGTTCTATGCCGCCGACATGATCGGCGCGACTCTGAACCTGGTGGATCCCCGTTACAGTGTGGAGGGCATCCGCGAGTACATTGAAGAGGTGGATTCCCACCTGCTGATCTGCCTGAATGTGGTGTATGAGCGCTGCCATCAGGCTGCCAAGCGCACCCATGTGGAGCATGTGGTGGTGCTCTCCCCGGCCGACTCCCTGCCGCTGCCTCTGGCGCTGGGTTACAAGGTCAAGAATCTCGACAAGAACAAGTACCATTCCAACGTCATCCACTGGAAGCAGTTCCTTGCTGCCGGGAAAGACGAGAGCATTGCCGCGGAACCCTATGACCCGGAGCACACCTGCGTGGTGGTGCACACCGGCGGCACCACTGGCTCCCCCAAGGGCGTGATGCTGACCGATAACAACTTCAACGGCATTGCCATGCAGTTCTCTGCCTGCGACACGCTGTTCTCCAAGGGCCAGTCCCTGCTGAATATCATGCCCCCCTTCATTGCCTACGGCTTTGCCTGCGGCGTACATCTGCCACTGACGCTGGGCATCAAGGTGGTTATCATCCCCAACCTCGACTCCAATAAGCTGGGCAGCCTGATCTGGAAGTACAAGCCCGAACACATGTTCGGCGTGCCCTCCCACTACCAGCAGCTGGCTGTTGACCCCAAGATGCAGAACAAGGATCTCTCCTTCATCCGCAACTATGCCGCGGGCGGCGATGCCATCGCCCGGGGTGCCGAGCAGACGGTCAACGACTTCCTGGCCGCCCACAACGTGGAATTCCCCATCGCCAAGGGCTACGGCATGACCGAGGCATCCTCTGCTGCCACTGCTGCTGCCGGACGGAACAACAAACCCGGCAGCGTGGGCCTGCCACTGGTCAACACGCTGGTGTCCGCCTTTGAGCCGGGCACCGACACGGAGCTGCCCATCGGTCAGCGGGGCGAGCTGTGCATCTCCGGCCCCGGCGTTATGAAGGGTTACTACAACAAGCCTGCCGAGACCGCCGCCATCCTGCGCACCCATGCAGATGGCCGGGTCTGGGTGCATACCGGTGACATCGGCTATCTGGACGAGGACGGCTTTGTCTATCTGGACAGCCGGATCAAGCGGCTCATCATCCGTCACGATGGCTTCAAGGTGTTCCCCTCCATGATCGAAAATGTGGTCAGCCAGCATCCCGCCGTGCATCAGTGCTCTGTGGTGGGCTGCGCCGACAAGGATCATGTGCAGGGCCGCCTGCCTTTTGTCTATCTGGTGCTTGACCCTGCGGTTCCCGCCGCCAAGCGCAAGCAGATCATCAAGGAGCTGCGCCAGCTCTGCATTGAGGAGCTGCCCGAATATGTCCAGCCCGTGGGGTACAAGATCATCCCCGAAATGCCCCTGACGCTGGCCGCTAAATTTGATTATCGCAAGCTGGAAGAAGAGATCACTCCCCGCGATTATTAAGCAGAATAATACACATTGGAAAGGATTCGTGACGACACCATGAAAAAGAAACTGATTGGCCTGGCCCTCTCGGCCGCCATGCTGTTCTCTGTCCTGAGCGTTCCGGCCTTTGCAGCCGCCCCGGAAGAGAGCGCAGACCCCGCTCTGACCACTGAACAGACCGCTGCAGAGGAGGAGAACTGTTTCTTCACCTCCAGCAGCACCGAAGAAGAGAAGGAGCCCAACTCCATCACCTATGTTGCCCTGGGCGACAGCATCTGCGCCGGCATCGGTCTGACAAAGGTGCAGTACGCCACCAACCTCATCGGTGTGGATGTTTCCTTCAACTTCAAGGGCTACCCCGAGACCTGCTATGTGGGTCAGGTGGGCAAAAGCCTGAACCTCGACCGGGATCATGCCATCAATCTGGGCCTGCCCGGCGTGATGAGCAAGGATATGCTGGAGCTGGTCAAGACCGGCACCATGGCCGAGATGAACACCCTCTCCGGCTGCCAGTACAATTACCCTGAGTTCATCGACTACATCAAGAGCGCCGATGTCATCTCCATCCAGCTGGGCTCCAACGATGCCTTTGTGCCCACCGTGGTCTCCTTTGGCGAGGCTACCAACTGGAAGAGCGCCGACCTGGCTTCCATCGTGCTCAGCGGCAACCTGCGCGACCGCGATCAGGACACTGAGGTTGCACTGAACGAGAGCCTGAAAAAGCTCAGCCTGACCCGCAGCGAGAAAGATGCCGTCTGGAACCTGTTCTTCTCCGGCATGAACAAGATCTGCGAGAACGCTTATCCCGAAAGCAGCAGCAACCTGCGCCAGATCGTGGCGACTGTCAAGGAGCTGAACCCTGATGCCCAGATCCTGATCATCGGTGCCACCAACCCCGTGCCCCTGCTGCCCAGCTGGAGCGACTACTTCAGCAAGCTGAACAACTACGAAAAGCAGCTGGCCGATGTTTACGGTGCCACCTACGTTTCCATCCCCTTTGCTCAGACTGAGCTGGATGGCCACCCCACCGTCTCCGGCCACAAGTACATCGCCGACAAGATCGTCAAGGCAATCGAGGCCCAGCAGTAAAATGAAAGAGGAACAACCCTCTCAGTCAAAGCCTGCGGCTTTGCCAGCTCCCCCGAAAGGGGGAGCTTTTTTGATGCCGTAAAGTACAGCACCAAACCTCTCCCCTCGGGAGAGGTGGCATTGCGAAGCAATGACGGAGAGGGTCGTCCCTCTCGATGAAAGAAAATATTACTTTTCGTAACTCTGGGGTAGCTCGTTCTTGGGGTCACGATCCATCAGGGAGCGCACCGCCTCGGCGGCGCTCATGCCCTTATTCACGACAGCGTTCACGGTCTGAACGATGGGCATTTCCACTTGATACTTGGCGGCAAGTTCCAGCGCGGCAGGCAGGGCGTTCATGCCCTCAACCACCATACCGACCTCCTTCACGGCCTGCTCCGGGGTCTCACCCTTGCCGATGAGGATGCCGGCCCGGTTGTTGCGGCTGTGCATACTGGTGGCGGTCACGATCAGGTCACCGATGCCGGCCAGACCGGCAAAGGTGTGGACATTGCAGCCCATGGCCACGCCCAGCCGAGCAAGCTCGGCAATGCCGCGGGTGATGAGGGCGGCACGGGCGTTGTCGCCATAGCCCAGGCCGGTGGAGATGCCCACGCCCAACGCAATGACGTTCTTCATGGCACCGCTGAGTTCCACGCCCTTGATGTCCTCATTGGTGTACACACGCATGACGTTGTTGGTGAACACCGTCTGCACGAATCTGGCCGCTTCCATATCCTTGCTGGCCGAAACGATGGTGGTGGGCAGGTCGATTGCCACCTCCTCAGCGTGGGTGGGGCCGCTCAGGGCCACCAGACGCACCCCCTTGGGACCGCCCTCTTTGCCCAGCTCATCGGCCAGGATCTCCGTCATGGTGAACAGGGTATCCTTTTCAATGCCCTTGGCAACGTCCACAATGATCTGACCGTCCGGCACAAAGGGCCGGGCCTTAGCGGCGGTGGAGCGCACGAACACCGACGGCACCGCGAACAGCAGGATCTCCTTGTCCGTGCACACCTCTTCCACGCTCTTGGTGAACTTCATCTCTGCCGGAATGGTCATGCCGGGCAGATTGGGGTGGACCCGGGTGGTGGAAAGGTTGTCGATCTCCTGTTCCAGCGCCGACCACACGGTCACGTCATTGCCGCTCACCGTCAGCATCCGCGCCAGAGCCATGCCCCAGGTGCCTGCACCCAGAATACCAATTTTATGCTTCATTGTGTTTTGTCCTCCGTATGCGCCGGGCTGCTTGTGTGCCCGGCCTGTTCCCCGCGCTTCCTGCACGGGGCCTGTCTGATTCCATTTTACACGAAACATCGTACCGCGTCAACTCCTTGCCAGTCTGCACAAAGTTAACCTGTGTTTTCTTTTGTTTTTGGCCAGAGTGAAAGATTTTCGCCAATGGATTGCACTTGTCTCCATTTCATGCTATAGTATTTTGGTAGGAATTGTAGGATATGCTCTTGACCTGAACCATAGTTTAAGGTGTATCCTAAAGATATTCCACCGTTTTTTATCAATAAGGAAGAAAAATATGTTTGAAACACTTCTTACCAACCGCACGGTCAGCGTGCTGTGGGAGGCCCTGCCCCGCATTCTGACGGCAGGCCTGACCATGACCATTCCCCTGACCCTGATCTCCTTCAGCCTTGCCATGGTCATTGCAGTGGCTGTTGCGCTGGTGCAGTACGCCAATGTTCCGGTGCTGCGCCAGATCGCCCGGTTCTACATCTGGGTCATCCGGGGCACGCCGCTGCTGGTGCAGCTGTTCATCATCTTCTACGGCCTGCCCAGCCTGGGCATCATGCTGGATGCTTTTCCGGCAGCCGTCATCGCCTTTGCCTTCAACGAGGGTGCCTACTGCGCCGAGACCATGCGCGGCGCGCTGGAAAGCGTGCCCCAGGGCCAGCTGGAGGCCGGTTCCTGCGTGGGCATGACCTGGTGGCAGATCATGCGCCGCATCGTTCTGCCGCAGGCCCTGCGCACCGCTGTGCCCTCCCTGTCCAACTCCCTCATCAGCATGATCAAGGACACCTCTCTGGCCTCCAACATCACGGTGGCAGAGTTGTTCATGGCAGGCCAGCGTGTGGCAGCCCGCACCTACATTTTCCTGCCCATCTACTGCGAGGTGGCTGTGGTCTACCTGCTGTTCTGCACTATCATCACCAAGCTGCAGGCGCTGGTGGAGCGGCAGCTGAACGCACACGGTTTCCAGTGAGAAAGGGGTGGACGGTATGGCCATGTTAGAGATCAAAGACATCCACAAAACATTTTACACCTATGATGACAAGCCCCGCTTCCACATCGGGCCTTTCCCGCGCGGCACTGCCCGCCGGGTGCGCAGCGCACTGCACGTCCTGAACGGCGTGAACCTGAGTGTGGAAAAGGGAGACGTTGTTGCCATTCTGGGCCCTTCCGGCTCCGGCAAGACCACCCTGCTGCGTTGCCTGAACTTTCTGGAGACCGCTGACAGCGGCACTCTGGTGTTCGACGGCGAATCCTTCGATCTTGGCAGGATCTCCCGGGCCGACATTGCCCGCCTGCGCAAAAAAACGGCCTTTGTGTTCCAGAACTACAACCTGTTCCGGAACAAGACCGCCCTGCAGAACGTGACCGAGGGACTCATCGTGGCCCGCAGGATGCCCCGGGAGCAGGCCGACGCCATCGGCCGCCGCATGCTGGAAAAGGTGGGTCTGGCCGACCGGGCCGACTACTACCCCCGCCAGCTCTCCGGCGGTCAGCAGCAGCGCGTAGCCATTGCCCGTGCCCTGGCCACCGACCCGGAGATCATCTACTTCGACGAGCCCACCAGTGCGCTGGACCCGGAGCTGACCGGCGAGGTGCTGAGCGTGATGCGCCAGCTGGCCGAAGAGGGCATGACCATGCTGGTGGTGACCCACGAGATGGGCTTTGCCCGCAACGTTTCCTCCAAGACGGTGTTCATGGAGAACGGCGTGGTGGTGGAGCAGGCTCCCTCCCGCGAATTCTTTGCCGACCCGAAGGAGGAGCGCACCCGGGCCTTTTTGCAAAAGATCGCCCACACGGAGTGATATACGGTCATCGGGGAGCTTCCTCCTCGGACACGAATACGGGTTGCGGCTCCCAGCGCATGCGGCGGCCCTTGAGCGAGCCTTGCATTCTGCTGGCCGCTGTCCCAACAGCAACTCCCTGTTTCCGCCGCTGGCGGCGGTCGTTGCCGTTGCAGGCCATTCCATCGCCCGCCCTATTGCCCTACGGGCAACAGGGTCCCACCCCAGCGGACGGTCCTCGGAGAAACTCCCCGATGGCCGCCTAGACAAACATTTTAACTGAAAGGATATTTCTATGAAACGCAGAACCTTTATTTCTCTGATGAGTGTGATGGCTGCCGCCGGTGTGCTGACCCTGGCAGGCTGCTCTTCCAATTCCGGCAGCAGCGCTGCCGCTTCCGGTTCGGCTTCTTCGGCTGCTTCCACCGGCGCTGCCGACCAGCTGGCCGCCATTCAGACCAACGGCAAGCTGGTGGTGGCACTGGAAGGTGCCTGGCAGCCCTGGAGCTACCACGACGAGAGCGACACCCTGGTGGGCTACGACGTGGAAGTCTCCCGCGCCATCGCCGAGAAGCTGGGCGTGGAGCCGGAGTATGTGGAAAGCGACTGGGACAGCCTGTTCGCCGGTCTGGACGCAGGCCGCTTTGACATCGTGTGCAACGGCGTCGAGGTGACCGACGAGCGCGCCAAGACCTACGACTTCACCACCCCTTACGGCTACATCCACACCGCACTGGCCGTGCGCAAGGACAACGAGGACATCAAGAGCTTTGAGGACCTGAAGGGCAAGACCACTGCCAACAGCCTGGCTTCCACCTACATGGAGCTGGCCGAGAGCTATGGTGCCACCGTGCAGGGCATCGACACGCTGGAGGAGACCATTCAGCTGCTGACTGCCGGCCGCATTGACGCCACCCTCAACGCTGACGTCTCCTTCTACGACTACCTGAATGTTCATCCGGACGCCGACTTCAAGCTGGTGGCCCAGACCGAGGACGCTTCTCATGTGGCCATCCCGGTGCGCAAGGGCGACGACAGCGCTTCCCTTCTGGAAGCCATCAACACTGCCATTGAGGAGCTGCGCGCCGACGGCACCCTGAAAGCTCTGGGCGAAAAGTACTTTGGGCAGGATATTTCTTCGGAGGACTAAGAAGCTCAGCCCTCTCCGTCTGCTCCCTTCGTTTCCATCCAGCTCCCCCGAAAGGGGGAGCTTTTTTGTTATCTGCCATATTTTTCTACGCTTCTCTATTGACTCATGCAATATTATATGATATATAATATTATAGAAGCACGTCAACCAGAAAGGAGGCTGTTCCCACATGAGTTTTCCCATCAGTGCCGCGCTGCTGGATGCCATTGTGCTGTCCGTGGTGGCGCAGGAGCCGGAGGGCACCTATGGCTACCGCATTACCCAGCAGGTCACCCATCCCCTGGAGCTCAGCGAATCCACCCTGTACCCGGTGCTGCGGCGGCTCCAGAAGGACCAGCTGCTGACAGTGTACGACGCCCCGGTCAACGGCCGCAACCGCCGCTATTACCAGATCACCCCGGCCGGGCGGCAGCAGCTTGCCGCCTATGCCCAGGAGTGGAGCCGCTACCGTTCTTCCATTGACACATTTTTCAGAGAGGTGGAATGATCTATGACCCGTACTGCATTTCTTGCTGCCCTGGAACAGCTTTTAGCCCCTTTGCCGGAGGCCGAGCGCAAGGACGCTTTGAGCTATTACGAGGATTATCTGGACGCCGCCGGGCCGGAAAAGGAGGCCCAGGCCATCGCAGAACTGGGCACTCCGGAGGAAGTAGCCCATAAGATCCTGGAGGAGCAGGCCCCGGCTGACTCCTCTGCCGCCCCGGCATCCCCTGCCCACAAGCCCCGGTCCACCTGGCGCATGGTGCTGGGCGGTGGGCTGGCGGTGCTGGCTATCTGCATCTTTCTGTTCCAGTATTCCAAGGCTGCCCCGGTGCAGCCGGTGGAATCCACTTCTCCTGCCTCGGAACTTCCTGCTCCCTCTGCAGAAGTGTCAGCTGAGAGCACCCAACCGCAGGCCGTGGATCCCGTTTCCGCCGCAGACGGCTTGACTTTCTCCCTCTCTGCTGACATGGTCCACGAGAAGCTATCCCTGAAGTTGGATTATGGTACCGTTCTCTTTGTTGTTGACCCAAATGCTTCTGACATCACCCTGCAGTTTGATGGCTTCAGGGCCCGGTACCTCACCCATTCCAGCGAAAAAGCCGGGACTACAGAGTTTTCCTACCATATTCCCAAATACAACGCTCTCCCTGATTCCGACAGCGCTTTGCTCACCATTACCGTTCCGGAAAATATCCTGCATGAGGTGGACATTGATCTTGCCATGGGGAGCGTTGACCTTGGCACCCTCTCTCTGGATGAACTGGATCTGGAACTTGCCATGGGGAACGTCTCTGCCAACAGCCTGACTGTGAAGGATGCAGATTTTGATCTTGCCACGGGCGGCTGTCACATTGACCATCTGTCCGCACCAGAATTCGATGCCGAACTTGCCATGGGGGACTGCACCATCGGTCTGCTGTCCGGTGCTCAGGATGTCAACATCTCGGTCACTCTTGGCAAGGCCGCCTTGACCCTGGAGGGCAGTGCCTCGGACTATACCCTCGTCACCAATGGGCTTATGGGCACCTCCATCCAGGATGGCAAGGCCAATCCCTCTCGTAAAATCTCCCTCAGTACCACCACCGGCGATTTCTCCATCTCCTATGCCAATTGACCCCTGAACCCAGAACGCCCCCGGCATCCGTTTTTGTTCGGATGCCGGGGGCGTTTTTATGCTTCTGTGTGGAAATACTCGTAGATGGTCTGGGCCAGCTGTTTGCCCACGCCGGGGGTGTCTTCCAGCTGGTCAGGGGTGGCTTCCTTCACGGCCCCCACGCTCTTGAACTGTGCCAGCAGAGCCTTGGAGAGCTTGGGCCCCACTCCCGGCACCTCGGTGAGGGTGGAGGAGTAGCTTTTCTGCTTCATCTGCTGCTTGCGGTAGGCGTTGGCGAACCGGTGGGTCTCGTCCTGGATGGCGGTGATGAAGGTAAAGGTGCCCCGGTTCATGTTGATAGCAATTTCCCGCCCGTCGCTGTCCACGATGGCGCGGGTGCGGTGGTGGTCGTCCTTTACCATGCCGAACAGCGGCACCTCTGCCAGCGCTGTACCGGCAAGCGCCTCCTTTGCGGCGCTCACCTGTCCCCTGCCGCCGTCCATCAGCAAAAGATCCGGCTTCTGCCCGAACCAGTTGCCGCTGGGCTGGCCGTTTTCAGCCTGTGCAGCGTATTTTTCGTACTCTGCCGCCCGGCGGGAAACGGTCTCTGCCAGCGAAGCGTAGTCGTCCGTGCCCGCAACAGTTTTCATTTTGAATTTGCGGTAGCCCGCCTTGAAGGGCTTGCCGTCCTTGAAGGTGACCATGCCGCAGACGCTGGTGCCATCGCCCCAGTTGGAGATATCGTAGCTTTCAATGGCGCGGGGCGGCTTTGCCAGCCCCAGCACCTGGGCCAGCTCGTCCAGCAGTTTTTCCTCCCGGGCGTAGCGGCCACTCTCCCGCGCCAGACGCTCCACCGCGTTGGTGTGCGCCATCTCCACCAGATGAGCCTTGTCGCCCCGCTGGGGCACATACAGCTGCACCTCGCTGCCGCGCTTCTGGTTCAGCGCCTGCTGCAAGGCATCCACGTCCGGCGGCAACGCATCCACCGCGATGATCTTGGGGATCTGCTCATCGTCCAGATAGTACCGGGGCAGAAATTCCTCCCGCACCGCGTCGATATCCGCTGTGTCGTGGAACAAAAACTCCCGTTTGTCGGTGAGCCGCCCTTCGCGGAAGCGCAGCACCGCCGCGCATACGCTGCCGGGCGTACCGGCCAGCGCCACCACGTCCATCTCTACGTCCGGATCCACGACCACCTTCTGCCCGGCACTGACCTTGGTGATGGCGTTGATCTGATCCCGGATGAGGGCCGCCGTCTCGAACTCCAGCCGGTCGGAGGCCTCCCGCATCCGTTCGTTCAGGGTCTTGAGGATGTCCTTTTTGCCGTAACGGATCAGGTGCACCGCCCCTTTTACCGCCTCGTTGTAGGTCTCGCAGCTGATCTTGCCGCTGCACACCGCCATGCACTTGCCGATGTGGGCGTTCAGGCAGGGGCGGCTCCGGCCAATTTCCTGCGGAAACCGCCGGCTGCACCGGGGCAGCAGAAAAGCATCCATCGCCGTCTCGGCCATCTGACGGGCCGCAAAGCTCGAGGTATAAGGGCCGATATACTCCGCGCCGTCATCCTCTTTTTGCAGCGTGAACGACAGCCGCGGCCACTCGTCCTTTGTCACCTTGATATAGCTGTAGCCCTTGTCGTCCTTGAGCAGGATGTTGTACTTCGGGGTGTGGGCTTTGATCTGGCTTGCTTCCAGCACCAGCGCCTCGAACTCGCTCTGGCAGACGATGACGTCGAACGCGTAGGCGTGGGCGATCATCTGGCTGACCTTGTTGTCGTGAGGCACACCCTCCCGGAAATACTGGCTTACCCGGATGCGCAGACGCTTGGCCTTGCCGATATAGATGATGGTGCCGCTTTTGTCCCGGATGATATAGACGCCCGGCAGAAGCGGCAGCATACAGGCCTTTTGGTAAAGTTCTGCCTTGGTCATCCGATGTTATGCCGGCCTTTCTGCATCCTCTCGGTCTTGGCAATATTCGACGCCGCCAGCGCCAGACCGCACACGTCGAGGGCCACGCTCCACCACCTGGGCTTCCGCTCTGAGGTGAGCAGAAGGGTGATATTGACGATGAGCGTCACCAGATAGACACCAAAAAAGCAGTACCACGGCTTGCCGGAATCACAGAACTCGCCAAACTTGAACAGTGCTTCTTTCGTCGAATCTTTCATGAGGCTGCCTCCTTTATTCTGATGCATCATACCAAAAAAAGCGGCAAGGATGACCCCCGCCGCTCATACACGAAATGGAACTGAATTACTCTGCGAAGCCGGACTCCACCAGCTTGATGAGGCCATCGACAGCAGCCTGCTCGTCTGCGCCATCAGCGATGATGCGGATGGTGGTGCCGCCCACGATGCCCAGAGACAGGACGCCCAGCAGGCTCTTAGCGTTCACGCGGCGCTCTTCCTTCTCGACCCAGATGGAAGACTTGAACTCGTTGGCCTTCTGAATAAAGAAGGTTGCCGGACGGGCGTGCAGACCAACCTGATTTTCAACGGTAACTTCTTTGACGTACATAGTAAAACGCTCCTATCTATTATCGTTCGGGAAATGCAATTATGTTTCGCGCCTGTTGCGTTGTGATTATTTTAACGCAAACCGAAACCGTTGTACAGTCCCCAAACGCATTTTTGGCGGTTTTCCCAAGGATGAGGGGGGCATTTTCCACCTTTTATACAAACACAACAAAATTATTCCCCCAGTGTTGGCGGGGTAATACAAAAGTTTTCAACATTTTTTCGACAGAGGGTCAGCACTCCGACTGTTTTTGTGCTTATCCGGCAGAGTATGACGTTTGCCGCAGACTCCGCTCAACCCTCGTACTGCATCCACAGCAGCGCGCATTTCTTTACAACAGAAGGATATTCCGCAGGGTCAAATTCCATGTCTTTTTCGCCTGTGAATTTCCATCCCATCCGACGATAGAGAGCAATGGCGCGGGCGTTGGTGTCCAGCACGCTCAGGCGGGGATGCTCATACTCTTCCAGCTTTTTCCGGGCGAAGTCCAGCATTTTCTGGCCGATGCCCTTTCCCCGGGCATTCCCAGACACAAAGAGATGCTCAATGCGGCCGGTCTTGTGGTCTACGCTCACCATGCCGTCCGGCACATCTTTCGTCGTGTGCAGGTAGCAGGCCCAGCCGCCTTTTTTCTCCGCCTTGAGCTGAGCGAGAAACTCCTCTTCTGTCAGGCTTGCACAATACTCTTCCGTCCAGTTTCCGGCGCAGACGGCGCGGCGTCCCTCCGCAAACAGCTTTGCCGCAGCGGCAAACTGTTCTTCCGTCTTGACGAGGCGGACATTCTCGCCCCGCTTCCACTTGGGCAGCTCGGTGATGGGGTGGCTCTCGCACCACTGTTCATACAGCTCCGGGCGGCGCAGACGGGTGCGCTCCCGGCTCTTTTCGCCCCGCCATGCGTCGATCTTCTGGTGGTCGCCGCCCAGCAGAACGTCGGGTACAGCGCGGCCCTCCCAGACCTCGGGGCGGGTGTACTGGGGGTATTCCAGCAGGCCGTCCCAGTAGCTCTCCTCCTCGTAGCCCTTCTGCTCCGCCAGAACGCCGGGCTTGAGGCGGAGGACGCTGTCGGCCACCACAAGGCTGGCCAGCTCGCCGCCGGTGAGGATATAGTCGCCAATCGAGATCTCTTCGTCCGCAAACGCTTCAATGACGCGCTCGTCGATGCCCTCATAGTGGCCGCAGACCAGCGTCAGGTTATCGTACTCGGCCAGCCTGCGGGCGTGCTCTTCGGTGTAGCGCTGACCGCCCGCCGTCAAGAACACGATATGCGGGGCCGGGCGTCCCTGTTCCGCTACCTCTTTCTGGACGGCGCGCAGGCAGTCGGCGATGGGCTGGGCGTAGAGCACCATACCGCAGCCGCCGCCATAGGGGTAGTCGTCGGTCTGCTTCTGCTTGTTGAGGGTGTAATCCCGGATCTGATGGCAGTGGGTCTCGATGCAGCCGCGCCTGGCTGCGCGGCCGATGATGCTGGCGTCCAGCACCTGCTGGCACATCTCAGGGAAAAGGGTCACGATGTCCACACGCATTCCCATCGCTCACTCCTCCTCCCGCTCACTGTCGAAATCGTCGTCCAGCAGGCCCGGGATGGGGGTGACGAGGATATAGCCTTCCGGCGGGTTGCGCTCTTTGAGAAAGGCGTCCACACCGGGGAACATATATTCCTTGCCGCTGGGGGACTTGACCGTATAGATGTCCTGTGCGCCGGGGTGGTCCACGCTGGTGACGACGCCGTACACCTTGCCGGTGTCGGCGTCCCGCACCTCGCAGCCGATGAGGTCGGCCACATACCACCGGCCCTCGGGCAGGGTGGCGTCGCTGCGGTCGAAGTAGAACACCTGACCCCGCAGGGCGCGGGCGGCGTCCATATCGTTCACGCCCTCCAGCTGGAGCAGCGCCATCTGCCCCTGCGGGCGGATGGAGATGATGTTATAGCACTTGCCGCCCTTTGCCGAAGCGTAGAGACGGCCCGTCTTTTTGAGGAAATCCACGCCGTCGCACCACAGCTCCAGCTTCATTTCGCCGCGCACACCGTGGGTGGTGACGACCTTGCCTGCTTCCAGATATTGCTGCATAAATTTGCTCCTGTATTATAGGTTCGTGTGTAGGTGCGCCCTCCGGCAGCTGCCTGCTATCGGCGATAGCAGCGCACTACCGTTTACGGCAGCAAGAGCTTCCCCCGTCCAGCGTAGGCCTGACCGGCACGCCAGTGCCTCTCCCTATGGGAGAGGTGTCACCGAAGGTGACGGAGAGGGCAAGCCCGTTCATAAATCAAAAAGGCCCTTTGCCATTACAGCAAAGGGCCTGTAGGGTGCTTAGTCGATCTCAACAAGGACCTTTTCATCGACCCGCACAGCAGCCGCGCGCATCAC
>OGCO01002633.1_pt1 | contig 23040 bp, 40 predicted proteins | sample 1570171 | NCBI WGS metagenome assembly OGCO01 (sample SAMEA4370583, study PRJEB24528) | human gut metagenome
AGACAAAATCCATCTTCCTTACTCCATGCAGAAACAATGTGACTTGCTTTTTCTTTGCTTTGCTGACCGGTGCAGGGCGTACCGCATGACGGACACCGCCCCAGACCGACAGCGAACCGGCGGCAGATCGTACCAGATCAGCGGCACAGAACCAGAAGCAACCGCATGAAAAACGTTCTCCGCTTCCTGGCGTGCTGCATCCTCTATCTTTTTGACTTCCGAAAAATCGCCGCTTTTTATAGCAACGACGGTTTGTTTTTGCGTGGGTTTTCTAATTTCGATTATTTTTTCACTCATCAGCAGAACACCTCCCCGAACATATAAGAGCCATTATTTTTGAAACATTCGTTCCAGGCTGTAACAACTTCTTCAGCTTCTTTCCTGGATCCGCAAAGGTTCGCCGCTGTGATGCCTTTTATTTCAAGTTTTGAAAGCAAGTTATCACTTTCAGAAACCTTGACGGCGTAAGCATAGTTTTTCCCGTTCTCTGTCACCTGTACGGCGATATAGCTACTTTTTTTCTTCATGTATTTTCTTTCTTCCCTATGCCCATGGGAGCCGGGTGCTAAAATAAAAGGGCGCTGCCGGGAATCGAACCCGGCCGGAACCATTACGCCTGATTCAAACAATCATTGATTTTCTTTTTCAGATGTGGAAATGCTTCACAAATTTCCTGCACGCTGTCGGCGTAATAATCGCCCACTATTTTTCCAAAAATTGTAATATTTCCAGAATAAAAACAGCCAAGATTATTAAACCAGATGTCAAGTCCTGTTGCCTGTTCCTTTTTGTCACCATACCACATGTCAATTTTAATCATTTTATTTTCCTCCTGATTTTGTTTTTTAAAGTCCGGCGGTTGCGTTGGGGCTACGGCTTGACCGCCGCCGGAAAGGTTAGAACTTTTTAGCAAGTTCTAATGAATCCGAAAGATACAGTATCTTCAAATCCAAAAGGCTGTTCTGCCTTATATGTTGTTTTACGAGTTAATATAATGTCGTAAAACAGTTCGTGTTCTTTGATTGCTTCCGGCGTTTCTCGGTATAATTTCAGCGGCTGGATGGTGCAAAATTCGTTTTCAACAGTTCCGCCGCTTAAAATGTCGATGCTTTCAACGTGCTGTGCTGAAAAATAATATCTTGCCATTTCTTCAAGATCGGCATTGATTTTTGTATAGAAATAATCGCCGCTAATTTCGTTTACTTTTATTTCAAACATATTCCCTCTCTTTCTCCTGGATCAGCGTCCGGGGTGAATGTTTTTTTGTTTTCCTTTGATGGTTATATAATACTATATATAAGGCACAAAATCAATATACATAATATACAAATATAAGGCACAAAATAAATAGTAAACCATGCAAATTGTATAAGGCACAAAAACAAATGATAAGATTTTTGAAGCATATATAAGGAAGGAAAAATATCGCTTGCAAATAAGGCACAAAATGTTATAATGGAAGTATCTTATACAGGGAGGTTGAACAATGATGGAAGAAAGAAAAACAACAAAGGCACAAAGAAAAGCGATCTATAAATATGACGATAAATTTGAGCGTGTAAATTGCCGGTTCAAAGTCGGCACAAAAGCAGCTATCAACAATGCTGGATATAAAAGTGTAAACGACTTCATAAAATTGGCCGTCGCGGAAAAACTCGAAAGAGAAGAAAAAATATTAAAATAAGGCACAAAATACTATTGACATATAAGGCACAAAATAGTATAATAAAGATAGTTAAAGAAGAACAGCACACAGCCCCCAGGGCGGGGCGGATCAGGAGGGAAAAACATGGCAGAATATATGGTGTCAGAAGCAAGAGGAAATGCAGTGTACGAAAATAACTGCATCTATATTCCGGAGAACTACCCAGAAGAGTGGCGTAAACGCCTTGAAGCTGGGGAAGTCATCAGCTACGAAGAGGACGGCGAGCAGTGCGAAATTTGGCTGGAAATGGGGGAAGAATAATAGTTCCATTTTGGATCCCAAAGAGGGAATTAAAAGAAAAGGAGAAAGAAAGCATGAAGAAAACAATTGAATTATTAAACGAAGTCGTAGCAATGGGGTTCAGTAGGGAAAGAGCCATCAGAGATATCGACGCAAGCCTTGACGAAGAGCTTGGGACCGAAAACCGAAAGCCGCTGATGGAAGAAGAGATTTCTGATCAGCTTTACGAAGATATCCTTTTCGGCTTCAGATGCGAGGCAGAAGAACCATGAAAGCAGTGTTAATAGAGGGCTGTATGGAAAGGGGCGTTTTCGCAACGCCTTTTTCGCACGCCGGGAAAAGGGTATATACGTACCCACTGCCGCCTTTTTCTACAGTTGCCGGGATGGTCCATTTTTTGTGCCGGTGGAGCAGCTGGCACGACATGAATATATCAATAGCCGGAAGCGGAACGATGAACGAACAGGAGTTTACAAAACGCTGGAAGGGCGGAGCTTATGCCGGATCAGAAACGGAAGAATTTAAAAAGCGTTTTCCCGTCCGAGTGAAAAACGGCCCGGGGTTCACAGGCTGGGTTAATACGCCGGTTTTAGTTGATTTTGTCGCAGATTTGAACTTACGTTTGCACGTTCAGCCAAAAAGTGAAAAAGAAATTGATGTAATATACAAAATGTTGAAGTATCCGAGGCGGTTTCCAAGCCTGGGCCGACATGAGGATTTGTTGAGAATTGACAAGATCGAAGTTGTTGACATTTTGCCACCGGAAAAAGTGGTTCTGAGTTTGCCAGCTTATGCACCGGTGCTTCCGGAAATTTCCGGCACTGTTTACACACTTCACAAAAAATATACGGTGGACAGAGAACGGCGAATTTTTGAAAATGTAAAAACAGTGTATCTTGATGCAGGGCAAGAGGCCACAACCGAAATTGACAGCTGCGGGAACCCGGTATTTTTAATATAATTATTGACAGTTGACAATGATTATATTATTATAATTATAACATCGTTTTTATGATGAATGTAAAATTAGATTATTAGCCATTGAGCTAACGAAACATTAATAGACCCATTGTGGAAAGAAAAAAAACCCTTGGATGATCTCCAGGGGCTTAAACTCTTTTTTTGTGGCGGCTAACGAGGGGAGAACAGACCCGCCGCCGAAGTCTGTTGAATTATTCATAGCACACAAACGTTTGTTTTGTCAAGAAAAATATTTTTTGTTTTTGACTTGACAGGTTTTTATAAAATGTGCTATCGTGGCACTAACGAGGAACTCAGGAGGGGCGAGCTAATCGAAAATTAATAAAAAATCATTCAGCCAGGTAACCGGATCAGACGCCGGAAGCCTGGCTTTTTCTGTGCCAAAACGCCCTATAATTATATTATATATATAATCCCTTATTAATTAATTCTATACAGTACCGTATTATAACATCTTTTAAGCCCCTCCTAGATTCTGAGTTGATTAATATATATAAATACACTATATTATAATATATATAGCTCTATAACGTTGTATATTGAGTTATAACGGATTATTTTATCAATAGGTCTTTTATTATAACTTGAGCAATAAAAATAAATTTATGCTTGCATTAATGACTTACATGTGCTATTGTAAATGGCAGATAAGCAAATACATTTACGATTTTTAAACAAAGGACGATATAAAAACTGAAAAGCATTTACGGAACTTCCGGCACTGATCGCGGTTGCTGGGCGTGTTCTTCGATTGCTGACCGGTTTGTTATCGTCCTTTTTATTTTTCTAAATTAACAGATTAACGTTGTAAAGTGAGGCGATACAGTGAAAAATACAACAACTACAATACAAGGAATTGAAGTATATGAAAACAAAATCTGGCAATTAGTAGATGAGTATATTAACACTGTATTATGTATACACCAAGAAGATTACGATAGCATAGAAAAATATAAAAAGGATATAGCAGATAACAGAATAGATATGTTCTTCTATATCTCAGATCGTATAGAAAAACCTGGTAATGATGATATAGAGCTATTAGACAAGATATTTAATATATATATTCGTATTTGCGGCAGATATGGCATATCGCCCACTTTACAAATGTTTAGCTTGATGGTCGGGATTAATAATGGAACTTTTAGTGATTGGGTGGATGGGCAGTATAGAGTGGGCTCAAAACATGGCGAAACGGTGAAAAAATGGAAGGAAATATGCGCGGGTTTCGCTCTTGATAAGCTGCATAATCAAGCCGGAACAAACGCAAACCTGATTTTTGCTTGCAAAGTTGCATACGGCATGGCAGAGACAGCACCGGTTCCAGCAGGGCAGCAAAACGGCATTCCGCAGCAGTCAGCACAGCAGATCGCGGACCGGTACAAGGATGCGCTGGAGCTACCGGAGATGGAGCGGCCGAAACTGTAAGCACAGAAACAGAAGAAGCACAACATATTGTGCATAGCAAGAAAGAAACACAATATATAGTTTGTTTCAATGTATAAATAGGGTGTACTTAAAATGAACATTGAACAATACAATAAAAATTGTGCAATATGACGAACGAAAAGCGGCAATAACATCCTTTGACTACTGCCGCGGGCTGACCGGATAGCGTACGGATGAGACGGGGACCCCCTTGGAGAGAATGCTACCAGGAGCCGGGTGAGCCCCCAAAGCAAATGAAATAACAAAAAGGCCCTTTTCACATGGCAGAGATAGTGATTCGAACACGACAAGCCGTAAGCCTTAACGGTTTCTCTGCCAACACAAAATAAGGCAATACCAAGAAAGGCAGGTATGAGAATGAATGAAATGATGATTTTTAGCAATCCAGAGTTTGGGAACGTAAGAACCATTGAAATTGATGGAACAATTTATTTTTCTGGAACAGATGCAGCGAAAGCTCTTGGCTATTCAAGACCACAAGATGCAGTATCAAGACATTGTAGACACTCCGTGAAACACGGAGCAACCATACCGATATCAAATCAGTACGCACAATCGGGAACCAGAACAGTGGAAATGATCTTTATTCCGGAGAGCGACCTGTATCGGTTAATCATGAGAAGCCAACTTGAATCAGCTGAAAAATTCGAAGAATGGGTAACAGCAGAAGTCCTTCCTTCTATCCGTAAAACCGGAAAGTATGAAGTCGATCAGAAACAAGATTCTTACCAGATTGACGATCCGATCAAGCGTGCTGAGCGTTGGATTGAAGAACAGCGAGAAAAACAGTTGCTTGAAGAAAAAGTGAAAGAGCAGAAGCCTAAAGCGGATTATTTTGACAGCCTGGTAGACAATAAACTGCTCACAACATTTCGGGACGCTGCGAAAGAATTTCACATGCCACCCAAGACGCTTACGAAATGGCTGGCAGATAACGGGTATATTTATCGAGACCGGCACAATATCATTAAACCATATGAGCAGCATCGGAAGTCAGGACTTTTCCAGATGAAAGACTTTTCAACGCCTTATGGATACTCAAATGTTCAAACATACATCACCGTAAAAGGCAAGGAAACATTCCGGCTGTTGCTTCAGGGACAGGGATTGATTAGGGCATAAAAAAGAGAACCATTACGGTTCCCTTTTGAGATCGTTGCTATTAAATTTAACAATGATGTCCGGCAACGCTTCGACAGCGATTTGGCAGTCAAGAAAGACTAAAATAGATATCATCTCTTCAGCAGATAGCGAATCTCTTGAGAATTTATTTGCCAGTGCTTGCGGTGATGTTCCAAGATGTTTTGCTAATTGGATGTTGGTAACCTTTTTCATTCGCATGATTTGTTTGATTTTACTAGATACCATATAAACACCTCCTAATTACATAATAAACGCAAACGTTATAAAAAGCAATGAAATTTCACTTAAATGTGTATGTTTTACTTTACATTGCACACGTTAAAGTGTATAATTGACTTATAAAGAAACGGAGGCGTGTATATATGAAAATAGGGTATGTGAGAGTATCAACAGTAGAACAGAACGAAGCGAGACAGATGGAAGCATTGAGAGAAGAAGGCGTTGATAAAATTTATATGGACAAGAAGTCCGGCAAGGATTTCAACCGTCCTGAATATCAGAAGATGATCGATTCCCTTCAAAAAGGTGACGTACTGGTGATCCATTCCATTGATCGACTTGGAAGGAATTACGAAGAAATTATAGCTGAGTGGAGAAAAATTACAAAAGAGATTGAAGCAGATATCGTTGTCCAGGACATGCCATTACTTAACACCACGCAAAACAAAGATTTAACCGGAACTCTGATTGCTGATATCGTATTGCAGCTTCTTTCATACGTAGCTCAGAGAGAGCGTGAAAATATTCGTCAGAGACAGAAAGAAGGAATTGCGATTGCGAAAGCTCAAGGGAAATATAAAGGACGAGCAAAAAAAGAGGTAGACAAAGAACTCTTCGAGAAAACAAAGTCAAGATGGCAGGCTGGGGAAATTACCAAAGTTCAGTTTGCCGAAATCATGGGAGTGTCAAGAGGAACACTATATAAAATGTTGGGAGGGGAACAGTAATGATAGACTTTACAAATAAGTGTGTTATCACAGAAAGCGATATTGAATCATCGAAGCTTCTTAAGATGGCAATTTCTCAAGGCTTTGCGCTTCCGAAAGGCGAAAAAGTAATGGAATCATGCAGATTTTTCCGTTTTATCGGAAGTCCGTATAAAAGCGTGATTGCGCTGTCAGCAGTAACACAGGAAATGTATGATCGAGCTATATTGTATTCACATTTATTCGGGAATGAGCTGGAAGAATTGATGAAAATTTCTGATCTGGCTGCTAGGTGGTGCCGTACATATGGATACAATCATCTTAGTGTATATGCCAATGAAGAAACTGACGTATACACCGGGCGCGGAATCGCTAAAAATAAAGATGGTGCGGTGCAAGATGTGAAAATCAAATTAAATAAGCCACGTAAAATAACGGTAGCTGAGCTTGAAGAAAAATTGGGCTATCCGGTAGAAATAGTAAGTTAAGGATACTGCCTATGAAAAAGAGTAATATCCAAGGTGAATCCATTCGTATCCGGTTACCGTACCAATTGGAGCAAAGACTTATAGCCGAAAAGAACCGAACCGGCAAAAGCGTGTCACAGATCACCCGTGAAGCCTTGACACAGTATTTTCGGAAAAGGTAGGTAAAAGACGATGCTTGAAAAAATTTTTAAAAAACAAAAAAGGTCTTCTGAATGCCATCCGCTTGAAAAGCCTTTAGCTCATGATCGGACGTACGAGTATCATCACAAGAAAGCTGTTCTGGAGGACGAAAGACTGTACGACACGGAATCGGCGAAAAAGGTTTTTACGGACAAAGCTAGTTTGGAATATATCGCACTCGGAAGAGCAGTGCAAAGAGCTTACTTCTTAACTCCGAACGGGAATTGGTTTTCAGCTGAAGAAAAAATCGAGACTGAAAGCGGAATCACTGATGTCGGCGATTATCGTATACAGGTCACAAAAACCATTTACACATACAGTGATCTTCGGATAGAGCAAAAATGCAAGGTTAAAGACCTGATTGGAAGAAATGACTATGAGTTATACAAAGAATATTTTGGAGAGGTAAAAGAGGCATGAATAAAGAAAAAGGAATCTATGAGCTGTTACCGTCAGAACCAGTTGATGTAGCAGCTATGCTGATAAAAGCAACGGTTGTTACAGACGCACCGGTATTCGCACTGTCCCCAATGCTTGAAGGCAAAATGGTTGCAATTCCGAAATACGATCCGGTTCAGCTTCAGGAAATCGCAGAGCATCTTCTGGTGTACTGCAATGCACAGGAAAGGGGATATGAAAATGTCTGTTGTGAAGATTGTAAATCTGAATCCGTATGACTGGATGGGGACACAGTATTTTATTGACGGACATAAAGTACCGAGGGTAAAATCGGTTGATTTTCATGTTGCGGTCGATGAAGTACCGACGTTTAACTTTGAAATGGTGGGAGTACCAGATATTGAAATGGAATGTCTGGCACAGATTAGTGTTAGCTCTCAATCAATTACTGATGCAATTTCAGTTTTAAGGCACGAACTGCTTCAACATGGAGAAATATACCAAGGCTTCAAATCAAGCCTGAAATCGGCTCTGGAAATCTATTCTACATGTGGACTTCCATTTGAGCCTGAAGAAGAGACAGCAGAAAAGATTCTTGATTTAATGATTGGAGAAAAACGATGAGGACGATATTTACGATAATCGCACTTGTCATCAACATCCTGATGTTCGCTTCGGCAAGTTTTGAGATCGTGACAAATAACAACAAAGATAAATGGGAATCTGCCGCTTGTTCGATGATTCTTATTGGAACCGGAATAAGCGTGATTTTATTTTTAACATCCCTGTGAGGTGAAATAAATGTTACTGGCATTTCCGATGGTTTTAATTCCGCTGATATTGGTCGAGTGGATTAAAATAATAAAAGCAAAGGTACAGCCCTCGCCGTGTGGACTTGGAGGAAGGTTCATCACAGACAGGACGAGGCATGAAATTCCTAGATAGCCTGTATCAGTACGGATTTATGATAATGAAATAGATATTCAAAACCAAATTTCCTCCAAATGAGTTACGACTGATACAGGCGTTCCAGGATAAACATAAATATAGCAATGGTGTTTTTGAAGTATATCACGTGCGGCAGGGTTGAGCGACTGCCGCAACATAGCGCATTGGCGAAGCGGTAACGCACCGGACTTTGACTCCGTTATGCGTGGGTTCGAATCCCACATGCGCAGCTCTGCATCGAGTTTATATCTTTTTCTTGGTGCAGATTGGATTTTCTTTTTCCTTTTTTTAACGAAATACCCTTTAGCCACCTATCGCAACGGCGATGACTAAAGGAACAGTCAAACGTTCCGGGTGGTTTTAACCTTTGTTGCAGCTGGTGGTCAAGAACTGCAACAGTAGTAAAAAGACAGATATCACATCGACCCTGTATCTTTTTACTACTCAGGAAGCTTAGCTCAGTTGGTTAGAGCAACCGGCTCATAACCGGTCGGTCCTGGGTTCGAACCCCAGAGCTTCCATTTCTCCCAAAGCTGTCCATCCGTTTTGTGGATAGAAAAAACTGCCGAATGTGTGTATGTGGGTTGTTTTTCAAAAGGTACGTAACAGCGTAGCCGGAGTGAAAAGACAACTTCCCGTTCGGTTCTGTCTCTGAGTTGAATATGTCGCCAATGAGTGCACGTTGACGACAGGGAGTTTTCAAGAGACTTTTCAGGAAGAATCCTCCGAAACAACTCCGTGGGACTGGCACGGATGAAAACAGTCTAGTGGAAAGCATAACACGATAAACCTATTGCTAACCCGGATTGTACCGGGTTAAGGCAGGATGGAGAAGTGGAATCTCACAAGGTTCATATCCTTGAGAACGGCGGTTCAAATCCGCCTCCTGCAATTAATTCGTTCGTTCTATGCTGTCAGTGCACGGGCGGTCTATGGTTCAAGCGGATTAAACCCATGGGAAAAGGTTGATGTTTATCCTGGTGACTGCTGGGCAGTACGAAAAGCATATCATTTATATGTTGTGCAAAATGGAAATCATCTCCTTCATTTACCGAGGTGATCAGCCGTGGTAAGCGGCATGGAATGTAGCTCAGTGGTAGAGCAGTGACTTAAAAGTCATGTGTCGCAGGTTCGATTCCTGCCATTCCGATTCCATATAGTGGCGGAATACGTAGACGCTATTGTGGTAGCATAGGTTTGAATCCACAACTTAGGTGACCTTAGCCGGCAGCATGAGAGTAAAAGGGTGGAAATCCCCTCCTATATGGACGTTTGACGCGTTGAGTGATAACACATCTGGATTGAAAAGTGGCGGAACTATTGACGGTGATGAATCCGATACAATAGAAAGGCAGACGCAGAGGATAGTACATCGTAATGGGTGAGTATGTGTCTTTGGACATGGGATGTACATGGAAGTTCGAATCTTCCCTTTTCAGTTCTATTTTTAAGGAATATGGTCAAGTGGTTAAGACACTCTTGGGTACAGAATGATCCAAACATTAAAAGGATACCGAGGGAGACATCAGTTCGATTCTGATTATTCCTTTTCCGGTAAATTGCCATTACCGGAAAGCATTTCCAAAATGCTCACATTTACCTTCTGATTGGTTCCGGTGGTTCACGTTGGGTGACGATGCGTGGTTCAAGTCCACCCGCCGGACTTTTTATTTTATAGAAAAAGGTTATTTGGTGATAGCTGTGAATGTTGGGAGGGAGTAAAGAATGAAAATTCATGAAATGATATGTCTGAGAAATACATACGGCGGAGAAACAACTCTTGATGAACTTGTAAACCGAATACAAGGGAATAAAATTCACAGATGTCCGAAGTGTGGTGGAAGTGGAACTATTGTCAAAAGAGTAAATCGTGCACAATACTGGGAGTGTTGCGATGATTACAAAGAAGTAGAAGTCACTTGCGACTTATGCAACGGTGAAGGATACACTGAGAAAAGATACGAGCCTAGAATGGTGCAGGATGGATGGGAATGCAAATAGCAGGTAAAGAAATCAAAGATGAATGTTCCAAGTGCGGAAATATCCTTGAATGCGAATTGTTTCGGCAGGGGCATGGAATAAAACAGGAACGTGAAAACATAGCAAAGATGATCGAATGCCAGATGAAGCATAGGGAGGAAAGAGAGAAATGAACGAACTGAAGGTATTAAATGAGCAGGAAGTGTTAGGAAAACAGTTTAAGGTTTACGGAACAGCAGAGGAACCACTGTTCCTGGCTAAAGATGTAGCGGAGTGGATTGAGTATGACACATCATCAGTGCATAAGATGCTTGCCAATGTAGACGATGATGAAAAGGTTCGGAAGAATGTTCCGACCCTTGGAGGAACACAGGAATCATGGTGCCTTACCGAGAACGGACTTTACGAAGTCCTGATGCAATCCAGAAAGCCGATCGCAAAGCAATTTAAGAAAGAAGTCAAAGAGATTTTGAAAACCATCCGTAAGCATGGCATATATGCTACAGACAATGTTATCGACAATATTCTCAATAATCCAGACATTGGCATCGAACTTCTGACCAAACTGAAAGAGGAACGTGCTGCAAGAGTAGAAGCTGAGAGAAAGAACGCTATTCTGATGCACGTCAATAAGACGTATACCATTACTGAGATTGCTAAAGAACTGGGACTGAAATCAGCGATGCAGCTAAACCGGATTCTGGCAGAAAAGAAAATCCAGTATCAGGTGAACGGTACGTGGTTGATGTACTCCAACTACAGTGACTGCGGATATGAAGAAATCAAACAGGAAGTATTGGATTCTGGAAAAGTAATCTACCACAGGCGAATCACACAGATGGGACGGGAGTTTATTCTTGATTTGTTTGAGAAAACAGCATAATTAAAAGGAGAATCGCCATGATTAAAAAACTCTGCAATCTATACATAAAACACAAGACAAAGAACCTCACAAGGATTCCACTGTTTACAATGACTTTTAACTGGCGGAAATTCCAGAAAGAAGGAAAAAAAGGCAGTTGCATAATGTGCACGATACATCCAGACATTGCAAAAGACCCAATCTTAAAAGAAAAACTCAGTGAATGTGTAGATCATATCCGCAACAATTACGATATGGAAATATTTACCAAGATTTGAGGGGAGGAAACCATGAGGATTGAAGATATGAAGAACTGGACGGTAGATCAGCTGAAGAAAGAAGTTGTCCGACTATCTGAAGAATGTGAGAAAAGACAGCATGAAATTTTGGATTTACAAGAACACCAGATTGAGCTGGAAAGAGATTGTGATGTGATGATGATGTATGGAGAACCTGAATTAATTAACGATGCGCAACCAGATAAAAAGGAGACAGATTTTGCTGCAAGCTTAAAAATGTATAAAGATCAGCATCAGTCTGACTGTATCACAATCAACCAGCTTCAGACCGCATTGGACGTAATGGTCGACCGATATGCAAATCTGAGAAAGATTCATGGGGTGAGTTGATATGGGCGTAGAAACAAAAAAGTTAGCCAGAACGAAGGGCGAGCCTGTCAAAGAAATTGCTGACTTTGCAAAAACACATCCGTACGAGTATATGAGAAAATGCTTAGAGCAATATCCGTATTGGGGAAACAAGGACAATGGTTTTAATCGACAGAAAATTTAAGGAGATTTTAAATGAGTATCAAATCAGCATTTGAATCTGAGGGAATAGATTTCTCTCAGGTAATGAATCCACCGGAGCCGTGGGACGGACGGGCATTAATAAAGAACATCAATGGCAAACTGTGGTATTGTTGCCCTTTTTGCGAGAAGAAAGCACTTCTGATTAGCCCAGAGACAAAAATTCAGCATCTTAAATTGAAATGCAAGGGTAGCAACTGTAAGAAAGAATTTGAGGTGAATGTATGAAAATTGTGGTTAAAAGGATTCCGATTGAGATCATCGAACTTGGAATAGAAACATATGCGCAGATTGATATCGAGGAAATTCTTCTTACATCTTATCCGCCAATTACAAAGACCGTTTTAAAATTTTATACTGAGTACACTGCATTTGAATTCCAAAAGGAATATTCAGTAAAAATAAAAAATGATGATATGGTCATAAAATGTTATATTGGAGGACTTTCAAATATTCTAATTCAAAAAGACGCAGGAGAAAGAACTGCTGTTGAATGGTATCCGGTTATATGCGATTCGGAGGTACATAATGAAAATAATCCTTTGACTTGTTATATAAACCCACCTTATCCAGAAACAAAACTTGATAAAACTATAAAAAGAATCAATGAATCACAGAAATTTGATTCAGTATTCAAAATTGACTTTGATGAATTTTTTGAGCGACATACCAGAATGGAATTGGCACATATCGCACATGAAATTATCAATTATTTGGAGGAACCAGATGAATATAAAACGGATTAAATGTATTTTAACAGGCGGATGTAGATTCCGGGATTCAGCTATTTCAGAGTGCGACGATAAAGAAAAGACCTGTACCATTACGGAAACTTGCTGCAAGTGTGGGAAGAAATATACAGCCGTATTTACTTACAAACAATTAGGGATTCCAGATTGAGGTGAATATATGAAATATGGTGTAGTGAATTATCCCGTTAAGGTTATTGATGAAGAAATCATTAATGCACTGGCAGACATTGAAATACATCATGAAGAAGATAAACGAATTGTTTTGGTAGAATGCGTCATGAATTACACTGTTCTTCCGGAGGAATGCATTCTTGAAATTGGATATCTTAAAAGAAAATTCAAACTCATGCATACTGAATCTGTTGCATCAGAATCAGATATTTATAAGTTGAAATTTATGTTCGAACGAGTAGAAGATATAAATAAAAAAGACGAGTGGTGGGATTCACTTAGAAGCATCGTGAGGTAATGTATGATATGGAACGAAGAAATATCCTTTGATGGATTTCAAAAGAAGATTGATGAGTGGTACAAGGATAAAGACTTTGAACTGTGCGACCCACCTATCAGCGCTCAGTTTGCCTTAGACTTAATTTTCAAGACATTAGTAGATGATAGAGAAGATTATCCGTATCTCACAACAAAAGAAGTTACCCTTCCACTTGTTGTTGGAAAAATCATCGAAAATGAAATCCGTCAGATTAATTTCGAAGCAAACAACGGTGGTGATATGTACAAGATGTACGTGGATGAAAAACTTAAAGAACAGAAGTATAAATGCAGTTGCACATCCAGCCGTGCACCGGGAAACATGGAAAAAATGTCTAAGATCATCGCATATTCAGATGATATAAAAAGAAACTTTATTTTTTTGGACGAAGAACACCGGAGCAAAACTTCTTTTGAAACAGTATCTTGATTCCAGAGATGATGAGTCTGAATACATATTTGTGAGTGACCGCAAACCGCATCAGTCATTGAAGAAAGAAGCCATTGAAAAAATTGTCCGTGAAATCGGGAGAAAATCAGGATTGGACAGACCTTTAACACCACATTTGTTCCGTCACACACTTGCCACTATGCTACTTCAAAGAGGGACACCGATCACAGAAGTCCAGAAAATACTTGGTCACGTTAACATCAATACCACTACAATATATGCAAAGGTATCAGATGAGGATGCAAAAACATCACACATTAAATATGCAATCTAATACAATGTCGGAGGTGATTTATACGAGAGGTAGAACACGACAAAAACAGTCCGTATGGATTTCAACAGTAACAGAAAAAAGTAATGGAATTGACAAGATTCTTGTCTATTCAAATCCACAAAAGAAGAATATTTCAGTATCAGCAACAGCCGGTACGCCAGAAGAACTGTCTGCCGGAATCGTTCCTGATTACGATCGATATATCACGGTTTTTGACCGAACATTTCAGCCAAAAGAAGGCGATGTTCTGTGGGTTGACGCTGTGCCGGGAATCAATATAGACGGAGCTTTGATTCTTGACGATGATAACAGTCCGACCGTTTTGCCAGACTACAGGCTTAAAAGAATCCTTGACACTCAAAAAGGACAGGTCGCCCGATACGGAATAGCGAAAATTGGTGGCAACAATGAGTAGGAAAACAATCCGGTGCAGTTTGAACCATAATTCTTTGCAGTCTGCGATTCAGCAGTTGGAAGCATATCAGAAAGATATTCAAAGGAAGAACCAGATTTTCATTGACAAACTGGCTCAAGAGGGAATACAGGTTATCCAGACTACGATGGAATCTATTCCGACCGAAGAAAAAGGTTCTTACTACACGGAAGTTATCAATAACGGACATGGCGATATCGTTGGTGCGGCAGTTCGGCTTTCTGGGGATAAGGTACTTTTTATTGAGTTTAGTGCCGGTATTTCTTATGGAACGGATAGCTATCCTTTGCCATCTGGCGCTGATTACGGTATTGGTACTTACCCAGATCAAAAACACGCCTACGACCCAAACGGATGGTGGTATGTGGATGAAAGTGGGCGAAAGCATCATTCTTATGGTAACAGGGCGTATATGCCGATGTACCATGCGGAAGAAGCTATCATTATTCAGATACGACATATTGCAAAAGAAGTGTTTGGAAGATAGGATAAAGCCCGGAGTCATCTGGGCTTCTATTTTTTTTACCTTAAATCCGTATAAAAATAGTCCAGCTTATTATACAATTTGCCTATGTAAAAATATGGAATCATATGGCTTGTTTTTTGTACAATTAAGATGCGAAGCATCTACCGGAAAGGTAGGTGCTTTTTTTCATGCCAAAAAAATAAATCATAAAAGATAATTGAACAGGCAGGGTGATTAAATGCCGAAAATATTAAAAAACCCAATATCCGAGATATACGAACGCTGGAATAAAGCTGTCGAACCTGTAGTTGGTAAAGGAAATTTTTCCATGGACAGAAGCCAAACTCTTGCATCTGGAAAGAAAGCCTATGCAAGACTTTATATGTTGGGAAACGTTCTGACAGAAGGAGACCTTGAAGGCGATGAATGCGCCACGGTTCCAACTATCCAGATCGAGTGCTTTGCCACGGGTACAGCTCCACTTGCAAAAGTATATCAGATTGACGAAAAAAGTCATCAGTCCATGATTGACATGGGATTTCGTAGAACCTACGGCCCCGAACTCATGGGCAATGCTGATGATAGTATCAAGCGGCTTGTTAGCCGATACACAAGAATTTACACCGGGCAGCTGCTTGGCGAATGAAAGGGGTGAGATAGAATGGATCAGATTATGAACTATGTGAAACCGGAACTCCTGGTTGTAGCTGTAGTCCTGTATTTTGTAGGAGCATTTCTCAAACAGGCTGAAACCGTAGCTGACAAATACATTCCTGGAATCCTTGGGCTTCTGGGTGTGGTTATTTGTGGAATCTATGTTTTCGCTACATCTACAGTCACAGGCGGTCAGGAAGTTGCAATGGCAATCTTTACCGCAATCACACAAGGTATTCTTGTCGCAGGACTGAGCACTTATGTAAATCAGGTCATTAAACAAGTAAGCAAAGAAGAGTAGAAGGGCGGTGATCCTTTTATCTCCCGGGCACAGGGTTACGTGCCAGAGCCGTAATGGCTCTTTTTTTATGCAGTAATTTATAGCCGAAAGGCGGAAAGGAGCCAATATGGCAGGAAATATCGCAGGAATCAGTACCGTTGGTGCTCTTACCGGTTATGCAGTAGAGACGGTGGCGGGAACAAAACCAGCAAAATTTAAACAGCTTCACAGAATAAACGCTTCTGATGAAATCACTATTGACGTTGAGACTATCGATGCATCCGCTCTCGAAGACGAAATTGAGAGAACTATCGCAGGTCGTGGTTCAACCGGTGGTACATTCAATGTAACTGTAAACGTTACAGACGAAACAATCAAAGAGTGGGAAGACCTTATCTCCGCTTACAAAACAGCTCACGCGAGTGGTCTGTCTATGTGGTATGAGGAATATTACCCGGCGCTTCAGAAAGCATTTTTCACCAAAATCGAGCCGCCGACTATCATTCCAAAACCGGCAAGAGACCAGAACGGTCTTCTTACTGTTGACATGCCCCTGACTATCAATGAGTATGTCGGCCCAGACACAGCAATCAAGCCAACTGAAGGCGAATAACAAATATATCTAAAACTGGGAGGAAAAGATATTATGTATAAACTTTTAAAGATTGGTAGCAAAGAGTATAAGCTCGAATACGGCATTGAAGCATCTTTGTATGATGATTGTGTCAAGAGTGTAATGAACACACTTCTGGCAACAAGCGGTGGTGTGGACAAAACGCCGGAAGAAATGATTTCCGGCATGGCAAATATTCCGAACACAGCATTAACCGTGTTTTATGCAGGACTTCTTCAGTATCATGGTGACAACCCGGATGCAGACGGTTCTGTTCCGACTCTTGCAACTGCGAAGAAACTTGCAGCACAATTTATTCAGGAACATAAGGACGATGAGCAGGGTAACTTTTACGGTATCTTTACCATGTGTCTTGACCAGATGGAGGAAGACGGTTTTTTCAAACTGACCGGTCTGGAGACGTTCATGGGCGATCTGAACGTAGCAGCCAAACCGAAGAAAACTCCGAAGAAGCCGACAGATCACCAGAAAAAAGCTACAGCGAAATAATCTGGACAGAGTTATATCCGGCGGCAGTTCGCATCGGAATGAGCCGGAAAGAATTTCTCAGAAGTACCATACGTGACCTTCAAGTAAGGATACGTGAGTACGAGAAAGGTAAACGTGATGAAATAGAAACTCAGGTAAAACTGATTGAATATCAGTCATGGCTTTCCGGCTTATATGTGAAATCTGCGGTATCAAGTGCACTTTCTGGCAAAGCAAAATATCCAGATAAACCAATCACAGAAAAAGCAAAGAAACCACAGCTTGAAGAAAAAACAGATGTTCCGAAACGGTCTGAAGCTGAATTGAAGCAGGAAGAACGTTACTACGAACTTCTGATAAAAAAGGCAAATGCGAATATCGCTGAGATAGGAAGTGAAGAGGGCAGACAAGATGAATAAAAAGTCTTGTCTGCCCTTATTTTTTTTGATTAAAAGGAGGTGTTTTTATGGCTGATAATACCATTGATACCCTTGATATACAAATAAATAGTAGTACCAGGAACGCTACAAAAGCGTTGGGAAATCTGGCTAAAAAGTTAAAGGATGTTGACACAGCACTGGGGAACGTCAATACCGGCGGGCTTAGAAACTATGCTCGTGAAATCGGAAGAGTATCAGCGGCTTTACAGACATTAAGCAGGACAAATGTTAGTGTGCCTAATTTGTCTGGATTAACCGGACAACTTCGTAGTTTATCGAAAGTTAATTTTTCGGAATTGGAAACAAGTGCAAAAAGCTTTCAAGAATTAGCTGTAGGATTGGGCGCTTTGAAAAATGTTTCTAGTGTTTCTATACCTAAAATAGATGCTAAAAACATCAATTCTGTGATTAATGTTATAAATAAGTTTCAAACAATTGATACTGCAAAAATTCAACCATCCATAAATGCTATTAAAGAAATATCAAGAAGCATGTCGTTGCTGGGTAATTTGAATTTTAAAGAAAATGGTCTGATAAATGCGGCAAATGCATTAAGACGTTTATCACAATCAGACATTAAAAACTTTGATACAGACAAATTAATTTCCATATCCAGAAGTCTTCAGGCTTTTTCAACGCTTCCAGATATTTCATCGGGCATAAACAGATTGGTTTCATCTCTTGCAAAATTAGTGGCCGCAGGAGATAAATCGAATCAAGCGGCTAAAGGATTAGAATTACTTGGAATAAAATTAAACGGAGTCATAAGAAATATTTCATACGCAGGCGAAGTCTCTGATTCCATTAATTTGTTGATACAAGCCCTTGCAAAATTGGCATCAGCAGGAAATAAGACAGGCCAGACGGCATCGCAGTTAGCAAATCTTGCAGTAGAATTAAAGAAGTTTTTTGCGGCTATGAAAAACGCACCACAAATCAGTCAGAGCACTGTGCGCGTTATAGTTGCACTGGGACAGTTAGCGGCGGCTGGTGGTAAGGCTAGTGCATCAATGAATTCTGTATCCAGATCCCTTGAAGGACTTTCTATGATAAGTTCTAGTTTATCAAGCGTCATGAGCTCACTTGCTAATATGGCAAAATCGGGATTTGGTACTTTAACATCATCTATTTCAGGGCTGGTAAATAAGGGAAAAGAATTAAAAAGTACATCATTCAATATCAGCTCTTTGCTTAAAACCGTTCTTGGCTTCAAAGCGGCTTCGGCCGTGATGAGCAAATTCAGCGAAGCCATGGGTGGAAAAGGAATCCTTGAGATCGGTTCCGATATCGCTGAGGTCGAGAACGTTGTAGACGTTGCTTTTGGAAGCATGGCAGATCAGGCATACAAGTTTGCGTCCACGGCGACGAAACAGTTCGGACTGTCGGAACTGGCAGCAAAGAACTATTCCGGAACCATGATGGCGATGCTGAATGCTTCTGGTGTAGCACAGGAATCCGCTGCGAAGATGTCAACAACTCTTGCAGGATTAGCCGGAGATTTGGCATCTTTTTATAACATTGATACTGATACCGCCTTCTACAAAATCAGGGCGGGCATTTCAGGTGAAATCGAGCCTTTAAAACAGCTCGGAATAAATCTTTCGATCGCCAATTTACAGGAGTATGCGTTGTCGCAAGGAATTACGACAACTTATAATTCTATGACGCAGGCGCAGAAAACAATGTTGCGTTATAACTACATCATGTCAGTTACAAGTGCGCAACAGGGGGACTTCGCCAGGACCGCCGGTACATACGCAAACCAAGTACGTCTCCTTACTATGAACATCCAGTCCCTTGCATCTGTTATCGGACAGGGCTTAATCGCAGCAGTTCTTCCGGGAATCAAAGCTCTTAATGCCCTGATGTCCAAACTTATGCAGGCAGCAGAAACATTCAGAAACTTTATGTATGTTTTAATGGGTAAAAAAATCAAAGGATCTACCAGCGGAGTTGTGAATGATCTTGCCGGACTTGATAACGCAGCAACAGATCTTAGCAATATGGAAAATGCCGGAGATGACGCAGCATCCGGACTTGATAACGCCACTTCATCAGCAAAAGCATTAAAGAAAGCCCTTTCAGTACTTCCTTTTGATGAATTAAATCAGCTTACTGATAATTCGAGTAGTTCTGGATCAACGCCGAGTACCGGAACAAAGAAAACCAGTACCGGTGCAACACCTGACCTTGGGCTTGGTGGCATCACGGATCAGATTGATGATGCGCTGAACAAAGAAGAAACCCCTATCAATAAATGGGCTGAAAAAATCCGCAAAGCTTTTCTTAACCATGACTGGAAAGGACTTGGAAAGACCATTGCAGATATGCTTAATATCGGAATCCGGAAGATTTATGATGTTATAAGTTGGAAAAATGTTGGCCCTAAAATCACGGCTTTCACAGACGCTTTTACAGAAACATTTAACAGTCTTGTTGATAATATTGACTGGAACCTGATGGGACGCACTTTGGGGGCTGGTCTTAACACCATCGTTAACACTATGAACCAGCTCCTTGATGGAATTGATTGGTATAACTTAGGAGCCAAATTTGGAACCGGAATTACAGGACTTGTAAAAGAAGTAAATTGGACTAATCTTGGAAACCTTATTGGAAATTCATTTATGAAAGCCTGGGACATGTTCGCTGGCTTGGTAAATCATCTGCCCTATGCAGATATCGGAAAAGCATTTGCTGATTTATTAAATGGAGTTTTCGAAAAAATTAACTTCACAAACATAGCACACGTATTAGCTACTGGTTTAAACGGTGCGTTTGATTCTCTTAAATCATTTACTGTAAATTTCAAATGGGATGATCTTGTCGATAACATTACTGGCGGCATCACCACATTCATGCAGCAATTTAAGTGGAAAGAAAACGGTCAGAAGCTTGAGGAATTTATAGATAACCTTTTGACTTCTCTCGTTGATATCGCAAATGGTGTTGATTGGGAAGCTTTCGGACATAATATCGGCGTTTTCCTCAGTGAAATAGATTGGCCGAAACATTTGTCACAAATCACAACAGTTCTCAAAGAAGTATTAGGCGGAATCTGGGATGGACTTGGAACTACATCAGCCGGAACTTTTATTCAAGCTATAGCAACATTTACTGTTGGAATGAAATTAATGCCATTTGTAAATGCAATCGTAAAGTTTTTTACTGGGGATAGTGTACTTGGCATACTGTCTACTGCTGTTCGGGGAATGCTGGGGCCAGCATTAACATCCGCAGCTTCAACAACGATTCCTGCGTTTGGATCATCACTTGCAGCTCTTGTAGGAACCGGTGGCGGAATAGCCATTGCCGTAGCCGGAGCGGTCCTGCTCACAAAAAAACTTGTAGGATTATTTGAAACAATGCAAGGCGGAAATGGAATGACTACTCAGTACGGCGGTTATCTGCATGACTATGCTGCAAAACTGAATGAATTAACCACAATCACAAATGATCAATCAGAAGCCCTGTGGAAAATGATTGAGAAAGATGAAGAACTCGGTAAATCTCATGACGAGATGTACTCTGATATGATTGAAAAGCTTAAAGAATATGGAGTTTCAACAGATCAGGCCAAAAGCGCCCTTGAGCAATATGGGGCACAGGCAGGCGTTTCTGCTGAGTTTATCGATAGTATGACAGATAAGATTCAGGCATTAGGAAACGGCTTTTCTGAAAGTACGGGCCAGATTGATATGTCTTCTCTTAGTGCAAAAGAAGCTATTAGCACGCTTTCTGACACTTTGTACCTTTTAAGCTTAAAAGGTGATGAATTTAGTGGTACATATATCGGCGTAAGAGATCAGTTACAGAACACTGGCGGAAGCGCTCAAAGTGCAGATGAAGCTTTAAAAATTGTGTATAATGCACTTCAAAATGCTGGAGTTCCACTTGACGATTTAAACAAAAAATTATCAAAAGACTTCCCAAGTGCTACCGATGCCGTAACAACAGCAGTCAAAAACAACGTTGTTGGAGCACAGGAAAAGATTTCTTCAACGATGATGACCGCAAGTACAGATACAGAAAAAGCAACAAACAAAATGGTGGAAACAACCACAGATGATTTTGCCGAGATTCAAAAGCAGGCAGATAACTATATGAAAGGTGTTGATACCAGTACGGTAACTTACTGGGGAAGCTCTTCCCGTGAAGTGACAAAAAATCTCCGCCAGATGAAGATTGATGCAAGTACGGAACTGGGCAAAATGGACGAAACTGTCCGCAGCCACTTTGGAAGCCAGTACAGGATTGCCTTAAGTAAATGGCAAGATCTTGGAAGAGATATTTCTTCCTACATCCGCGGAACTATGAACACAAGTATTGGAAGTGGAATTAATACTGTAGTTGATACGATTAAAAGAAATTTCAGTGATATGTACAGTGTTGGCCAGAATGCTATGCAGAATCTCCGAAACGGCATGGAGTCAATCAATATCAGAACTCCACATATTTCCATGGATTACACTGATTGGCAAGAGGGACGGACCCACAAGTGGCGGTACAATTCGAGAGTTGACTGGTATGCCAAAGGCGGTCTTTTCAATGCAGCATCCGTGATCGGTGTCGGCGAAGCCGGAAAGGAAGCAGTCCTTCCGCTGACCAATAAACAGGCCATGAAGAGTATCGCTGACAGCATTACCGGAAACATGCCAGACGGAAGTATTGGACTGAGTAAGGAAGAAATGACACAGGCGGTAACACAGGGCGTTGCCATGGCAATGATGAACATGAACACCGGCGGAAGCACATCTCCGCAGTATATTTCCAACACAATTAATCTGGACGGGCGTGCTTTTGCGAAAGCTATCACAAAAGCCCAGAACGATAACAACCGGCGGAAAAACCCTAGCCCAGCGTGGTAAAAACCATTGCCATTTCTGCCGGATTGCGGTATAATGAATGAGTAACAAGTAACACCTATATCTTGTTATATTGTGCGAAAAAACAAAATATTGAGCAGACTTTTAAGATGATATTTACTTGGGTTGAAACAGTGACCCGTTTCCCGTGATACCGTCTTGGAGTCTGCTCTTTTTTTGTTTCCAAACTGGTAAAACCAACAGGCTAGACCGATCATCGAAAAGCGGAAATGCCTTGCCGCCTGCCTGTTGATTTACATACATTTCAAGGCATCTTATATACGAAAGGCAGGTATTTTTCTATGGCAAAATCTTTTAATTACCGTAAATATTACAAAGACTATTATGGGATTGATTTCGACAGTAGCTATGTAATCCACCATATTGACTTTGACAGAAGCAACAATGATATTAATAATTTAATTTTATTACCTTCGAAGTTACATAGCCGATATCACTTTTTGTTAACTGGATTTAATCCTGATAAAAACAATAAAGGAATTGCAAGTCTTGATTTTAAAATCGTCTCAGAATGCGGGAGCATCCCTATGTTTGGAATAAACATGATGAAAAATTTGTGTGAAACAATGGTAGAAATTGATAAATGGGTAAGAATAAAATCCGACATGGATAAAGAAAAATACAATAAAGAAAAGTACGGTATTTAATATTTAGGACGATAAGCGGGAATCCTCGGCAATTCAATTACCGAGATGAAAGCGTA
>OGCO01002640.1_pt1 | contig 23004 bp, 15 predicted proteins | sample 1570171 | NCBI WGS metagenome assembly OGCO01 (sample SAMEA4370583, study PRJEB24528) | human gut metagenome
TAAGTCCGCCTGATTTTCCGTGCCAAGTTTTCCAACATCATGAAGCATTTCTCCCAATATTATAAGGTTTTCTAACACTGGAAGCTCGCAAATGTTTTTCGAAAAATGGACTATATTTTCTACATGCTCTTTCATAGACTGGCATCTTCCAGTTTTATGATCTACATGAGCTCGTTGTCCATCTTCTGCAAATGGAGTATTTGTTTTTTTATCTTTCATCTTATTTTCCCTCATTCAACATTAACAAATTGATAGTCCCCTAATTCATTTCCTTTGCTAAAAATATTGTTGTTTCCTTCAAAAACGCAATTTTCTTTCGTAACTTTCTATTTTCTTGTTTTAAACGTGCATTTTCTTTCATTAAATCATTGTTTTCCATAATCTGAAGATTTCTTTGATATTCTTTGTTAAATTCACTACACCACTTTGATATACTGGCTTTTGACACACCATACTCGTCAGCAATACTTTTATATGTTCGTCTATCTTTTTCATGAATATCTACTATTTTCTTTTTAAATTCTGGTGTGTAACTATGTAGTGACATAATAGACTCCTCCTTTTTAATAGTTATTTTTGTGAAATCTATAGCAATTCTCTTTTTTCCTTTATTATAGTTTCCAGTAACTCTTTTGTCAAGCATTTTTCTACTCTTATTATAACTTTATATATATATAAATTTACAATGTATATAAAATATTATAGCCAAACCCATCTAGGTTTGACTACAATATCACATTATAACTCTATAATTATATTTTTCAACTCACAGACTTTCATCTGACAAATAACCATTTTTCTTTATCACACGTATATACCTGCAAAAATATAGGTATATACGTTTTATCTCACCATACCGCTATTGCTGACATACTCCTCATTTAACTGGCGAAGTTCATTCTCTCCGTTTATATACGGCTCGTAAAATGCCTCTACGGAGTCGCCTCCCAGATTGTCGCAGCCGCTACAGGCAAGACCTCTTTACAGCACCCCTTGGCACTTCCAAAGCATAATCAAAAAGCGAATGGACGCTATTAACTGGAAAATAGCCACTACAATAAGAGCAATGGATCCAATTGCTGCGACGATAAATCCTAATATCGGAATAATTGAAAATACGAGCATCACAACACTGATCGCCAGTGAAATTACCATACAGGTAACATACCAATTGCATACACTGTGGCAATAATCTGCTACCTCATAAGATACTATACTTACACATTCCTCTGTTGCTGTGCAAATGTAGTAGGTTGCACCCAATGTTGCAAGGCCATGGAGAATTGACATCGCTGTTCCCCATAATCCATCTCCACCGGTGAAGAGCCCAAGCACAATTCCGGCAATTGTAAACCAAAATGCATTATTATATTTTTCACTTTGTTTTCTCAGATTTACAATCGCAATCAATTCCATAATTCCGCCAACAAGAACTGCGATTCCTCCCAGAATTGGAATTACTGCAAATAATGCCACAATGTTTCCCCAGAACATTAATCCCAGTCCTGACTTTACCTTTTGTCTATCCATTCTTCTTCCTCCTCAAGTGTTTTGTAGCCATTCTGCTAATTACTGCTTTTTTCACCCCTGCGGATAATACTCCTTACAGCACTGTGCCGCAAATTGAATATCACTGTGCGGTGTCTTAACTCCATTCTCCTCCTGGTAACTCTCATGTCCCAATCCAAGAATGGTAATCATATCGCCCTCCTGTGCATGTTCAATCGCATAACGAATTGCTTCCTTGCGGTTCGGAATGACCAAATACGAAACAGGTTCTGCCTTTTCTTTCTGTGCCTTGTCGATTCCAATTTTGATATCAGCAAAAATCTGATCAAATGTCTCATAGCGGTTGTGTCCCGCAGTGACAATACTCAAATCGGCTAACAGTGCACTCGCCTCTCCCATCTCATAGCGGCGATACTTGGAACGGTTTCCGTCAGCACCAAATACGCAGACAATACGCTTTGGATGATATTCACGAAGTGCTTCAAGATGATTCCTTGTGCTGTAACCATTATGGGCAAAATCGACACAGACTGCAAAATGACCATTATTGAACACAATATCAAAGCGGCCGCGAATCTTTAAATGAGTTAATCCTTTATTGATGATATCAGTTGAAATTCCCATATCATGCGCAATGGCAACGGCCGCTGCAGCATTATACATATTGAAATCGCCTGGCAGGTTGACCTTAATGTCGGCATCAAGTGCGCCGCTCATTGTAAATTCAATACCTGGTGCTTCCAGCACACCATTTTGGCTCTTCTTTAAATTGCCAATGCGATAATCGGCCTTTTCGCCTTCTCCATAATAGAATACCTGCTTTGTGCGACCATCAGAACCATCGCTTAAGGTTACATACTTCATAAAAGCATCCAGATGACGATCATCACAGTTTACATAAGCACGGCGGCTCTGGTTTAACAACATCGCCTTGCAATATAGATATTCCTCGAAATCCTTGTGCTCATTCGGTCCAATGTGATCACCAGTCTCGATATTGGTCCACACACCATAAGCAAAATCTACTGTTGCCACTCGTTTTTGTTTCATGCCCTGAGAAGAAACCTCTAAAACAACATGCGTGCAGCCAGCCTTTACCATCATTGCCAGATACATCTGCAATTCCATAGGATCAGGTGTCGTATTATTTAATTCATAGCAGTCATAGCCTGGTGTCTCATTACACGGTACACAGCTATATTTATCGGATCCCCATACAGCATGATCGCATCCTGCAGGCATTATGGCACCGTTTGTACCTATTGTTCCAGTAAGATAACCAGCTGCACGCAAAATATCAGCCATCATATGAGTGCATGTTGTCTTGCCCTTTGATCCTGTAATTCCGATACAAACCACCTTTTCAGATGGATATCCATAAAAGGCTGCTGCAAGTGCTGCAACTATATCTCTTGTAGATGCAACCTGCACAACTGCTGTTTTGCAGCCATCTTCTAACTCAACTGGCTTTTCAACAACAAGAAGTGCTGCCTTTTTTGCCAATTCCTTTGCCATCGTATGTGTATCAAAACGTGCGCCTGAGATACAGATAAAGGCATCCCCTTCCTGAATCATACGGTTATCATGACAAATGCCCGTCACTTCATCTGAAAGATTGCCCTGCAATACCATATAGTCAATGCGCTGCAGTAATTCACTGATTTTCATAATCTTTACTCTAAGCCTCTCATATCCTCTATATTGTCTGTCAGTAACAATCCAAATCCGTGTTTCTTTCATATAAGTTTGAATAAATACTGACTTTTTTAATTAGTATTAGAAAAGAGGCATCTTCTTTTTTAGAAGATACCTCTTAAACTATACTATCAATCAATAAAAATTGCAAGTGATATTCATGAACTGTAACAAAGACCCTTTTATGCCTTCTTAGGTGTATGAACAACTTCTGCCTTCAAACCACCATCACCGACATCAATTTCAATAACATCCTGTGCGTGAACTTCTCCAGAAAGAATGATTCTTGCTGCAAGTGTCTCAACATTCTTCTGCAGGTAACGCTTCAGCGGTCTTGCACCATATACTGGATCATAGCCATGCTCAACAATATACTGCTCTGCATCCTTTGTCAGAGAAATCGACAGCTCACGATCTTCAAGACGATTATTGACATCTGCTACCATTAGATGAATGATATTGCCAATATTGTCCTTTGTTAATGGCTTAAAGAGGATTATCTCATCAAGACGATTCAAAAACTCTGGACGGAAATGACCGCGAAGATCATTCATAACAGCTGACTCTGCCTCTGATCTGATATTGCCCTGCTCATCAATGCCATCAAGCAAATATGAGGATCCAATATTAGATGTCATGATCAAAATCGTATTCTTAAAGTCTACGGTACGACCCTGGGAATCAGTGATTCGACCATCATCAAGTACCTGAAGCAGGATGTTAAATACGTCAGGATGAGCCTTTTCTACCTCATCAAACAAAACAACACTGTATGGTTTACGACGTACTGCCTCTGTCAGCTGACCGCCTTCATCGTATCCAACATATCCCGGAGGCGCTCCGATCAGACGAGATACAGAATGCTTCTCCATGTACTCCGACATATCAATGCGAACCATGTTGTTTTCATCATCGAACAGATTCTGAGCAAGCGCCTTTGCAAGCTCTGTCTTACCAACACCAGTTGGTCCAAGGAAAAGGAACGAACCAATCGGCTTTGAAGGATCCTTGATTCCTGCCTTAGAACGAAGAATTGCCTCTGTTACCTTCTCAACAGCCTCATCCTGACCAACGACTCTCTTATGAAGCTCATCAGCCAGATGAAGTGTCTTCTCGCGCTCACCCTCTGTAAGTCTGGCAACAGGAATACCTGTCCATTTTGAAATAATTTTACAGATTTCATCATCTGTAACAGCCTCATGAACAAGAGAAAGATCCTTTGACTTTACAGATTCTTCCTCTGCTGCCAGCTGTTTTTCAAGCTGTGGCAGCTTGCCATACTGTAACTCAGCTGCCTTGTTCAAATCATACTTCTGCTGTGCCTGAGCAATCTGCTGATGAACTTGCTCTATTTCCTCACGCAGCTTGCTTAAGTGATCTACTGACTTTTTCTCATTGTCCCACTGTGCCTTCATGCCTGCAAACTCTTCACGCAGACTTGAAAGCTCCTGCTTGAGTGTCTCAAGACGCTCCTGTGACAAGTGATCAGTTTCCTTCTTTAATGCAGCCTCCTCAATTTCAAGCTGCATAATCTTACGACTTAGCTCATCCATTTCAGCCGGCATGGAATCCATCTCGGTCTTTACAAGCGCACATGCCTCATCGACAAGATCAATTGCCTTATCTGGAAGGAAACGATCTGAGATATAACGATTAGAGAGTGTTGCTGCTGTTACAAGCGCAGCATCGGTAATCTTTACACCATGATAAACCTCATAACGATCCTTCAGACCTCTCAGGATGGAAATGGTATCTTCTACCGTTGGCTCATCAACTAAAACTGGCTGAAAACGACGCTCTAGTGCTGGATCCTTTTCAATATATTTGCGATACTCATCAAGTGTTGTCGCACCAATACAATGAAGCTCACCTCTTGCAAGCATCGGCTTTAACATGTTGCCGGCATCCATTGCGCCATCAGTTTTACCTGCACCAACAATCAAATGAAGCTCATCGATGAAGAGGATAATCTTACCTTCGCTCTTTTTAACTTCATCTAGAACAGCTTTCAGACGCTCCTCAAATTCACCACGATACTTTGCACCAGCTACCAGTGCACCCATATCAAGTGAAAAGATCTTTTTATCCTTTAAACCTTCTGGAACATCACCGCGGACAATACGCTGTGCAAGACCCTCTACAACTGCAGTCTTACCAACACCAGGCTCACCGATTAAAACAGGGTTATTCTTTGTTTTACGCGAAAGAATACGTACAACATTTCTAATCTCGCTGTCTCGTCCGATTACTGGATCAAGTTTATGATCTCTTGCCTTATCAACAAGATCACTGCCATACTTGTTCAGTGTATCGTAAGTAGCTTCTGGATTATCAGATGTCACTCTCTGATTTCCTCTAATAGTAGATAATACCTGAAGAAAACGTTCTCTGGTAATACCAAACTCGCGAAACAGTTCCTTTACATCATTGTTTGGATAACGAATAAGTGACAGGACAAGATGCTCAACGGAAACATATTCGTCTCCCATTGCCTTTGCTTCGTCCTCTGCGCTTACAAGTACCTTATTCAGTGCATTGCTGACATAAAGCTGTCCGTTTCCACCAGACACCTTCACCTTTTTCTCAAGTGTCTGAACTGCTCTGTTTTCAAAATATTCAAGCTGAATATCCATCTTGGTGATCAGTTTTGCAAACAAACTGTCCTCTTGATGTAACAGCGCAACGATCAGATGCTCCTGATCAATTTCCTGGTTTCCATATTGATACGCAAGCTTTTCACAATCCTGAACTGCCTGCATTGATTTCTGTGTAAATTTATTAATATTCATAGCCCCTCCTTATCTGCCACTGCACGACATCATTCGGTATATTTTGTCTATGATGTCTTGAGAACAATCGCTTAGTGGCTGCGAGTTATGTATGTTTCATTTGTTCTATAAAGAGTATAACATAATTTTTAAATCTGTCAAGCACTTTTTTATTTTTTTTGCAAAAAAATTCGCCCTATCAAGAAGATAAGACGAATTTTGCTTTTATTTAATTTCCATAAATTGTTTGATGCAGACGATTGATTGTTGCCTCAAAATCTGGAACAAGCTCCTCACCTAAATTTGAATACAGACCATCATATGGTATACGATCCGTCTGAATATCATAATTTATATAGGAAGGTGCGTTAGCAATCAAGTTTGTCAATGTTGCCGCATCAATATTGTGAGTAATAAGCGGAAGCATATTATTTACAACAGCGAGCAAAGTTGTTGCATCCAGAGATCTTGCTTTTTGCATCAGCTGTACAAGAATCTCTCTCTGTCTTGAAGTACGGCCATAATCGGAATGCTCATTTCCACGGCTTGTGTAACGGATTCTTGCAAATCCAACTGCCTGATTTCCATTCAAATGTGTAATTCCACCACCTGTAACATAGTAATCAGAAGCATTTAATCCCTGAAGTCCGCACTGTTCATCCAGATACATATTGATATAACCAGCCTCCTGTGTCGAAACTTCCAGATCAACACCACCTACAAGATCTATGATATTAGCCATCGAACTAAAATCAACTGAAGCATAATTATCAATATCAACTCGATAATTACTTTCGATTGTAGAAACAAGAAGCGGACCACCGCCAACTGCATAGGCACTGTTTAGCTTTCTTATACCAACATTTGGAATGTTAGCATACAAATCTCGCATAAAGCTTGTCATATAAATTGTCTTTGTCTGCGAATTGATGGAAGCTAAGATCATGGAATCGGAATTTCCATACCATCCATTTCTAGTATCAGAACCAATCAGCAGGATATTATAAACATCGCCATTAGAAGCAATATCAATATTTTGACCTACATTTACTTCCTTAGCAAAAGCTGCTGCTGCCTCTGAATCCAATGTCTCCATCTCAGTAAAGCCTTCCACATCATCTTCATCTGCTGTTAGCAAACCATAATTAATGGTAACTTCACTATCATCTACATAATTCGTTTTTCCAAGATAATGCTTTAATCCAAAATAAAATACACAAAGTCCCGCAAAAACAATAATCAACAATACAAGCACCACAATTAAAAGCGGTGTCTTGGCCGACTTCTTCTTTCCCTTGGCCATACCGGGTTCTCCTCTCTGTCTTCCAGACTCTAAAGCCCATCCTATTACAGACAAACTCTTGTCCTAATTTGATTTATGGCTATTGTTTAACCACACAATCTTTAATAGTATAGCATATTTTAGACAAATTACCAGACCTTTTTTTACAAAATCTTTGCCTGAACTGACCTTTTTTGTTGGTAATTCATTCTATAATGTTGAGGTCAAAATTTCTGACCTTTTGACCCTGATATCATTCTATCAAGATATAAAATCATGATTAGGGCATTCTTTATCATAAAACTGTTCCATTACACTGCTTATCGATGCCGTAATTTTCTCATCCATACAGCCTGTGTTTACTCCATTTTGAATAGCACGCGAAAAAGCAGCTATCTCATAGCGAAGCCCTTCTCCTTCCAACTTATAAAAATAACGTCTGTTCTGTGTAAAGTCCTCATAACGAACTTCAAAATAATCTGTTTTCCACCACGGTGACGGTACATAAATATATCCTTTTGTCCCTGTTATGATAAGCTCACCTTCTGACTTTACACCGATTCCTGTTTTAACAGATGCTGCTGCATTTGCGTACAAAAAATTTATCTTTGAAAAAAGATCTTGATCATTTTTTGTCTGATATGTCACCATATCACATTTTTTATAATCTGTTCCCAAAATTGAAAATACAGACAATAATCCAAATGGTCCCCATACTGCCATACTGCCAAAGCCACCCTTTTGGTAACCTACAGGTGGCGGTGTCATCTGTGTACAGGTTGCTTCAACTGCCTTGATATTTCCAACCTCTCCACTCTTTGCCATAAGAACAAGACGGTTAAATGCCATAAAATATGCGGTTTTAATAGCTTCTAAGAAAACACAGCCTTTTTCTTTTGCAAGTCTTGTCAGAAAAAGTGCACCCTCTTTTTCTAGTGCCACTGGTGATTCGCAAAGAACATGTTTTTTTTGCTCTAATGCCTTTTGGCTGTACCAAGCCCGTTTATCCGGCGATGTTACCACATAGACTGCATCACTCTCATCAAGCAATTCCTGCAGCGTTTCATAAACTGTAAGGCTTCCTGCATACTTTTTTTCATGTAATAACAAACCTTCTGACAATTGTTCTTGCTTTATTGGCGGCTGAAAAATCCCCGACAGCTCTACATTTCCTACATACCTGGATTCCTGAATAAATTTTTCAACCATCGGCTCATAGCCAATAATACCAAGACGTATACCACTATTTTCCTGACGAAGCTTTGTACTGGAAATATTAGCAGTGCGCGGAAGATAAACCACCTCACAATATTCCTTCAAGTAATCAAATTTGCCTTCCCAATCTGAACCAATTGCAAAAACATCAATATGATATCGACGAATATCATCTATTTTTTGACCAATGTACTCCTCTGGTATAACCTCATCTGCAAGTCCAGTATCTTTTACTGCCTGAATACGCTCCATTAGAGACTGCTGAACATTCAGTTTTCCTCTGCTGATATCAAAACTATCTGTTGTCACACCCACAATTAAATAGTCTCCCAGCGCCTTCGCACGTTTGAGCAGGTTTATATGGCCATAATGCAGCAGATCAAACGTACCATACGTAATGACTTTTTTCAAATCGTTCTCCTTGTACTCGTATTTTTCATTCAAACGTCTGCTAAATCTATATTATGCTCTTTCATCGATCTCAAAAAATGCAGTCAGGAAACGTTCCATTGCATCTTTTGAACCAACTGAAATACGCAGATATTTTTTCAGCATTTCATTGCCATATGATTTTACTAAAATCTTTTTTTCTGTCTCTAATTTCTGCGCAACCTCGGTCGCCTGATGTTTTGGTGTCACGAAAATAAAATTTCCACGGCAGTCTCTTGTCTCGTATCCATGCTTTGTTAGTTCTGCAAGAGTATATGCCTTTCCCTCTTTTTCCGTTTCTATTAGCTGCTCAATTATCTCTGGATGATCTAAAATGCGTTCTGCAAACAATAGCGCAATCGCATTTGCATCAAATGTCAGCTTCGCATTTTTCACATAATGAATAATCTGAGGATTGCTGATTACAACGCCAAGACGACATGCAGCAATTGAAAACAACTTTGAAAATGTACGCAAAAGCACAACATTTTCTTCATTCAGTGCATATTTTAAGAAAGTATTTGGATAAAAATAATGATACGCTTCATCAATAATAACGATTGCACCGACTTTCTTTGTTTTTTCGATTACCTTTTCCAATTCATCTTCAGTGTAAACATTGCCGATCGGATTGTTTGGATTTAATAGCACTACAATTCTAGTATTTTCTGTAATGGCATCTAAAATTTTATCAATCGAAATCGTCATATCCGGCTCATATGCAACTGGAACATGATGAAGGCCAAGAATGCAGCAGTTTACCCAATACATTTCAAAGCTTGGTGCAACTGTGACAACATCTTTTCCTTTTTCACCAAATGTCTCTAACAGATAACGTATTCCCATATCAGAACCATTTACTGCTACTACATTTTCATATGATGCGCCAATATAGGCTGCATACTTATTCAAGAAGCGATCCGGCTCTGGATATATCGAAAGAAATTCTGGTGTAATCTCTTTTAATACGCTGTCTACAAATTTCTTTGGCAGTCCCTCCGGATTTTCATTCATATCATAGCGCAGATAATCATAACGGCCCTGCTGCGGAAAAACGCGATTTGTATTTTTAATATGTTCATCTACATAATACATAAATTGAAAACCATCCTCTCATAATGTAACAATTTTTTTCTTGTTTTTTATTGTACTACAGATAATCAAAACATACAATAAGAAAAATCATCATGAATCCCACCTTCTTTACATATCAGTTATTAAAAAGGTATCAGGTGTCCTTCCATGTTCAATTTTCAAAAAGGTGTCTTTCATCCATTTTCTTTCAAAACGCTTTTACTTTCCGCTGCTTTTTTACTTCTTCTGCTTACCGCTTTTACACTGCCTGCCGCTGTAATGGTCAGCACTACCCCAGGTTCACGAGAACTTCCTATTTATTGTGTTCAGACTGATCAAAAGAAAATTGCGCTTACATTTGACGCAGCCTGGGGCAATGAAGATACAGCTGATCTTTTGTCAATTCTGGCACGAAATCAAATTCATGCTACCTTTTTCTTAACAGGAAGCTGGGTAGATGCCTATCCTGATGATGTCAAGGCAATTGCTGCTGCCGGACACGATATAGGAAATCATTCACAGACACATCCAGAGATGAGCACACTTTCAAAAGAACAGATCCGCGATGAGTTAATGCAGGTACACAAAAATGTAAAGGAGCTGACTGGTCAAAATATGTGCTTTTTCAGACCACCTTACGGCGACTACAACAATCTTTTAATACAAACAGCAACAGAATGTGGATATCTTAGTATTCAGTGGGATATTGACAGCTTAGATTGGAAAGACTACGGTGTTCAATCTATCATTGATAGAACTGCATTAAATCCTGAGCTTTCAAACGGATCTATCATTTTGATGCATAATGGTGCTAAATATACAAAAGATGCACTTGAAACTGTTATTTCAACACTTCAGTCAAAGGGTTATGAATTTGTAACACTGTCTGAGCTTGTTTATAAAGATCATTTTCACATGGATCCTTCTGGCAAACAAATTCCTGATTAATTACATCTTTTTTCCACTTTTTTCAATAACTATGCTATACTGAAAACAAAATTTAAATGCTTCAGAAAAGGAGATTTTATGAGTACACTAACGAAATTAAAAGAAAACATTGAATCCGTGATCGTTGGAAAGGGAAAGGTGATCGATATGGTCATGACTTCCTTAATTGCCGGCGGTCATATTCTATTGGAGGACGTTCCTGGAACGGGCAAGACAGTTATGGCTAAGTCACTTGCCCGCTCTTTGGATGCCTCCTTTTCCCGTGTACAGTTTACACCAGATTTGCTGCCATCTGATGTAACTGGATTAAACTATTACAATCAGAAGCAGGGTGAGTTCGTATTTAAATCAGGCCCTGTTTTCTGCAATATTTTATTGGCAGACGAAATTAACCGCGCTACACCAAGAACACAATCTGCACTTTTAGAATGCATGGAGGAGCGTCAAGTTACTGTAGACGGAAAGACCAGACCCCTTCCTGCTCCTTTTATTGTTATCGCAACACAAAATCCTGTTGAGACAACTGGAACATTTCCTCTGCCTGAGGCACAGCTTGACCGTTTCTTCATGAAGCTTTCTATGGGTCTTCCATCTAAAGAAGAGGAGCTTTCTATCCTGACGCGTTTTGAACATGCCCAGCCGCTTGCTGAACTGTCTGCTGTATGCACTACTGAGGAAATTGTTGCAGCACAAAAGGATTATAAAAAAGTTTTTGTTCATCCGCTTCTGCTTGATTACATGACAGAACTTTCACAGCAAAGCAGACGTCATCCTTATGTAGTTACTGGCGTAAGCCCACGAGGAACACTTGCACTTTTGAACGCATCAAAGGCGTATGCCTTTTTACATGAACGTAGCTTTGTAGTTCCAGAAGATATCAAGGCTGTCGCAGTCTTTGTTCTCGCACACCGACTTGTCTTAAGCCGCGGCGTTGGCAGCCAGTCAACAGGTACTGAAATTATTGAAAAGCTACTGTCTGATGTTGCCGTTCCTACTGAAAACTGGGGAAAACACGAATAAGACTGAGGATTTGCCATGAAAATACTTCTTTTATTAGCCGCAGCAGGTCTTTTATACATATTGCAGGATTTGATCTACAAAACTTTTTGGGACAAAAATCTCTCTGTTTCAATCCACTTTCAAGATAAGGCAGTCCTAGAAGGCGAACAAGCCACATTGACAGAAGTTATTGAAAACAGGAAGCTTCTCCCGCTTGCCTACCTCAACGTCAAGTTTCAGGTTAGCCGCAATCTTGTATTTCAAAATATGGAAAATACAAGCGTTTCTGATTTCAACTATAAAAACGATGTTTTTTCTGTTTTGTTTCACCAGAGAATACGAAGAACGCTTGTCTTCTCCTGTCAAAAGCGCGGATACTATGAGATTACACAATCTGATATCATCTCATCCAATCTACTTATGACAAGTGAATATATCAGCACATTGAATCAAAATACCTATTTATATGTTTATCCTAGATATCTAAATATTGATTGTCTTGACGTACCGTTTCGAAAAATGATAGGAACCATGACTAGCCGCCAATTTTTATATGAGGATCCTTTTGAGTTTCGCGGCATACGAGATTACACATCTACTGACCCGATGAATAGAGTGAACTGGACTGCCAGTGCACGAACTGGTGAGCTTATGGTTAATGTTCACGACTCTACATCTTCTCAGGAAGCCATTATTATTTTAAATCTGGAAACAGAAACTGTATGGGTATATGAACAGCTTCACGAAATCGCAATCCGGCTTGCCGCATCAATCAGCTACTACTTCCTTAATACTGGTGTTCCAACCAGAATGATATGCAATGGAAGTGACTGTATTACTGATCAGGTTACCGTAATTCCTACTGGAAGTGGTCTTCGTCATGTTAATGCTATTGCTGAGGTTCTTGCAAGAATCGATCTTACACGAACAGTTGTATCCTGTACAGACCAACTGCATGAACTCACAAATAAAATGGCAAACTCGACTTCTGCTCCGCTTTATATCATGATCTCTAACTCAATGAGCAATTCCCTGCAGGATGCATTTGAACAGCTGATCAAAACTGGCAGCAGCGCTATGTGGATTGCACCTCTCTACGAGGACATGGAGCTTCGCGTACGGAAAATACCAAATATGGACATTATACGATGGGAGGTAAACAAATATGAGAATTAAGCTTCAGGCTCTGACAGAGCATATCCATGGATTTTTGTTAATTCTTGGAATTACTGCATTTCTCTCCTGTCTTATTTTTCCTTCTCATTATTTATTCTACTTTTTTCACAGTTTTCTTTTGCTGATTCCATTTGCAGTTACTGCTTATGGCCAGGAAAAAATCAAACATTTTGTCAGCTATTTCATTATTGGTATTGCATGTGCCATTTTGCTGTTTTTTATTGGAAGCAACTTTTGGGAGAAACTGTACTTTTTGATTCTTTCAGTAGCTATCATGCTAATCCGTATTCCTTCCCGTCTTCAAAAAACAGACGACTATGAAATTGTGGATGAAAACGTAATTGAATCAGGTGGTCTTTTTGATTCGCCAAGTGCCGGCTTTTTAGGGTATTTTGTTCTTCTCTTTTTTATCGCCTTGCTGCTAAAACGAAATGATCTTCAAACAATACTCTACTGGATTACATTTGCCTGGCTGACTGATTTTCTTATATACACGAATTTAAAAAGCCTTAATCGCTATCTTTACAGTAGACGCAATATAGCAAACCTTCCCGGCAAGCAGATTATTTCTACAAACCGTGCACTCATGATTGCCTTTTCAATACTGGCTCTTGTGGTCATGCTTGTTGTTCCACTTCTTCCACTAGATCATATTGTTTATTCCATCGGCATCGCTATACGTGATTTTTTGCGATGGATTTTCTCTCATTTCTCCAGTGAAGAACAGACAGTCGTAGAAACAGCAGCTGAGTCACTTGCCACCTCTGGGCAATCTGCTATGTTTGGCGATGTTAAACCTACACCTGCCTGGCTTAAAATGCTTTATGATATTTTATTTGCTGCCATTTTATTTGTTGTCAGTGCAGGTGCGCTTGTAGGAATTGGCTATACAATACTGATGCTTGTACATCGTTTCTACAAGCCATCTGCAGTAACTGGCGATATACAGGAATTTATTAATGAAGAAACAGAATCTACTTTTCTTCAGGATTCTGAAAAAAAGGAACGTGATTCTCTTTTTTCTATGCTGTTTAATCCGAATACCACGATTCGAAAGAAATTTAAAAAGCAGATTCAGCAGGGAAGCCATTTAAACAAAAAGGCTGGCAATTCCATTCCTGTATCACTGACTCCTCTGGAGCTTGAACAGTATGCAAAACTACCAGATGATGAGCGCACACATCTTCTGCATGCCCTTTATGAAAAAGCGCGATATTCAAAAGACGGATGCACAAAAGAAGATGTTGCTTCATTTAAGAAATCATAACACTATAGTGAAAAGCATAGATAAAACGTCAGGAGCTATTGTATTTCCATTGCTTCCTGACGTTTTATATTGCTAATATTTTATTGTTGCTCCAGATTACATACCAATACACTCTTTAATGTATGAAAGAAATGTTTTTACAATAATAACAAACCAATTCAATTCAATCTGCTGTTTATCTGATTGCACTGGTAGTGTTGCATCTGCCTCTGATGGCATTTCTGATTGTAGTGGCATTTTTACTTCTGGTTCTGACTGTGCCGTAAAAACTGTCGGCTGTGCATGATCCTCTTCAATCATAATTGCCTTCTCTTCCAATATCGCTGCTGCCTTCTGATTATCTACATCTGGTTCTACAAGAACAGATGCATATGTCTTTCCACTATCGTTATTCAAATCATGGCTCCAATTCAACACACCATTTTCTACATAATAACACTCTCCATTATACTGACATGGACCAGTATAATTCCAGTTTACCTGACCATTCTTAATGTAATACCATACTTTGCTGTGGAAACACAATCCGGTGTAAGACCAATCTAATAAACCATTTTTTATATAATACCAAGCACCATCATGTAAGCACAATCCAGTATATAACCAGTCAACAACACCTGCTCTCACATAGTACCAACTGCCCTCGTAGTAGGTCAATCCTGTATAATTCCAGTTCACCTCTGCTCGCTCTACATAATACCAGCTTCCACTATTGCTTACAAGTCCTATATAATTTTCCTCTAACGCTCCATTCTGATAATACTTCCATTTTCCATCACGAAGAAGCAAACCTGTATAGCCATTTTGTGTATTCTGGTCAAGTGGCACATACGTTCCTTCAAGTGCAAAATCTCCATCCGCATCATATACATAAACATGTGTAATATAGGTTCCATACTCATTTTTATGATCTGACGTACGGATATAACATGTTGCAGTATTCTGTGAAACACTTGCCTGATGCCAAACTAAATCATCCTGACCATTTGCCTCTGTCCATGTCGGCATCAGCACTTTCGATATTCCTCTTGAAGCCTCGATCTGAGCTGTTACACGATATCCAGTACTGCTCACTTCTGATACTGTAATCTTAACAATTTTTGGCATTTTAGAAGGTGTATTCGTAATAACACGATACATACTAAACTGTCCAGCGTAATCCCATATATACACATCATTAATATATGGGCCTCCCTTTTTATCTTTTGCCGGAAGATCAATGTATCCTGACTTTGTTGATGGATTATAATTTATATCTCTCCAAACAAGATCATCCTGACCATTCTCTGCTGTCCATGTTGCAACGCGAATCGCATTTACACCAAAAAGTGTACTATACTGGAACGAAATTCGATAATTATCGGAATTTGTCTGTGTACATGAAGCTGTAATTTGCGGTTTTCCGCTTTCTCGCTCCAAATCCTCTGGAATCTGAACATCAAGTGTTCGCGTTACGCAATTTCCTGCTTTATCATACAAATAAATAACAGAATGATACGTTCCACTTTTATTTTGATGAGCAGATGTCATTACATATGCCATTACACTTGATCCATTGACCGTCATATTCGTTGTCACTGCAGCGCCTAAGCCAAGTTTGTCTGTCCATGTTTTCATCTCTGCATTTGACACACCAAGCGGACAATCAAAATTTGCATTCACCTGATATCCCAAAGCACTAACTTCCGTTACAGATGCTGATGTAATCTTAGGAACTGGCGTAGGAACAGATGCTGTTAATGCATACAGCTTTTTTGTTCCCCTATTATCAGTAACATACGCATGACAATTGTATTCACCTCTATAATTTCCATGATTTGAAATATTTACGCGAACACTTGCCCGTCCATTTACAAACTGAAGCGGATACCATACAAGAGTCTTTGCCTGTCCTGCGGTACTGCTCCATACTGCTACAGAAGAATTTCCAGAAAGACCATAATCACTGGCAGCTTCTACTGTAAGTGTAAATCCATTATAAGAAATATCTGTTGTATAAACATTGTAAATAACAAGTGCCTCTGCCGCACCCTTCACAGTAACACTAACTAGCACTGGCTTTGAAGCTACATTGTCCGTATCATATGCCACAATTCGAACACCATATGCACCTGTTCTCCATCCAAACTCAGAAATTGAGAAACTGCACTGAGAATATCCACCAGAAATGCTTCCCTGCTTTGTAACTGTTTTCTCTGTGCTGAATGCAATATTCCATGCACTATATTCTACTCTTGCAACCGGCTTTGTTCCGCTCATCTTGCAGTATGCTGTAAATGCATCTTGAGTTACTCCTGTGTATCCCGATTCTGTAATTGTAAGTGACGGTGCTGATGTTGTACTTATACTACTGCTTTGGCATACATTCTGAATTGTAAAGCTTCCATTCTGCCATTTTTCAGTTCCATCCTGCTGCACCCAAATCTGAATCTTAGAAACATTGCTTTTTCCCTTCCAGTTTCCAAGATCAGCATATATCATCTGATTTACATTCTTTTTCAGTGCAAGCTCCGTTTCAAGCGTGTCCTGACCGCTTGTAAAACGCATGCGCACTCTCAAATTTTGATTATCTCCAGCCGTTCCTGAAATATTAAAACAAAAATAACGCTGTGAAGAAAAATCAACATTTCCTGTTCGTGCAATTCCTGCATATGTGAATGGACTGTTTGCTCCTGCATTTACGGCAATCTTCTGGCTGTCTGCACTGCAGGAAGTTAATCCATACTCACCATACCATCCATTCATAAGAGTCGTTCCAACATTACATGACGCGGCATATCCGCCGGTACCTAAATCTGCACTCCTGTTTTTTGACGCCATTACAGAACCATATACAGATGAAAATGACGGCAATCCAACAAGCGATGCAAGTGAATCTGTATACGCAAATGATTGATCTGTATCAATGTATTTCCACACAGTCCACGCAGGCTTCTTTGCAAATGTACACCATGCCTTATTTTCATCATTATACCAAAGGCCCTGATGTATTCCCGCATCTGCCTCCGGCTTCGCATCTACTTCTCTCATTGCAATAAATGCATCAATATAAGGGTTAGCTTCAGTCACATAATACGCATAAGCAAGTGCCGCTGCCTGCTTCCACTCTACATTTCCCTGGTTAAACGAATGTGATGTATATCCCTGCTCAGACAATATCACATGCTTTACGGAGCCATCTGGATTTCGCAATCCATTTTTACACAGATATCCAGTTAAAACTGAAATATTCTCCATTGAAATAAAAATCGCATTTTCATTAAAGGTTGCATTATCATTCCACCACTCTGCCTCCGTAAGCGGATTTCCATAGGGATGGAAGGCTACTCCCCACTCAATATCTCCCTCTGCCTTCATATAGGTGTTTACATAGTCAATTAGCTCTTTTCCATCATAACGTGTTCCTCCAGACACACCATGCCAATACATGTCTAACGACATAAAAACTCGCGCATGTGCACAGCTACTTTTCACTGCCTGACTTGTAATTCTCATCATATTGGTATAAATGTATGCATAATCCGGCGCAGACTGGTGACCTGTGTAATTCCACGAAGTATCTGCATTAACTTCATTTCCAACTGTCCAGCTTGCAATATGTCCATATGCATGATCACTTCTGCCATATCGTTCACCAAGAAAATGAATTGCTGCTGAAATACATTCAATTCCTTCCTTTGAGACAACGTTCCATCCATGATATGCACCAATTGATGCATTTGCACCAGGATAGCCAAAGCTATGTGGATTTTGATCTGGCTGCCATAATAAAATCGCATTCACAATAATATTATTTCGGTCGTACATAAGAAGTGTTTGATCTAACTTAGCAATACAATTTGACGAATACTGATATGTTTTCCCATTATATGTATAGGAATATCCGCTGCCATTAATTAGCTCATTCATTATAATATTTACATTTGTATAACTAAGGCCTAATTCTTCAATATCTGTTCCAAAAACAGTATCTGTGAGGAGCCCTTTTTTGCTTCTTGCCTGCGGATATGATGACTGATTTTCTGCCAATGCTTCTGGATTTGTAATAAAGCATCCATCACTCAATGCCTGGTACGTACCATCCCTAAATTTCATTCCAACAAAAAATTTAGAATACAACTTTGACTGTGCTGTATTATTATTCAGCGGAACAGAAAATTCAAACGTATCTTCTTTTTTCACATCTGCAATCGGACTGCCTGTAATGTCTTTTTGATACATCGGCTCCTCAAACAGATACAATTTCTCATCTGCTGTCTTAAACTTATGGTTAAGCTTTCCCTTGACAATGACTTGACTTCCCTCTATCCGACATGATAAAATTTGAATAATCTGAGTCACATCTCCAAGATCTAAAAAGTCAATTCCATATTCAAACTCGGTAGTTTCCTCTTCTATTTCCTCAGTTGACTCCTCTTCTGTCATTTCTTCCGATGATACTTCCTCAGAAGATTCTTCTGCAAATATATTTTCTCCAGATGATTCTTCAGGAGATTCTTCTACTGTCGTTTCAATAGCTGTTTCAGTTATTGTTTCACTTACATCTTCTCCTACTGTTGTTTCTTCATGTTCAGAAGCTGTTTCTATCGTTGACTCAGTCTCTAACGATGTACTTTCCGGTTGTGTACTCTCTGGCTGTATGCTTTCCGACTGTGGACTTTCTGTTATTGCTGCTGAAGTTTCTAGCTGTGGACTAGTCTCAGTCTGCACTTCGATTTTCTCTTGCGTCTGATTCTCTTCCTGATACAAGCTAATGTCGGTTGTGCTCATTTCTTCTGCTGCTGGTATTGTTTTTACTCCAGCAAAGCTTCCCACTACAGAAAGTGAAACAGCCATAAGAAGTGCACTTATTCTTGTTTTTAACTGCTGCCTTCTCATTTATTTCTCCCATTTTTTAAAAGAATAGGCAGGTTACTACCTGCCCATTCAATTATACTAGTTTTATTCTGTTATGTGTAGACAAATTTTGCTGTCTGCAATACCAATTTTGCTGTTTTGAGGTTCATCACAGCAAACGTCCCAGCGAATAACATTAATATTCTCCAAGATACCTTGATGGTTAGAATGTTCTACTGTTTTGATTTTAAATTCACCATTGCGTCCCTCTGCATGTAAAATAACACAATGCTTTTCTCCATGAATTACGACACTATCATTTTCAACACTTACAGGCAGTCTGGTAACAAGATTTTCATGAACTTCAACACCCGGTCTGCACTGAATATAATCACATACAGTAAGTTTTCCCGTATTTTCATCTAGCCAAATCTCACGGTATACCTTCTGTGCTTCAATTCCATATGCCTTTGCAAATGAAATCAAAATATTTTTCCTCCATATAAAGCAGACATAAGCAATCCGCTTTCACTACTTGCTCACGAACGCAGTCGCTTTGCGGCCTGCGTTCAAATACATACTCTCTAATTTTAACATATTTCGCCCTTTTCTTCCATGAAAAAAGTCTGTTTCCGGAAATTTTGAAAATTTGCAGGGATTTCTTATATAAAACATGGTGTACATAACCGTTTAATAAGAAAACTTAGAGACAACAAAAAAGATGTGGAAATCCACTGTTATGCGAATTTTCCACATCTCGAAAAATCAAATATTCAAATATTTAAAAATCCAACTTTTGCTTTTATATAAATCTTATGCCTGAGGACCTGCTGAAACAAGTGCTTTACCAGCTTCGTTTCCTTCGTATTTTGCAAAATTCTTAACAAATCTCTCTGCCAGATCTTTTGCTTTTGCTTCCCACTCAGAAGCATCTGCGTAAGTATCACGCGGATCAAGGATTGCAGGATCTACGCCCAGAAGCTCTGTCGGTACTTCAAAGTTGAAGTATGGGATTGTCTTTGTCGGAGCGTTTTTGATGTCACCATTTAAGATAGCGTCAATAATTCCACGGGTATCTTTGATGGAAATACGTTTTCCTGTTCCGTTCCATCCTGTATTTACGAGGTATGCTTTTGCACCACTCTTCTCCATTCTCTTAACGAGTTCTTCCGCATATTTTGTCGGATGAAGTTCAAGAAATGCCTGTCCGAAACATGCAGAGAAGGTAGGTGTCGGCTCAGTGATTCCACGCTCTGTACCAGCTAATTTTGCTGTAAATCCAGACAGGAAGTAATACTGTGTCTGCTCCGGTGTCAGAACAGATACTGGCGGAAGTACTCCAAATGCATCTGCGGACAGGAAGATTACATTCTTAGCTGCCGGTGCGGAAGAAACCGGGCGCACAATATTTTCAATATGATTGATCGGATAAGATACACGAGTGTTCTCTGTTACACTCTTATCAGCAAAATCAATTTTGCCTTCTGCATCCAGAGTAACATTCTCAAGCAGAGCATCACGTCTGATCGCATTATAGATATCCGGCTCAGACTCTTTATCCAGGTTGATAACTTTTGCATAGCATCCACCTTCAAAGTTGAATACACCGTTATCATCCCAGCCGTGCTCATCATCACCGATCAGAAGACGTTTCGGATCTGTGGAAAGTGTAGTTTTACCTGTTCCGGAAAGTCCGAAGAAAATTGCTGTATTCTCACCGTTCATATCTGTGTTTGCAGAACAGTGCATGGAAGCAATGCCCTTTAACGGAAGATAATAGTTCATCATGGAGAACATACCTTTTTTCATTTCTCCGCCATACCATGTATTTACAATAACCTGCTCACGACTTGTGATGTTGAACATAACTGCTGTCTCAGAGTTCAGTCCAAGTTCTTTGTAATTCTCAACTTTTGCTTTGGATGCATTATAAACAACAAAATCCGGCTCAAAGTTTTCAAGTTCTTCTGCTGTCGGCTGGATGAACATGTTTGTTACAAAATGTGCCTGCCAAGCAACCTCAACGATGAAGCGGATTGCCATACGTGTGTCTTTATTTGCTCCGCAGAATGCATCTACAACATACAGTTTTTTATTGGAAAGCTCATTGATCGCGAGTTCTTTTACAGCATCCCAAGCTTCCTGTGTAGCCGGATGATTATCATTTTTATATTCATCAGAAGTCCACCATACAGTATCCTTGGAATTCTCATCTTCTACAATATATTTGTCTTTCGGAGAACGGCCTGTATAAATACCTGTCATAACATTAACGGCTCCGAGTTCACTGACCTGGCCTTTTTCATAACCTTCCAGTTCCGGTTTTGTCTCTTCCTCAAATAACAAATCATAAGAAGGATTGTGAACAATTTCTGTTGTGCCGGTAATGCCGTACTTGCTTAAATTGATTTCTGCCATTTTACCTACCTCGTTCTTTCATTACTGTAATCTAATAGTGTACTTAATTCGAACCTATACTATCATTAAAGACACAATTTGTCAATAATTTATCAATCTTCTGCATTATTTTTGTATTCGAATTAATACACTCTATACAATACAAAAAAATCTGACTAAAAGTCAAGCAATTTCAGTCAAAATATTTCTTACCTTAACATGAAATCGCTGTAAAACGGACAATCGCAATCCGCTTTCGCTCCTTGCTTATTCTGCATTCAAATAATGCCAGTTAATATTACAGTTCTTTCTTTTTCATAATACGGCAGCTGCACAGGTATGACACCACAGCCAGAACAGCGGCTATAAGCAATCCGATCACATCTACCGCCAGATCTCCGGTCAAGTCGAAAGCAGACAACACGACTGCGCTGTTTCCATCCAGCATTCCACTTTTTTCTGCCAAATAATAAATCATCACTCCAACAAAAGCAGAAACACCGATCATTACAAGGCGGCTTTTTTCTACTCCGAACTTTAACTGCATAGGAATCAGCAGCGATAGAAATAAAATAACAATCGGCAAAAAGGAAAGGCCTTTCAACACTTCTTCTGAAATCACTGCCGGTGTATGTCTTACATTTAATATAATCACATATAACATCATCGTAAGAGACCAGACGATAACTGCTCCACCCATACAAAATACATATTTTTCCCTGACATATATTTTTCGGTTAATAGGTAATGTAAACAAAAAAGCAAATCCATGATCCATCTCATCATAAGAAAGTGTCGAAACCAGGATGGCTGATATAAAAAACGTCAGATAGCCAAGCATAAGTGTGCTTTTCTGAGCAACACCAAGTACAACTGCCAATGCAATAAAACATACAAATGTCTGCTTGCTGTGCATCAACAATCGTATATCTTTTTCTAATAATCCTCTCATCCCTGATAACCTCCTGTCATCATTAAAATCAATTCATCGATATTGCCATTTTCTACAATGATCCCCGGATAATTTTGCTGATAATAATCTTTGTGGTTTGTGAAGCAGGCATAACCGTAAGACGTTTTCTGTGTTTTTAACAGATAGTCCTGATCCAAGCCGGCAAATTGATCTTCACTCACTTTTAATACACCATACTGTTCCAGAATCACATCTGTATCCTCATACAAAATAAGTGTTCCATTGTGGATCAGATAAATATCATCACACAGCTGTTCCAGATCAGACGCAATATGGGATGTGATCAGAATGGAACGTTCTTCATCCTCTTCCATATAGGCCCGCAGCATATCCAGAATATGATTTCTGGCTTCCACGTCTAATCCTGCCGTCGGTTCGTCAATAAAATTGGGTAGCCCTCTCCTATCCCTTGAAAGCACTGGCTTTAACGGTAGGC
>OGCO01002660.1_pt1 | contig 22824 bp, 21 predicted proteins | sample 1570171 | NCBI WGS metagenome assembly OGCO01 (sample SAMEA4370583, study PRJEB24528) | human gut metagenome
GCGGTTCATTTTTCCCTTTTTCTTCCGTTGTTTCTTTCATTTCTGCAGATCCTTTTTTATTATGCGCATCTATAAATGCACAAAAATCTTTAAATGACACAGGCTTTGAGATCAGATAACCCTGAAGGAAATCACAGCCCATATCCGAAAGTTCTTTCGCCTGGAGCTGGTTTTCTATCCCCTCGGCCGTGATCTGGATCCCATATTTGTGCAAAAAATATATGATCTCTGAAATAAGATCTTTTGAAAAACTCGTTGTATCTATAGTCCAGACAACTGCCTTGTCTATTTTCAACACAGAAAACGGCATCTGCATAAGCCGCAGGAGATTTGACTCTTCTTTTCCAAAATCATCAATAGCTATGTGGCATCCTCTTTTCATCAGTTTTTCTGCCAGCTTAATGACTTGCTGCATATTCTGTATTTGATTACTTTCTGTGATTTCAAAACATATAACAGATATATCTGATGTACATTGATCTAGCATGGCAAAGATTTTCTTTTCTGATTCCACGCTGGAGCATGTGACCGGCGACAGATTTACATTTATTCTCTCAATGTTTCTTTTTTTTAGCTCTGGCAGCTGTTCTAACACTTTATTTAAAACCCACAGATCAAAACAGCTGACACAGCCCATTTCCTCTGCTTTGCGGATCACCTGTTCAATATTCTGATGGTGTCCGTCATCATACCGTAAAAGCGCTTCTGCAACATTCAACTTTTTTTTATTTAAATCGTAGATCGGCTGATAAAAAACCTTAAGATAAGGCAATGCATTTTCAAAATAGCTTTTCATGATTCTTCTCTTTTCATCCATTTGCAAGCTTGCTTTTTACATAGTCCTTGATCATTTCACCGCTGTGTCTATCATCTGGTACTGGCATCTGGATCCGGTCACAGAGAGAAAGCCACTTGTCCAGCGTGAGGACTTCATTTTCCTCCTCTACATAATACAGATCTGTGGGAAGGATATCCTTATAAATTGCTGCTGACGGAGAATTCCATTCCTGATATTCCTGCTCTGTAAAACGGATATCACAGTTTTTTTCTCCTTCTGTAACTTTCCTAAATCTGCTGCCTAATACGGTCTTTTCTTCTTTCCGTTCCTTTCTCCAAACCACTGTTCCATCCAGACAAAACTTTAAATAGATTCCTGATCCCAGATCATCTGCGATCACTTCATTTTCGGATACTGCATATAGCTGTATTTCGTTGCTGTCAATATATAAAAGCTCTTCTATTTTTCCCTCTTCTCTGGTTTCTTTCAGGATGCATCCTGTTCTGGCATCGAAAAATACCAGAGTATCACCACAAACTGTAACCGAAGTGATTTCCCTTTCCGGATCTGCAAAACTGCACCAGGATACTTTTCCTGTATCCGTGTTCAGGATCAGCCATCGTTTTTTATAAGTCTGCGGACATAAAATGTTTCTGCCTATAGAAACAGCCCCGCCAAATACCCCCGGAATGCCACGTACTTTATTCTTATCCACCATTGTATAGGTCACATGCCCAGAAGTAAGATCTATGCAAAGGATGCTGTTGTACCATGCAGGCATACAATATAGTACATTACCTCTCTGAAAGCCTTTCAGGAATAACGGCTGTTCTATAAAATGCTCTGCATCACGGATCTGTACGGACTCAAACTGATCCTTATCTATATGGTAAATGGCCAGGTTTCTGGCAAAATATGGGACAAGATACAGTCTGTCTTCTACCCGTACAACAGAACGGAACAGATCTCCCTTAAATGCCAATTCTCCCGGAATCTTTCCTATGCAGGAAAGTCTGTCCATTTGTTTATCATAATGAAACAGCAGGTTTACTTTTCCGTGAACAAACCACACCTCTTTTTCATCTTCCCAAAAAGCTCCCGGCCAGCATGGTATCTTACATTCCTTTTCTCTTACCAGGGAATCCTGATATAAAACCGGTTTTCCTGTTTCCCAGAACAACTGGGCTACAGAGCTGTAATCCCCGTAATAGCAGTCGCAGGAAGCAATGGCAAGATCAAGATCGTATCCGCTGTCCAGGATTCCCCAGCCTTCTTCTTCATAGGAAGCCAGAAGTTCTCTATATTTCCGTAAAAACTGGGGCCGCATCACCTCCAGTGTCTGTTCATACAGTGGATGAGGACGAAGCCATAAAGCGAGATCTTTTCTGTTTCTAAAATATTGAAGTACCTCTTCTATCTTCTGCATCATATCTGGCTGGGTCAGAAGTGCCTCTACAGACAGACTATAAAATACAGTCTTTTTCCTGGCTCCGTCAGGTCTGTAAAGACATTCCCTCCATTTTTCTGGAAGAGAACTGTCCTGTCTTTTCGTACTTCGGGCACGTTCAATCTTTGGTGATCCAAAGTTCTGTACCTTCTCTTCCCATTGCTCTGTTGGAACTCCTTTGAGTCCGGAACACAAAATATTGATAAACAGTTCTCTTTCCTGCTCTGTTGCTGTAACAAAGCAGTCTGCATTAATAGTTCCCGGCTCAATGACAAACCCGGTGCTTCTCGCCTGGCGTTTCGCAGATTCTACGTTTCCAGTACTTGGTGTGGTATAATAAGGCAGATATACCAGCTGGTCTGCATATTTCTTCAATCTGCTGCTATAAAAATCAGGATGGACGCTGGTCAATCTATTGTTCTGGTCATAGGGATTGTGGATAAACACCGCATCCGGTTTTTTATCTTCCAGGCGGAATGTGCGGTAATCTGTGACAGGAACATCTTGTGGATACTGATCTCCCTCGTAGTGTTCTACTGTCAGATTCCCATCCTGGTCTTTATCAAAATAGGGGATCGGTACAACATAAGCATCACAATCCGGATCCTTATCTGCCGCTTTCCAGACGGTTTCCATAGAATCCCACATAGACACTTTATATGGAAGAAAGACAAAACAGAGACGGTCTGTTTCCATATCATTCTCCATACGTTCATATAAAAGTTTCAATTCTTTCTTTATTTTTTTATACAGCCTTGCAATCTGTTTTTTGCTGTGAAGATTCTGACTCATCTCATAAAGATCTTCACAATATACTTCCAGAAGGGGGACCAGATCTGCTTTTCCCACATTTTCCAGCTCTGTTCCCAACAAAAGTGCTGTTTCCTGAGATTGTGAAAGAGCATCGATCATCACTTCTTCTGTATTCTGGCCGAATCCCATGAACACTTTTTCATTTGCCCGCATTAAGAGGGCCGCTGTCTGCAAAAGCCTTCTTTTTTCTTTTCTTTTGATCGCCATTTTTACGGTTTCCTCCAAAAATGATCAGATATCCTATCTCTGATAATTTTATCGGCGTTTTCTTTTTTTTTATAACTGTTTTATCAACTTACTGTTTCTTTTTTGAAATCCCCTTATCCATTTTCAACCACCGCCGATAAAGTTAAAAGAAATACTATTCTGATTATTATGAAAAAAGGCGGTGTACAATATGAGCAGTGGTATGGACAGCAGTATTCTGGATACATACCTTTATGAAGAAAACAATCTTTTAGACCAGTTAGACGAAATGCTGGTTGCTGATGAGAAAAACGGTGATTTTTCCGCCGATGACGTAAATGAGATCTTCCGTATCATGCATACGATCAAAGGCTCTTCTGCAATGATGGAATTTAATTCGATCTCCACGATCGCCCATCATATTGAAGATGTATTTTTTTATATCCGTGATAAAGGAATCGAAACTCTGGATCCTGAACATAAGAAAGAGCTTTTCAACCTGATGTTCCGTTCAGAGGATTATTTAAGAAGCGAAATCGAGAAAGTAGAACAGGGAGTACCTCTTTCTACTGATATTGATGCGTTCTCCAATGAGATCAATTCTTTTTTGAAGAAGATCAGTGGTACTGCACCTGCACAGCCGGAAGCTTCACAGGCTGCACCTGCAGCTTCTGGTGCTGCTGCTCCTTCTTCTCTTCCTGATGATAAGGATGCAGCCTGCTTTTTCCATGTTTTTCTGGAAGAAGGCGTGGGAATGGAGAATCTGCGGGCTTATATGATCGTAAATGCAGTAAAGGAATGTGATGTAAACTTCCGTTTTTACCCCAGTGATATGGAAACAGATCAGGATACTTCCCAGACGATCGCAGAAAATGGTTTTTTCCTTGCTTTTGACTCCAGTGAAGACGCTTCTAAGGCTGAAGGGATTTTAAAAACCCAGAACCACATCCGATCTTATGAGCTTGTAAATGTCTCAAAAGCCGCTCCTCCTGCAAAAGCTGAGGAAAAAAAGGCATCTGTTTCCAAACCCACGGCACCAGCACCTGCATCCACAGATACAGCTGCCGGGAAAGCAGCTCCTATGCTTTCCCATGCCCCGGTCAAGCAGAATCTGATCAGCGTCAACCTGATGAAGCTGGACAGCCTGATGGATATTGTTGGTGAGATCGTTATCACTGAATCCATGGTCACATCTTCCCCTGAATTAAACCTGCTGCCAAGGGACAACAGGGATAATTTTATGAAATCTGCACGTCAGCTGCGTAAGCTCACCAATGATCTGCAGGATATTGCCATGTCTTTACGCATGGTCCCGATTTCCGGCGTATTCCAGAAAATGAACCGTATTGTGCGTGATATGAAGCAGAGCCTGGGAAAAGACGTCCGTCTGACCATTGTAGGTGAAGATACAGAGGTAGATAAGACGATCGTAGACAATATACAGGATCCTATCATGCATATCGTGCGTAACAGCATGGATCATGGGATTGAAGAAACAGCCCAGGAACGTATTGCTGCCGGTAAGGATCCCCAGGGCGAGATCGTTCTTTCCGCTTCCCATACCAGCAGTGAGGTTGTTATCTCCGTTAAAGATGACGGATATGGCATGGATCCCCAGAAGATTCTTGAAAAAGCCCGGTCAAAGAACATGCTGACCAAGCCTGATTCTGAATACAGCCAGAAGGAGATCCTGGGGCTGATCATGCTTCCCGGATTTTCCACCAATACAGAGGTAACTGAATATTCCGGTCGTGGTGTTGGAATGGATGTTGTAAAGAAAAATGTAGAATCCTTAGGCGGTATCGTTTCTGTATCCAGTACATACGGTGAAGGAACTACGATTTCCATGAAGATCCCGCTGACTCTGGCTATTGTAGATGGAATGAAGGTAACGGTAGGTGATTCTATTTTTACTATACCTATCGCCAATATCCGTCAGTCCTTTAAGGTAAAAGCAGATCAGGTGATCAAAGATGAATATGGCAATGAAATGGTAGAACGTGTTGACCATTTTTATCCTATCGTCCGCCTCCATTCCTTCTATCACCTTCCAACTGAGGTTACCCAGATGGAAGACGGTATCCTTTTATGGGTGGAAGCAAATGACCGTTCTTACTGCCTGTTTGTAGATGATCTGATCGGCGAGCAGCAGGTGGTAGTAAAGCCGCTTCCTGCTTTTCTCAGTGAATTTAACCTGAAAGACCACGGCATCACCGGCTGTACCATTATGGGTGATGGCAATATCAGCATCATTCTGGATATCCTCAGCTTATATTCCATAGCTGTAGAGAATGCGTAAACAGGAGGTTTTAAAATGGCTGAAGTAACAGAAACAAATATCCAGACAGACGTACCGGCTGAAAACCAGTCCGTTGAACGCTGTCTTACCTTTGAGTCGGGAGACATGACTCTGTTTTTAAGTATCAATAACGTAACGGAGATCATCAATGACTGTGCGATCACTCATCTTCCACTGGTACCTGATTATATTAAGGGAATCATCAATCTGCGTGGTCAGATCCTTCCGGTAGTAGATATACGGCTCTATATGGGCAAGCCTGCTTTGGAATATAACAGTAAGACCTGCTTTATCGTTTTAAATGTAGACGATCTTCCTGTATGCATCGTTGTGGATTCTGTGCAGCAGGTGATCGATATTGATCTTCAGGATGTACGTCCGATCCCTATCAAACGCAGACAGAAGCTGTTAGATGGTATGATCACACTTGAAAATGGGACTGTGCTTATGTCTTTTGACTGCAAGTCCCTGGTCAGCTCTTAATGTACTCCCGGAATCTTTTTGTACTTGATTTTGCGAGAAGATTTTTTGTCAGCCGCAAAGGCAGGTGCAGGAAAGACTCCGAGAGTACATCCGATTCCTAAGGAGGTCATACAATGCTTACATTAAGTGACGGGGATTTTAACCGTCTTTACACTTATATCCAACAGCACTATGGCATCAATCTGAGCCACAAAAAACAGCTGATCACCAGCCGTCTTACTAATATGCTGCAGCAGAAAGGGTTTCATAGTTTTACAGAATACATAGATGAGATCATCTCAGGTAAAGATCCTGAGATGGTTTCTGTTATGTTAAACAAGCTGACTACCAACTATACCTATTTTATGCGGGAAAAAGAACATTTTGACTTTCTCCAGAAGCATATTCTTCCTGAGCTTGCAAACAAGCATTCCCGGGACCGTTCTATTGCGATCTGGAGTGCCGGCTGCTCCTCCGGTGAAGAACCTTATAACATTTCTATGTATCTGAAAGAATATTTTTCCGCTATTCCCGGAAGCTGGGATACCCGTATCCTTGCTACGGACATTTCCCAGCGTGTTCTGGATTCTGCCATGGATCCCAGATATTCCCTTGAAAGCTTAAAAGAGCTTCCGCCTTCCTGGCAGGAACGCTATTTTGTTCCCATAGGAGATAAAACCTATACTGTTTCAGATGCTTTAAGGAAAAATGTGATCTTTCGTTCCTTTAACCTGATGGATCCCATCCATTTCCGCAAAAAGTTTGACCTGATCTTCTGCAGAAACGTGATGATCTATTTTGATCGTCCTACGAAGGCGGCACTGGTAAGGCGCTTTTATGATGCTACCGCTCCGGGAGGCTACTTATTTATCGGACATTCTGAAAGCCTGGATAAGGAAAGCTGCCCGTTTTCCTATATTGAACCGGCTATTTACCGAAAGATCTGATCCCGTAGGTTATCTCATACGTTGTTACAGCTATCTTATTAAGGAGGCATTATGATCATGGATCATAAATTAAAATTAATGGTGGTGGATGATTCACCCTTGTTCCGCACCTGGCTGATCCGTTCTCTCTCTGAGGATGACCGCTTCCAGGTTGTAGGATATGCTATAAATGCCTTTGATGCCCAGAAAAAGATCCCCCAGCTGCAGCCGGATATGCTTACCCTGGATATTGAAATGCCGGGAATGTCAGGCATTGATTTTTTAAAGCAGCTGCTTCCTGTCCACCCTATCCCGGTGATCCTGGTATCTTCCCTGAACCTGAGGGTTTTTGATGCCCTGGAAGCCGGAGCTGTGGATTTTGTACGGAAACCGGATGAAGCCAATGGACTGTCTAAAGAGATCTTTCTTTCTATGCTCCGTTCCAAACTCATGGTAGCGGCTGCTTCCCACGTACACCTTCCTTCTGCTCTCGCAGACCCTCAGGCAGGTGGTATCCGCAAGGTTTCTTCTTTACCTCCTGCCAGAAATACTTTCCTGCAGAAACCAAAGATTCCTCTGGGTGCTTCCCCTGAAACCGTGATCGCTATCGGGGCATCTACCGGAGGTACAGAAGCCATTCTCGAGGTAGTAAAGAATTTTCCAGAAAACACCCCAGGTGTTGTGATCACCCAGCATATGCCTGCAGGTTTTACAGCCATGTATGCAGAGCGCTTAAACAGGATCTGCAAAATGGAAGTACGGGAGGCGAAAAATGGGGATCGGATCCGCAAAGGTCTCATGCTTTTAGCTCCCGGAGGTCTGCAGATGCGTGTGGTACCTCTTGGAAACTCCTATGCAGTCAGTGTACAGGAAGGAGAAAAGGTAAACGGACACAGACCTTCCGTGGATGTGCTTTTTGACTCAGTTGCATTACATGTGCGGGAACACGCCATCGGCGTTCTTCTCACAGGAATGGGAGCAGATGGAGCTGCCGGTCTTTTGCGCATGCGCAAAAACGGCGCCTATACCATCGGACAGGACAAGAACAGCTGTGTTGTCTACGGCATGCCTATGGAAGCCCACAAGATCGGTGCTGTATGCCAACAGTGCCCTTTAAGTACCATTGGACAGACTGTGCTGGCCCGTGTATCCCTTCGTTAATATATTTAGAAATGAATGGATAAAAAATGAAAGATGTAAATTCAAAGAACCAAAAGAAATATATGAATAAAACATTGAAGCAGTTCCGATTTGCGAAAAGGGTGATACAGCTGTCTATCACCGGTACGGTTTCAGTGATCACTGCCAGCCTGAGCTTTTATTTCTGCCCGGGCTTTTCTTCCCAGGTCGTAGATGAGGCCAGATCCGGCATTTACTTTGTACAGAATGCCAGCCACCGTAAATTTCAGGAGCTGGAAGACTTTTTTAAAAAACAGAACCAGACAGAACAGGAAGCACAACCAAGGACAGAGCTTTCAAAGGATACTTCCGGAACACAGGGAGTCCCAGATACATCTTCTGTCACCTCAAAGACCTCTCCGGTAATCCTTGGTAAAGCAGAAAACCTGGATATGGAGGCAAAACCGGGATCAGACGGCAATTCTTTAGATGCTGCCATCCTGGATACCTGTATGGGACCGATGTACTACTATAATCAGGGAGATACCCGCTGGAGCAGTTATCTCTACGGCGGTTCAGATCCCATGCAGCAGTATGGATGTGGTCCTACTGCTGCAGCCATGCTCATCTCCAGCTTCACAAATGACGGAGAAGCCATTACCCCGGTAACGATCGCAGACTGGTCTTCTGCCAATGGCTATTATGCCCCCCAGAGCGGCTCCTATCACAGTCTGATCCCATCTGTCCTTACTGCCTATGGCTTTCAGGTAGAATCTGTAACAGACCATTCTCCCCAGAATGCAGCTTCCCTTCTTTCTTCCGGTCATATCCTGGTCGCCCTTATGGGTAAGGGAAGCCTGACACAAAACGGTCACTTTCTCCTGATCACAAAACTCCTTCCTGACGGAAATGTTTCTATCGCAGATCCTAACAGCTTTGCTAACAGCACCTGTGAATGGGAGCTTCCTCTTCTCATGGGAGAGTTGAAAAAAGTCTATGACAGCGGTGCCCCGCTCTGGGCCGTTTCCATGGCTGCATCAAACTCTTCCCTCTCCTGAGGAAGGAGGATTCCCCTGAACATCCGCTCCAGATCCTTTCTGCCCATTGCCATAGCCACCCGAAGAAGGATCACCTTGTCTTTTATATCTGAATAATCATAAATCTTCCCTAAAAACTGAACTACCTCTTCTGCGCCGACATTGCTCTCTGTAAAACAGTTGATCAGAGTCAGCAGCGCATTCATATCTTTGTGGTCAGTATTCAGTACGATCACACAATAGCGGACCGCTTTCTGGTAATCTCCCAGCCTTCTGCAGCCTTCTCCCAGACACTCATACATCTGGATCAGCATGGAGGTGGTAATGATCCCCCTGTTCACTGTTCCATAGGTTTCCAGCTTTGCTATAGCCAGTTCATACATCTGTACCGCTTTTTCATATTGCCCCTTTCTCCAGTACCAGTCCCCCATAACACAGTCAAAATCAGGCTCTTTCGGAAGCTTTTCCACTGCTTCTTTGTAAATAGCTTCCACCTCGGCTTCCGGTGCATTCAGGCACTGGGAGACCCTTAACAGGTTTGTATAGGTATAAGAACTTCGCTGATCATATACCTCCAGTTTTTCCGGCATGGCTGCCACCGCCTTTTTGTATGCATCCCTTGCCTCTTCATTTTTTCCGTCTGAAGAATAGGTGTCTCCCAGATATCCAAGATAATCACAGTTTTCAGGCTCCTGCTTCAGGATCTCCAGGATGATGTTCAGATTCCTTTCAAATTTTGACTTATCCTTCTTCTCCTGTTCCTGGTATCCGGTATGAAGGAAAGCCAGCTGCTCTGTAGCATCTGTCAGATGCAGTCCGGATCTTCCTTTTCTGACCAGGTGTTCGTGTATTTTTCCTACATAGCGCAGGTCCGGCCGGTTTACAAAGAATCGGATCATAGTACCGCCGTTTGTGATATTGTTATTTTCATCCAGATCTACGATCCCTGTAAGAAGGCCGTCTACATCTTCTCCAACATATTCCAATATCTCCGGAATCTTCGCTGCATCCTCCGGTGTAAAGCTTTCATCCGCGTCAAGAAAGGCGATCCAGTCTCCCTTTGCCTGGTCAATGGCAAAATTTTTGGCAGCAGCAAAATCATTGATCCATGGAAAGGAAAATATCTTTGCCCCCATTTCCCTGGCAATCTCCACAGTACGGTCACTGCTTCCTGTATCTACTACGATCTGTTCACACATGATATCCTTCCCCCAGGAAAGGGCACGGCGGATATTTTTTTCTTCATTTTTCACGATCATACACTGTGATATGGTTTTTTTCATCATCGGTTACCTTCTTTTTATGTTCTAAAAGATATTAAAAAAAGGGGAATCTGCATAAAGCAGATCCCCCTAAAAGATGCAGAATCAATTTCAAGATTACTGCAGCATGCTTAATACACCCTGAGGCATAGCGTTGGACTGGGAAAGCATAGACTGAGCAGCCTGTAAAAGAATGTTGTTCTTTGTATAAGCTGTGATCTCATCTGCCATATCTGTATCACGGATACGGCTTTCCGCAGAGGTAATGTTCTCAGAAGTAACCTTCAGGTTGTTTACCGTATGCTCCAGACGGTTCTGGGCAGCACCAAGGGTCGCACGGTAAGTAGATACTTTCTCAATTGCAGCATCTACAGATGCCATTGCATTGAATGCATTCGTTGTAGAATCAACTTTGATCTGATCAATAGTTAATGCTTTCGCTGTCATAGTCATCTGTGCAACAGTCATTGCGTTGGCTGTAGCTGCAGAAGCACCGATGAAGAAAGTCAGGTTCGTATTCTTAGCCTTAGGATTTAAAGGTTTCTCACCGTTGAACTCTGTAGTAGTAGCGATACGGGTAATTTCTTTATTCAGTGCATCAATCTCAGCCTTGATGTTATTTCTTGCAGTTGTGGTATAAGTACCATTTGCTGCCTGGGTAGTCAGAGTCTTCATACGCTGAAGCATGGAGTGGGTCTCTGTCATAGCACCTTCTGCTGTCTGGATCAGACCGATCGCATCGTTTGCGTTGTTTACAGCCTGGTTTAAACCATTGATCTGGGAACGCATTGTCTCGGAAATAGCCAGACCTGCTGCATCATCGCCTGCACGGTTGATCTTGTAACCGGAAGACAGCTTCTCTAAGTTTTTGCTCAGTGCGTTCTGGTTGATGCTTAAGTTTCTGTAAGAATTGATCGCTGCAATATTATGCTGAATTACCATAATGAATTCCTCCTTTTATAAAAGAAAATATGGCAGTGGACTCCTTTCCTCTGTCTTCTACTGTCCCAAGGGCCCTTTCTGGAACAGCAGAATTTTCTTTTCATATATATATATCGTCTTATGTTAAAAAAACATAAGCCTGTTTTTCATTATTTCTTTCATTTTTATTTTAAAAGTTCAAGTATGGTCTGAGGGAGATTATTTGCATTTGTAAGCATCATATTAGAGGACTGTAGGACGATGTTACTGCTGGTATATTTCGTGATCTCCTCTGCCATATTGGTATCACGGATCTGACTTTCTGCCGCCTGCATGTTTTCACTTGTAACGCTTAAATTATTGTGGGTGTGATCCAGATGCATATAAGCAGCTCCAAAGGATGCCCTGACCTTAGAAACAGCCTCTATCGCGTTTTCAATGTATTCCACAGATTTTTGTCCCTTTTCTACAGTGGAAAAATTTGTCTTATCCAGCTGTAGTTCCCTGCTTCCTATATAATAGCGTTCTACATCCAGAACTTCTCCATCCTGAGTAGAACCGCCGATCTGGAGCGGGATCGGGTTCTTATCGTCCAGCACTGGCGGCTGCCAGCCCGGTGTAAATGCATTGGCATCTGCCCTGGAAAACAGGGAGATTTCTCCAAATTTAGTGGTAGAACCAATCCTGTCAATCTCCTCAAGGATCTGGTCTCTTTCCATGTTCAAGGTTTCCCTGTTGGATTGATCGTAAGTTCCATTTGCAGATTTTAAAGCCAGAGTCTTCAGTCTCTGGAGCATGGAATGGACCTCTGTCAAAGCGCCATCTCCTACATTGGTAAGTCCGATGCCGTCATCAATGTTTCTCATTGCCTGGTTCAGGCTGTTGATCCTGCTGCGCATACCTTCCGAGATCGCCAGTCCAGCTGCATCATCTCCTGCACGGACGATTCGAAAGCCGGAAGACAGCTTTTCAAGGGACTTTTTCAGCTTTCCTGTTTCGATCCCCTGATTTCTGGCAGCATTTATGGATGCTATGTTATTCTGCACCTGCATGATGTTTCACCTTCCTTTGTATCTTCTATGAGAATATCATCAAATAACCATTTGTTTTTATTATCGGCAAAATGCCTTATTTTATTGATACCAGGGTCAAAAGACCGGAATTGCGGGAGTGCAAAGCACGCAGCAATCCGGTATCTGTCTGTCAGATCAGCGTACCCGTATCCTTACCCATATTCATCATCATCTGAAAACGGAGGATCTGCACCATATTAGACCAGTCTTCCCCGGAAAGGTTCTCTCCCTTTCCTGCTGCCAGAAGTGTACCAAGGCTGCCGGTGCCGGACAGACCTGTATTTCCCGCAAAGCTGCCTAAAAGACTGCCTGCTGTCAGACTGCTTCCTGTAAGGCCACTTCCTATAAGGCTGCTCACTGCTGTACTGCCGGATGTTTTCCCATATGTTCCGGTACTCACCGTACGTCCTGCCAGGATCGTATTGTTTCCCGTATAATCCGCCATGATCTTTTTTACATAATTCTGGGTTTCTTTATATGGTGGGATGCCTCCGTATTTGGTCACACTGTTCGGACCTGCGTTATAAGCTGCCAGTGCAAGGCTTACGTCTCCTCCGAACCGGTCCAGATTTTGTTTTAAGTATTTTGCCCCTCCAAGGATATTTTGTCTGGCATTGTAAGGATCGCTTACTCCAAGAGAACGGGCTGTTCCCGGCATCAGCTGCATCACTCCCATAGCCCCTGCTTTGGATACAGCCTTTGGATTAAACCCCGACTCTGCCTTTGCCACCGCCCTGAGAAGTTTAGAAGGGATCTGATATAAAGCAGAAGCTTCTTCGAAAATAGAATCCATATCTTCTTTTATGGCATTCAGCCCATTTTTCAGTATCCCCTGAAATTCCTGGACCGGTGTTGTCTTCTGTGTCTGATCCGCTGCCTGTGCAGCTAACTTTACTCCATCTCCTGTTATCGGTGCTAAACTCATATTTTTTACTCCTTTCGGCCTGCGCCGTCTGCTCCAAGGTACCAGCCATCCTGAGAACGGTTTACTGCCATAGATCCATCGTTATTTAGATAATACCAGATATTTTTATCATACAGCCAACCGGTCTTCATATCCCCATCCGGGTTTAAGTAATACCATGTTCCGTTTCCTGTGTTCACCCAGCCGGTCTTCATACATCCATTTCCATCAAAATAATACCATTTTCCACCATACAGGAACCAGCCCCTGGTTCGGTTTCCTTCAGCGTTAAAGTAATACCATATACCTCCCACCAGCTTCCAGGTATTGACTGCCAGAGTCCCATCCGGCATAACAAAGTTGTCTCCCTTTAGAGAACCTGCTACGCCTGGACCAGTACTGCAGCTCTGGGAAGTTGCTGCATGTTCTTTCTCCTCTTCCGCACTGTCATCTATATCCTGTTCCTGCGATGTAACAAATTCCCCTTCTTTTAAGTATTTTTTCTGTTCTGCCGTAACCGGGACCGCTTTTACCTGATAATAGTAGATCTTGTCCGGATCTGTCATGTACTCCTTTAAGCTGACAGAGTTATCTGTAACTGTCATCCGTTTTACCACTTTATCATTTCCATATAAAGTCAGGGCATAGCCCGGAGCATAGTCTACCTTCTTCCACACTGCCTTTTCTGAGTCAAGTGAGCTCCAGCCTGCTAAAGCTGTGTCACCCAGAACAGTGACCGGCGTATAGTTCACTTTTACCTGCATGGAGGTATTATCCAGGGCTTTCGCCGATACAAAATCAGCCCCGGTCACACGGCATTTGGATCGTCCAAGGGACACAGGGAAATACTTTCCCTGTGCAGCATCCACAGTGATCTCCATCCGTACCTTTTTACCAGGTTTCCAGTTTTCATATTCTGTTTTGTAATAAATATCCCCAATGGATACCCCTGATCCGCTGATGGTGATCTGGGGCTGTGGTATTTCCTCCGGATCTCCAAAAGTGGTGTTAAATTTAATACTCATGGTCTCGATGATGCTGCTCTCTGCCCCATAAGCTGTATACATATGAAAGATTCTCCCTGGCACAGACTGTAAGCTTCCTGTGCTAAGCAGCAGTCCTGTTCCGGCACAAAGGAGTATTTTTCTGATCATTTTCATTTCCATTCCTCACATATCTTTACCTGTACCAGATCCCGTCCCCATTAACATAAAATCCATTGATATACTGGTTTTTTGCCATTTCACCTGAATCCGGCCAAAAATAATACCAATTCCCGTCAACCTGATACCAGCCGGCAGCCATAACTCCGTCAGCATCCAGGAAATAAGTTTTCCCTTCACGGATCAGCCAGCCGGTAAACATGGCTCCCTGAAGGCTGTTGTCCAGTGTGTTTAAATAATACCAGGAACCATTCTGTTCCAGCCAGCCGGTATATAAGGAGCCGTCTTCCCTGAAAAAGTAATAATCCGCCCCTATGATCTTCCAGCCTCCATAAGCCATGGTTCCCTGTGTATGCCCATTTTCCGTTAATGGCCAGAAGTAATACCACTGTCCATTGATCTTTGCCCATCCGGTTGCCATTTCCCCGGTACCATACAGGTAATACCAGTCATTTTCCATCTTCTGCCAGCCGGTGAGCATCGTGCCATTGACATCAAAATAATACCAGTATCCGTTGACCGACTGCCATGTACCCCGGCATATAGAGCCATCCGGAAATCTGTAATTCCATATATTGCCTTTTTTTACCCAGCCTACTTTATCTGTGGTTCCGCGCTTTGCAGAAGGATTTTTTGATTGCTGTCCTTTACCATCTGATACATACCGGTCTGTAATGGAAAGCTCCCCGGATTCTATCCATTCACTTTTTCCACCATATTTTTTTTGGGAATCCGTTCCCGGTACTGTGCGTACCTTAAAGGTATACTCTCCTGTTTTTGTCATATATGGATAAAAATTATACTGAACCGCACTGGTCTGGGAGACGCTGTAAACTTTCGTTTTTCCTCTGTAAAGCTGCACTTCGTAATAACCGGATGTGTTATCCGGCTTTTCCCATTTAGCCTGTCCCAGGCTTTTTTCATTCCACCAGGCATCTTCCGGAGCAGCATAGTCTCCTTTGATCCCTTTTACCCGCAGGGTAACTACCAGTTCATCTCCATCTCGTCTGGCAGACACAAATGTGCCCCCACTGATCTTTACATTCGCTTTTTTATAGCTGGAAACAAAATAATCTTCGCTGACATCTTCCGGTTCCAGGGTGACTTTCATCTGAGGCTCTTCAGCAGCTTTCAGTTCATTGGAGCTTTTATCCGTCCATTCGGCCTCGGAAACGCTGTATTTACCTCCACTTGCATCTACTGCCACTTCTCCATCTGAAACCGTGGTCGTTTCCAGTTTTATATCCGGAAGCTTGCTGCCTACTTCCAGCTTGGATGTAACACGGATATTTACTGTTTTAATCTCTTTTGCTGCTGCAAAAGCATCTATCTTTCCCCATTGGAACAGCAAGACTCCCGAAAGAAGGAGCAGAAACATTTCCCGTCCGTGTCTGGATCTTCTGTCAGGTATTTTCGACTTTTTCTTCATTTTCTTTTTCCTCCGGTGACGGCACATATCCTAAAAAGTAAATATAGATCTCTATGATCGCCTGATATAATTCTTCCGGCACAGCCGCTCCCAGCTGTAATCTGCTTAAAAGAGTTGCAAGAGAATCATCCTCATAAACCGGAACCCCTGACTTTCTGGCTGCTTCCGTGATCTTTTCTGCCATATATCCCATTCCGGAAGCAACGATTACCGGGGCAGTGTCCTTTTCCGGCGAATATTGAAGCGCAACTGCCTTTTGCTCTAATAACCGCTCAAACGCTGACATTAATACCATTCTCCTTTTTTCTTATCTTTGGAAAAACATCCAGCAGATGGTAATGAGCTTTCCGTTCCTGCACCTGCATCATTTTCACGCGCATCCCGTTTCTGGTACATATTTCCTGAAGCTTTGCCTGTATCTCTCCGGCTCCGGCAGAAAGATTTTTAGGAACTCCCAGCTCCATGGATATTTTATGATCCTGGAGATCTGCCAGAAGCTGGAAATCTCCCAATCCCCTGATCTCAAAGTCCACCAGAAGGCGTATTTTCCTGCCTCCATCTTTTTCTTCTTCTTTTTTCTCTGCATCCGGATCGATCCAAAATTCAGATACTGCCTCTTTTCCCTGATATTGAAAAGGAAGGACAAAATGATTAACAGACATATATACGCTTTCGTTTACCAGCATCCCTCGCATCAGCTGATAAAAATCCTGTACATGTTCCAGCCCGGCTTCTCCTTTGGCCCCTCTTTCCACAAGTGAGCCAAAAATATCTCCATAAATATTTCCTTTTTTTCCTTTTGAACCGGTAAGTACAGCATACAGTTCTTCAGGCTCTGTTTCAAAAAAACGTTTAAAATCCCTATTAGCTGCCATTTGTTCAAAAAGGCTCCTGAGAAGGGCACTGCTTCCGTTTTCATAACGTGCCCCATAAAGGATCAGCTGGATCACGCTGCTTCTTACATTGCCATAATCATGGGTACGGGAAATATATCTTGAAAGAAAGGGGACCAGCTTCTGAAACAGAACCTGGGAATTTTCCTTCGTTTCCCCATTTTCTGCCTTCCAGTCCAGCTGATCCAGAATTGATGCGTATTCCTGTCTTGCAGAGGTGTAAAGCATTCCTTTTATTTCATCTGTCAGTTCCTGCATCTGTTCTAAAAGATGCTCACCGCTGGAATAATTGTTGAATACCTGAAGGAATTTGAGGGCTGTTTCCTGCAGGCCTCTGTTTCCTTCCTGCTGCAAAAGAGTTCTCAGGTTTTCAAAGAAAGTACCGGAAAATTTAGTCTGTCCCTGCATTTTTAAAAAATCCAGCAGCTGGCCAGAATCTTCAAAACTGGCAGAATCCAGCAGCTGCTGCACCATTTTACCCAGACCTTCATCACCTTTAGCGATAAAGGCTCCATCCCGGAACAGGATCCGGCCCAGGGAATCCTTTATTTCATTTTCCTGCCCCAGCTTCTGAAGAAAGTCAGTATAATTTCCATTATAATTGCGGACGCTGAAGCCACTTTCATTTTCCTGGTCACCAGCGGTACCGCTTTTCTGTCCATCTGCCCGCACTACACGAGATGGGTCAGAAGGATTCTGGATCTGGGAACTGTTCAGGGCGCTTTGCTGCTCCTGGCCTGTATGGACATTTCTATTATCTATATATGTAGAAGGATCTGTTACCTGTAATATATTAGACATGTTTTATCCCTTTTCTTTTTGATTCTATATATTATGATGTTGGGGTCAAAAGATTTTGACCCCTCTGATACCGAATTACCCTGCATGCTTCCATATGTATATTTAATCGGCGTTTTCCCGTTTTTTATAATTATTATTTTTCTTATATTTTCAAGAAAAAAGGCGATAATTTACATAGATATAGATTCAGTAAGCATGTGAAAATCACAGGATACTTTTGTGGTCCTGCCGTTTTATTTTAAGGTGAGGAGTAATTGTATGAAAATTCAAAATTTTATCCAGGAGCAAATACACATGGAACATGTATCAATGAGACAAAGCAATATTGCTTTGTCTGATAATATTTCTGCAAAACCAGCTGATCTTGACCGAGCCAGTTTTGAATACACCGAAGGTATTTCGGCTGATGAAACACTTTTCGCACGCTCTCTGGCCCACAGCATTACAGAAGATGTCTGCCGCGAGAAAGGCGTTTCCGTTGAAAAGGCTGCCCAACTGAAAAAACAGGTTGAGGAAGGAACCTACGAACCGGATCCCATGGCCATTGCAAGGGCCATGTATAATCTATGAGGGCGCCTGAAAGCCTGATCCCGGTATTAGAACAGCTGTGTACTGTATTAGAACAGCTATGCCAGGTTGAGGCTGATAAACTAACCGTTATTTCAGCTGATCATCCCGATCAGCTGGAATCTCTTTTAAATGATGAAAACATGCTTTTACTGCAGCTGCGCGGACTAGATAAAAAACGAAGTGATCTTCTTCGCAGGTCGGGTCTTGAGGGGCTTACTTTCCGCCAGATTTTGATGCAGGAGGACAGCGAGGAGGCTGTGGCACTTCTCTCTCCGATCTTGGAACGGTTATCCAGCCAGGCTGAAAAGCTGAAAAAAGTAAAAGGTGGCACAGACCGTCTGATCCGGATCCGCATGAAGCAGTTAGAACAGCGCCTTGCCGGTGCGAAGCAGAGCGATCCTCATGTTTATGACAAATATGTCTGATAAAACTGTGGGGACTGCAGGATACTTATATTTTGGAGGTAATAATATTTTATGGTAAGAGCAACTTTTTCCGGTTTTAATACCGCTCTGTCCGCTCTCCAGGCCAACCAGAAACGTCTGGATATTACAGGACAGAATTTGTCAAATATGAATACTGCCGGATATACCAGGCAGCAGTTAGAGGCATCCAGCCTTAATTATACGAATCCTGTTTCCCATTATTCTAATGGGAATGAAACTGCAGTAGGCTTTGGGGTAAGCATGGACCGGGTCTCACAGATCAGAGATCCTTATCTGGATATCCAATACCGCAGCCAGTCTGCTGACTGCAGCTATACCAATCGTTTACAGACTGCCCTTAATTCCCTGTCAAAGGTACTGGATGAAACAACCATTTCCGGCATCCGTAAGGCATTTGATGATGTCCAGTCTACCCTTACAAGCATGCAGGATCCTGCAAAGGTATCCGATCCCATCTATGAAAGTGAGCTGCGCTCTAAAATGCAGTCTGTATGTAATCTTTTTAACCAGGCATCCAGACAGATCTCACAGGCTGAACAGAATGAATTTCAAAGGCTCACAGGGGAAGGCAGCAGTGAACAGGGCGATGTGCAGAAGATCAATGACATTCTCCGCCAGATCGGTGACCTGAACGTGCAGATCAAACGTAACCAGGTTGCCGGTCATCCTTCCCTGGAACTCCAGGATGAACGTAATCTTCTCCTGGATGAGCTTTCCGGTTATATTCCTGTTGAAACAAGATATTACAAGGATGATGCCCATTCCGGGAATAACGCCTATGACTATGATGCAAATGGTGCTGTGATCGGCAAAAAGGACTGGCCTGATGACCTGGAAGTGAGCATGAATTATATTGATGCCCAGGGAAAGAGCCAGAAGCTGATCCTGGTAAATGGATCTGACCTTGGTGCTGACGGTCTCACAAAAAACTACGGTCAGTTAAGTATGTTAAAAGGCGATCACCAGACAGCTGCTTCTGTTTCTGATCCTGCAAACATTTCCATCAAGTTTGAAAAAGCCCCCAGCTATCAAGGGAATGGACAGGCAGCTGCAGATGTATACGCAGAGTTAAAAGGGATCCATTTTGAAGGCGGCTCTCTTCAGGCAAGCCTGGATATGCTCCAGAAAACAGGTACCGGCAATGTGATAAATGGATCTACTGCTGTGGATGATGTCCGTGGATACCAGTATTACTCAGGAAAACTGGATCAGTTAGCTTCCACTTTCGCAAAATCCATGAATGACATCAACAATGGCCAAAAACACACGGATAAGAATCTTTTATCTAATTCCACCGATGACTCAACAACTGGTATAACAGCCGGAAATATCGGTATCAGCAAAGGCTGGACCAGTGGAACGATCCATATTTCTACAGACGGCACCAACCGCACAGATACAATCCTTGATATGATCGCAGCTATGAAGGATACCAAGAAATTGAACGGGAAAACATTTGCTGATTATATGAATAACCTTTCCACCCAGCTGGCATCTGATTCCAGCTCCAACCAGACTGCATTAAAGACGGGCACAACTGTTTTAAACAGTATCCAGGACTCCAGAGACTCTCTTTCCGGTGTCAGCCTGGATGAAGAAGCAACCAATATGATGGCCTACGTTTCAGCCTATAATGCTGCTTCCCGTCTGATGACTGCCCTTGATGAAGTGTTGAATACCCTGATCAGTAATACTGGTGCATAAATATAAGGAGGATTAATAAATTATGAGAGTTGTACGTTCATCTGTTTACCGCAGGTATACTTCTTCTTTAAATGATCTTCAAAGCAATCTGAACAAAAGCATGAACAAGGTTTCTACCGGCGCTGCTTATGAAACAGCTGCTGATAATCCTCTTGCTTATTATCAGGGAAAGAAAATGGATCATTTATATCAGGATGCAAAGAGTAAAAGTTCTATTTTAGGTGATATTAAAAACCGTCTGTACCAGCAGGAGCAGGGCGCAAGGGATATCCAGAAAACTTTAAGCAACAGTAAGACTTCCATGCAGTATGTGCTGGATTCCTCCCATAACAGCTCAAAAACTTCTGTCCAGACAAAAAGAGATGCTCTTCTTCAGGATGTGCAGAGCATGGTCAGCAATCTGAACAGCCAGTATCAGGATTTTTATATTTACGGCGGAAATGATATTACAACAGCTCCGTTTTCTTTAAGCGGAGATGGAAAAACCCTTACTTATACCCATAAGTATTCAGACGGTACCACAAAGACGGTCAATATGACCATGGCTTATGATCAAAATAACAATACTTACAGTTATCATTTAAGTGATGATGACCTGAACAACCTTGTGACAGCCATGAGAGAACAAGGCCGGGTAGATATCGGTTATGGCGATATTTCCAACCGCCAGTCTCTTTTAGATACCTATACCGGAGGACTGAATATGCTTACGGGGCTTACTTCAGATTCCTTAAATGCCATGTCTGATGCGGATGCAAAGAATGCGGTCAAAGCTGCCCTGGAAACAACTCCTGTGGCACTTCTCAGCCGTTCGGTTATGGCCTGTGATAATTATATCAATGATACTACGACCATTGATCAATTTACAGATACTATGGGCAGTGTACTTAAAGATGCAGCTAATACAGAGCATACCATCAGCACCATTTACAGCGACCTTGGCAATAAATATTCCCTGGTAGAAACTACAAAAACCCGTCTTGATACTTTAAGCGACAACCTGACAGAGGAATACAAAGACATTCTCGGAGCTGATCCTTATGAGGCCATTACAGAAATGTTCTCTTACCAGTACTCCTATTCTGCTGCTTTAAAAATGGGGTCAAACCTGATGCAGTCATCTCTTTTTGATTTTATAAAATGATACCGGTACATTGTTTACAAAAAACAAGCAAAAAATAATTTTCTATTTTCAGGTCAGAAGAAGGTGAAAATGTATGAAACCTGTGATTGAAGCAAATTTTAAACCTTTTGAATCTGTCCGTTTCCGTCAAAATGCCAGTCTGGTTTCAAAGGACCAGCTGGCAGCAAGACAACATCAGGCGATTTCCCAATACCGCCTAAAAGTACGTCAGGCTCAAAATTACGGGATCAGTTCTCCGGAAAGCATGACCTGTATCCAGGATATCAGACAAGCTTTTGATCTCCGGGATACTGTCCAAAGAGTACATGGCACAGCAAACGTCTCTGGATCAGGAAACAGCTTTTGTGATCCATTTTCTGGCAGCCCTGACAATAATGGGCTGTATACCCTTCAGAGAGGTGAATTTGAATTTCGTGTGGCATCTGGCAATCTGGAATACGTACCAGCCCTGGAAATGACCATCATAACCTCTTATCCAAAAGTAGAGTTTGTGTATACCGGCACCCCCAATTATGTTCCACCAAAAAAAGAGCCGGATTCCCCTGCTCTTAATGTTACCATATAAAAACTGACCCCCGGAGGCTTATGCAATCATGAAGATTGATACAAAATATTACGGCGAAATTGATTATACAAAAGATGAACTGGTTGTATTTCCAGATGGTTTATTTGGTTTTTCCCAGTACCATGACTATCTTCCCCTCTCTATGGAGGAAGATGACAGTTCCCTGCTGATATTGCAGTCTGTAGACGAACCTTATGTAGCCTTTTTTCTCATCGATGCAGCAGCACTCTTTCCTTCTTATTCACCGGTTCTTCTACCAGAAGAATTATCCTTTCTGGAAGTAAATTCCAGTGATGAATTATCCTATTATGTCATATGTGCTGTAAAGAAGGATTATCTGGATGGAACCGTCAACTTGAAATGTCCTCTTGCCATTAATCCGGATACCCGCAAAGGGATCCAGGTGATCTTATCCAACGCTGACTATGATTACCGCCATACCTTACGTTCTCTTCTTGGTAAAGAGATAAAGGAACAGGACACTAAAAAAGGAGATAAATAGCCATGCTGATACTGAAACGTAAAAAAAATGACAGTATCCTGATCGGGAATGACATACGCATCACTGTACTTGACTGCGACAATGGATCTGTCAGCCTGGCTATAAATGCCCCGAAGCATATTTCTATTTTGCGGGAAGAATTGACAGAAGCAGAACGCAGCAACCTGGATGCCTTATTATCTGATACAGATTCACTGCGCTCTATTGAAAAAGGACTGAATTCTTATATGAAGAAATAGACCATGTACATCATGTACGTTTATAAAGTAGATTTTAAAGATGGTATATAACCTGTTTCCTGAAACAGAAGTGATACTTAATAAAATGGGAGAACAGATCAAAATGGCCCGTATGCGCAGGAATATTCCTGCTGAGCTTAT
>OGCO01002665.1_pt1 | contig 22817 bp, 22 predicted proteins | sample 1570171 | NCBI WGS metagenome assembly OGCO01 (sample SAMEA4370583, study PRJEB24528) | human gut metagenome
TGCTTCCATCCGCTCCGCTTCCGATGATTCTTGGGTCATTCTCCATCTTGAACATGAGCCCCTTCATCTCATTCTGTTTCATCAGTTCTTTCTTACGTTCCTCTGCATCCATATACATGCTTCTGAATTTGTAAATCTTGAATCTTTTACCATTTTTTCCAACTCTCATCTGTGAAAAGAAGATTGGTCCCGGTGATGCAAAATAAATTGCCGGAGCCAGGAATATTGTGATGATACACGTCAGTATCATCCCTACGATTCCACCACAGATGTCAATTAATCTCTTCATCCCTGCCTGTCGCGCGGTGATGATTCTAATACTTGAAGTAAGAACTGTATATCCTCCCATACGGTTGATAAACTGATTCTTTGACCATCCACTTCTCAGATCCAGACATTCGTGGACTGTTATTCCCATATTTGAACAAGTTTCAAATAACTCTTCTGGTATCAATGTTTTCTTCTTAATTCCAACAAGAATGGAATCTATCCATCTTGTCTGTATATAATCAGTTAATGTATCAATCTTACTTACAACCGGAATTCCTGCAAAAGATTCATTCTCTTTCGGTTCACGATCTGCAAATACAATACCGACAATTTCAAATTCATTAAACGCGTTCTGTTCCACGCGTTTCAACATATACTCAATTTCACTACTTGTTGTAACAAGCAGCATATTCATTTTCACATAAAGCAGACGACCATGCTTTAATAAATATCGCTTCCATATGATTCGTACTGCATAAACAAAAACAACTGATAATGGAATAAATGACGTGATCATAAGACGTGATGTCTTATCGCCCTGTTTGCTCATGAACAAATACATAATCACAAGCGCACTCACAAAAAATACATGCTTTAACACATTCTTAAACTCTACAAAATATCCTCTTCTCATGATACCACGGTAAGGCTCTGTAAAGAAAGCTGTACAAATATCTGTTAACGCAATAATAATTCCAATATTCAGATATAAACTGTTCTTATATAGATTTCCTGCTCCCATGCGTAATGCATAACTACTTATATAAGCTAACTGTAATGCTACAAGATCCAGAACAATAAAGTCCAAATGCTTCAGCCAGCTGTCACCACTTTTTCTGTACATTCACGCACATCCTTTTCCTCTGATATTTTACTGAACTCATTCCATCAACTATAAAATCACTACAACTACTAATAAATCATTTGAACATATGCAGTGAAATCATCTTCTACCACATATGTTCAAAATCAGAGATAATCAAATTATCTCTCTTTTCTGTAAGCTACTGCAGAAACTCCTGCAAGTATTACAGCTGCTCCGAAGAATACCATCCATGTAGACGGTACACCTGTCTTCGGGGATGTTCCGACTGTAGAATCAGCAGCTTTAGAAGCATCAACCTTAGCAATAATTGCTACAGGTGAAAGATCTTCAAATACAGCTGTAATTGTCTTACCCTCATAATCTACACTTGTAGGTGTGATTAATTCAAACAGATTTCTTACTGTGCTGTAGTGGAGAATCTGAACATCAGTCATTGCTTTTGTAAGGGATGGTACAGAAATTGTAACTACATACTTTCCTTCTTCATTCTTGATTCCACCGTTCACTGGTTTCAAATCAAAAAATGGAGAAACCATTTCTTTCCCAGCTAACTGATCTGTCAGTTCTGGAGTTGTTTTACCAACGACATCCGTCAATGACTTTGTTCCGTTGTTCACTGCAAGAAGATCATTAATGACCTCTTCGTTCTTCACATCAGAAAAAGACTCTGAAGATGCAGCTGTAATAATATAACTAGATGCACTTGAACCAGTTACGCTTGGTAATGCTGTCTTACTCGGAGCTAAAGGTGCTGCAAATGCGGCAACCGCCTGAGTAACGATCAGAGCTGCAGCAAGGATAGTTCCAAAAATTCTTTTCTTCATGTTTCCCACTCTTCCTTTCTTAAAATTATTTTTCTATAGAAACCAGTACAGCCTGCACGAGAAAACGCTTGTCTGACTGATTGCCATAGCATGTTGATAGTGTGATGATCTTGTCATCAACTGACACATTCTGTGACGTGTCAATCTTGGCACTCATATCACGGATAGCAAAAATGCTGTCGAGATAAGCCTGGTAAACAGACTTTATATTAAAATCAAAACTCTGCATAAGGTGCCTGTCATCATACAGATATGCTGCGAAAACCTGGTAATGCCGAATTGCGTCCGGCGTATATATTATAACATCTTTATGGTTATCAAAAAAGTCTTTATCCTGATAACTCAAAAGGTTCTGAAACATAGAGCCATTTTTCATGTCATGCCCGTAAATCACTGTATTCGGATCTTCAAAATCTTTGCTGTTATAATCTTCGGTAAATATGGAACCTTCTGTCTTCTTCTCTCCGTCGATCGTATGGTCCAGGTAATATCCGTTATCTCCTTCTCTTTGAAGGATTGGATAATCAATGTTTGTGTCTTGAATCTGAATCCATGCATATACTTCCGGATTCTGTTCCTGCAGTGCCGCAAAATCAATTGGGATTTCAACAGGTGCCTTCTCTTCTACCGGTGCAGGTTCGGTCTCTTTCTTTACCGTCTCCCGCACTTCTTCGTAATTATCACCGGCATGTTTCTCCTGATAATACTTGTAGCCACCTACAGCCGCACATGCAACTGCAGCCACTCCGGTTATAATTGCGATTATCTTGTAAATATTTTTCTTCACAAGTACTGCACCTCTTTCACCACAGCATTTTATAATTGCTGAATTCTTCTGTTCCTCTTCCTGTATTCTGCACTGATTAATTCGGATCAGAAACTTTCTTATAGAATGTTTCAATTATCTTTTCATACAGTGCATTATCATCGACATGATATTCATCATGGTCTTCTCCTTCAACAGCTTCTCCCGGTACTGTCCAGTCTGTATCTTCTTTCCCTTCTGTCATACTTTGAGTGATCTTCAACAGTTGATCTTTGCTGATATTTGTCACCATATATGGCTCTAAGTCCGAATACATCTTCACTGTATAACCGGAATCTTCCGCGATTTTTTTCTTCGCGGCTTCCTCGAATGCTTTGATAAATACCTGCTGACGTTCCATTCTTGCAATGGCACTCTGATGAACATTGATATCTCTGTAACGAACAAATGTCTCTGTATTTGTTCCATCCAACGTCACCTGACTATCCTTCTTGAATTCCGGATATTTTTCTTCCAGGCTATCGTTAGGTACAGTGACTGTAACACCACCGACGCTGTCAGTCAAAATTGACAATGCGTCCAGATTGATCGCACAATATCCCTGGATATTCAATCCATAAAAAAGTTTTGACACTGCTTCTTTCGACAATTCTCCACTTTTATAACTTCCGTCACCATATGCATACGCCAGACTGATATGATCCTGACTTTTTCCAAGGCTCTCACCGCCCGGTCCATATGCTTCAACTTCTGTGATCGTATCTCTGGGGATTGAAATTGTAGTAATTGTATTCTCTTTTCTGTCCCAGGACAGAAGATACAGCGCATCTGATTGTCCTGCATCTGCATGACCTACATTTGTCTCTATTTTCTCTCTTGTATCAATTCCGAGAAAAAGGAAATTACTCAGATGATCGTTATACCGATACTTCTCGCCTTTCCAGGTAATTGTATCCGTAAGAGAATCCTCTTCTACTGAATCCTGCCCTGCCGTATCTTTGGCAGTCTTCTCAGTATCTGAAACCGGTGTTGTCATCTTCGCAGCCAGCATTCCTCCAGCTACGCCGATCACCAACAATCCACAAAATCCTATGATCCATTGTTTCTTCTGATTCTTATTTTTCTTTCCAAACATTGTCTATTGATTCCTACTCTTTACTTCCGTAGTAATAATAAGAATTATATCTATTATAGTACTTTTCCTTCTTCATATCGACCTTATTCAGTACAGCACCAAGCAGCTTACATCCACTCTTCTTTAATTGATCTTTCGCTCTCAATGCATCTTTTCTGCTGACTGCTTCATTCTGAATAACAAGAATTGCCCCGTCACACTGCTTTGCGACAATTGATGCATCACTCATACTGAGCATCGGAGGTGTATCGATCAAGACATAATCATATCCTTTTCTTGTCTCCTCAATCAATTTACTGAAAAGCTCCTGCTCCAGAAGCTCGGATGGGTTCGGCGCATACGGACCGGCAAAGATAAAATCTACATTAGAATAATTCGTGGAATATAGAATCTTTTCTTTATTCACCTGTCCACTCAGATACTGTGAAAGTCCATCAACTTTCTGTTCAACCTGAAAACGCTTAACATAGTTTGATTTACGGATATCCGCATCTATAATCAGAACTTTCTTTCCCATCTTGCCAATCTCTACTGCAAGCTGAAAAGTCACATCACTCTTTCCCTCATTCGGATAACAGCTTGTGATAACAATACTCTTCGTTTCCACACCGCTGAACTGCATATTCGTACGGAGGGTCTTAATAGCCTCTTCATAGAAGACGTCTTCTTTTCTGGAATCTGTCATCAGAACTCTCTGAATTGCCATTTATTTTTTCCTCCTTTTACTCTTCTTTTTCTTTGCTGATTTTCTGGAATTACGTGGCCCTTTTCCTGTGATAAAGTCTTTTCTATCTGGGATCGTTGCCAGTGTTGTCAGACCGAGATATTTCTCAATATCATCCTCTGATTTGATCGTATCATCCATCAATGTGAGTAGAATGATAACACCTGCTGAAAGTACAAAGCCTGCTAATGCTCCAACCATCACATTCTTCTTTGTATTTGGACTTGTCTTGACTGTTGGAACTTCACCTTCTTCAATAATCTTTGGCGGTGTCACTTCCATCTTATCTCCGATAAAGTCAGATGATGTCTTCGCCAGTGTATCAGCAATCTTTTTTGCCATCTCCGGGTCTGTACTTGTTGCTGTGATTGAAAGGATTCGTGTGTCCGTTGGATTATCTACTGTGATACATCCTTTCAAAGCTTTGTAATCCATATCAAGGTTCAGCTCATCTACAACATCCTGCAATACCGTACGGCTTGTGATCAGAATATTGTAGTCTTTTGTTAACTGGCTGCCAATCTGAAGATCTGCCAGTGAGGAAAGTGTTGTCTCCTTTGTCAGAACCAGCATTGTAGAAGTTGCACTGTAAACTGGTGTGATAAAGATCTTTGTAGCCGCACCGGCAATCACTGCTCCGACCAGTAATGCTGCAAGAATAATCAGAATGTGCTTCTTCAATGCATAGAACAGTTCTCTGAGGTCAATCTCTACCTCGTCATCATCATGTGTTTTTCCCATCGTTGCTCCCCTTTATCTTATTAGTTTGTTTTCTGTAATGCGAAGCGCATTATCTTTTGTTATCTTCTTAAGATATTTTCTGTCCAAATGTGTCCGCATCCAACACATTGCCTCTTTTGTATCCGGCATCCGGTTCCCGGTATTGTGCATATCCGTTCCCATCAGATGGACATTGCCTTTCTTCAGATTATCTCTGCACCAACGTGCTGTTACATCATGCCAGCTGCCGCCAACAGATCTGTAGTTCATCTGAATCAATGCGTCTAACCCGATCAGTTCTTCTAATCTTTTCCCTTTTCTGAGACATCGATACCTTTCTGCATGTGCGATCACTGGGACATATCTCGTCCTTGACAAATTCTGTACTGCAGTACAGATCTCGGAATAAGGTACCGCTGGCATAAACTCGATCAACACGTAATTGCTGTCTGCCAATGTAAGCAATTTGTCTTCTTCAAGCAGACGGATCACACTATTCGAGTAGAAAATCTCCTGTCCTGTCCAAATCTGAATTGGTTGTCTATGTTTCACCTTTCCATCCGGACCTTTCACCGGGCGATTGGCACGACGCATCAGTTCATCCCGGAGTTGTCTCAGCTTCTCCGGATTTTTATTTGGAAATGCCCTGGAATAATGTGAAGTAGCAAATACATCTGTAATCCCCTGTCTTCTTGCTATGGAGAGCATCTGAAGACTTTCCTTCATAGAAGCCGCCCCATCATCAACCCCCGGCAAGATATGGCTATGTACATCAATCATTTTTCGTCAATCCTTTAAAAAATAAAAGAGACACTATAATCGAACTCTATTGTGCCCCCTTACATCATTTCTTTTTCACTTTCCACCGTGAATAGAATATTTTATTTTTTTATACTGTCAAGTACTTTTTTTATGCATTTTGATAAGCTCTGTATTTTTCTGGTTAAAATTTGTTTATTTTTTCATTTTGGGTTCAAAAATCAGTGAAGCCAAATATCCAAAGATAAGTGCAGCACTGATCCCTGCGGCACTTGCCTTGAATCCTCCCAGGAAAATTCCTAGGAATCCATTTTTATCAACAGCTTCCTTCACACCTTTCCACAGGACATTTCCGAATCCCAGAAGTGGAACGCTTGCGCCTGCTCCTGCAAATTTTACAAATGGTTCGTATGCTCCAATAAATCCAAGCACTGCGCCTGTGCAGACGAGTAATACCATAACACGTCCCGGCATCAGCTTTGTTCTGTCCAGAAGAATCTGCACTGCAGCACAGATGAGACCTCCAATTAAAAATGCTTTTATATAATCCATTTTTCTATTCCTTTTCTGTTTTTTTAACACATACTTAGCGTCTTTTTTACTTCTTCCTATTATAATAGGGCTTTTCAACAGTGTTCGATCATAATCGCATGCGCAATCCCCGGCACACTTGCTCCTTCATTGAAGCTGACTGTTGACATCAATGCACCGGTCGGCACGAAGAGTATCTTTCTCCACTCTCCGCTCTCAAGCTTTGGCAGAATATAAGAAGCCAGTGTTGACGCTGCGCATCCACAGCCGCTTCCGCCGGCATGTGTATCCTGCGTCTCCTGGTCAAAGATTGTCATTCCACAATCCATATGTTTTTTTCTGATATCATATCCTCTGCTTTTCATTAGGTCAAAAAGTATGGATTGACCAATATATCCAAGATCACCTGTTATGATCTGATCGTAATCTTCCTGTGTACGTCCAAGATCCTGAAAATTACGGTAGATGGTATCGGTTGCAGCCGGAGCCATACATGCCCCCATATTCTGTGAATCTTTCAAGCCAAAGTCCACGATCTTCCCTATCGTGACGCCGGTGATCCGAATATGCCGGAACTGGGATTTTCTTTGATGTTGCTTATCGGAATGTATTTTATTCAGATGGCTTCCTACAAGGAAAGCCCCGCTGGCTGTCACGGTCCAGTGTGCGGAAAGTGGTCTCTGGTTCGCATATCCTAACGGAAATCGAAATTCTTTCTCTGCACTTCCGAAATGGCTGGATGTCACTGCCAGCATGTAATCTCCGTATCCTGCTGCCACACTCATTGCCGCTAATGCCAGTGCTTCTCCTGATGTGGAACATGCGCCATACAGGCCGAATATGGGAATCTGCAGATCTTCAACGCCCATAGAAGTTGCAATCCCTTGTCTGAGAAGATCTCCACCAAAGAGATACCGCACAGACTTCGGATCTACATGCGACTTTCCAAGTGCCAGTACACAGGCTTCCTTCTGCATGTTGCTTTCGGCTTCCTCCCAGGTCTCTGCTCCAAACAAGTCATCCTCATTTGTCAGATCGAAGTATTTTCCAATCGGTCCCTGCGCTTCTTTGCTTCCGGCAACAGATGCTGCGCTTAGAAGATAAGGTGCTTTTGTGAATACAATGCTCTGTGCTCCACGAAGCTGTGACAGATGAAAAGGACCACACTCTGATTCAACTGCCCGGTTTTTGTTTCCCGTATCATTCATATCATTTCCTCATTTCTGATGTTTCATTATTTATTTTTAAGGATATTATTTTCATTTTTGTGAAAAACTATGTGTAGAATTTAAAAACAAAAAGAAGGGATTTTCATTTATGGACAAAATAGAACAATTAAAGCAACAGAAGCAATACGAAGCCTATGTCAAAAAGAAAACACCACAGCACAATGTGTGGTTCAACATGATGAAGGCGTTCTTCCTTGGTGGAACGATCTGCCTGATTGGACAATGTATTTATCATTTCTGTGAATTGAAAAAACTTTCCCCGGATGACTGTAGCAGCTGGACTTCTATTCTGCTCATTCTCCTGAGTATCCTTCTCACCGGTACCGGAATTTATCCACTGCTTGCCAAATGGGGCGGTGCCGGTGCACTTGTTCCGATTACCGGCTTTGCCAACTCTGTTGCTGCACCTGCGATTGAATATAAGAAGGAGGGGCAGGTTTTTGGTATTGGTTGTAAGATCTTCACAATTGCCGGACCGGTGATCCTGTATGGAATTGTGACAAGTTGGGCGCTTGGAGTTGTATATTGGGTATGGACGTTGATGTGAAACAAGAAATGTGTTAGATAAATGTATTAGGAAGCCGCTATTCACGGCTTCCTAATCTTTCTTTAAAATCTGTATAATCAAATACGGTTAGCTGCTGCATGGTTCTGTCAGCATGTCTGATCCAGATATCCGGTAATGGCATCCCGTTAAATGTATTATTTTTGCAAGTCGTATAAATCGCCATATCCCCAAACAGAAGGAGATCTCCGTATTCCGGTAGTTTGCTGAATTTATAGTCTCCAATGATATCCCCTGACAGGCAGGTTGGACCTCCTAACCGGACTGTAATCCCGCTATCTGTTGTCTCATCCGCTGCTCCAAGAAGCGGTGGACGATAAGGCATTTCCAGTACATCCGGCATATGGCAGGCGGCGCTGGCATCTACGATTGCAATCTGTGTGTCTCCATTTTTCAGAACATCCAGCACACTGGTCAGAAGAAATCCTGCATTCAATGCCCAGGCTTCTCCCGGCTCCAGATAAACCTCAACCATCCATTCTTCCTGTGCCATTCGAATGCATCGCTCCAGTCGCTCAATATCATATCCTGGTCTTGTAATATGATGACCACCGCCAAAATTGATCCATTTCACTTTGGCAATCAAATCGCCGAACTGTTTCTTTACGGTAGCAAGGGTTGTCTCCAGATCATCTGAATCCTGCTCACAGAGGGTATGGAAATGAACCCCATCCAAAAGTTCCATCAACTCCGGATTCTTCACAATTGCTTCATCCCACTGTACTCTTGTTGTACCCATGCGGCTTCCCGGTGCACAAGGGTCATAAATCTCATGTCCCTCCTGGGTAGAGCATTCCGGATTGATCCTGAGTCCCACGCTTTTTCCTGCCTCTTTCGCCATTCTTCCAAAGCGAAGAAGCTGGGACGGAGAATTAAATACAATATGATCGGCATACTGAAGAAGTTCCTCGAATTCATCAGCCCGATACCCTGCACAGAATACATGAACTTCTTTTCCCGGCATTTCCTCTGCCCCTAATCTTGCCTCATACAATCCACTGGCCTCTGTACCCGCCAGATACGGTTCAAAAAAAGGATAACAATCATAATTACTGAATGCTTTCTGTGCCAGAAGCATCTTACATCCTGTCCGTTCTGCTACTTCACCGAGCAGTTTTGCGTTTTCTATAAGTGCTTTTTCATCCAGTATATAACAAGGTGTTTTGATGTTCTGAAATTCCGGCGGAATAATTCCGCCGGTGGCTGTAAATGGTGCTCTTTTATCTAATCTTTCCATCAGTCTACCAACTTCGGATCATGATTTTCACTGCGCGGCAGACCATAACGGTCAAGTGCATCCAGGAACGGATCCGGATCAAATTCTTCTACAGTATATACACCCGGTCTGATCCATTTTCCAGTCAGCATCATCATCGCTCCGCACATTGCCGGAACACCTGTTGTATAACTGATTGCCTGGCTTCCAACCTCATGGTAGCATTCCTGATGATCGCATACGTTATAGATATAGTAAGTCTTCTCTTTTCCATCTTTTACACCGGTAAAAATACAGCCGATATTTGTTTTTCCTTTTGTGCGTGGACCAAGACTTGCCGGATCCGGAAGAAGTTCTTTCAGGAACTGGATCGGAACGATTTCCTGTCCATTGTACTGGATCGGTGTTGTAGAAAGCATTCCCACATCCTCAAGACAACGCATATGATCCAGATAGCTTTGTCCAAAAGTCATAAAGAAACGAATACGTTTCACACCTGGAATTGTTTTTGCAAGAGACTCTATTTCCTCATGGTGAAGCAGATACATGTCCTTGTCTCCGACCTGATCAAAGTTGTATTCTCTCTTAATATCCATCGGCGGGATTTCTACCCAATGTCCATTTTCCCAGTAACTTCCCGGTGCACTTACTTCACGAAGATTGATTTCCGGATTAAAGTTTGTCGCAAATGCATATCCATGATCACCGCCATTGCAGTCCAGAATATCAATGGTATCAATCTGATCAAATTCATGTTTTAATGCGTATGCACAATATGCCTGTGTAACACCCGGGTCAAATCCGCATCCAAGCAGTGCTGTAAGACCTGCATCTTCAAATTTTTTGCGGTATGCCCACTGCCAGGAATAATCAAAATATGCTGAAAATCCTTCTTCTTTACAGCGTTTTTCGTAAATTGCACGCCACTTCGGATCATCCGTATCTTCCGGCTCGTAGTTTGCTGTATCCATATAGTTTACGCCACATGCCAGACACGCATCCATAATCGTCAGATCCTGATATGGAAGCGCAATGTTCATTACCAGATCCGGTTTGTAATCATTGATCAGTTCGATCAGCTGATCCACATCGTCTGCATCAACCTTGGCTGTCGTAAGAACTGTTTTTGTCTTTCCTTTCAGCTTTTCTGCAAGTGCATCACATTTTTCCTTTGTACGGCTTGCAATACAAAGTTCTGTGAAGACCTCATCTGCCTGACAACATTTCTGAATTGCTACACTGGCTACTCCTCCGCAGCCGATTACAAGTACTCTGCTCATAACTCTTCTCCTTTTCTTCAACAGTTGTATATTTATAATTGCTCTCTTATAAGTTGCCGGTTTATTTTGCAATTGCAAGAAGCAGTTCACGAAGAACCTTACATGCTGTTGCGGTTGATACACCACTTGCATCCAGCATAGGAGCAAGTTCATTCACATCCGCTCCTACTACATTTGCCTGCGCAACTGTACGGATGGCTTCAAGAAGCTCTAAGAAAGTTACTCCCCCCGCCTCCGGAGTCCCTGTTCCCGGAAATACTGCCGGATCCAGACAATCCAGATCAATTGTAAAATAAATTGGTACATTTTTCTCTTTCAGTTTTCTTACAGTCTCTTCCAGTCCGTCAAAAGAAAGTGGATGGAAATCTGTATGCTGCGCGGCAAATCTAAATTCTTCTCTCTCTCCGCTTCGGATACAGAACTGATGAATACGTCCGTCTCCCAGAAGATCATGACATCTTCGCAGAACGCATGCATGACTCAATCTGGCTCCCAGATAATCATCCCTTAAATCTGCATGTGCATCAAAATGGATGATATGTAGATCCGGATATTTCGCAGCTACAGCGCGTACTGCTGCCAGCGTCACCAGATGTTCTCCTCCCAGAAGCAATGGAAATTTATCTGATTTCAATATTTCTTCTGCTCTCTTTTGAATATCCGAAAGCGCCATTTCACTGCTTCCAAAGCAAAGTTCCAGATCCCCACTGTCAAATACACTGATATCCATAAGGTCTCTGTCCTGATATGGACTGTAAGTTTCAAGTCCGAAACTCTCATGACGCATAGCTGCCGGACCGAATCTTGCGCCCGGACGAAAACTTGTCGTCGAATCAAATGGCGCACCATAAAGGACAATCGATGCTTCCTCAAAGCTGCTTTCGCATCCGATAAAAGTTTCTATATTCGGTAAAATCATGAATTATTCCTCCACTTCTTTCAGCATATCTTCCAGAAATGCCGGAAGGTAAAATGCTCCTTTATGGAGTCTTGTTGTATAGTAACGTGTACGAAGATTTAATGCATTCCATGCTTCTGCGTCCAGATCATCTACGGGATGATATTTTTTGCTGGCAAATCCAAACAACCAGTAACCTGCGGCAAAGGTTGGGATATGTGCCTGATAAACACGACTGATCTGAAATGTACTGGCAATTCTTTTATGGCTTCGCTGCATTGCATGTGCATCTTCTGCGTAGAATGGACTTCCCTGCTGATTGACCATGATTCCATCCTCTTTCAGCGCATTGTAACAATTCCCATAAAATTCGCGGGTAAACAATCCTTCCGATGGGCCAAATGGATCAGAAGAATCTACGATAATAAGATCATATTTTGCCTCGCATCTTCGGATAAAACGGAGTGCATTTTCGTAATGAAGATGTACTCTTCTGTCATCCAGTCTGCATGCATTTTCCGGAAGGTATGCACGACATGCTTCGACAACCATCGGATCCATTTCTACCAGATCAATGTGCCTGACCCTGTCGTATCTGGTCAGTTCACGAACGACACCGCCATCTCCGGCTCCAATCACCATAATCTCTTTTGCTTCTTTATGGATCGCCATCGGCACATGTGTGATCATCTCGTCATAAATAAATTCGTCACGTTCTGTCAGCATTACATTTCCGTCCAGAGTCAGAACACGGCCAAATTCCGGTGTCTCAAAAATATCAATTCTCTGATAATCACTCTGTCTGGAAAAGAGCTGACGGTTTACCCGGATACTGTGTTTCACATCCGGTGTATGGAATTCTGAAAACCACATTTCCATTGTTATTACCTCCCTGTCAGAACATTCAGTTTCAAAATATCCGGATCTTCCGGTCCGGTCATATTACACCCCTTCGCTTTTGCATACTCGATATAATCCAGAATTTCTGCTGTAATGCGTTCCCCAGGCGCAAGGATCGGAATTCCAGGCGGATAACACATCACAAATTCACTACAGACCATACCTTCTGTTTCCCTGAGTGGCAGACTGCACTTATCTGCATAAAAAGCATCCTGTGGGCTGGTCACTACCTGAGGATCAATATATTCCTGACTCAGAAGTCCTGTTCCGTCTGTCTGAAAACGTCTGCGGATCTCTGCAAGTGCACTCACAAGCCGTTCTACTTCCTGTGCGCGGTCTCCAATTGAAAGGTAGGCAAGAATATTTCCGATATCTCCAAATTCAATCTGAATGTCGTATTCATCACGCAGAATATCATAAACTTCAATTCCTGCGAGTCCGATATCTAACGTATGTACACTTAATTTTGTAATATCAAAATCAAAAACAGAATTTCCATTTACCAGTTCTTTTCCAAATGCATAATAACCACCGATTGCATTGATTTCTTCTCTGGCATATTCTGCCATATCTGCTACCTGATGGAAAATCTGACGGCCACGCTGTGCAAGATTCCTTCTTGAAATGTCAAGACTCGACATCAGAAGATAGCTTCCTGATGTTGTCTGTGTCAGATTGATGATCTGCCGCACATACCCGGCATGTACGTCCGGACCTGTAAGAAGCAGACTCGACTGTGTAAGACTGCCTCCGCTTTTGTGCATGGATACGGACGCCATATCTGCGCCTGCTTCCATAGCTGAAACAGGAAGTCCGCCACCGAAATAAAAATGTGTTCCATGCGCTTCGTCTACCAGACACATCATTCCTGCCTCATGTGCCATCTTGACAATTGCTCGCAGATCACTGCATATTCCATAGTAAGTCGGATTATTTACTAACACTGCAACTGCCTTTGGATGTTCTTTTATCGCTTTAGCTACCTGTTCTCTCTGCATTCCCAGGGAAATTCCAAGCCGCTGGTCTACCTCCGGATTTACATAAACAGGGATTGCACCACATAAAACAAGTGCATTCAACACACTCCTGTGAACATTACGTGGCAATATGATCTCATCTCCACGTTTGCAGGCAGTCAAAACCATTGTCTGTACAGAACTTGTCGTGCCCCCTACCATTAAAAATGCATGTGCTGCTCCAAAGGCATCTGCTGCCAGTTCTTCTGCTTCCCGTATTACAGATACCGGATGGCAGAGATTGTCCAGTGGTTTCATACTGTTGACATCGACGCCTACACATTTTTGTCCGAGAAATTCTGTCAGCTCCGGATTTCCTCTTCCCCGTTTATGACCAGGGACATCAAATGGCACAACTCTCATTCGCCGGAAAGTCTCCAGAGCCTCATGAATCGGTGCATGATTCTGGTTTAATTTAAAACGACTCCCTTTCATATTTCCTCTCTTTCCAGGTTCCTTTGTCAAAACACTTTCTTAATACAGAAAAAACGCAGATAAGGGCGCTAAGCCACAAACCTGCGTTCGGTATGTATTCGTCTGTTTTATTCTCAGCTGTAACAGAAAAGGCAATATCTTCTCTTAGATTTTTAAATAAAACTTCTGGATCATGCGTGTCAGAGTCTATATAGCAATTATACTTTTACTACTCTTATTGACCGTTTCACAAGTCTGCGCGTCTGGCGCATAAGGCTATCAAAGAAACCTACTTATAAAATTAGAGCTTTTCACTCAATCAATAAGGCAACCAAAGTTACCATAATCGGCAGTGGACCCGGCTGTCCGTATGGCCTTAACCTCACTGGGTGGTCCGAAACAATTGCTTTGAAAAGACTCTGTCTGTTACTCTGCATCTTCGTCTCTCAAAATCGACTATAGCATAACATGTTAAAAAAACACTGTCAAGAATTTCTCCCATCTATTCGTTACTTTCTTGTAGCAATTCTTGTATTAAATTAAGGTTCGAATCAGAATGTTCCAGTTCTCTTGAATAACGATACACCGTATCTATCACATCATTTATATCTAGCACTTTTTCTTGCTTCATCCACTGTGCCATCAGAAGTTCATGGATCAACAGGGTGCTGACAACAGCCATCTGTGCTTTCGCAAACGCTTCTCCATCGTATACTGCACCGCAAAAATAGGTACTAATGAAATATACAAGGAGCTGTTCATACTGTATCTCATATTCCGGCATTTCTTTCGCCATCCAAGCATGAAATTCTTGTTGCATCTCAATATACCGTTTTTTGTCTATTTTTTCATTTACATTTCTATATAATATTTTCTCTGTTTCTTGAAGATAAGACTCCCAATCCGCTCTTAAATGTTCCATCTGATACTGATTTTGAAACATCTTTCTACTATATGTATAGTAATCCACTTCTGCAAGAGCATTTTGCACTTCTCGCACACCTTCTTCAGCCTGATAGTAATCAAATACATCATCCATAGAGAATATATCTTCTTCGTCAATACATTCCTGCAGATCACGTGCAATCGCCAGAATAAGAGCTGCTCGCAGATTCAGCTTTTTCTCTCTGTCCTGTAAAATCTCAATCATCACATCTCTTGCATCTAACAGTTTCGAATATAAAAACGGATCAAAATCTTCATAATCTTCTTCCTCATCTGTTTCATAAGTAAGAAAATGTACCGGTTCTTTTTTATTCATCAGGATTCTTGCCACTTCCGGACAGGATACAGAAAGTGTAACCTCCCGCACATCTTCAAATTCTTCGATATGTCTTGGATACAATTTACAGGTTCTGCACAGGCTCTCTTCTCCCAGGGCGGTATACATATCACAGAGGTTTGATTGATTCAGGAAAGCACATCTTCTATCTTTATCCTGCTTAAATGTTCCTTCTTCCCAGTTGACAGATTCTTTCAAACGCTCTGCAAATGTACCTGTCTCATTTTTATAGTTTTCTAATGAAGCTTCATCTGCAACGATCTGCCATCCGGCACAACAAGTGTCCTCACATTTTCCTGCAACACAGCTAAATTCATGATAATAATCCGGTATTGTATATAACATTGATCTACTTTTATCCATTCCTTTCGCTTTTCTGATCGTCTATAGAATTTCCGACCTGTTTTATTATAGCACGCACTTTTAAGAAATGGTTATAAAAAAACGTATCAAACTGACTGGATTTCAATTATCACTATTGAATGTCCGGTCGATTTGATACGTTTTATTATTTTCTTAGAAATTTAATTATTTCTTTTTCTCATACAGGAACTCTTCTGGAAGTGTTACATTAAAGTCATGTGCCAGTTCGCGGAAGTTCTCCGGTGTGATTGTCTGAATCTTTCTTGGTGTCATAGAAAGAATCTTCACAAGGATCTCTGCTGACTTCTCTACTGTATGCATAAGACCGAATGTAAGATCGAAGTCTTCTCCTGAACAGAACATTCCATGATGTGCCCAAATAGCAACATCGTATTTCTCCATCAGTTCAGCTGTCTTCTCTGCGATTGCTCTTCCACCCGGAACCATCCAGCCTACAACTCCAACTCCGTCTGGGAATACGACCGGACACTCTGTTGCTGACTCCCAAAGTTCTCTTGTGAACACCTGATCATCCAAAGGAAGAACGAATGTCAGTGCGATTGTATTTGTTGTATGTGCATGGTAGATTACACGATGTTTTCCGTTTGTGATTCTCTTCTTCACTTCATGGTTCATCAGATGGGTTGGAAGCTCACTTGTCGGTCTTCCACCTTCTACCAGACCCCAACGGATTCTGTATTTTGTTCCTGTATAATCAATCTCGATAATTGCAAGACATACTTCAGGATCAACGATAATATTTCTGAAATACTTTCCACTTCCTGTTACAAGGAAGAATTCTCCTGCAAGTCCCGGAACTTCTGTTCCGATCTCTGTCCATTCTCCTGATTCATTCAGACGTGGTCTGATCAACTCAACCTCTTCTGGTTTCAGACGATAACTTAAATTACCACCATTTCTCTCATGCCATCCCTGAAGGAATCCGTCATTTGCCATTTTAATAAAATCCTGTACAAACTTCGCATCTAAAATCTTCATATTATTCTACTCCTCCTGTTTTTACTCATTTACCGCAATGTTGTTTTGTGTGGTTTATTTCTTCTTTATTATTGTTTTCTTGTGGTTTCTATTTGTATTATAGATGGTTTTATGTGGTTTGTAAACACTTTTTTCAAAAAAAATTGTACAATCCGAAAGACATTAACACAAATCAAGCCTATCATGCTATAATTCTGAACTATATCAGGAGGTACTATAATAAAATTATGAAACGTAGAGCACTAAAGGCAGCCTTTCCACGAACAATCCCTATTATGACTGGGTTCATTTTTCTTGGAATGGCTTATGGAATATATATGAATGCATCTGGTTTTTCTTTTATCTACCCATTTTTCATGAGTATGTTGATTTTCGGCGGATCACTGGAATTTGTCTGTGTTGAAATGCTGCTTAGTCCATTTGCACCTGTTCAGGTACTGATCATGGCTGTGATGATCCAGGCCAGACATCTTTTCTATGGACTTTCCATGTTAGATAAATTCAAAGGACTTGGATGGAAGAAGTATTATCTGATTTTCGGAATGTGTGATGAGACCTTCTCTGTCAATTACACCTCTGAGATTCCCGAAGATGTAGACCGCGGATGGTTTTATTTTTTTGTTACATTATTGAATCAATTCTATTGGGTTGCTTCCGCAACGATTGGTGGAATCATTGGTTCTCTTCTTAAATTCGACACATCAGGAATCAGTTTTGTCATGACAGCTATGTTCGTTGTAATTTTCCTGGATCAGTGGATGAAAGAAAAAATCCATGTTTCTTCTATGATTGGAATCCTGGTTTCGCTTGTATGTCTGATCCTCTTCGGAGCGGATTCCTTTATGATTCCGACAATGATACTGATTGTACTTCTACTGACAGTACTTAGAAAGTGGCTGGAACAATGCGACAAACTTAAAGAAAAGGAGGAGCCGACCAAATGAGTAGCATGACTTTGGCACAACAGATAATTACAATCGGAATGTGCATACTTGGAACAATGGCAACGCGCTATCTTCCTTTCCTTATTTTTAAAGAAAATAAAAAGACACCGGAATATATCCAGTATCTTGGTAAATTTCTTCCTTCTGCTGTTTTCGGAATGTTAGTTATCTATTGTCTGAAAAATGTAGAAGTACTGCACGGAACTCATGGAATTCCGGAAGGAATCTCCATTCTTGTCACAGCAGTACTTCATCTATGGAAGAAAAATATGTTTCTATCCATTGCAGGTGGAACTATCTGTTATATGTTGATATTATATTTTCTATAATAATCTCTATAGCAAAAAGGTCTGAGACCACATGTGCTTACACATTAGCGGTTGCTGTTCTCACTTCGTGCGACCAGCAACCATTTCTAATCTCATAACTCTTACGGCTTGCATCTGCCACAAGGCTCATATCCTTCTTTAATCAAATCCGACCTACTTCCTGTATACCCTTCTTTGTTCTCTGCTTTGATGTCCTTCACACCAGAACAAGTTGATTTATGAAACTTTTTTGTATTCCTATTCAATATATAAGTTTCTTTTTTGGTTGAATTTGATGTTTTTGATGAATTGGATACATTTTTATCAGTCACTTCAGCTTCTGTTCCTGGAGCCCACTCACCTTCCGGCGTTGCGAGTTCTTCCGTCTGATAACTCTCTCCTGTCTCATAATTGATCACAACATATGGCTGTACATTATATACGTATACGTTAAATGTTACCCCTGTGCCACCATCTTCCACAGACTTCGCCTCCATCTGGACTCCGGAAGCCACCAGGTCATCACCACTATAGATTGGAGTGACACGATACATCACATGATTATCCGTTTCTTTAACATAGTCTGCCACCTCATCCTCGAATGGAAGCATACCATCTACATTCATATAGCGTGTTCCTGTAATCAGGTTACGTTCATTCGCATTCTCACCTGTCAACTGGAAACCAATCAGATGACAGCGGTTGTACAGATATCCACCGTCAATTCCATCATATTCCTTATTCACCCAGCCTGTTGGCTTCACACTACTGATGCTTTCTCTCTTCTGCGTCGGCATCAGATCTTCTCCAACACAGGCTTCCGCTGTCTGGCATCTTCCCAGTTCATCTAACGGGCTGTATTCTTCGTAAGAATCTGCCGTCAGCTCATCTTCTGTAAATGTTGGCTCATTATCATTGATCTCCACGTAGGGCTGTCCTGTATACTCCGGTACTTCTTCCAGTGTATCTACAGATTCTATGTTCCCTGTCGATGCGAATGTCGTTTCTGTTGTCGTTTGATTTACACGGTCAGTGTCCTGATTGCCTGATCCTTGTGATATCTGCAGTGAACCGCAGGATGTCAAAAGAAGACAAAGGACCGTTATACATCCACATAATATGGTTTTAAATTTCTTTTTGCTCATATTGCACTCCTTTTTCGAACGTATGTACTTGTTAAGTATACACTATTTTTTTGAAAAATACAAGTCCTATCGAAAAAATCGCATTGACATTTTGTGAAAATTTGGTATAATTTAGATATATACTTTATGAAATGAGGACGAAAAAATGCTGAAACATATTATATTTTGGAAATTGAACGACAAATCGAAAGCGGACGAAATTGCGGCGGATTTAAACTCGCGTTTTAAGGCTCTTTTGGGCAAGGTTGACGGCCTTAAAGAGGCTGAAGTCGGCAAAAACGTAAACGGCGGTGATTTTGACATCACGCTTTACACCGTTTTTGAGAGCGCAGAGGACGAGAAAGCGTATCAGACAAATCCGCTCCATCTCGAAATTAAAAAAGTTGTTCACTCGGTTGTGTGCGACAGAATTTGCATTGACTATTTGGTGTAATATCTTGTAAAAATTGAATAATTTTCTTAAAATCTTCCGATAATATTAAAAAATATTGGGAGATTTTTATTTTGAAAAATATATTTTTGTATTCTCCGCCCGTCGAAAAAGCAGAATTTGAGCTTAAAAGCGACGGCGCAAACACCGAAAACAAAACAGATATGGAAAAGGTAAGCCGAAAAATCGCCGAAAACAAGCGGTATGTTGAAGAAACGTTTTCCGTTCCGCTCAACGGCGATATTGTGGTGCGCGATTTTAAAATTTTCGTCGGCTCGAAATCCTACGACGCGTTTTTTGTAATCTGCGACGGCCTTGCCGACGGCGACAGCGTGAACGAGTGCGTTTTAAAGCCGTTTATGTATCTTAAAAATTCCGTTGTTCCGAAAGGAGAGGCGCTGGATAAAATCATTACCGGCGCGCTCCTGCCTCAAAATGCCCGTGATGAGCAAAATCAAGCCGATTTGCGACGAAGTGAACTTTGGTTTGTGCGCACTTTTTGTCGACACGCTCGAGGTTGGATTTTCCATTGATTTAAAAGGCTGGGAGCACAGGGGAGTTGACGTGCCCCAAAACGAAAAGGTGATTTTGGGTCCGCACGAGGGATTTAACGAAATGCTCCGCACAAACACCGCGCTTATCCGCAAAACGGTGAAAAATTCAAACCTTGTTATGGAGAGTATTTCGCTGGGCAAAAAGAGCCAAACAGGGGCGTCAATCGCCTATATAAAAGGCGTTACAAACAAAAACCTTATCGACGAGGTGCGGTTCAGATGCGAAAACATCAACGTCGATTACATTTTTACGTCGCACGATTTGGAGCAGTATATTGAAGATAATTCTTTTGTTCCCGCACCGCAGATTTTCTCCACCGAGCGCCCCGACAGGGTGTGCAAAGCGCTGGTGCAGGGCAGGGCGGCAATAGTGGTCAGCGGAAGTCCGAATGTGCTTGTCGTGCCGGCAACGTTTCTGGATTTCACCAAAACCGCCGAGGACGAATATCTGCGTTATCCTTTCGCGGTGATGCTTCGCCTTATACGTATGCTCGCGATTTTTCTCACGCTTTTTGCGTCCGCGCTGTTCATTGCGATAACAAATTATCACCAGGATTTAATTTTGACCAACATACTTTTCTCGCTGGAATACGCGCGTCATCTCGTGCCGTTTCCGTCGGCGGTGGAGATAATTATGATGGAAATTTCATTTGAACTGATAAAAGAGGCAGGCGTGCGCGTGCCCGACCCGATAGGGCAGACGCTCGGAATTGTGGGCGGTCTTATTCTGGGACAGGCGGCGGTTGAGGCGAACATTGTAAGCCCTATTGCAATAATAATCGTGTCGATAACGGGACTTTGCTCGTTTATAATTCCGAGTTATTCGTTCGCGTTTTCGTTCCGCCTTCTGCGGTTTGCTTATATAATCGGCGCGGCGGCCGGCGGATTTTTGGGTATATTAACGGTGCTTTTTGTAAATCTCGCGGTGCTGTTCTCGCTCAAATCGTTCGGCGTAAACTACACCTCGCCAATCGCGCCGAAAAACAGCAAAAATGCTTTTGCGTCGCTGTTTGTCGTGCCGTTGTGGAAGAAAGAACGGCGCCCCGACTATCTTAAACCCGAAGAAAAATTCAAGCAGGCGAAAATCTCGCGCGAATGGAAATACAAAAAAAGATAGGTTCGATTTTTCGGACGGAAAGGCAAAAAAATGAAGGTTACGTCAAAGGACTTATCAAGGCTTTTAACAATTATGATTGTGTCGAAAATTTTGTTTTCCGACATAAATATTTTTGTGAAAAATTCAGGCTCGGCGGCATATATGGAGGCAATTTTGTGCGCGGTGTCGGGTGTTGTGATTTTTCTTGCAATATCTTTCTTCTATAAAAAAATAGGTTGCCCCGATATTTTTTCGTCGGTGGAATTTTCGTTCGGCTCTCTTGCGAAAAGTATAATCGGAACGCTGTTTTTTATACTGTCAACGGTCTACAACGCGCTGTCGTTAAAACTGTATTCCGACGCGATAATAACCATTGCATACCCCAATTCACACGCATTTTACGTTATGGCGTTTATTGTTGTAACAATGCTTGTAACCGCATATAACGGCATTGACACGGTGACGAAATTCTGCTCGGTGTGCCTTGTGTCAATGCTTTCTCTGCTTGTGATTTTATATGCGTTAACGCTCAAAAACGCCGACGTGTCAAACCTGTTTCCAATATTCGGCGGTGGTGCGAAAAGTATAATTTTTGGTGCTAAAAATGTTTATATGTATAACGAAATTTTGTTTTTATTCTTTCTTTCGGGATACCTCGAAAAGAAAGAGGACGCGTCAAAGGTCGGAATAAAAGCGATTTTGATTTCGTCGGCGGTAATTATTGCGTCAACGTTTATATACAACCTCTGCGTGCCGTATCCCGTGTCGAAAATGTTTAATATGCCACTTTTACAGCTCGCATCGTCCACCGAAATGGACATGTTTTTTCAGCGCACAGAGGGAATTTTCTTTCTTTTGTGGATATATTCGTCGTTTCTGTACCTTGGAACAAGCTTTTATTTCACGCTTTACTCATTCAAAAAAACATATAATTCCACCGATTTTAAGGCGCTTATCCCGTCTCTCATTGTGATAATCGTAATAATCACGTCATTTTTCAAAAGCACCGACGAGGTGTCACGGTTTTATGTCACCGCGACGTGGGTTTTTTCGGTTTTTGCCTTTGCAGTGCCGTTTATAAGCTTTGTGACCGAGTATTTCAAAAGGAGGAAGAAAAATGCTTAAAAAAGTGATTTTGATTTTTCTTTCTGTGATTTTGCTTCTCCTCTCGGGCTGTGCCGACCGAAAGGAAATTGACGATTATGCATATGTTATCGCGGCAGGTATTGACAAGGCGGACGGCGAAAAATATAAGTTTACCGTTTCGCTTGCAAACGTTAATGCATTTGGCGAGTCAAAAGGCGGAACAAACGGTATAACAAACGTTTCGGCGGTTGCGACCGATTTTTATTCGGCACTCGACATCATAAACAATACCGTAAGCAAAAAAATGAACCTTTCGCATACAAAGCTTATCATTTTTTCGGCAGACACTGCGCGAAACGGAATTAAAAATTTTACCGATTCGTTTGTGCGCGAGCTGAAAATCCGCCCCGGCACCATTGTAGCCGTCAGCGAAAACTGCGGAGATTATCTTGAAAATTTAAGTCCCGTTTTGGAGGTAAATCCCGAAAAGTATTTCAAGGAAATTTTTGAAACTGACAACACAAATTATTCCGTGCG
>OGCO01002677.1_pt1 | contig 22731 bp, 19 predicted proteins | sample 1570171 | NCBI WGS metagenome assembly OGCO01 (sample SAMEA4370583, study PRJEB24528) | human gut metagenome
TCAAGAAGATAATTGAACTATCTCAAACGAAAGATGAAAAAGATTCACAGAGAATCGGGCGTCTCCGAACCAGAATAATCAGGAAGGAGGCTTTGGGGCATGACGCTTTTTTCCTACGAGATCTTCGATGCAGTGGCACGGCAGGGCAGCTTCAACAAGGCGGCCCAGCAGCTGCATCTGACCCCTTCGGCCATCAGCCACGCCATTGCCGTGATGGAGGAGGAACTGGGCTTTGCCCTGTTCAACCGCGGCAAAAATGGCGTATCCATGACCAGTTATGGTGCTTCGCTGTACCCGTCCATCCGTGCGGTGCTCAACAGTGACGAGGCACTCAAGCAGAGCATTGCCCGCCTGAACGGCCTGGAAAAAGGCAAGGTGAAGCTGGGTGCATTCAACTCGGTGTGCGCTTCGCTGCTGCCGGGCCTGCTCAAGAGCTTCGCGGCCCAGTACCCTCAGATCGAAATTGAAGTGTATCAGGGCACCTACGACGATGTCAAGGAGTGGCTGCGCACCGGGCAGGTGGACATTGCGTTCCTTTCCTCCACCTGCAAGGAGGAATTCAACCTCACCGAGCTGTTTCGGGAGCCGCTGCTGTGCATCGTGCCGCAGGACTGGCCCGAACCCCAGGGCGGCGTGATGACCCCCGCTCTGATGAACGGCCAGAGCTTTGTGGTGCAGTGCGATGCCACCGACGCCGAGATGCGGCAGTTCCTCAAGAAGTACAAGATCAGCACCGAGCGCCGCTGCCACGTCATCGACGACCAGTCCAACATCGCCATGGTGGAGGCCGGACTGGGCATTTCCATCATGCCGCAGATGCTGCTGCGGGACTGCAAGGCAGCCGTCAAGGTGTATCCCATCGAGCCGGAGGAGTACCGCGTGGTGGGCTTGGCCGTGCAGCGCCCGGCCTCCATGGCTCCCGCCGTGGAGCAGATGTTCCACCACATCGTGGACTACTGCCGTCAGCTGGAGCTGCCCCTGTGACCTGTTCAGTATAACACAAAGCGGCCGGTGCGGGAAACACCGGCCGCTTTTGCATAAAACAAAAACCTTTGCTGCCGGAGCGAAGGTTTCTGCACGGCGTTGCTTTACACTGCCAGAAATTTCCGGTATAATGAAAGATAGAACAGAGCGGAAACGTCAAAGGAAGAGGTTTTTATGGAGACTGCGGGGTACGATTCCAGCCGGCCGCTGGCCGAACAGGTTGCACAGCGGATCAAGGACTACATTCTGGAAGAAAAACTGAAGAGCGGCGACAAGCTGCCCACTGAAACAGCGCTTGCCCGCGAGATGGGTGTGGCACGCAGTACTGTGCGCGAGGCCATCAAGCGGCTGGAGTCACAGAACATTCTGACCGTGCGCCACGGCGCGGGCTCTTTTGTGACCGACCAGCCCGGCCTGGCGGATGACCCGCTGGGGTTGGATTTCATTGAGGACAAGGAGCGTCTGGCCTTCGACCTGCTGGAGGTGCGTAACATCATCGAGCCGGCCATTGCCGCGCTGGCGGCGCGCCATGCCACCCCGGAGGACATCGCCGAGATGGAATCGCTGTACAACCTCATGGAATACCACATCCTGCATGGGCAGGACTATCTGGACGAGGATATGAAGTTCCACCGGACCATTGCCCGCGCCAGCGGCAATCTGGTGGCTCCCCAGCTGGCTCCCATCATCACGGCGTCGGTGGAGGTGTTCACCGAGGGCACCCACCGCACTCTGCTGCAGGAGACCCTGGACACCCACAAGGCTGTACTGGAGGCCATCAAGTGCGGCGACAGCACCTGGGCACGGGATGCCATGACCCTGCACCTTTCCTACAACCGCGACCTGTACCGGAAGATGCACCGCGCCCGCAGCGGCGAACCGCCCCTTGCTCCCAAAGTGCCGGAATGGGTGCTGCAGCTCAAGGAGCTGACCAAGCCCGAAGAACCGGAAGAAAAAGAGTAAATCGAACGCAAACAGCCCGCATGACGGAGCACGATGCTCCTGCCATGCGGGCTGTTTTTCTGTGTTAACTCAGGCGGCGGGATGCATTACCACTCGGCAACGCTGCCGTCCTTGTGACGCCAGACGGGGTTCTTCCACTCGTGCGGGGTCTTGTTCTCCTCCAGCACCAGTTCCTTGTTGACGTCCACGCCCAGACCGGGACGGACGGGCAGCTGCACGCGGCCGTCCACGAACTTGAAGTCGTCCTGGTTCTTGACATAGTCCAGCACGCTCTTGCCCACGTTGTAGTGGATGCCGATGCTCTGCTCCTGGATCACGGCGTTGTAGCAGGTGGCGTCCACGTTCAGGCAGCTGGCCAGAGCGATGGGGCCCAGCGGGCAGTGGGGAGCCAGGGCAACGTCGTAGGCTTCGGCCATGGAGGCGATCTTCTTGACCTCGGTCAGGCCGCCGGCGTGGCTCAGGTCGGGCTGGATGATGTCCACACCGCCGGCCTGCAGCAGGCGCTTGAAGTCATACTTGGTGAACAGACGCTCGCCGGTGGCAATGGGCACATTGCAGGCAGCGGCGATCTCCTTGAATACCTCCATGTTCTCGCACAGGACGGGTTCCTCGATGAACATGGGGTCGAACTCTTCCAGCTTCTTGGCCAGGACCTTTGCCATGGGCTTGTGCACACGGCCGTGGAAGTCGATGGCGATGCCGAAATACTTGCCGCAGCTTTCCCGGATGGCGGCCACGCGCTCCAGAACGGCGTCCACCTTGTCGTAGGTGTCGATCATCTGCAGCTCTTCGGTGGCGTTCATCTTGATGGCGGTAAAGCCGGCATTCTTGCGCTCCAGAGCAGCAGCGCCCACGTCGCTGGGGCGGTCGCCGCCGATCCAGCTGTACACGCGCATGTTGTCGCGGCAGGCGCCGCCCATGAGCTGGTAGACCGGGGCGTTGAAGAACTTGCCCTTGATATCCCACAGGGCCTGATCAATGCCGGCAATGGCGCTCATCAGCACGCCGCCGCCGCGGTAGAAACCGGCGCGGTACAGCACAGTGGAAAAGTCCTCAATGCGCATGGGGTCCTTGCCGATGAGGTAGGGCTTCATCTCCTGGACACAGGCCAGAACGGTGGCGCAGTGGCCTTCCAGCACGGGCTCGCCCCAGCCGGTCAGGCCCTCGTCGGTCACGATCTCAACAAAGCCCCAGCGGGGACGGACGGTATAGGTGTTGACTTCAACGATCTTCATGGGAAATCATCCTTTCTCTTGTATTGCAGAAGGTTTCAATGGGTTCAGGTTCAGCGCTGGATCTGGTCCACCATGCCGCGGACGTAGGCGGCGCAGGCTTCCCAGTCGTTGGCGGCCACGGCGTCCTTGGGCATCAGGCTGGAGGCCAGGCCCACGCTGATGCAGCCGGCGTCAAGGAACTCCCGGATGTTGGCGGGGCTCACGCCGCCGATGGCCATGTAGTTGGTGCCGTCAAAGGGGCCCTGCAGGTCCTTGACGTAGTGGCGGGGCATGCTGCCGGCCGGGAACAGCTTCATGGTCTTGTAGCCGAACTGCAGGCTGGTGGCCACATCGGTGGGGGTCAGCACGCCGGGCAGCAGGGCGATGTCGTTCTCGGCGCAGTAGCTGAACACATCCAGCGGGGTGCCGGGGGTCAGAAGGAACTGTGCACCGGCGTCCAGAGCGGCTTTGCAGCGCTCCACGGTGATGGCGGTGCCGGCACCCACGGTGCAGCGGTCCCCGAAATGGGTGCGCAGCATCGTGATCTGCTCCAGGGCGTGGGGGCTATTCAGTGCCACCTCAAAGAAGGGGGCACCGCCCTGCACGGCGGCCTCGGCGTAATCAATGGTCTTTTCCAGCGGAACGTTGCGCAGGATGGCCAGCAACGGATGCTTGGAAACCAGATCGTAAGTGTCCATACAAAAAACTCCTTTCGGCAAAAAATGAAACCGGCGGTTTCAGCGGATCAGCGGTAGGTGATGGCAGCGCCGGTGAGGGCAGCTTCCATCTGGGCGGCGTCGGGGTAGCCCTCCACGTCGCCCGGGGTCTGGGTGGCCAGGGCGCCGCAGATGGCACCCATGCGGCCTGCGGTGACCACATCGCGGCCCTGCAGGATGCCGGCCAGGAAGCCGGCATTGAAGCCGTCACCGGCGCCGATGGGCTCAATGGGCTTACAGGGGTAGGGCGGCAGCTTTTCGCGGGTGGTCTTGTCGGCCACCCAGGCACCGTTGCCGCCGTCCTTGATGGCCACATACTGTGCGCAGCCGTCGCGGAACAGCAGATCGAAGATGGCATCCGGGTCGCGCAGGCCGAACAGGGCGTCGGCCTCGTCCAGGCCCAGCAGCACGATCTCGCTCTGCAGGGTCAGCTCCCGGATCAGGGGGGCGTAGTCCTGCCCACGCCACAGCTTGCGGCGGATGTTGGGGTCAAAGCTGATGGCAACGCCTTTCTCCTTGGCCAGAGCAAAGGCGGCTTTGGTCATGGCCAGGCAGCTCTCGCTCAGCACGGGGGTGATGCCGCTCATGTGCAGCATCTTCACGCCGTCCAGCAGGGCGGGGGTCACGTCCTCGGGGCACAGGTGGCTGGCGGCGCTGTTCTCACGGTAGTAGAACACTTTGGTCTCGCCCACGCCGGTCTCCTTGAACATGATGCCGGTGCGGTGGTCGGGGTCGTAGATGACGCGGGAACAGTCCACGCCCTCGGCACGGAGCTGATTGCGGATGAAGCAGCCGAACTCGTCGGTGCCAAGGCGGCTGACCCAGGCGGCCTCCAGGCCCAGCTTGGCCAGGCCTACGGCCACATTGCTTTCGGCTCCGGCGGTGCGGATGCCGAAGTTCTGCACATAGCGCAGGGCACCCACGCTGTCCGGGGTGAAGGCGGCCATGGTCTCGCCGATGGTGATCAACTGAGGCATAAATAACACTCCTTTTCTTATAGGGCTCAGAATTGCAGCTCTACGCTGCAAAGCATTCGTTCGATCTGACGCCGGGCTTCGTCCAGCGCCTGCCGGGCGCTGGCGGCGGCAGCGTCGCTGTAGCGCTCCAGCGGGAAGGCAACGCTCAGCGCGGCCACCACTTTGCCGCTTTTGCGCAGCGGCACGCCGATGCAGCGGATGCCCCGGGTGCTCTCCTCACACTCGTAGGCAAAGCCGCTGGCCCGGATCTCGGCCAGCTGGTCGGCCAGGAGGCGGAAGTCGGTGATGGTGTGCTCGGTCAGCGGGTACAGGCCGTCGTAATACAGGGCCTTGAGCTGGGGCAGCTGGTAGTCGGCCAGCAGAGCCTTGCCCACGCCGGTGGCGTAGGCCGGCAGGCTGCGGCCCTCCACCGTGACGGTACGGCTGCGCAGCGGGGTCTCCACCTTTTTGAGGTAATAGACATCCCCGTTTTTCAGGCTGCCGAGGTGGCATGTCTCGTGGCAGACCGACACGATGTCGTGCATCAGGCGGTAGATCTCCCGCAGGGCGCTGGCTTCGTCCAGATAGGTGTTTCCAATGCGGAACGCCATACGGCCGATGCGGTAGTGATGATCCTGGTCGTCCAGGGTCAGGTAGCCGCGGTCCCGCAGGGTGTGCAGCAGCGGGGAGATGCTGCCTTTGGCAATGCCCAGATGCTGCGACAGCTGGGTCAGGGTGTAACCGCTGCCGTTCAGGCTGCACAGCTCCAGAATATCCAGCGCCCGGGCCAGGGAACGGTGGGCATCTCCGGAAGGCATGGGTCTCACTTCCTTTCCTTATATATAGGGCCTCTGAGAGGCATTCGGACCAGGTCGGGAAAACGACGAAAGTGTTCCGATGTGTTCCGCGCAGGAATCCGGAAAACACCGGATGTGTTCGGATATCGGGCTATATTGGGACCTGCGTTCCGATATCTGAACAAAAATTGTACGCTTTCTGGTTCGGACGGCTGAAAACTGCAGGCCGTCCGCCCTTTTTTCGGCGGCCGGAGCGCCGCCGATCGTTGCCTTTTGCACGGGATGCAGACACTTTTGGGGCCTGCGACGGCATTGTCAGACAACTTAATAAATTGCAAACGATTAAAAATGAGCGCAACATCGTTGCTTTTGAAAGGGACTTGTAATTTTTTCTGTAAATCCCTGCTCCAATTTCAGTATACGACACCGGAAAATAGACTGCAAGGGGCAGTTTGTTTTTCGTGGAAATGACAAGACGAGGAACAAAAAATTATAACATGCGCCGAAAATCCATATTTGTGCAGAAAATGTTAAAAAACTATTGACGGATGGAAAGAAAATTGGTAAATTTAGGACAGCGAAGTTGTTGTCGGACAACGACCCCCACGGTGCCGGCCCGCAGCGGGGAAATGTTTGACAGCCATATCGGCCCGAGCGGACCCTGCGCCGGGCTGAGGAAAATGATTCTAAGGAGGAAATGAAACTATGTTGGATCCCAAATACATCCCATTGTTTATTGGCGGCTTTATCGCATGGATCTGCTTTATGATCTTTGTGGGCTGGATCACCAGCCGTGGCAAAAATGAGGGCAGCAGCTTCCTGACCGGCGGCGGCAACCTCGGCTTCTTCCTGATCTTCTGCACCGTGGGTGCTACCATGATCGGCACCGGTTCTTCCATGGGTGCCATCGGCAACGGCTTCAACCACGGTTGGGGCGGCGCCATCTACGGCCTGGGCGCATCGGCAGGTATCCTTTCCATGCTGCTGTTCACCAAGGCAAAGAACAAGGGCTTCCTGACCATGTCTGAGGAAGCACAGTATTACTACGGCGGCAAAAAGATCATCCGCCAGGTCATGGGCTTTATGATGTTCGTCATCGAGATCATCTGGCTGGGCAACCACCTGAACGGCGGTGCCAAGTACCTGGCTTACGTCACCCAGCTGCCGGACGTTACCTGTAAGATCATCACCGTTCTGGGCTTCGGCATCTACGTGTTCATCGGCGGCTACATGGCCGTTGTTACCACCGACGCTGTCCAGTTCATCGCTATCCTCATCGGCTTCCTGACCATCGCTATCCGTGCCATCCCCCTGGCAGGCGGCTATCAGAACGTGGTGGATACCTTCACCGCTGCTGGCAAGCCCGGCGCAATGACCTTCTACGGCCTGGGCTCCTACGGTGTCATGGCTGCCATAGCACTGGTGTTGTCCACAGCCATGGGCGTTATCGGTACCCCCACCCATCGTACCCGTATCTACACCTCCAAGGACGAAAAGACTGCTCGCAAGGCCTTCCTGGGCCAGGGCATCCTGCTGTTCGGCTGGAGCTTTGTTACCGCCATCATCGGCATGAGCTGCTTCACCATCGCCACCATGAATGGTGACACCCTGGCCAGCGGCGACTACGCCTTTGCTTACATGGCTACCAACGCACTGCCCCCGATCATCGGCATGATGTTCATGATCTGCGGCCTGTCCGCTACCATGTCCTCCGGTGACTCCGACGCCATCTCCGGCGTTACCATCCTGCTGACCGACGTGTACCCCAGCGTCACCGGCAAGACCATCAAGGAAGAGGATTACGCCAAGTACAGCCGTATCGCTCTGATCTGCACCCTGGGCGCTGCCTTCTTCATCACCCTGTTCGTCAACGACGTTATCGGCTACATCTCCACCATCGTGGGCGCCTTCCTGCCCGGCGTGGCTGTGGCTATGCTGCTGGGCCGCTTCTGGAAGCGTGTCAACTGGCAGGGCGGTCTGGCCTGCATCGGCTCTGGCACTCTGCTGGGCGTGCTGATCCTGGTGCTGCCTTCCTTCAAGAACTGGATCAACGCCACCATGGGTGGTCCGGCTGTGCCTGCTACCATCATTTCTCTGGTGTTCGGCATTGTGGTCTCTCTCATGTTCCCTGCTGACACCACTCCCGACGATGTGCGCCTGAAGCACGTTATGGACGACCGCCGCGGCACTGTCGTGGAAAAGGTCGCTGCTGCTGAGGCTGCTGCTGAGGAAGAAGAAGATCTGTAAGATCTATTGAGCCGGCAAACTGTAAATCTGTTTCTCCGAAAGGGGCGAGGGCATACGCCCTTGCCCCTTTCATCGTTTGCGGCAGGGTCGCCTTGCCGCAGGGCAAATTCATAGCAAGAGGAAACTTATCATGAAACGTATTTTGATCCAGAACGGCACCCTATACGACGGCCTTGGGGGCCAGCCCTACCAGGCAGACCTGCTGGTGCAGGACGGCCGCATTGCCCAGATCGCTCCGGGCATCACGGAGCCTGCAGACCAGGTCATCGACGCCACCGGCAAGGCGGTGACCCCGGGGTTTGTGGATATCCACCGTCACCACGACGCAAAGCCCCTCAACGACCCGCACTTTGGCGAGGTGGAGCTGGCCCAGGGCATTACCACGGCAGTGGCCGGCAACTGCGGCATCAGCATGACCCCGCGGCCGGAATCGGACGAGGCGGCAAAGGAGTATTATTCCTTTGAAGAAGCCGTCATGGGCCCCATCGGCCTGGACGGCCCCCACACCTACCGTGATTATCTGGCTGCCCTGCACAAGGCCGACCTGCCCCTGAATGTTGCCGCCATGATCGGCACCGGCACCGTCAAGATCTGCGTCAAGGGCTTTGCCGACACTCCCTACACCCAGCAGGAGCTGGACGACGCCCGTGCTCTGATCGAGGACGCCATGGCCGCCGGTGCTCCCGGTGTGTCGCTGGGCATCATGTACCTGCCGGAGTGCTACTCCTCCACCGATGAATTTGCCTACATTCTGGAGCCGGTGGGCCGCTACCACCGTGTGATCACCACCCACATCCGCGGTGAGGGCGACAGCATGGTGCAGAGCGTGCGCGAGGTGATCGAGATCGCCCGCCGCGTGGGCTGTGCCCTGGAGATCAGCCACTTCAAGAGCTGCGGCATGAAGAACTGGGGCAAGGACATCCACACCGCCATTGCCGACATCGAAGCCGCCCGCGCCGAGGGCATGGACGTGACCGTGGACTTCTACCCCTACGAGGGCGGCAGCACGGCCCTGACCACCATGCTGCCCCCGGTGTTCGTGGCCGGCAACATGACCCGTGCACTGGAAAAACTGGGCACCCCCGAAGGTGTGGAGGAGTTCCGCCGTACCAGCAGTGTGTTGTACGACGACTGGGACAACTTCTGCATCACGCTGGGCTGGGACCGCATCATCATCAGCGGCGTGGTCCGGCCCGAAAACGAGAAGTTCCTGGGTATGCGGGTGACGGAGGCTGCCGAGAAATTCGGCTTTGAGGACGCCGCTGCACTGGCCGCCTACCTGATGCACAGCGAGGACGGTAAGACTGCCATCATCAATATGTCCATGAGCCAGGATGATATTGATACGGTGGCGCGTCTGCCCTGGTCCAATATCATCTCCGATGCCATCTATGCCAAGACCGACACGCCCCACCCCCGCATGTTCGGTGCCTTCCCCAAGGTGCTGCGGGAGTATGTGGCCGAGCGCGGCATCTACACGATGCAGGAGGCCATCCGCCGGATGACCAGCCAGCCCGCCGCAAGAATGGGATTGGTCGGACGAGGGAGCTTGCAGAAAGGCAATTATGCTGATATACTGGTATTCGATCCGAAGAAGTTCACGGATCATGCCACCTTCACGAATCCTGCCCAGAAGGCCACCGGTCTGGACTGGTGCATCGTCAACGGCCAGGTCGCCATTGACCACGACCGGCGCACCACGACCGGTGCCGGTATGGTGCTGACGGTGTAAGGAGCTGCCATGTCGATCGCGATCCTTCTGCAGCAGATCCTGATCATCTTTCTGGAGATCGGCACCGGCGCGGCCATCACCAAACTGGGCATCATGGACGACGGGAACAGCAAGTTTCTGTCCAACCTGGTCATGTCGGTCACCCTGCCCTGCACCCTGCTGGCCAGTGCCAGCATCGACGGCGGCCGCGAGGCCGTGGCCGGCATGCTCAAAGGCTATGTAGTGCTGGAGATCTTCTACATCCTCACCATCGGCATCTGCCTTGTGCTGAGCAGGGCCATGCACCTGACCCGCGGCCAGAAGGCCGTGCTGGTGGGTGCCGCCGTCATGCCCAACAGCGCCTTCATCGGCATCCCACTCATCAGCGCCCTGCTGGGCAGCGAGGCGGGTGCCCTGTACGGTGCCGCCGGCATCATGGCCTACAACATCCTGTTCTTTACTTATGTACAGCACCTGTTCGACCCGGAAGCCAAGGTGAGCATCAAAGCATTCCTTACCCCCACCAACATCACCACCGCCATCATGGTGGTCATGCTGGTGACCGGCCTGCGGCTGCCCGCCATTCTGGACAGCTTCTGCAAGGCGGTGGGCAACACCACCACGCCGCTGGCCCTCATGATCGCAGGCAGCATGCTGGCCCGCAGTGACCTGAAAAAACTGGTCACGAACCCCATGGTATGGCTCATCACAGCCCTGCGGTGCGTCGTGTTCCCGCTGGGCTTCCTGGCGGCGCTGTACTTCCTGCCGCTGGACCGCACCCTGTGCATGGCGATCCTGATTCTGGCATCCTGCCCGGCAGGCAGCCTGACGGCCGTGCTGGCAAAGCAGTACGACACCGAAGGGGAGCTGGCAAGCCAGGCCGTTGCACATTCCACCCTCAGTATCCTGATCAGCGTGCCGCTGGTGTTGAGCCTTGGCAGTACGCTGTTGGGAATATAAAAACGGCTGTTGTTCCGCCGACACACGCCCGGCGGGACCGCAGCTTCCAACGGCAGCAGCCCCCGTTTCGGCTGCGTCAGAGAAAAAGAAGAGAGGTTTTTTCTTATGGCAAATGTCTACGATAAGCTCAAGGAAATGAACATCACCCTGCCCGCACCCCCGCCGAAGGGCGGCGTCTACACTCCGGTCATGGAGTTCGGCGATCATCTGCTGTACTGCAGCGGCTGCGGCCCTGACATCGGCGACGGCCACAACATCGTGGGCAAGGTCGGCGGCGACCTGACCCTGGAGCAGGGCCAGAAGGCTGCTTACAACTGCATGCTGAACCTGCTGGCCAATCTGGACGCCAAGCTGGGCGACCTGAACCGCATCAAGCGCTGCGTCAAGGTCCTGGGCTTTGTCAACTGCACCGATGATTTTGCACAGCAGCCGCAGGTCATCAACGGCGGTTCCAACCTGCTGTTCGAGCTGTTCGGCGAGGAGAAGGGTCTGCCCGCCCGCACCGCCATGGGCACCAATTCCTGCCCGGGCAACATCGCGGTCGAGATCGAGATGCTGGTGGAGTATGAATAAGATCAACGACAACCTCTATACCTTTGAGGGTCAGCAGGACATCGTAAGCCCGCAGCTGGTCTATTACCCGGCGATCATCCGCGAGAATATCCGCAAGATGATCGACATTGCAGGCGGCGCTGCCCGCCTGTGGCCCCACATCAAGACCCACAAGATGGCCGAGGTGGTCCAAATGCAGATCGAGGCGGGCATCGACCGCTTCAAGTGCGCCACCATCGCCGAGGCCGAAATGGCCGCCAAGGCCGGTGCGAAGCACCTGACTCTGGCGTACCCGCTGGTGGGCCCCAATATCAAGCGCTTTGCCGCGCTGCAGGCCGCCTTCCCGGAGGTGGAGTTCTTTGCCATCGGCGATGACACGGAGCAGATCCGCAAGCTGGGCCAGACCTGCAAGGCCAATGTGCTGATGGATGTGGACATGGGCCAGCACCGCACCGGTGTGCCGCTGGATAAAGTGGAAGCGATGTACCGGGAGTGGAACACCCTGCCCGGCATCGTCATGCGCGGCATGCACTGCTACGACGGCCACCGCCACGAGAGCAGCGTGCAGGAGCGCGAGGTGGCTACCGCCCCTGTGGACAAGCAGATCGAGGAGATCAAGGCCCGCCTGAAGGCAGACGGCATCTGCTGCGAGATCCTGATCATGGGCGGCACCCCGTCCTTCCCGGTGCACGCCGAGATGACCGGAGAGTTTTTGAGCCCCGGCACCTGCGTGATCCAGGACGCTGGGTACCGCAAGGCCTACCCGGATTTGAAGTTCACCCCGGCTGCCGCCCTGCTCACCCGCGTGGTGAGCCGCCCCAGCCGCGACACCTTCACACTGGATCTGGGCTGCAAGGCCGTGGCCACCGATCCCCAGCCGGAGCGCGCGGAGATCGTGGGCATGGAGTATGCCCGCACCGTGATCCAGAACGAGGAGCACTGGGTGGTGCGTGTGCCGGAAGAGCACATCGCCGACATCCCGCCCATCGGGACCGAGCTGTTTGCCATCCCGACTCACGTCTGCCCCACCAGCGCCCTGTACCCGGCGGTCCCGGTGGTGGAAAACGGCAAGGTCACAGGCTGGTGGAAGGTCGCTGCGCGTGACCGCCGCCTGACCCTGTGAGAGAGTATCTGAGAGTTTTATAAGGAGTTGAATATAATGCTGAAAAGTCAGCAGGTCCGTTCCCTGTCCCCTGAGATGGACCCCCTGCGCATGGGCATGGGCTGGACGGTCGATGACCTGAGCAAGCCCCAGATCATGGTGGAGAGCACCTACGGCAACAGCCATCCGGGCTCCGGCCACCTGAATATCTTTGTGGAAGAGGCTGTCCGCGGCGTGAACGACCACGGCGGCAAGGCTGCCCGGTATTTTGCCACCGACATGTGCGACGGCATGGCACAGGGCCATGACGGCATCAATTACTCGCTGGCCCACCGCGAAGCCATCACCAACCTGGTGGAAGCACAGGCCAACGCCACCACCTTTGACGGCGGTGTGTTCATTTCCAGCTGCGACAAGGCCATGCCCGCCATGCTCATGAGCATCGGCCGCATGAAGGACATGATGGCAGCCATCGTGGTCACCGGCGGTGTCATGGAGGCATACGACCTGCCCGCCAAGTACACCGAGAACGACCCCGGCTGTGCCATCAACGAGCTGCTCACCCTGGAGCAGATCGGCAAGTTCAGCGCACAGTACGAGCGCGGCGAGATCCCGGCCGAGCAGCTGACCTACTACAAGCAGCACGCCTGCCCCAGCTGCGGCGCCTGCTCCTTTATGGGCACTGCCTCCACCATGCAGGTCATGGCCGAGGCTCTGGGCCTGATGCTGCCCGGCACCGCTTTGATGCCGGCCACTGCCCCCGAGCTGAAGCAGGCTGCCTACGACGCCGGTGCACAGCTGATGAAGCTGGTGGAAGCCGGTGTCACCGCAGGCGATATCGTGGATATGCGCAGCTTTGAGAACGCCATCATGGTCCATGCGGCCATTTCCGGCTCCACCAATGCCCTGATGCACATCCCCGCCATTGCCCACGAGTTCGGCTTCGAGATCGACGCCGACACCTTTGACCGGATGCACCGCGGCGCACACTACCTGCTGAACATCCGTCCCGCAGGCGACTGGCCCGCACAGTATTTCTACTATGCAGGCGGCGTGCCCCGCATCATGGAAGAGATCAAGTCCATGCTGCATCTGGATGCCAAGACCGTTACCGGCAAGACCCTGGGCGAGAACCTGGAGGAGCTGAAGAAGAACGGCTTCTACGAGCACTGCGATGCCCTGCTGGCCGAGAAGAGCAAGAAGATCGGCCGCGAGATCAAGCGCACCGACATCATCCGCAGCTTCGACGAGCCCATCGGCACCAACGGTTCCATCGCCATCCTGCGTGGCAACCTGGCCCCGGAAGGCTGTGTCATCAAGCACACCGCCTGCCCCAAGGCCATGTTCAAGGCGACCCTGACCGCCCGCCCCTTCGACTGTGAGGAGGACGCCATCGACGCCATCCTCCACGGCCGCATCCACCCGGGCGATGCCGTGTTCATCCGCTACGAAGGCCCCCGCGGCAGCGGTATGCCGGAGATGTTCTACACCGGCGAAGCCATCTGCTCCGACCCGACCCTGGCCTCCAGCGTGGCCCTGATCACCGACGGCCGCTTCTCCGGCGCAAGCCGCGGCCCCGTCATCGGCCATGTCAGCCCGGAAGCCGCCGCAGGCGGCCCCATCGCACTGGTGGAAGAGGGCGATATCATTGAACTGGACGTGGAGGCCCGCCGCCTGGAGATCACCGGTGTGAAGGGCGAGCACAAGACCCCCGAAGAAATGGACGCCATTCTGGCAGAACGCAAAGCAAACTGGAAGGGTTTTACAAGCAAATACACCCATGGCCTGCTGAAGCTGTATAGTCAGCACGCAGTCAGTGCCATGAAGGGTGCTTACATGGAGTAAGGAGTGTAAAAACTATGGCAGAAGCAAGAAGTCTGGCCGATATCAAACTGGATAACGCTTACAAGTTCGGCGCTGGCCGTTACCTGCAGGAAGCAGGCGCCCTGAACCTGCTGGGCGGCGAGGTGGCACGTCTGGGCAAAAAGGCCCTGGTCATTGCCGGCCCCCGCGCCTGGGCAGCCACCGAAGGCAAGGCAGAAAAGAGCCTGAAGGATGCCGGTGTGGAGTTTGAACTCTCCCTGTACCCGGATCAGAACACCTACGAGCGCGCCAAGGAGCACGCCCTGCAGGCCCTGACCACTGGCTGCCAGGTCATCGTTGGTGTCGGCGGCGGCCGTATCATGGATCAGGCCAAGGCTACGGCACACTTTGCAGGCGACCTGCCCATCGTGGAGGTGCCTACCTCCATTGCCACCTGCGCGGCATTTGCCCCGCTGAGCGTCATGTACACCGCCGAGGGTGCCTCCCTGGGCAGCCTGCGCTACGACCACGAGGTCAACGCCATCGTCATGGACATGGACGTGATCTGCAAGGAGCCCCAGCGCTACGCAGCCAGCGGCATCATGGACGGCATGGCCAAGATGATCGAGATCCAGAACGGCCGCAGCGAGATCCTGCTGGACGATGTGAGCATCGGTCTGTTCACCGCTTACACCATCGCAGAGATGGCTTACCATGTTTACGAGAAGGAGGCCCATCAGGCCTGCCATGACATTGCCGAGGGCAAGCTGACCAAGGCCGTGGAGGATATCGCCTACCTGAACGTTGCCGTGGCCGGCATCGTCAGCGGCGTGAGCAAAGGCTTTGGCCAGACCGCTCTGGGCCACGAGACCTACGAGCTGGTGCGCACTCACTTCACCCAGGAGGCAAAGCCCTACCTGCACGGTGAGATCGTGGCCATCGGCGACTGCCTGCAGCTGGCCTTCAACGGCCATCCGGAGCAGGTGGCACCCTTCCGTGCCTTTATGCGGAGCATGAACATGCCCCTGACCCTGGAGGAGATCGGCATCGACCCGAACTCCCCCAAGATGGAGAACCTGTTCCAGGATCTGTTCCACAGCCCCTTCATGGAGCCCACCGCAGAAAATGAGGCACGCCTGCGCAAGGCCATGCACTATCTGTCTGCAGACTGATCCCCGCAGCATTCCCTGAACTGCAATGACAGCGCCCCCTGAACCGTCTCGGACGGCGCAGGGGGCACTGTTTTGTCTTTTTGGCACAAAGAAGCCCAAAAATCCTCTTTTCCTTTTGTGATTTTTCCGCTATACTAGAGGTGCAGGAATTCCAATGGGCACGGCCCATGATAAGAAGAAAGTGAGGATGTCCGTATGAAAATGCAGGAAGGCTTTTTGTGGGGAGGTGCAACCGCTGCCAACCAGTGTGATGGCTCCGCTTCGGCGGGGCCCTCTGCGTTCTGCCCGGCGGGTTTTGGACGAATCGGCTGAAAAACAGCAAAATTCGGTCAGAATGCGCTAGAATGCTGGACAGCATCCTGTGAATTGTGGTAGAATTGCAATAGAATGCGTGGAAGCGCAAAACCGATGCTGCGCGGTGAACGCAGCAAAGATGAAAGATGAAAGAGGTCGTTTGTGATGAAGATCATTCGTGCAAAGGATTACGCAGACATGTCCCGCAAGGCGGCAAACATTATTTCCGCACAGGTCATCATGAAGCCCAATTGCGTGCTGGGTCTGGCCACCGGCGGCACCCCGGTGGGGGCCTACCAGCAGCTGGTGGAGTGGTACAACAAGGGCGACATTGATTTCTCGGAGGTCACCACCGTGAACCTGGACGAGTACCGCGGCCTGCCCAAGGACCACCCGGAAAGCTACTGGAGCTTCATGCACCGCCACCTGTTCGACCACGTCAACATCAACCCCGCCCGCATCAACCTGCCGGATGGCACCAACCCCGATGCGGACGCAGCCTGCGCCCAGTACAACCAGATCATCCACAGCGTGGGCGGCATCGACCTGCAGCTGCTGGGCATTGGCCACGACGGCCACATCGGCTTCAACGAGCCGGGCGAGGCCTTTGAGCTGGAGACCCACTGTGTGGACCTGACCCAGGAGACCATCGAGGCCAACAAGCGCTTCTTTGACGGTAACGTAGATCTGGTGCCCAAGCAGGCCTACACCATGGGCATCAAGACCATTATGCAGGCCCGTAAGGTGCTGATGGTGGTCAACGGCACCGGAAAGGCCGAGATCGTGAAGAAGGCCTTCTTCGGCCCGGTCACCCCGGAAGTGCCCGCCAGCATCCTGCAGATGCACCCCGACTTCACCCTCGTGGGCGACGAAGAGGCCCTGAGCCTGATCTGATCGGTTCCCCAAAGCATGTTTCTGCCGCCGCACGGCCCTGCCACCGTGCGGCGGCTTTTTTCTGAGCAGGGGAATTGTAACGCGGCAAAAAATACAGTATACTGGAACAAAAACCACCACGAGGGAGGGGCGGCCGATGTTCAGCGAAGAGATGATCTGCAGCCTGAATGATCTGGAGCTGGAAGTTTATAAGTATGTTGTGCGGAACGCGGACAAGGTGTGCTATATGCGCATCCGGGAGTTTGCGGATGCCGCCCATGTGTCTGCCTCCACCGGCGAGATGAGCAAGCGGTACGGCTTCGTCTATGTGGACAAGCAGGACGACGGTACCGGTACGCTGGCCCGCAGCAAGAAAGATTCCTTCTACTGGTATCAGAAGGTCATCCGCTCCAACGGCGCAGACCTCTGAGCGTTTTCCTCCGTTTCATAAATGCGAAAAGCCGCCCCGCAGGCACCGGAAGTTCCGGCCTGCGGGGCATTTACGGGGCCGGTGTGCTGGACCGCTGCATGGAAGAGGGCGTGCAGTTCGACTGCTGCATCGGCGTGTCGGCGGGCAGTGCCAACATGTGCTCCTATGTGGCCGGTCAGCATGGCCGCAACAAGCCGTTTTATCAGGATTACTCCTTCCGCAAGGAGTACATGAGCGTGGGGAATCTGGTGCACAAGCACTCGTACCTGGATGCGGAAGCATAAGCCGAACACAACACGAAAGGGCCTCCCCGGAATGGGGAGGCCCTTTCTATGCGTTTACGACTTGACGTGGATCACGTTAGGTGTGGGAAGCATCAGTGCTTCTCTTTGTACTTGAGGCTGGTGAATGCGCCTACGACCATCAGCAGCATGCCGCTGAATGCCATGCCCAGAGCGGCCATCCAGTTCACGCCGGTCTGCGGCAGTGCGGTTGCATCCTGCACGGCGGGCAGCTCGGGCTCAGCCGGGAGGACGACCTCATCCGGGGCAGCATCCTGCACAGCAGGCAGCTCGGGGGTCTCCGGGGTCACGACTTCGTCCGGGGTCTCATCCTCCACAGGGCCGTCCGGGGTATCGGGATCCACCGGCGGAGTGACCGGCGGGACGATAATGGGCTCCGAGGATTCGACATAAGAGTAGTGGTAACCCACCGAGGATTCGGTGTGCACATCGGTCTTCTTGGTGGCCTCGGTCACCTCGGCATCATCGGTAGAAGTGTAGTTGAACTTGAAGAAACCGGTGATCTTGTTCAGAACATCCTTCCAGGTAGCTGTGGTGTCCTGCCAGGTCTTGTAGGTGACGTAGCTGGAGGAGCCGGTTCTCTTAACAGCGGTCTCATACGTCTTGTTCTGGGTATAGGTCTGATCATAGCTGCCGAACTGGCCGTTGTCACTGCCGGTAGTCTCATACTCATAAGACGTAGTGGTCTTATAAGTGGGGATCAGTTTCAGATCTTTGCTGCACTTTTCTAGCTCGGAGGTGATCTTGCTTATGGTGCCGGTGCAGGTGTACACATTTCTGCCATGGGCAGTAATGGTCTTTTCGTCGATCTGGGTCAGGTCGTCGATACGCAGGTCAAAACCACCGGCCCACCTGACTTGGCCTCTATCAGTGCCATAAGAGCTGTTTACGCAGGTGTTGCTGTCCTTGGACATATAGCCATAGGTGGTGAGGTCGGAAGTGCGCAGGTAGACTTTATAAATCTTGCCCCGCTCGGTATAATTCTGATCCGTATACATCGTGACGATCTGCGGATTCAGACCCTTCTTCTTCTCCTTCGAAAGGCTGCTCATATAGAGATCCAGATGCCGCTGGGCTTCGTCCTCAGATCTGAAGTAGGTCGTTCCATCGGGGAGCTTCAACGAATCATAGGCAACGGTACCGGTCAGCTTGTAATAAGCACTCTCCGTGGGGTACTGGTCCGAATTGGGTGCGATCCAGCTGCCGTTACCCCAAGAGGCGCGCGGGTACTCATAATGGCCCTTGCCCGTTTTATTGTCTTCGTTGTCATAGGAAATCTGATGCATGAACTTGGCTTCGGTACCCTTGCCATCAAGCAGTTCTTCGGCATCCTGATTCCACAAGAACTTCATGTTGTCGCGCATCAGAACAGCGTCCGTTTCCGTACCATCTTTCAGGGTCAGGTTGGAATCGGTTGCAAGGTCAAGGTGGCCGATCTTATTTTCGTCTCTATAGGTGCCCCACACATCGATCCACTCGCCATTGACTTGAATATGCGTGCCCCACCAATCGGTTTTGGTGTCCTCTACCTGATCGGCACGGTAGTACTTTCCGTCAGAGCCACGATACCAGGTGTACACTTCGCCATCGTAGGACTTGCCGGCGTCATCAGCTTCCTTCTTCTGGTTCTCCAGCAGCTTCTTCAGGTCGGCCTTGTCCATGGCTTCGTAGTTGACCTTGCCGACGATCTTCTCGACAATGCTCTCGATATATTCCGTTGTGGTTCCAGCGGTGAAAGTATATTGGCCGTCAAACAGCAGGCTCTCATCGGGCTGCAGTTTTGCAATCTCAGCCTCGATCATCTTCCGAAGCTCTTTCTTGGCTTCTTCCTTGCTGGAAGCATTGGCAGAAATGGAGGTGGATTTCCCGATCACCTTGACCGAAACGGTTTCCACTGTGGAATCGTATGTGCCGCGGTACTTTACGCCGTCCTTCGTGTAGGAAACAGTGCCATCCTCATTGAAGGTGATATCCGTGTAACCCTTTCCTTCCAGCTCCTGCTTGACATCGTCCTTGGTGAGACTTGCTTCAGGCGTGATGCTGATAACGGTAGTGGAACCATCCTTGTTCAGTACGGAGTAGGTGCCGTCTCCATTGTCGGTCAGGCCGGTATATTCTTTTTCACCGAATTTTGATGGTGTATTTGCCGTCATCCCCAGCGGTCTTCGTATAGCCCTTGTTGATGATGGGGATCGGATCCTGGCTGACGTTCTCTTCCTTCTCGACCGGTTTGGTCTTGTCCTCTATGGTCCAGTTTACCTTGGTGAACTCTGCGTTGCTGATGGTGCTGCCATCCGGAGCAGTAGGAGCAGTGCCTGCTTCATAGTTGAAGGTATAACGCTTGCCGTCTGCACCAATGTAGCTCTTGAGCATGCCTTTATAGGTACCCTCGGTGTAGTACTCGGGATTAGTTGCACCCGTCGGAGCCTGCTTGAAGTCGAAACCTTCGCCGAAAGCGGTCTTGATGCTGTCATCGACATGGGTCAGACCCGTCTTGGTCCAGATCACAGTGGAACCGGTCACCTCAGCGGTTGCTTCTTCGGTGTTCTTCTTGGCAGAAGAGGCGCCGTCTTTGCTGGTATCGGTGGAACTGCTGACGGTATTATCGTCTACATTATAGTCAAAGGTATAGGTCTTAGTGGTGCTGGTATCCGTCCACTGGAATTTGCCGTTCTTTGCATCCTTCAGGTTGATATTGTCGATGCTGACCTCCACACCGGTTTCCTGCTTGATGGCTGCGGCCAGTGCCTTCTTCAGCGCTTCGTCCTTTGCCTTCTGAGCGGCGTCTGCCTTGGCCTGGTCTTCGGTCTTGCCGCCGTCCACCTTGGTGTCGGACTCCTTGCCGTGGTGGTCGGTGATGGTGATATCAAAGCTGAGGCTCCAGCGCAGCAGCTGATTGTCCTCGTCTTTCACAAGGCACTCTTCGCCGCTGCCGGTAATGTAGTACAGCTTGCCGTCCTTCACGGTGTATTTAACACTACCGGCGTTCTCATTCAGCAGATCTTTCAGCTCTTCATTGTTCAGGGCGTTGTACTTCTCGGAATCTTCCTTCCGGATGATGGTATAAGTCAGGTTGTTGTCGGTGTCATTATAGGTGAATGTGCCATCTTTGTCGGCGCCGGCCTTCTCCACAATGTCCTTCAGGTTGAAGGTGTGATCATTACCGGCATCGTCCTTGACAGTGATGTTTTCAGAAGGATACTGATAATCCTCCTTGAACTCCTCTTTTTCGTCCGGGTGCTCCTGGCTGGCCATCTTGATGGTCAGGGTAGTCTTGGTGGTTTTGGTGGCCGTGCTGGAATCCACCGTGATGGTGGTGGTGTGCGTCTGGCCCTTGGAGTCAACGTATTCCTTGGTCAGGGTATAGGTGCCGTCACCGTTATCCTTGTAATCGGCCTCGATCAGCTTGGCGATGTCCTCGCCGGTCATGGGGCCGGTGAGCGGTTCTTCATCCTTCTTGGTCAGGGTGAAGGTTTTGTTGCCATCTTTTTCGACAGCGCCGGTCACGGTGTAGCCGCCGATCTCAGTATCAGGTTCGGTTTTCCAGTTCAGCTTTTCACTCTCGCCGCCCAGCTCATCATCCAGCGAATCCTTCACGTCCTCGGTGAAAGTCTCGTCAGTCTTGGCACTTGCATTACCCGTGCCGGTGACGGTCGTATCAAGGGTGGCATCGGTCGTGGTGGTGGAGCCGTCCGGGTTCGTGGTCGTTTCGCCCGGCACAAGTTCGGTCTTGCTGCTCACGGTCTCCGACTTGTTGGCGGTGCCGATCTCCTTTTTATCGTCCTTGTCTTGGGCATCCTTATCATCAGGGGTCGTAGCGCCGTCATCGGTGCTGCCCTGCACGTTGTCGGTGCTGGGATCACCGGTCTTGCCCTTTTCCTCGGAGGTGTCCCGGTTCACAGGACCGGTGCTGTCAGTGGTGACGGAACCGTCCTCGTTGTCGGTGACGGTATCTTTGCTGTGATCATAATCCACCGTAATGTCATCGCCGCCAATGGTGTCAACGGCATCCTTGTGTTCCTCGTTCCGGATTTCTTCCTGCTTTTCCTCTTCGCCCTCGACCTCGCCTTCTGTGGTCTTACCTTCCACAGGGGCGGGCTCGGCCTGCGGGGCAGCGTTATCCTCGACAGAGTCGGGGCCTTCCACAGCATGGGCGGCCATGGGCTGTGCAGCGACACAGGCGGTCAGGGCTACGGACATGGCAGCGAGTTTCAGCTTTTTATTCGTCATGATTGATGGCTCCTTTCAAATGGTGTCAAGTCTTTTACGCATTACCACTGTCCCATAGGATGGACATATTTCGAGGCTTGCTATCCTGCTTCCTTTATACCATTTTCTGGTGCGGGTTGTCAAGAAAAAATGTGTAGAAACGCATGATTTGTGAAAATATTCCAAAGTCTGAATTGGATATTTTGCACAAATCACAAGAACTTGTTGCAGAAAAAAGAGAAACTGTTGCAGACGTGAAATGATGCGGTTGCGGTACTGGTGCAGAGTGTGCGGATTGTTGCGGAAAACCACTTTTTGAGGGACGGAATTTCTGGCAAAGAACCGGCTGGAATTTCTCCTGCCGCCCTGCTGCAGACGAAAAAAGGCCCCCGGAAACCTGCGTCTCCGGGGGCCTTGCCCTCTTACCTTATATAGGGCAGTCGGCGATCACTGCTTCTGCTTCAGCCGGGCCAGGTAGCTGTCGGCGGCCACGGCGGCAGCGGTGAAGCTGTTGTTCTTCCACCAGCTGATGAGCGCGGCCACGGTGGTGATGCCGGCGGTGACCAGCTGCTCCACGGTGGTGCTCTCGATGGGCAGCACGGGCTTGCCCATTGCGCTCAGCACCTGATTGGTCAGGGCCAGCAGGAGCACAGCGGTGCGGGCCAGGGTAGCGGCGGAGATCTTGTTGCTCAGTTCCATAAATCAGTTCCTCTCTTTCATTCGTTCATGGTTCTCAAGGTCGGCGATGCGGTGGTTGGCCACCTTCATCTGCTCTTCCAGAATGGGCACGCGGCGGGCGAAATTGTTGTGCTCGCGCACCTCGCGGGTCAGCTCTTCGAGCTTGGTGTCGGTCACGGCCTGACTGCGGCTGTTGGCGATCAGCACCCCGATCAGGGTCACGGCACCGGCGATCAGGGCGGACAGGATGCTTTCCATTGGGTTCACCTCCTTCTTAACCTGTCCAGCGGCTTTTGGCGGGGCGGGTGTCCACATGGACCCAGCCCACAGCCCGTCCGGCCCGGGGCGGGTACCGGCCGATGCCGCCGGTGCCGGGCAGGCAGGTCTCTGCATAGGCGGCCAGCTGCTCCACCGGGATGCCCTGCACCCGGATGTCGGCAGCGCGCCCATACAGATGCTGGCTGTAGGCGGCCCCGCCCACGGATTTGTTGTGAGCGGCGGTGCGGTAGCCGCTGGTGATGACTACGGGGCGGCCGAAGTGGTCGCGGATCTTCTGCAGCAGGGCGGCAAGGCTGCTGTCCACGAACACAGGGTCCGAGCCATCTTTGCAGGCAAACTCGGCCACGGTGAAGTTTGCGCTCAGCTTCCGGGTGCCGTCCCGCGTGCGGGACCAGGCTTCAAGCATCGGCTTCCACCTCCGCCAGCAGGGCTTTCACGGTGCTGCGCAGACGGGCGGGCACCTCGTCCAGCGTCTTGATACCCTTGCGG
>OGCO01002683.1_pt1 | contig 22653 bp, 22 predicted proteins | sample 1570171 | NCBI WGS metagenome assembly OGCO01 (sample SAMEA4370583, study PRJEB24528) | human gut metagenome
GCTGTAAGCAACGCCATTGACGGTAATATTGTAGTACTTCATGGAAGGATCCTCCAAATCAAAATCGTATCAGATAAAACGTTCGGATGCTTACAGAGCCATGTTGCCGTGCTTCTTAGGCAGGCGGGCAGCACGCTTGGTGCTCAGCAGTTCCAGGGCAGCAACCACGCTGGAGCGCACATTGGCAGCGTCACAGACCATATCGGCAGCACCGCAGGCCACAGCGTTGGCAGCGCTGCACACCTCTGCGGTGTAAGCGGCAGCCTTGGCGTTGGTGGCAGCAATGATGTTGTCGGAAGCGTCGATCTCGTCCTTGTACAGAACGCTGACCGCTGCGCTGGGCTCCAGAGCGCTGACCACGCAGCCAGTGACGGCAATGCGCAGGTCCGCAGCAGCCAATGCAGTGTAGACAGGGCCCACAGCCTTGCCGGCCAGAACGGTGACCTTTGCGGTGGTGGCGTCGGCGTAGGTGGCGGCCAGACGGGCAGCCTCACGGATGCCGCCGGCGATGTCATCGCTCACGCTGGGCACAAAGCCCTCGGTGTCCACAACGGTGACCACCGGCACGCTGAAGGCGTCGCACAGGCGCACAAAGCGGGCGATCTTGGCCACGCAGTTGTGGCACAGGTTCTTGCCGGTAGCCACAACGCCCACGGCGTTGCCGCCGACGGTGGCAAATGCGGTGTAGACCGACTTGCCAAAGCCTGCATACAGCTCCACGGTGCTGTCCTTGTCCACCACAGCGGCAGCAGCCTTGGCAGGCTCTGCACCGGCAGCCAGAGCAGCAGTGGGCTGCTCGAACTCAAAGATCGCAGGGCCGGTCAGGTTGTTGGCGGGCAGCAGACCCACGATGTGGGCAGCCTTCTCGGCAGCCTCGGCGGCGTCGGCAGCCACGATGGATGCCACACCGGCCTTGGCAGCGGCAGCAGCACTGCCGGCATCAGCCACCTTGTCGCCCTTGGCGGCAGAGGTGAACGGAGCGGTGAAGAACAGCTCTGCGCCCTCGGCCATGATGCACACGTCGGCATTGGCAGCGCTCAGTGCGCTGGTGCCGCCGCACACACCCAGAACCACCGCCACCTGCGGGATTACGCCGGAAACCTTTGCGATCTGCGCATTCAGCTTGGCATTGGCCGTGAGCACATCCAGGCCCTCGGCCAGCTTTGCGCCCACCGAGTTATAGAACGTGACGACCGGGCAGCCGGTCTGTGCGGCCATCTCCAGGACCTTGATGTTCTTCTCAACGTCCTTGACGGTAACAGCCTCGCCGTTCTGATAGACAGCGTATGCCTGCTGACCTGCTGCATAGCCGCAGGCAGCACTCACCGCACTATCGGCAAACAGCGCGGTGTATTCCCCGTCATCGAAAAACTTGGCGAGGATTTCTCCCTTATTGATCTTTGAAGCCATGATAAGACCTCCTGGTTGTCTGTGTGAGCTTTCAAAATTGGTTTTATTATACTGTTTTTGCCAGGAAATTGCAAGACTTTCTATAAAAATCCATCGAGAACAACATCTGTCAGCTGTAATCCATAATTTTTTAACGATGTATCGCCCTGCGCTTTTTTCGCTTCCGCAAGCCCCCTACAGTGCACCCGGCACCGGTGTAAAAAATTTTCTTTCATTTTTGGTAAATGTGCTCTCCATCCGCACATATCTTTTTGGTCAGAATTGTGTTACACTGATGTTACATTCCCTGCGGAATCATAAAATCCGGGTAAAATCCGACAGACAATGCCATCCTCCCGCCCGGGAAACAACAAAAATCCACGCAAAAGAGGTCCGACAAACTTTGAAATCTTTCGCTTCTTCCCTGCACGCTTTCAACCAGACCTATCATTCTTTGCAGCGCTCAGCCGGTGCTCTGCTGCACCATGCCGGGGTCATCCTGCCGGCGCTGGTCGGACTGTATGCAGTCGCAACCAACCTGCTGTTTATCCCGCTGATGCAGCAGCTCTGGTCGCTGACACTCCGGTTCGCGCCCGTGCATTACCTGAACAACAGCAATGCTTCGGACATTTTTGTTTCCCCGGCCATCATCCTGTGTCTTGTGGTCATTGCATTGCTGACAGCATTCTGGGCGCTGTATGAATTTTCGGTGCTGCTGCACGGGCTGGAGTTGGCCCGCAGCGGCAAACCGGTGCAGCTGCCTGCCCTGCTGCGGGATGCGCTGGTGGACATCCGGCACACGTTTCTTCCGCAGAACTGGCCGGTCCTCGTATACAGCGCCGTGCTCATCCCCTTCACCAGCTTTTTCCTGACCTCCAACTACGTCACCCAGTTTGCCGTACCGGAGTACCTTCTGGGCGTACTGCGCGCCACCACACGCTATCATGCGCTGTATCTGGCGATCGTGGTACTGCTGGTTCTATTGTTCCTCTCCTGTGCGCTGATGCTGCCCCTGTTTGTCCTGGAGCGCCGCAGCCTGTGGCAGGCCGTCCGGGAGAGCGTCGGGTTCGTGCGGCAGCGAATTTTCCGCACAGCGCTGCTTCTGCTGCGCTGGAATCTCTCGGCAGTCCTCCGTTCGGGCAGCCTGGCCCTGTGCGTACTGGCACCGCTGTACGCGGTCATTCTGGGCATCGGGCTCCAGAACACCACTGCCATGGTGGCGCTGTCCCGCGCCAGCCTGCTGGTCGAGGTGCCGTTCTTCCAGTTCCTGCTCGACTGCTCCATCACCATTGCGCAGTGCAGCATCCTGTTTTTGCTGTACCGCCGTCTGCGGGAGGGTGATGCCGTGCCAGAGGATACCCAGAATGGGAAGCCCGTCCGTGCGAAGGGCCGTCGCCTGCTGGCCGCTGCGGTGGTCGGCGTCACGCTGGTCACAATCGGCCTTTCCTTTATTTATATTGCCCTGCCGGCGGATGATGAGCTGCGCACCATGCTGGGCGGCGCGGCTCCCATCGTCACGGCACACCGCGGCTATTCGACGGCTGCACCGGAGAACACCCTGCCCGCCTTTCAGCTGGCCATCGACCACCACAGCGACCGGGCCGAGCTGGATGTGCAGATGACAAAGGATGGTGTGGTCATGGTGACCCACGACACCAGCCTGCGCCGCTGCACCGGCCGCAACGCCAATATTTACGACCTGACCTTTGCACAGGTGCGGGAGCTGGATGCCGGGCGGTGGTTCAGTGCCCGGTACGCCGGTACGCAAATTCCCACACTGGAAGAGGTGCTGGACCTGTGCAAGGGGAAAATCCAGCTGAACATCGAGATCAAGCCCAATGCCGCCACCCCGGAGCTGGAAGCTGAGACCGTGCGCATCATCCGGGAAAAAGGCTTTGAAAAGGACTGCGTGATCACCTCCCAGAGCTACGAGACCCTTTGCAAGGTAAAGGAACTGGACCCCGAGATCGAGACGGGGTATATTCTGGCGCTGGGCGTGGGCACCTATTACGACCTGCCTGCCGCCGACTTTTTCAGCGTGGAATCCACCTTTATTACCTCCGGCATGGTGCAGCAGATCCATCTACGCGGCAAGACGGTGTCCGCCTGGACGGTCAACCGTACGGAGGACGCCCGTGCCCTGCTGAGCCTTGGCGTGGATGATGTGATCACCGACAAGCCTGAGATGGTACAGGACCTGCTCAATGAGGACGCCGACCTTGACCGGAACCTTGTGCTGATGCGTGACCGGCTCAAGGAACTGCTGGGCCTGACGGAAAGCGCCGACAGCGAGGTCGACCCGGATGACAGCGCCATTGAGGAGGTGCTGGAAGACCCGGAGGAGCTGTTGGATCAGGCATGATCTTCTTCCCGGACAGACACAGCAAAGCCCCCGGTTCTCGATCGTGAGAGCCGGGGGCTTTTTGCGGGGCTTTGCGCCCGAAGGATCATTTCTGCAGGGTGTTCCAGGCAGGCATTTCATTGCGCAACTTTTCCCACATGGGCATGGCCGTTCCGGCCTGTTTGCGCAAAGCCTCAAAGGCTTCGTCCAGGTACTGCATCTCCTTTACTGCGTGCATGGCGTGGTCGGAAGCACACAGGCGGCCCAGCGGAGTCTTGGCCATGGCAAGCACCATGGCGTCCATCTTGCGGCGGCCTGCCGTGCCGGGCTTGTAGTAGTCCGTATTCTCTGCGTCGTTTACCGGGATGCCGAGAGCCTTGAGCATCTCACAGCCCTCATAGGCGGCATCCAGAATGGCAGCGCGCTGCTGTTTGGTGGCGCGGGTCAGGTCCCCGTTGCAGGCATAGCACACATAGCAGACCGGCAGAATGAACGCAATGTGGCACTTGAGCCACTCGTCCATATCGCTGTAGAACGTCAGCTTATACTTTGTGCCGTCAAAGGCGGTCTTGAGCCGGATGCGGAAGGTGCCGGAAAGCGGAGCCGTGGCACCGCCCACCGTCATGCCCACACCGGTGTGCACACTGACCACCCGATCGCGCTCCCGGCGGCCTGCGGTGTTCTGGAAGCCAAAGGCGACCTTGTCGGCTGGGCGCTGCATGGCTTCCAGAACCTGCTTTGCATGGGGGTCGTTGCCCACGAATACAAAGTAGGGGCTCCGGTTGGCCTTGAGGACGGGCAGCACATCCGGCAATTGACCGGCCTGCAGCACCACGAACACAAGGTCGTAGAAGTCCTCCGGGGCCAGGACGTCGATGGTGCGCACCCGGTCCACCGTGGTTTTGCGCTGCGCCCATTGGCGGATGACCAGACCCTTCTGGTCGATGCGCTCCTTCCACTCCCCGCGTGCCAGCAGGGTCACGTCGTTCTTTTTGTTCTGCAGCAGCACATGGGCCAGTTCACAGCCCAGCACGCCGGCTCCGTACACCAGGATCCTCATGCAGATGCGCCTCCCTCATGAAATGGTTTCCGGGTTTATTTTTTCAAAAACGAGAAAAAACCTTTTTTCTCGTACGGTGCACTCGATACGCCCTTGACTTCGTAGCCGGTGGCGTTGATGACATCCCGCAGCTTTGCCTCATCCAGAGCCTGTTCCGAGTGGATCACCGTCTGGGCCTTGGTGTGGGAAGAGGCCACTTTCTTTGCCTCCGGAAATGCCTTGCGCACGGCATCGTTGACATGGCTCTCGCACATGCCGCACATCATACCGTCTACCTTTACCACTGTTTCGATCATTGTCTGTTCCCTCCATGATGGTTTCCGCGCGCGTTCGGCGGGCCGCTGCACGTTAGGGAATACTAACCACAGCTTTAAACAAAATGCTGTCGGGGTGCCCCGGCAGCAGTGCGGAGCGTTCCCCTTTTTGGGCCTGCGGCCCGGGCTGCTCAGAAATGCGCGCACAATGTACAGCTTCATCATATCACACCGGTAGGCAAATTGCAAGCCGTGCGGTGCAAAGGTCAGTATTCGACGCCTTTGCGGGCGGCAATTCCCTTCTGATAGGGGTGGCGGATGCACTTCATCTCGGTCACATAATCGGCGGCGTCCAGCATCCACTGCGGGGCGGCATGGGCCGTGAGCACACATTCCTGCCCGGCGGGACGCTGCAGCACCGCCCGGCGAAGCAGGTCCTTGTCCACCATATCCAGTTCCCAGGCGCTGCCGGCCTCGTCCAGCACCAACAGGTCCGCTTCCTGCGCCATGGCAACGGTCAGGTTCCGGTCCTGCAGGTCCCGCGTGGCGGCCTTTTCGGCGTCGTTCATCTGAAAGACGAATTTCTGCCCGGCCTTGCCCCGGTAGACCGTGGCCCCCCGCTGCTCCAGCAGCGGGATCTCCCCGCTCTTGCCGCCCTTCAGGAACTGCACGATGACCACCTTTTTTCCGCTGCCCAGTGCACGCAGCGCAAGGCCCATGGCGGCGGTGGTCTTGCCCTTGCCGTCGCCATAATACAAATGCAGCAGTCCCATCTGTTCCATACTGTTCTCCTTATTCGTTCTGTTCCATTTTATCCTATCACGCCCGGCGGCAGAACACAACGTTTCCGGAAAAATTTTCTCTTGACAGACACGGATTTTTTATGATACACTCCATGCAGTTTGTTCTTACAAACGCGCCGTTCCTTCTGGAACGGCGTTTCTTTTTTGCTTAAAAGTTAGTTCGTTCTAACATTCGACATCTCCCCGGACACAGAAAGGACCTTTGTCATGCATCCTCTCAAAAAAGCGTTTTTTGTTGCCCTCGGCTGCATCAGCCTGGCGCTGGGCACCATCGGCATTGCACTGCCCATTCTGCCCACGGTGCCGTTTTATCTGCTCACGGCCTTCTGCTTTGCCAACAGCTCCGAGCGGCTGCACACCTGGTTCACCCACACGACCGTTTATAAAAAGTACATCGGCAGCTATTTCCGCCGCCGCGGCATGACCCGCAAGGCCAAGGCGCTCCTCATCGGCACGGTAACGGCCATCATGCTCCCCGGGTTCATCCTGATGGACAAGGTGCCCGTGGGCCGCGCCATTATGGCCATTGTCTGGGTGGGGCACATCGTCTACTTCAGTTTCAAGGTGCAGACCATCACCCAGCAGGAAGCGGACGACGCCATGGCACAGGCACTGGAAGAGTAAGCAACCGAGTCAAAACCACCGGCTGAGCCGGTGGCTTGAGTAAGCCCTAGAAGGGCACCTTACCAGCAAGGCCCCTACAAGGGGCCACGAGCAAGCATCTTTCATCTGCATTACCTGCCCTACCGCTCTAACGAGCTATACTGCAAAGTGCATCTTCTAAGATGACAACTTTCTTGTCATCTCGCTTCGCTCGATTCTTATAGCTAAAGCATTTTCTACTCCACCAGCGGAGCTGGTGGTTGTCGCTCGCTCAAGCTACCCAAAAACGAAGCCGCTGCGTATTTTTCTGCGCAGCGGCTTCGTTTTCTTTCTGGGATAGGATTACTCGTACAGCGGGAAGTCGCGGGTCAGCTTGAGCACGCGCTCGCTGATCTCATCCTTCTTCTCATCGTAGTGCCAGATGCAGTCGGCAATGCAGTCGGCGATGACCTTCATCTCGGCCACGCCCATGCCGCGGGTGGTGACCGCCGGAGTGCCCAGACGCACGCCGGAGGTGACGAACGGGCTGCGGGTCTCGCCGGGGACGGTATTCTTGTTGGCAGTGATGTGCACGCTGTCCAGACGGGCTTCCAGATCCTTGCCGGTGCACTCCTCGTCACGCAGGTCGATGAGCATCAGATGGTTGTCGGTACCGCCGGACACCAGCTTGACGCCGCGTTCCTGCAGAGCTGCGGCCAGAGCCTGGGCGTTCTCCACGATCTTGCGGGCGTACTCCTTGAACTCCGGCTTGAGGGCCTCGCCGAAGCAGACGGCCTTGGCGGCGATGACGTGCTCCAGCGGGCCGCCCTGGGTGCCGGGGAACACGGCCGAGTTGATGCGCTTGGCAATGACCGGGTTGTTGGTCAGGATCAGGCCGCCGCGGGGGCCGCGCAGGGTCTTGTGGGTGGTGGTGGTCACCACATCGGCATAGGGCACCGGGCTCTGGTGCTGGCCGCCGGCCACCAGACCGGCAATATGGGCCATATCCACCATCAGGAATGCACCGTAACCGTGGGCGATCTCAGCGATCTTCTCAAAGTCGATGGCACGGGGGTAAGCGGATGCACCGGCCACGATCAGCTTGGGGCGCACCTTCTTGACCTGCTTTTCCAGCTCGGCGTAGTCGATCACGCCATCGGCATTGACGCCGTAGGAAACAAAGTGGTAGTTCTTGCCGGACATGTTCACGGGGGAGCCATGGGTCAGATGGCCGCCCTGGGACAGATCCATGCCCATGACGGTATCGCCCAGATCCAGCAGGGCGAAGTAGACGGCCAGGTTGGCCTGTGCACCGGAATGAGGCTGGACGTTGGCGTACTTGGCACCGAACAGCTTGCAGGCGCGCTGGATGGCGATGTTCTCCACCTCATCCACATAGACGCAGCCGCCGTAGTAACGCTTGCCGGGCAGGCCCTCGGCGTACTTGTTGGTGAGCACACTGCCCATGGCAGCCATGACAGCGGGCGAGACGATGTTCTCGCTGGCAATGAGCTCGATGTTCTGGCGCTGACGGGTCAGCTCCCGGTTCATGGCAGCTCCCAGTTCCGGGTCTACGGTATTGACCAGGCCGATGGTATCCATCATTTCTTTGTACATTTCAGTTACCCCTCTCTTGATACAGACAGATCGACGTCTTGTTCAAGCACCCGGCTCCTGCACACTGGGCCGCATTGCTTTATATTATCATAGCAGAAAGCTGCAAAACCTTCAATCCTCTTTTCGCCAAAAGGCTTGCTTTTTTGGACTGAAGTGTTTATTATATTTGTATAAAAATGCATTGTCGATTTTGTGGATTTTTCAGCTTTCCACGATCACAGATGAAACGAGGTGTTTTGCGTGGACATCGCCGAGGAAAAGCAGGCCCAGCGCACATCCGGCAAAGCGGCCCGCCGGGCCCTTTCGCCGGAGCAGCGGGCCGCCGCCAACGCGGCGTTGTGTGCCCGGCTGTGGCAGCTGGACGCCGTGCAGAATGCCCAGACCGTCCTGCTGTATGCGGCCTTTGGGGGTGAAGCCGGCCTTGCCGGGTTTGCCGCCGAAGCGGCCCGCCGGGGCAAGGTGCTGGCCTACCCGGTGTGCGGAGAAAACTGCTCCCTCACCGCCGCTGTGCCCGGCCCGGACGGCTGGGAGACAGGACTGTACGGCATCCGCACGCCGGTACTGGAACGGTCGGTGCTGCTGGAACCGGAACAGCTGGATCTGGTGCTGGTGCCCTGCACTGCCTTTGATGCAGACTGCTTCCGGGTGGGCATGGGCAAAGGCTACTACGACCGCTACCTGCCCCGCTGCACAAAAGCGGCAAAGATCGGCATTGCATTGGAAGTTCAGCGCGTTGCACACGCTGCCGTGGATGAGCACGACCAGCGGCTGGACGCGTTTGTGACAGAGAGGGGTTTGTACACATGGACATGATGAACGAAAGCTGCAGCCGGTTCCTGGCAGAACTGGCCAGCAAAGCACCCACACCGGGCGGCGGCGGTACCGCGGCACTGGTGGGTGCCGCCGGTGTGGCACTGGGCAACATGGTGGGCTGCCTGACGGTGGGCAAAAAGAAGTATGCCGCCGTGGAAGCGGACCTTCTGACCCTGAACGAGCGGGCCGGTGCCCTGCGCGCAGAGCTGGAAGCACTGGTGCAGGCGGATGCCGAAGCCTTTGCGCCGCTGGCCGCCGCCTATGGCCTGCCCAAGGACACTCCGGAGCAGGCGGCTCACAAGGCCGCTGTGCTGGAAACCGCATTGGATACTGCCTGTGCCGTGCCGCTGGAGATCATGGGCAAGTGCGCCGAAGGCATTGCACTTGTGGAAGAATATGCCGCCAAGGGCAGCGCGCTGGCCGTGTCCGATGCAGGCTGCGCCGCCGCACTGTGCAAGGCCGCCCTGCAGGCCGCCAGCCTGAACGTGTTCATCAACACAAAGCTGATGACCGACAAAACCCATGCCGCCGCACTGGATGCGCAGGCCGACGCCCTGCTGAGCGAGTATGTCCCGAAGGCGGACGCCGTGTTTGCGCAGGTCACAAAGCAACTGCGCACCTGACCCGACGGTGGGCGGGGAGAAAGCTCCCCACACGCCATACCGCATTACCTGAAATGAGAGGAATACAAAATGGCAAGCATCCTGAAGGGCGCGCCTGTAGTGGCCGCCATGAACGAACGCAATGCTGCTCTGTGTGAGCAGCTCAAGACAAAGGGCATCGTGCCCACGCTGGCCGTGGTGCGCGTGGGTGCGCGCGAGGACGATCTTTCCTATGAGCGCGGCGTGATGACCCGCTGCGGCAAGGTGGGCGTGGAAGTGAAACAGTATCTGCTCCCCGCCGACGCAGCACAGGACGACCTGCTGAAGGTCATCGCAGAGATCAACGCCGACGATGCCATCCACGGCTGTCTGCTGTTCCGCCCGCTGCCCAAGCAGTTTGATGACCGCACCGTGCGTGCCGCACTGGCTCCGGAAAAAGACATCGACGGCATTACCGACGGTTCCCTAGCCGGTGTGTTCACCAACACCGATCTGGGTTATGCTCCCTGCACCGCGCAGGCCTGCCTGGAGATTTTGAAGCACTACAATGTTCCCCTCTCCGGCAAACGCGCCGTGGTGGTAGGCCGCAGCCTGGTAGTGGGCAAGCCCGCCGCCATGATGCTGGACCGGGAAAATGCCACCGTGACCATCTGCAACTCCCGCACCCAGGACCTGCCCCAGATCTGCCAAGAGGCGGATGTGGTCGTGGTGGCCATGGGCCGGATGGGCGCCGTGGGTGCTGACTGCCTGCGTCCCGGCCAGACCGTGGTGGATGTGGGCATCCATCTGAACGACGAGGGCAAGCTGTGCGGTGACGTGCGCTTTGCCGAGGCGGAGCCTGTCGTGGATGCCATCACCCCCGTGCCGGGCGGTGTGGGCACCGTGACCACCTCGGTGCTGGTGGGCCATGTGGTGCAGGCTGCCGCCAAAAAGGCCGGGCTGTAACAACAATTTTCGGATGCAAAAACAGCGTCTGACGGTTTGAAATTTCCGTCAGGCGCTGCTTTTGTTTTTGTGATGGTTTATCAGCCGTGCACCACGAGCAGCAGCAGAGCCGATGCCACGCACTGCAGGATGAGCCAGCGGGCCACGACCTGCTCGTCGCTCCAGCCCTTGTTCTTACGCACATGGTCGTGCAGCGGAGTGCGGGTGTTCTTGAGGATGGAGATGTGCAGGAAGCGCTTCAGGCTGATCTTCAGGATGCCCAGGCTGCCGTCCACGATAAACACGATGGCTGCCAGCAGAAAGGCGAAGGGGTGGCCGCACTTCAGGGACAGGATGGCGATGAAGAAACCCATGGCGCGGCTGCCGGCATCGCCCATCAGCAGGGTGCTGGGCTTTGCGTTGGACCACAGGTAAGCCAGCAGCGCACCCATGAACACCACACCGGCGGTGCTGTAGTCGGCCAGCTCTTCGTGGTAGGCGATCAGGTAGGTGCCGATGGTCACCACCGCCAGACTGGCGGACAGGCCGTCCACACCGTCGGTGCAGTTGACCACATTGATGCTGGCCCAGATCAGGATGACGATGAGCAGCAGATACACGGCATACGGCAGGGTGAAGCTCCACTGCAGGAACTGCACGCCGCAGCCGTTGAAGTTGAGGTAGGTCACACCTGCCACCACGGCGATGACAAAGTCGATGATGCCTTTTTTGTATTCGTTCCAGGCCTTTTCGGCGGCATCGTCAAAGTAGCCGGAGAGCATGGAAGCGATGAGCAGCACGGTGTAGATGACATATTCCACCCGGAACGGCAGGAATGCCAGCGACACCAGCGCGATGCACAGCACGAAGATCAGGCCGGAACCGCGGGCCTTGCCCTTGGACAGGCCGCCATTGACGGCAAATTCACGGCCATGGTCGTGGGGAAGCTTGTTGTGGAACAGCGAATCAGTAAGCGCGGTGAGCGCAAATGCCAGCAGAAACGCTGCGGCATCCACCCCGCGCTGCCCGACGACAGACACCAGAGATTCGATCATATTTCTATTCTCCTCATTTCTTTTGCAATTCATGCCTTGTGTTGTTGAGTGTATCACGCCGCACCCAAAAAATCAATCACCGGGCACAAAAAGGCCACCTTGATTGACTTTTGCCCGGCCCGCCCTTATAATAAGTGATTAGACTCATCATCCGCTATTCTGACCTTGAAGGAGGAACCATGTCCATTACCCTTGAACAGCTCTCGGCCAAAATGCGCCAGGGCGAGCAGGTGCCGCTGCAGCAGACGGCCCAGATCGTGCTGACCTTGAGCATCCCGTCCATTCTGCAGCAGATCGTGGTCACGGCCATGGAGTACATCGACGCCGCCATGGTGGGCCATATCGGAGCTTCGGCCACCGCATCCATCGGCATCGTCAGCTCCAGCACCTGGCTGCTGCACGGCATGCTGGCCGGGCTGTATATGTCTTTTTCCATTCAGGTGGCACAGTATCTGGGTGCCGACCGGCAGGAGGATGCCCGGGGCGTGCTGCGGCAGTCCATGCTGTTTAACCTGTTCGTCGGTCTGGCGGCAGCCGCTTTCGGCATCGGCATCAGCCGGTATCTGCCCGGCTGGCTGGGGGCCGACCCGGCCCTGCAGGCGGATGCCTCGGCCTATTTTGCCATCTGGGCGGCTTCCCTGCCCTTTGCCATGGCCATGGGCACCTACTCTTCCATGCTGCGTTCCACCGGTGACGCGCTGACCCCCGGTCTGATCAGTGTGCTCACCTGCATTCTGGATGCCATCTTCAACTATGTCCTCATCAACCCCACCCGCACCATCCTGCTGGCCGGGCACAGCATCACCGTGTTCGGCTTCGGCTGGGGCGTGCCGGGTGCGGCACTGGGCACTGCGCTGTCCAATGTGGTGGGCGGCCTGCTGGCTCTGGCACTGTTGCTGTTCCGGGACGGTGTGCTGTGCATCCGCCGCCCCGGCTCCTGGCGCATCACAAAGGCCTGCCTGCAGAACCTGTGGAAGGTGGGTGCGCCGCTGGCCGCCGAGCGTGCGGCGCTGTCGTCGGCGCAGGTTCTGCTGGTGCGCATTGTGTCCGGGCTGGGCACTACCGCCATTGCGGCCAACAGCCTGGGCGTGAGCGCCGAAAGCCTGTGTTACATGGCAGGCTACGGCGTCCAGGACGCCTCCCTTGCCATGGTAGGCCAGGCCGTGGGCGCCCACCGGCGGGATATGGCCAAACGCATTGCCTGGCTGTGCACCGGTATGGGCATGGCCATCATGGCGCTGACCGGCGTGGGCCTGTATGTGTTTGCTCCGGCCCTGATGGGCATCTTCACCGCCGACGCTGCCGTCATTGCGCTGGGTGCGCAGGTGCTGCGCATCGAAGCCTTTGCCGAGCCGATGTTCGGGGCCAGCATCGTGGCCAGCGGTGCCATGCAGGGTGCCGGTGACAGCACCGGCTGCTTTGTGCTGAACCTTGTGAGCATGTGGGGCATCCGGCTCACGCTGGCCGTGCTGCTGGCTCCCCGCTTCGGGCTTGTGGGCGTGTGGTTTGCCATGTGCGCCGAGCTGTGCACCCGCGGTGCCCTGTTCCTGCTCCGGCTGGCCCGCGGCAAATGGCTGGACAAGGGCGCGCTGGCCTGATAGATTCTTTTCCATTATAAAACAGCTCCCCGGCCGGGACCGCTGCAATTGGGCAGCCCCAGCCGGGGAGTTGCTGTTTGATTGAGAAGAAAAGAAGAAAGAAAGAAAGAAAAGAGAAAAGCAAAAATTACTTGCGGCCGTGCAGGATGGGAGACAGCGGCTTGTAGATCAGTATGCAGAGCACGGCATCCAGCAGGCCCTTGACCAGCGTGAAGGGCATGTTGAAGATGACCAGGCACTTGATCAGGCTGTTGGCCGAAGGCAGAATAGCCTGGTACATGCCAAGAATGGCTTCCAGCGGCATGTGGTAGAACTCCACATAGGCCGGGTAAGTGATGAAGTAGTTGGACGGCACACTGAACACCGCCATGGCTGCGGCACCGGCAATGGCACCAAGGATGGCCGTTTTGCGGCTCTTGCGGTGCTTGTAGATGAAGCCCGCCACCGCCGAGAACACCGCGCCCAGCATGAAGTTGCACAGCTCGCCCACACAGGCGGTGGAGGTGCCCTTGATGACGATGTGGAGCAGGTTCTTCATGAAGCTGATCACTACGCCGTACACGGGGCCCAGTGCAAAGGCACCCAGCAGGGCCGGCAGGTCGGAAAAGTCCATCTTGACAAAGCTGGGAATGAGCATCGGGATGGGAAACTCGATGAACATCAGGATAAAGGCCACCGCGCTGAGCATGGCGGCAACGGTCAAGTTGTGGGTCGTATTCTTTCGCATAGGTTTTGTCCTCCCCCGGGGTTCGCCCCGTTCAAAAAATTGATTGGAAAGCCCTTTTCGCATGGAACTCGGAACGGGTAAGACAAACAGAAAAGCGCCCTGCTGCAACAAAAAACTGCAACAGGGCGCGTAGACACAAACGTTGTCTGCCGTTTCTTGCATCCGGACTATACCGTTGGTCCCGGAGTTACACCGGGTCAGCACCCTTGCGGGTGGTCGCGGACTTTACCGCCAGTGGGGAATCGCACCCCGCCCTGAAACGAACTTTCTGGCACAAAGTATAGCGTGACGGACCGGTCTTGTCAAGAGGTCAGCACACGATTTGTGCATCTTTTTATCAAAGTCATTCTTTTAGGCAGTGTTCCCGGCGTACCGCTCGACGCGCTTGCCCGCATCGCGCAAATATGTTATCATAGTTTTATTGTGTAAAAATACCGGAGGTTTTGTATGATTTTCTCGATCCGTGATCTTTCCTTTGAGCTCGGCTCGATGCTGCTGGAGGGCTGGCCCGCCTTTGCTGCCCGGGCCGTATGCGCTCTGCTCATTCTGCTTGCGGCATGGCTCGTGCGCCGCTGGCTGACCCACAAGGGCTTCCCCGCCCTGGAGGCACGCAGCTGGCATTTCACCGGCACGCCCATCCTGCTGCGCAGTTTTGCGGTTCCGGTGCAGCGCATGTGCACGGTGGTGGGCATCTATCTGGCTGCGTCCAGCCTGCCGTGGGCCATTCCCGGAGTGCGCAAGCTGTTCCTGATGGCATTCCAGCTGGTCATGACCCTGTTGGTGTGCGAGGGCCTGTATGCAGCTTCTGAGCTGGCCGATCTGGTGCTGGCATCCTGCAGCCCGGAGATCCGCTCCAACAAGACCCTGCTCTCCCTGCTAAACACCACCTACAAGGTACTGGTCATTGCAGTGGGCGTGGCCGCCGGTGCGCAGGAGGTGGGCTTCCCCATCGGCAGCATCGTTGCCGGTGCCGGTCTCATCGGCCTGACCATCTCGCTGGCGGCGCAGGAAAGCGCCAGCAACCTGTTCAGCGGCATCGTCATCCTGCTGGACAAACCCTTCTCGGTGGGCGACTGGATCACCGTGGGCGATGTGGAAGGCGAAGTGATCGACATCAACTTCCGCTCCACCCGCATCCGCTCGCCGGACAAAACCGTCAATGTGATCACCAACAGCAAGATCTGCTCTGCCACCGTGCAGAACGCCGCCCTGCGCACCATGCGCCCCTACAAATTCACGCTGGGTGTCACCTACAGCACCACCCGCCCGCAGCTGGAAAAGCTGATGCAGGACCTGCAGGCCATGCTGGATGCAAGCCCTCTCACCAACCACGGCACCAACATCGTGCAGCTGGCCAGCTTCGGAGATTCCAGCATCAACATCCTGATCTCGGCCTACCTGCTGACCAACGTCTACGCCGAGTTTCTGCAGATGCAGAACGACCTGAACCTGAACATCATGGACATCATGCAGGCTGACGGCGTGGATTTTGCCTTCCCCTCCACCAGCGTCTACATCGAAAAGAACTGATCGCATCCACGCGCAAAAAGAGCCCGCTTTCGTTTTATCCGGAAGCGGGCTCTTCTGCTTTTCTGTTATTCGTTCACGGCCGTGCAAGAGCTCCCGGTTCCCGTTGCGAGCATTTCAGCTCTGTGCCCGGCAGACTGAATTTTGTTACGGTATGACTTTTTTACAGTGCCACGTCCAGTGCCATCATCAGGGCGAACCCCAGCACGATGCTCACCACCCCGGCGGGTTCGTCCTGCTCCACGGCCTCCGGGATCATCTCCTGCGCCGTCACGCACACCATGCAGCCCGCCGCCGCACTCATGAGCCAGGGCAGTGCCGCCTGCACCCACCCGGCCAATGCGAATGCCGCCAACGCGCCCAGCGGCTCCACCAGACCGGATGCCGCCCCGGCCCCGAACGCCTGCAGGCGGGTGCGGCCGCTGTGCGCCAGCGGCAGGCTGACGGCGGCCCCTTCCGGGATGTTCTGCAGCCCGATGCCCAGGCTCAACGCCAGCGCACCGCTCACGGCATCCGGTTCCCCGCTCAGGGCCAGCGCCGCCGCAAGGCCCACCACCATGCCTTCCGGCAGGTTGTGCAGCGTTACCGCCAGCACCATGCGGCTCTTGCCCCGCTGCAAAAGCTGCCCGGCCATGCTTTCCAGCCGCAGCAGGCCTGCCGCCCCCAGCACCAGCCCTGCCGAGGGCGGCACCCACGCCGCGACGCCCAGCTCCCGGGTGCGCTCAATGGCCGGCAGCAGCAGGCTCCACACGCTGGCCGCCAACATGATGCCCGCCGCCATCCCGCTGAGCACCCGCTGGGTGCGCGGTGCCGCCGACCGACGCAGCAGGAACACCCCGGCCGCCCCCAGTGTGGTGCACACCGCCGGGAACAGCAGCACCCCGGCCGCAAAAACGATCTGGTTCAAAACGCATTCCCCCTTTGCCCATTTTATGTTCCGGCAGCGCAAAAGGTGAACGCGCGGCAGAAAAGCCTGCAGGTTTCCCCGCAGGCTCTTCTTCATGCAACAACTACAAAAAGAGGTTTGCGAATGTCAGAACGAGACGTCCTCTTCCCCGTCCTCTGCGGGTTCGGCCCCAAGCGGCACCTTCACTTTGCACACAACGATTTTGCACAAGTACCTTGAGCAGCCCGGTGTTCCCCTGTTCCCACGCTTTGGTTTCATTCCATAGGCCGGACATATTTTCCGGGAAGCAGCACGACAAATCGTCGCAGAAATGTCATCTCCACTAAGATTCTTTTCCACGAGCTCCAAAGGTGGAATCTTTACGAAAGCAGTTTACCAAAAAGTGTTCGACTTTTGACGCAAAATTATAACAAAAGCGTAGATTCTCCCGAAATATTGCAATCTTTGCCTAAAATCCTCTTGATTTTTTTGTAAAAAAGACTAGAATATTGCCTTGCAGACAGGCCCCGTACACAAGGCCCTCTGTGAAGATATTTTTTGAGAAACAAGGAGATTAGAGATATGAAACTCAAGAATGTTGCTGTTGCTGTTGTTGCTCTGGCTCTGGCTGCCGGCATGACCGCTTGCGGCGGTTCTGCTTCTTCCACCGCTGCTGCTTCTACCTCTGAGGCTGTGTCCTCTTCTGTTGCTGCTTCTTCCGAGGCTGCTTCTTCCGAGGCCGCTTCTTCCGAGGCCGCTTCCAGCGAGGCGGAGACCGAGTCTGCTTCTTCTGAGGCTGCATCCAGCGAGGCTGCTGTTTCCGAAGCTGCTTCCAGCGAGGCTGCTTCCACCACTGCCGCCTGAGTCTGAACACTCACACAGGTTGCTTGAAATCTTGCAAAAAGCCTCTGCACTGGTTTTCCGGTGCAGAGGCTTTTTCCTGTTCAGTGGTTTTTATCTGATTCCAGCAAGGCACGGATCTGGGCAAGGTCTGCCGCAAAATGGATCCCTGCCTGCCGCTGGGCCGAGGAAAGTCCCTTGCAGATCATCTCGTTCAGCAAGGCTTTCAGGCTGTCGTAGTAGCCGTTAAGATTGTAGAGGATGCAGGGCGCATCCAGCTGCCGGAGCGACACCATGGACATGACCTCTGCAATCTCTTCCAGCGTCCCGGTGCCGCCGGGAAACGCCACGAATGCATCGCCCAGCTCGATCATCTTCGCCTTGCGCTGGGCCATATTCTCCGTGACGATGAGTTCGGTCAGACCGTTGTGCTGCAGCTCCTGTTCCACAAAGAACCGCGGTTCCACCCCAGTCACCTGCCCGCCGGCGGCTAATACGCTGTCGGCCAGCAGACCCATCAGTCCGCTGCGGGAGCCGCCGTAGACCAGCGCGTTGCCGCTCTGACCAATCCAGCGGCCAAGCTCCTGCACGGCTGTTTTCAGCGCCGGGTCATTGCCCTCGCTGGCTCCCAGATATACTGTGATCTTCATCGGATCGCTCCCTTCCCCGGCGCAGTTTCGGCCGGATGCCCGCTGTTTTTGTTTCAGCATACCACACCCCCGCCCATTGCGCAAGCGGCATGGGATGATTACATTTCCCGGCTTTCCCAGCTGAACCAGAAGGCCGGGCAGCTCATGCGGGAGTACATGGACGGGCACCCGGAAGCCGACACCGACGCCATCATCCGCTACGCCTACGCCCTTGTGACCAAGTACGGCGAGGGCAGCGCAGAGCTTGCCTGTCAGATGTACGACGCCCTGGCCGAGGCGCAGGGGGTCACCCTGCCCGCCGCAGAACCGGCTCCCACCGCCACCTATGGCGAGGTGACCGGCATGGTCAAGGCCACGCAGGACAGCCCGCCCAGCCTGCAGCAGGGCGTTTCCCGCATGGTAAAGCAGGCCGGCGCGGACACCACCGCGCACAACGCCATCCGGGACGGTGCAGAATGGGCGTGGGTGCCCCATGGCGACGCCTGCCCGTTCTGCCGGATGCTGGCCTCCAACGGCTGGCAGCGGGCCAGCAAGAACCTGCTGAAGAAAGGCCACGCCCAGCACATCCACGCCAACTGTGATTGTGAGTTTGCGGTGCGGTTCAGCCGGGAGTTTGACGTCTCCGGCTACGACCCGGAAGCATACCTCCGGCAGTACCGTGACGCGGGCAGTGATATCAACAACTGGCGGCGGATTGATTATGCAGCCAACCGGGAGCGCATCAATGCTCAAAAGAGGGCGGCGTATGCGGTAGGAAAAGGCTCGACAACCGGCAATGATGATGCTAAAATAAAGGCAGTAAAAGATGCTCTGACAAAGCAGGTTCTGGCGCTGCCGGAATCGTCACAAAGCATTCTCAGCGCTTATACCGGTTTCACGGCAACCCGCGTGAATTATGCGATCCGCAACGGGAATATCACGCCGCCGGTTCGAGAGACCATTGCTGCACTGGACAACGCGCTGGCCAACGGCACAATGCCGCAGGATGTCACACTGTACCGTAATACAGCGCTGTCTTTTCTTGATCTTGGCCTTCCAAAGAAGCCTACTGAACAAGAATTGCAGCTTGTTGTCGATAACTATGGATCTTTTCCAATTTTTTCTTCTACGAGTTTTGAGGATCTGCAGCTTCCTGGCCGTGACACTGTTCTTCAGATGCATGTTCCTGAAGGGTACAAGGGCTGCCAGTTTCTTCAGCCTGTGGCATTGCCAAAGTTCAAGTATCAGGACGAAGTCCTGTTTTCACGAGGGATGCAATACCGGGTGTTGAATGCCAGTATAAAAGACGATCGTTATTTCTTGGAAATCGAGGTGCTTCCGAATGTCTAAAATTTTGCGCGAGGAAGATATCAGCATGAGTTTCCGTGCACCGTTTTACAGTGTTACGACCTGCATACCTGAATGTAACGTCTGTATTTACCGGGGTAAGCCTGGAGAATGCAAGAAAAACGGCGTTCCTCCAGACGATTTCCGTTCCGGGAAGCGTCACGACTGCCCGGATGCGGTTCTGAACACTTCTCTTTTTTTATATCCAAAATATCAAGAGCTTTATCCTGAAGACTGCAAAATCTCCAATAAGAAATAACCGTCTAAGCCACGATGCACCCGCACCGTGGTTTTTTTGTTGCCCATTTTTTTAAAGCACTGTGCAAAAAATGCACGGTGCTTTTTTCATGCCGTCTTAGCTCATTCGGGAAGAGCACCGGTCTCCAAAACCGGAAGCGGGAGGTTCGATACCTCCAGACGGTGCCACGCTGCAAGATCTGCAGCAAATACACGCCACGGCTGCGGAAAAGCCGGGAAAGGAATTTATCACCATGGCAGAAACTGTACATCAGGAACCCACCACCCCCGCTGCCGAGGGGCAGCAGCCGGAGCGCACCTTCACCCAGGCCGAGATGAACGCCATCATCTCCGACCGGCTGAGCCGGGAACGCTCCAAATACGCCGACTACGACGATCTGAAAGCCAAGGCACAGCAGTTCGATGCCGCACAGGAAGCGGGCAAGACCGAGCTGCAGAAGGCAAACGAGAAGGCCGCAAAGCTGCAGGAGCAGCTGGACACCCTGACCAAGGCCAACACCCTGCGGGAGCTCCGCAGCAAGGTGGCAGCGGCCACCGGTGTGCCCGCCGAATTGCTTTCCGGCGACACCGAAGAAGCCTGCACTGCACAGGCGCAGCATCTGGCTGGCTACCCGCTGGCCGGCTGCCCCAGTGCCGTACAGTTTCTGGAGCTGCTGTATAATGGGATGGTGAGAGGGTTGTAAATCGCCTTGATACCGGCAATTTGGTTACAACTTTTTGACAACTTTTGTAGCGGCAATATGCTGCCCTTTGCGCCCATATCGTGCACTATCTACCCAACTCAAAAAGCAAGAAAACCCGCATGAACACTGAATTTTTCAGCATTCATGCGGGTTTTCATTAGTATGCGAGGGAGGGGACTCGAACCCCCAAGGATAAACCACACGCACCTCAAACGTGCGCGTCTGCCAGTTCCGCCACCCTCGCATATTCTGTTCGCGCAGCCCTGCGGACATCTGAGGTGGGAAGCCGTTTGTGCGGACTGCTTGAATATAGTACCACATTTGCCGGAAATCGTCAAGCGTTTTTCGGCTTTTTCATAGATTTTTTCGGCGTTCATATCTTAATAGAGCCAACAAAAATCCAGAAACAACATGCGAGGGAGGTTTTAGCATGCGTTTGTCTGTACCACGTCTGCGGCGGGTGCTTCTGGGGGCGGGTTTCCTTGCGGGTATGGCAGCTGCTTTTGCGGCCGGAATATGTTTTCCGGCGCGCAGTCCGGCTGTCTGCACACAGGCGGATCTGACCGTCCGGCCGGATGCAGCGCCCTTCTCCCCTGCTGTGTCCACGATGGCCACAGCGGAAACGCAGCCCAATGCCGCCTTGCCGGAAAAGTGGGTCTGTCTGACCTTTGATGATGGCCCCAGCAAGACCACGCCGGATGTTCTCTCGGCCCTGAATGCCGCCGGGGTGCACGGCACCTTTTTTGTGGTGGCCACCGACTACAACGAGAAATATCTGCCCCTGCTCACCGAAGCTGCATCCGCCGGGCACCAGATCGCACTGCACTCTGCCTCCCACGAATACAGCGACATCTACCGCAGCAGCGAAGCCTACTGGGCGGATATCGCCCTGCTGAAGGAGCGCATCGCGCCCTATGTGGACGCAGAGAGCATCCGTTATCTGCGATTCCCGGGCGGCAGCACCAACACGGTGAGCCGCCGCTACGGCGGCAAAGGGCTGATGAAGCAGCTGAAAGCCGAAGTGGAACAAAAAGGCTGGCAATGGGTGGACTGGAACGTCTGCGCCGAGGACGCCGTGGGCGGCCACCCCAGTGCGGACACCATTTACCGCAATGTAGTGCGGGAAACCGGCGAGCAGACCCATTGCATTGTTCTGATGCACGATTCCTCCTCCACCCGTACCACCGCCCAGGCCCTGCCGGACATTATCCGGTGGTATACAGACCAGGGATACGCCTTTCTTACGGTAGCCCAGGCTCTGCCCTTGGGCTGAACAGCAAAAAAGCAGCGGTGAGCACCGCTGCTTTTTTGCTTAGGCATTACATCCATTTTTCCAGGCAGCGGCCCAGTAGCACCCCGGCCCCTGCCAGGGCTGCCAGCCAGAGCCAATCGGTGCCGCCGGTGACCACCGCCCCTGCCCCCAGGATCACCGCAAAGGTGCACACTGCAGGCAGGACCACTCGCACCAGTTGCAGCAGCCCCTGCCGCCGGGGCGGCAGACCCGGGTCCAGCTGCTCCGGGCACACGGCGTCACAGTTGATCTGGTCCCGGTATTTGCCGGAGACCCGGTAGGCCTTGTAAGGGATGCCATCCAGCGAAAACTCCGGGTACATCCCCTCTTTTTCAAGGCTGAACTGCATCCCGTTGGCCTTTGCGTAGGTCTGCAGGGCCGCTGTGAACTCCTGCGGAGTGTTGATGCTGCCCTCCGGAATAAAGGAAAAATGCCTCTGGTGCTGCACCTGTGCCAGCGTGCGGTAATCCTGCAGCCAGCCAGAGCAGAACGCACCCTGTACGGCAGGCTTTTCCATCCGGGTCAGGCAGGCATCCACATCAAGCGTTTCTGCCTGCGGCCGCTGCCGGGCAAGGTCGGCACAAAACTGTATGGCTGCCGCCAGATGCGCGGCCTGCTGCTCCAGCACGGTCTGCTGGGCTTGCAGCGCCTGCTGCAGCGACTGCTCCCCCTGCAGTACGGCCCGGATGGCAGGCAGCGGAACATCCAGCATGCGCAGCATTCGGATGAGCTTGAGGGTGCGGACATCCCCTGCGGTATAATCACGGTAGCCATTGCCCTGCCTGCGCGCCGGGGTGAGAAGTCCCTCTTTTTCATAAAAACGGATGTTCGGGGCGGACACGCCACTTTGCTCTGAAGCCTGTTTGATGTTCATTTGCTTCACCTCCGCCCTTACATTACACCTTAAAGACGGTTGAAGGTCAAGCTTTTTGCGCCAAAAATAAAATATCCGCAGTATTTCCGCTGGTTTTTGCAAACCGGGAAACGCTGCGGATATTTTTTCAGGCACAGAACTTACTGCTCAGCCTGGCAGAACAGCGAGAAGGTGCGGTAAGCCATGTACAGGTCGGTCTTGTGGATGACCTCGAAGGGAGAGTGCATGGACAGCACCGGCACGCCGATGTCCAGCACCGGGATGCCGCGGTTGGCCACATACTTGGCGATGGTGCCGCCGCCGCCCAGATCCAGACGACCCAGCTCACCGATCTGCCATGCCACATTGTTGGCGTCCAGCAGACGGGTGATGTCGCCTACCAGCTCGGCGTTGGCGTCGCTGGCAGAGCTCTTGCCGCGGCTGCCTGTGTACTTGAAGAAAGCCACGCCGCGGCCTGCATAGGTGCCGTTCTTCGGCTCAAAGGCACCGGCCCAGGACGGGTCGTAAGCGGCGGTGACGTCGGCGGACAGGCAGACACTGTTCTGGAAGGCAA
>OGCO01002689.1_pt1 | contig 22641 bp, 9 predicted proteins | sample 1570171 | NCBI WGS metagenome assembly OGCO01 (sample SAMEA4370583, study PRJEB24528) | human gut metagenome
TTAAAGAAAAATGGTACTGGGCATAACACCCAGCACCAAGTTTGTCTACAGTCTGTAAGGTACAGCTCCTGTACCTCACAGGTTTCCTCTACCGTAAGACCTGCCGGCATCCGTTTCGCATAGCCGGATGGGGCACGCGTCTCCTCTAAAATATACGTTCCCACCGGGACGCGTTTTAAAACGTCCACCTGCCCATCTCTGATCCGTGTATGGAACGGATCGTTTGGCATTTCATCCCCGGTTATCCAGCTGTTTTCCATCAGATACGCCTCACCCTGACGATGGTACAGTGGTCGGTCATCTTCCCGTTTTTCCGGATCATTTCCAATATCATAGAGCGCTGCTTTCAACTGCAGATCCCATGCATTGGCATTGTAAGCTCTGAGAAGATCGCTGTATCGGTAACGCACATAATCGCCATCCCGATCATAAACGGGATATCCTTTTATATAGGTCTGATCGGAACGCTGGTAATAAACCGGCAGCCCATTTTCATTCAAAACCGGATTGACATGGGGCTGCAGCAGACCTCCGTCATATGTCCCGATCGTGTATTCCTGTTCCGTATCAGCATACATCGTTGCCACGCGGCCAGTCTTTATCTTATCCCTGGCAATCACATTTTCATAGCGATCCTTCGATACCCGGACCACCCACACCAATGTTTTGCCGGTTTTCTCCTCCGTCACATATGCCATTCCCGTGTACGGTTCTACCTCGCTGTCCCGGCTTCCGTCTGATGCCAGATGATAGAATTTTGTCCCGGACGGAACGTATTCAAACCGCCTTTCTTTCCGGCTGTACGCCAGTTCTTCATAGCTGGGGCTTACAATTTCCAGAAATGGAACGCCGTCTTTCATCGCATAGATCGGTTCGCCGTCTTTTGGACGCACCAGTTCGCCCTTTTCGTTATAGGCATACCGCACGCCCCGGAGTGTCGTAAATACCTCCAGAGCCCCGAGATCGTAATATAAAATGTCTGTATCTTCGCGTTCAACCCACTTGAGAATCCATCTGCCTTTCCCCTGGTCGTTGAACCGGTCATCCTGCGTATATCGTGTATAATTGTTATTTTCCCCCTCTTGTTCTTTATCCTTCACATACAGAAGCCGGTTTCCCGCATAACCTTTCTGCACATACATCCGGATCACATTTCCAAACGAATCGCGCACCACATTGACACCGGCATACGCCCGGTCCTCACTGTCCCCGTTCTTCTTTACCTCGATCGCATCATACAGGCACATCGATGCACCTGGAAGATAGCGGTTGAGTGCGTGCGCCGTATCTGGAACCCGATGCCAGATCGCCTTTCCAGTAAAAACCTGATCCTCATAAATCAGGTCAATCCACTCCCCGGCTTCCTGTTTTGCCCTCAGACTATCCAGCCAGCCCTTTGACCACCCATACCCAAGGAACGTTCCCGACGCATTGTACGCCAGTTCCAGATTTTCAAGACCATAACGGTTCGAAAGCTCGGTCAAAGTTCCCTCTCGCCGATCGCTCAACTCAAACAAAATCTCCGTTTCCTCCTGTTTTACTTTCGCGATTTCCAGCCGGATCGGCGTATTTCCTACATAAATCCGCGCCACATCCCCCCGGTCCTGCGGCTTATTGCCATTTGACTTCGTTCCATCCGGGTTCTGGACTGCTTCTCCGTTGCTGCTTATCCGGGTTACCATTTCTCCATACACGGCAGCTGCCACCCGCTGACCGCGCTCTCCGTCCCGATAATACGTCACTTCATCCGAATACACTTCCACCGCTATCGGTTTCGTTCTCACGTATCCTTCCGGTGCAGATAATTCACACAACACATAGGCTCCTGCTCCCAGCGGCTGCGGCGTGATCAGATATCCTGTATTCTGGTTGGACGGCAGAGTTTCCCCCAAACCACCAAAATCCTGCAGCGTCGAATAAACCCGGAATATGCCCGTCCGCGTCCCAAAGGCATCCTGCATCACCACCTGATCGGTTTCACTGCAAATCGGAGTTCCTGCCGGGATTATGCCTGTATATTTTCCTGTATAAGGTGCTTTCCAGGGGTATTTTGACGGAATTAGCGTTTTCAAATCAACCGGCGCGATTTTCTTTGCCCCCATTGCCTCCAAAAATTCCCGGCTGGCTGTCACCTGTGTATCTTTTTCATAAAACTGCACCTCCCCCTCGCTGTATTTCGACGTGTCCCGGCTGGCGGCATAAATAGCGAACACCGCATCATCATGCAGAATATTCTCTCCCGTCTCCGAATCTAGTTTTTCAATCCGAAGCTTTGCAGCATAAAACGTATTCCGGTATTTTCCATCCGCGTAGCCGGTAAATCCCAACGCATCATAGGCGGACTCCGCCGCCGGTTCTGTCACACTGTAAGGCACCAATCCCTGAAAATACCGCCCGTCAAACCCGGTCAGCGCCCCGGTGATTGTCCTGACATGATCTTTCAGATAAAATCCCGCCGGATTGTTATCATCCGCCTTCTCTCCATACGGATATTCCACTGAATCTGCCCACCCTGCCTGCTCTGAGATCGAACCATAACGGTAATAGCTTTCTACCTTCTCGTTGCTCCGGTACCGGCTGTTTGCATTTTCAGACCGATAAATGTCCTTGTACGGCGCCATTTCCCTCTGAGCGGGCGAAAATCCGCTGTAGTCATAGCTTCCGCCTGGATAGGAGATCGTTCCCTGCCGTTTATCCGCATCCAGACCATACTTATAAATCTCATAATTTCCATCCTGTCCATGTGCGCGGATCACATATTTCCTCAAATCCGCCTGATTCGTATCTCCCCACTCTTCGTTCATCCGGATCTGATAGTTCGCCGCCAGCGTTTCCGGCGATGCCGAGGCGTCATATTGATAATCCGCTGACTTTTTTTCCGGAGATACGAGGTTTCCACCTGCCTCATAAACCGACGGGACTTCTATTTCTTTCGGCTGGTCGATCCGATAATGCTGGTTTTTGAAATCTTCCAGTGCTCCCGAATACGGCTGCTGCTCGACTGCCACATAGGTTCCGTAAGGAAGGTATTTCGAAACGCCATAATAATAACCTTCCTCGGATTTTTTTAATTTTTCTGCTGACAACGTTGTTTTGTCCCGATCGGAACCTCCATTTTCCGCGCTGTCCCACTCAATCGCGTATAAATCGTCCAAATCATAGGAGAAAAACGGCTTCAAATATTCCTCTGCTTTTAAAATTGCCTGATGTAATGCTTCATCATAGATATAATCCGGGTAGCCTTCCTGTCCGCCCGATGCTTGAATGTTCTGCTTCTTTACCTCATCCTTCAAATACCAGTCCATCGCAAACTGACGGACAGCATCCGACCGTTTTGCATTTTCTATGGCTGCTTCCGACGTACGGCTCTGGTTCTGTATCGCCGCATTGTTATGATGCGCCGGATCTTTTATTTCTCCGCCACCGGTTCCAAAAATGCCCGTACGGATCCACGCAAACGGCTTAAAGGATGTATCTGCTGCGTCTGCCCGCTGCCATTTATCCCGGTTCGCCACCGCCATCGCATCGAAAAATTTCTCATACTGATAGCCGGAAACTTCCCGTACCGCTCCCGCTCCATCTTCCTTGGTCCGCATGACCGTCTCAAGAAGTCTTGTATATCCCTGATTGACCTCTTTCGAATCCGCGATCTGCCCGTCTTTTCCATATTCATACAGACGTTCCTTGGCCGTCACTGCGCTGCCCCAGACATTGTTATTGATGGAACCAGCCGTCTGGGAATCTTTTTTATGAATTACCTGCGTGAAAATTTTCTGAACCGGAGCAAAGGATTCTCTAAGCAGTGGAAAATTCTTTTTTACCTCCGGCAACGAGACGACTTCCCCATCCCGGTTCATCCACACGATTTCGCCATCCGTATTCCGGTACAGACGTTCCAGATTGGATTTCAAATAGAGCTTAAAGCGGAAATTTGGCAGTGCTGAAGCGACATTTTCGTTTCCTCCCTCTTTTTCCGTAAATGGATCGGTGTGCCCACTTTCCGCATAAGTGTTATGTGCATAGGTGCCCTCCGGTGTCGTCGCTATATTTTTGACGATTTTTATCTTCTGGCGGATCACTCGCTCCAGTACACCCAGCGGTTCTTTCCTTGTCCCGGCATCCTGATAGGTGGTCTCCTGCCCCGGGTACGCCAGTGCCACCGGGACCACATAGGAATCATCCCCTGTCAGGCCGGAACCTCCAGAATCGACATATGCCTTTGCCCGCGCCTGTTTTATCCACGTGTAATAGCTGGAACTGTTCATCTGGTGGCCGGCAAAGAAACCATTTCCCAGCATTGCGGCTTCTTCCTCGTTCAGTGTAACCTTCTTCTCTTTCAATACCGCCTTAAATCCCAGCTCTTCCAGCACGCCTGCATTTGTTTTTTTCACGCCAAAACTGTCGGTAAAATTCGCGTTAACCCGCAGTATGTATCTCCCATCTGCATTCCGGGCTGCTGCCTGATGAACCCATTTTGTCTCCGTTACCTCCCGCTGCTGTGTTTCTGTCTTTTCCCGGTAAACAACCACCTGGATCGGCTGCCCATCCGCATCATACGGAATTTCCCCGGTTTTGTAATAGACATTTACCTCATTTTCCTTCGGAACAATCGTACCATCTCCCTCAATCACAGCATCTGTCTGCAAAAGTGCCGACGCCATCACCTGATTTCCAGCGGTAGTTTCCCTATAATCAGTATACGTTCCAAATGCATCCCGCCCTCGATTATTTGAATATGGTATATACACATAACGCGGACACATTTCCATATTCTCCGGCAGCCACTCTGCCCGGTGAAAAATCAGGCTGTCTTTCTCCGGATCACTTCCCAGTACCATGAAATTCTCCGGTATTCCTAAAATTCCTGCATATACCGTAAATTCAAACGAATCCGAAGACTCTTGCACCGCGTCCAGACCGCCATAGCTGATATATGGATGGGTATGATAAAAATCCAGAACGGAAGTGATCACGTCTCCCACTGTCATTGAGATTCCATCTTTTGTTTTCGGCACCGCAATCGTCTGGACCGGCGAACCATACACCGTTTTTTCTGCCTTTTCTCCCGGCGTCACACCGCTGACGCCGTACACGTCCCGCTCTCCTTCCCGGACGCCCCGGTCAAATACGCCGGTATAGATACTGGAATATACATTTCCACCTGCTCCCGGTGTCCTCGGTGTTATTTTCGCATGTCTGCGGAGTACCCGCTCGGCTTTCCCTTTCAAATAACAAAAGTCATCCACATCAAATATCTTTGCCAGCTTGTCCGCATTTTCTTCCTCGGTCATTCCCGTTTCTGCCTGCAAAAGAACTGCTTCCACTGTCTCCGGCACAAGTTCCTGCACCCGGACCTGGCGCATCCACCCCGCCGCATACTCAATCGGAACCTTTTTATTCATCGGCGTGCCATCCGCATTGTACTTTGGATACTGATAGTCGTTCTCTGCCACTGCCAGTTCCCCGGTATAAACTTTTTCATACTCACCTGTCCCAGCTTCCACCGAAACCGTTCCTTTTCCCTCGTCTTTTCGATAAAAGCTCACGCCCTCCGGCAGCCCTGATACCACAATCTCATAAACTCCCTCTTTCGTGTCCTTTGACTCTGCCGAAAAGAAAATTTCATTCGTATCAGCTCCGCCATCGCCTGCCTGCTCTTCCCCATACATCTGCATGGAAATATGGGCATATCCTTCTCCCGGTTCCAGGACCGCCGCCTCCAGATCCTGTCCCAGGTTTGTAACTGCGTGAAGTTTATTTCCAACCGAAAGTTCAAAGCCCTCGGATCGGCTTAATTCCTTGACATAATATTCCCCCATCAGAAGTGGGCGTCCAATCCAGGCATTCCCATTCTTTGACGTATTGTTATAATAAATCCGCTCCCAGGCTTTATCTGCCGTATAGTCATCGATCGCCGCATCTTGTGTATACAGATTTCCCGGCGCTTTCTTTCGCCATCCATCTGCTGCATCCGCAATCGACCCTTTCGAATAATCATAGGTTCGCCCCGGCGCCTCTGTACATGCCAGAAACGAGGCATCTCCATTTTTGTCTGTCGTCGCCACCGCCACCAGATGATTGGCCCGGTAAACTACCCCTGTTTTCCCATCCGGATGCAGCAGATCTTCTGCTGCAAACAAGCCATACACTGCGCCTTCCAGCGTTGCATCCCCCTGTGAGTCCCCAAGCGCATTGTAAGACTCATTTTCGCCCTGTTTCAGATCCAGATCCTTTTTATTGATATGTACCTCGCCCTCTGTCCGGTGATCGTAGATCCTCCAGGCATCTTTCTCGCCGTCTGCCCCATTGCAATGGCTGAAATTGCCAGCACTTCCCGGCTCTATCGCTGAACCCACACTCGCGGAAACAAGCGCCGATTCATAGGCAGGGAAAAATAGTGACTCTGCTGCCGAACCCGCCAGTGTTTCCGTTCTTTGTGACAACTGCGGATTTTGATACAACGAAGAAGGTGAATGCCAGCTTGTATAAAAACCTGCCTCGGTTGTCAATAAATCTGAGCCGGTTGCCATATATCGCCGAATACTTGCACGTTCCGCTTTTTCTGCTTCTTCTAAATCATCATCCGCTTCATCAATAAACACAAACCCTTTCTGGACACGATTTACCAGATGGTCCGAAATAGATACTTTCATCTCCGAGGCAGTTGCTTCCTTCTTCTCCTGTGTCAATTTTCTGTCTTTTTCATTTATGTCCTGTTCGTTTTCACTTGTCTTATTCCTCTTTCTCCCCGCTTTGTTTCCTGTATCTTGCGATTTTTCTCCTATCTCCGCCTCCGACGGTGTCGCTTTCCCCAGAAGCGCTGCATCCAATGCCGTAAACAGAACCATCCTCTGCGGCAAAACACGCATTTTTAACGGCCCTGGAAATACAGGACTCTTCCCCGCACTTTCTCCATTCTGATTTCCGGAAGCCTCTCCGATGCCCTGACTCCTTCTCACACTCTTCGTTCCCAGCACCACATCACGCGAATATCCGCCTCCAAAGGCTGCATTTGCCCCATGCTCAGATGCATCGGTTGTGATAATCTCAATTGGCAGGTCATCTGCATGTTCATCATGCAGAATATATCCATCCCGCGCTTTAAATTCTTTCCAGGTATAACTGTACTTCATGGAAATGAACTTCTCATACGTCTGCCCACAGTCCTCCTGGCAGCCAGACTTTGCATACGAAGTTTCCCCGTCTGCCCCTGTCGTCGGTCCCGCATCGGGTGTTTCTCCCTCGGAGCCGCCGTCTGACGCGATACCTTCTATCTCCCCTGCATCGACCTCCTCCATTATCCAGTGGAAATGGACGCCCTCAAAGTCTCCGCCCGCCTTTCCTTCACATTCCTCTTCGCACAAAAGCCAGCTATTTGCCAGGCGGATATTTTCTGCCTGCGCCGCCTCAATCTCTTCCTCATTGATGACTTCTCCCTCTTCGTCCTCCTCTTCCTCTGGAACAGGTACAAAGACCGGTGCCGGATGACCGTCACAGAACGTCTTGTCATAGTGATAACCGTGTTCCACCGTCTGGGAGGCGTAGCCATCGCCATCTGTTACCGCCGAACCCACTTGTCTGAAACCATCCCAGAGAACCGGCTCATCCTGATAATGGCTGGCATATGGTTCTCCGCCCTCATACAATTCGGCAGCTCCGTCCCGCTCAGTATTTACCCTGTTCTTATCGTCAAAGCGCTCAAAGAAGCCAAACCGCGCCCCTTCCAGCGCTTTCCCTGTCTCATGATCGTATTTATACATCTGCAGATTATAGGTGGAAGTAAAATCCTCTTCATGCCTAAATACCTCAAACTGAATGCCTCCCTGCTCCGGTACCGGGGTTGGATCGCCCGCCAATTCAGCAAAATAATTAACCGGAACCATTCCGAGCTCCATCCATGCCATCCGCTGATGAATCCACGGATCACTTTTGGCAGGCGTTCCGCCTCCGTGTGTCCCCGAACAGGTCACACACTCCCAGATTTGAAGCGACTGGTCAATCGCCTCCTCCGCCGAAGCATATCCCCCGCCGCCCGAAGCGTATGGGGTTCCTTCCACCCGGAAACGAATCAGGGCTTTCGACGGTTTTGGATTTGGATTTTTAAATATAATCTGCGAGTCGGTTTTTGTATACGTCCATCCATCGGTCGGAACCGGGCTGAATGAAACACCGTCATTGTTTGAAAATTCAAGCGGTACAGAACGGATAAAATCCCAATCCGAGCCATCCGGCGCAAACGACAGCGTCATAGTCGCCGCATCTACCTGTTTTGCCGTTCCCAGCGAGGTGCTGGAAGCTATCACATTTGGAATCTTTCCGCCGCCGACACCGGTATTTTCCTTTCCGCTGCCTCCGCCAGACAGCATTCCTCCCATTTGCATGTACGCCTCACTATTTGACGCAGCTGCCTCCAGCCACGGATATTTTGCCCGCACAGCTGGAACATAGAGGATTGTTTTCAGATCTTCCTCGGACACCATCCTGATAATTTCCGGTTTTCCCTGTGCTTTTGCTGCCACATTGATCGCCCGGATAAATGTATTTGCCTTTTCATCCCCCAGCGCTGCTCTGAGCGAGAGCATCGCCCAAAATACATATTTCTGTTCCTGACTGCTCAGCGGAACGGATGCCTGGGAGGGACGGTGTGCTTCATAGAGATCCCCTTTTTCTGCAATTCCCCAGATCGCATAACCGCCCTTATCGATACAATAAAGCTTGTGTCCCAGCAGCGTATCGCCATGGGCTGTCGTCAGTGTTGTCTGCTGACCACTCGCAGGTGCCGCTTTCGCCGGAAAAACCGGGAATCCTGGCAAAAAAGCCATTCCTCCCAATATAATTGCCAGTACAAACGCCATCCCCCGTTTCACATTCTCTCTGTACCGATACTCCCCCATAAATTTCCTCCTCGTTTTTACTGCCCCGCGCCCCTTAACACCGGCAGTCCCTCGTTTTCTTTATTTTTCAGTTCCCCAAACTGATTTCAGCAGCGAGATAATCCCCTTTTCATACTCCTGTCTTGATATTTCCTGTCGTCCCCACTGTTCTTCTATCTGCCCCATCGGTGCCTGTATTTTCTCCCAGGCAGACTCGGAAATCGTCCCTTCTCCCCGCATACTCAAGGTCAGCGCCAGCACATTGGCAAGACTGTCTGGATCCGCTTCATACTCCTTTCTTCTCTGCTCCCGCTCCTTATTCTCATAGCGGTAAAACTCCGTCTCAAAGTCAACCGGATATGTTTTCGCATTTGAAAATAGCGGCAGGCTGGAGGTCGGATCCGTCGCATACCACTGCGTGCCGATCCGCACCAGGCACGCATCATGGAGATATTCCGGCGTGTAGGTCACACACTCCAGCCCTACGATCTGGCATAGGAACTGAAATTCTTCCGCGAAATCCCGGCAGACGCCAACGCCTCCTTCCAAAACCGGGAAATCCTTTGCCTCTTCCGGCGAACCGTAATGATTCTGGTTAAAACCTCCCTCTCCGTTTGCAATCCGGTTATGCACATACAGAAGACGCGTTTTTTCATCCAAATGAATCCAGTCAAAACTATTGACAAATTTCTGCAGTTCTTCGACCGAAGCCCAGCTATAATTTGCTTTCGGTTCTCCCTTCGTATTCCACCCTGGATTTGCTTCCCCCGGATAACGGACTGCCTCTTTCAGGTAATATTCCGGATCGCTGATCTCTGGGTGCTGCTCTGAAAAAATACTTCCATTTCCATAAAAACTCATCTCTCCATTCTGCCACTCCCATCTCAGACTCTCTGTGTCCTTCCATTCACCGCCATGCGTCCCCTGATTGCCTGCATAAGCGCTGAAACCTCCGGCTGCGATCATGGCTGCTGCCAGTACGGCTGTACATCCCGATTTATTGGTTGTTTTCTTATCCTGTTTCATTTTTTATACCCCCATTTTTTATTCTTTTCGTGTCATTCCACTTCATTTTCCTGTTTGCCTCTGTTTTCTTCTCTTCTCCTCTCTCAGCTTCTCGTCTGTACTATTCCGTCCAGCACCCAGGAACCATCCGCATTGACTACATTCCCATCGGGGGTGTGCGTATTTCGATACAAACGCCCCCTCATTCCATCAGATTTTTCCTGAAAATAGTAACAATGAAACACTCCATCGCTTCCCGGCAGCCAGTTCCAGCCAGTCAGCATACGCCCCTGTGTTCCATCCATTTCCGTCCAGAGATAATATGTGTTTCCATCCACATCCGTATACCAGCCGTTCACCATCCTGCCATCTGCATCAAATCGGAACCAGTCAAACGTACTCTGCCCCTTTGCCGGATCGGCATATGGATTGTGGACAGCCGCCCACTCAGAAGCATAGCTTCTACCGCCCGCTTCAAACTGCCAGCTTCCATCTGCATTCTTCCGCCAGTTTCCAGCTACTACATATTCCGGTATGGCTGCCGCATCCGCATTCTGCCCGGGGCGCCCGGGGCCTGCCTGTCCTTCTGTCAGATTTCCAATACCCGCTCCTGTCAAATCACTGACCCCCGATGCCGGTCCGGTTGCATTCGCTGCACTGCTTCCTGCCGCTGCCCCCTTTCCAGAAGAAGAGCCTCCACCTGAGCCGCTGCCCGAATGGGAACCTCCGCTGTATGTCTGATCGACTGCCTCATACTGAATTGTGACTGCCGCCCGGTCCGTGAAGCCACCATCCTCGGTTTTCACGGTCACATATGTCGTATGGCTGCCTGATTTTAAGTATTGACGGTCAAGCTCCTGTATCCAGGAAGCCGTCGTATTGACCGTCACGGTTCCATCCGATGATACATACAGCGAATCATCACTTGCCTGATATGTCACTTTCTGGTTAAACGCCTGCGCCGGAAATACCGACGCTGCCAGCTTTTTCGCACCGGTTCCCGTCCATGCCTCCACCGAACGATAACCCGCCCCCGTCCGGGTGCGTTTGATCTCGTATTGCAGCGTTTTCGGTATAAGGCTGATGCCTTCCACACAAATCTTCGATTCGTCCACTGTCCGGAAATCCACCTGTACTCTGCACGATGCCGTCTGCCGGTTTCCAAGCATATCATCGCCGATCACTGTCACCTTCGTCGTGCGGCTGCCGGAAGCTGTCTGTATTTCATACGGTGTATTCACATGTCTGCCCTGATCTGCCGCGATCAGATCCCGGATCCATTTTGCATCCTTTTTCGCCTGCACACCGGCAGACTTGTCCTCTCCGTCCACCGAAATCAGTGCTGCGTCACCGACAGTCCACGATATATCTTTCCGGTCAAAATAATCGGGTGTAAAAGACGCACTCAAGACCTGCGGTGCCGTAACCCGGATCGTTTCATCTGGATGTTTCCGATTTCCGTTTAATGTCCGCACCACCTCAAATTTCAACTGATCCTGATTTAGTGCCGCACCTTCATTGGCTACATAGGTCTGATCCTTGATCTGGAACGTAACCTCAATCCGCGCATTTCCCCGGCACGGCTTCCCATCAAAGCTCGCTGCCGGTTTCGTCTCTGCCGTCAGCACCGCTACGCCGCCGTTCTGATACCCTGCTCCGTATATGTCGCTTCCGATCGCATACTGGTATCCGCGGTCTGCCTGCTCTTTTTCCAGTTTCCGGACTATATCAGTGATAAACGAACTATTTAAATTTACCTGGACTGACGCGCTCTTTTTCGTATAACCACTTTCCTCATCGTCATTTGGAAGTAACGTAATCAAATCTGAATCGTCGATACTCCAGCGCACCGATGCATCCGCCACATCATTATTCCGATCCACAATCGCCTGCACCGTCACCGGCTGCACCTGTGTTCCCGCCTGCAGATTTCCATGGATGTACGTCGCAATTAATTTTCCATTTCCATCCATCACGCGTGTGACTTTCGTCGGATGTTTCCGGTTTCCGGTCCGCTCCTGCACCACCTGGAATTTCGTCACGCCCGGCGTCAGACCGACCGAAACTGCCACCTTTTTATAAACCGCCGACACCTGCGTATTTTCCTCCGGCATCGTAAAACAATACTCGCCGCCATTTACATAAGTAGTATCTTTCCGGCTCTTCCCACGCGTGTACGTCGGAACTCCCTCCATCTGAAAGCGCGCTTTTTCCGCCTGCTTTGCCGAGGTGCTGACCGTCACCGTCTTTCCCGGTGCCACCGCACCGCGGTGTTTTTTATCGAGTGTCCGGTAATACGCGCCATTTCCCCGTGCTTCCAGCACTGCCACATCGTAATAATTCGTTCCATTGGAGACGGTATCGACCTGCGGAATCGTAATCAGATAACCACGGACCGGGCGTCCCGCATCATTTGGTGCAAAATGGTCAAGATCGTACCCGACCGACTCCGCATCCATCTCCCCGCCCAGCTCTTCATCCACAATTGAGAGAATCCCCTGTTCCAGTTCTTCATAAAAATATCGCTCGTCCACATCCCGCGTGACACCGCCGGATACCAGCGTGAAGAAATTGTCCTTCGCGTGGGAATATCCGATGTGCGCCGCGTATGTATACTGGTTATCATCTGAAATGCCGCTTCCACAGACATTGTTTGCGATTTTCGCCTCCGTATCCGCAAACAGGTACGCGATGTCATCCCCATATTTAAAATAATTAGCTGGTGCGCGGTATCCGATAAAGGTTCCTCTGTGTCCGGCAGCCCCGGTTCCCGACTGACCGATCATTCCCTCAAACCGCCCCACTTTCAAGTCTCCGCTGATTCGTTCTCCAACGAGTCCTCCGACATTCTGGCTGCCAGAACCGCCGATCGTGCCATTTACATAGGTATTGTAGAGAGCCGCCCCATTCTGAAGCCCCACGATTCCGCCGACAGTCGCATCCGTTCCCTGAATCCGCGAGGTGCTGTTATCCCCGGTGCGGACCTGGCAGTCAATGATACGAGAATCATCCGCCGCTTCCCCGGCGATTCCGCCCGCAAGCGCCTGCGCTCCGGCTGCACGTCCCGTCGTTCGGACGGTTACCTGTGCCATTCCGTTTTCCACCGTGCTGCCTTCCATGTGCCCGATCATTCCACCGACCGCTCCGGTTCCTTCCACATCGCCTTTTACCTGACAATTAAAAATCTTGGAATCCTTCGCATTTCCTGCCAAAATTCCCACCTGACGCACTCCTTTGACCGGCTTTCTTGGTTCCAGCATCAGATTTCGGATCTCCGCCCCATCCAGCGCTCCAAAGAATCCAACATTCGGCGAACTGCCTCCTGCAAACCGGAAATTTGAAATCTTATAACCGTTTCCATCCAGATTTGCCGTAAACGGGTGCGTCACCTCCCCTGAAAATTCCGAATCATCCCGGTAATAACCGATCGGATTCCAGTCCATTCCTCCCAGATCGATGTTCGCCGTCAGCTCAAACCATGCGCCCCGGTAATCCCCCACTATCTCTTCTTCCACCTCGCCGTAATCCGGCTGCATGCCAAACGCCGCCAGGAAGCTAAGTCCCATCAGCTGATATTTCGTGCGTATCTGATACGGTTTTTGTTTCGTTCCAAGTCCATGTGTTCCATCCAGAAAGCTCAAATCCGCCACATCCCAGTTTTCCCAGAGATTTCCGAGGCTGGCGCTGACGCTAACGCGCGGCATGATTAATTGTGAAGGAGTTGCTTCTATGACTTTGGAAGAACGTAATTCAGAGGGAGTTGCCCTCACATCCGCATTCATAAGCTCACTGGACGATGCAGCCAGTTTCTGCCATTCTTTCCGCCTTTTTATGGCATCGTCTGTATCATCCAACTTTTCCTTCCTTTCCGAAATAATCCCCACATCCCAATCCTCAAACACAAACCCGCTCGCCGCAAACGCCGGCAGCGTCGCCGACAAAAGCATCGTCGTCATTACCGCAAATGGAATCACTTTTTTCATCTTCTTTTTCCCCATACACGTTCCCCTCTTTCCCCAAACATTAGATTGATTTCCCCTTGTCCAATCTTTTCTCCTAATCAAACTGCCAAACAGCTTCACTCCCGCTTTCCAAGCTCAACAAGTATTCTTTTTTACATCTGTGACAGTGCAAATGCCGGACGTACTCCATATGTCTCACTGTCCGTCCTCACCGGACGCAGACAGCCATTTACCAGATCAACGCCATAAATCTGCTGATTATAAATGAATTTCCCGTTTTCATCCTGCAAATAAAAAGGCGTCCGCAGATAATATCCCTGTGAATAGGCACTGATCTGACTTTGTGGGTTATCATCCCCGGAATCAAACCGCCATAGATATTCCCGGTACGCAAGTGCCTCTTCCAATGACAGGCAGAAAAGCTGGTCGTTCATAAACTGAAAACCAATATCCTGACGCACCAGTTCCCGCCCGGACGTCTGCGAAAATGCACCAGCCGCCGTGCTTCCCATGTACGCGGTCTGGATTCCCGTATGGATCGGTTCCAGACAGAAGCTGCTGTTCTGACTGTTTTTCTGCAGCCATGCGCGCACCTGCGAAGTTTTATAATTATTGTCTTTGCCAAACGAGAAAATCTTCATCTTTTTTCCCGGTGCCGTGTCCACATCCGCCCGGATCACGCGGTCACAGAGAAACAGCGCTGCTTTCCGGTGTTCATTCTGCCAGTCATGGTAATCGTCGTCGATACAGGTAAATGACAAAATCTCTCCGCCCACCTCGCGCAGCTGGACATCGCCCTCCTTCCAGATCACTTTTTCGGGCATTTCACTTTCACTCCAATCCACGCTTCCACAGCGGTCACAGATTTGATCCCCGTTTTCATCCAGGTGCCCCAGCGCCGGAAGGCGCTCTATCTTTTCTTTCTGACATCGTCCGCAGACATACACTGCCCGCCCATTCTTTAAGCAATCATTTTCCTCCCACTCCCATTGGCTCCACTGATGCGTACAAGTACGGTCATCCCAGTTTCTCCGCACCCGGATGCGCGTGATGATATATTCCTTTCCATCCACCGAAAAGGAATCCTCTTCCACCTCAGAATAAACTGCGTCGTATTCCACCCCGATTGTTTTTGCCGACGGTGTAAAATCCTGACCAATCAGATAAAATTCATGCCACGCTGCATCCCCGATCGCAGATACCAGATTCCGGATCCTGGCATCATTTTCCGACTGATTTTGAACGGTCAGACCGGAACCGCTGCCCGATACCGCCGCATCCTCGCGCCCAAATATGGCGCACTCCGCCTCCCATGCACTCTGTTTCCATCGTTCCAGGCGTTTCCGAAGCGCCAGCATGGCGGTATCCTCCTCTGCTCCCATTTCTGGAACCTTGCCGCCTCTTTCATATTTGATATAAATTTTTTCAGTTCCTGTTCCATACAGTTCAAATATTTGCGGTGACTGTACCGCTGATTTCCAGATATGCCCGTCGCTCCCTATGATTTGCTCTGGGAAAGATACATTCAGGGAAGTTCCTTCCAAAACTTTGCCCGTTTGCGTATGAAATATAAGATGATTTGCATTCTCAGCATCTATAAATGAGACGCTGTAGCCGACTATGACAGCTGTTTCTGCCTGTTTCACTGCATTTTCAGCTGCCAGCGCCATTCTACCGGATGAAAATATCAATATCAGTGATATTCCCAAAATGGTACCATTCCGGCAGCGACACCCTTTATGAGCCCCCATGTTTATTTTTAACAACTCAAACCTCCCCCCCTCAAACCTTTTTCACATCCCTTTTCTTATCCTCTTTCGCAAGTTATATAAGGTTACTGTTCACGCATACGTGCCCAGTAACGGAATTTGCCGTGGCTTCGCATTTAAATACGGCAAATTCCTGCTGCCACCACGTTTTCTTACGGCACTTTCGGTTCCAAAAGTGCCTACCTGTGAACAGTAACTATATAAGTTCTAATTTGATTCAAAACACACTCTCACTCTGAGTCAGACAGCGGTTCTTTCCGTCTATAAAAAGCTTTCATTTTGCATTGCATATATCATATAATATATTGCACATTTTTTATAACGATACAGTTATCCGATTCTCCCAAATTTTCCTAAATCATCGAATTCTGTGCGAAACGCACCTCACAAATTACCAGAATAAAAAGATAAATTAGAACGAAACCACCTGCGACCGCAGTTCATTTCGATAAGATATATTGAGTCTAACACATCTATTCTCTAAATGCAAGAACTCTTTTGGAATTTTCACAACGAAAAACACCCGCCCCAGAAAATAAAATTCATATTCCAAATTTCATTTTCCAGAGCAGGCACTTTCCCACTAACTCATATATAAATTCCTATTTATTTTATCTCAGCCACATTCTCCCAAGGGTATCCCACATCAATGCCGATGCATCGAGAACGACGCCATATCATACGCCTTCAGGTTCTCATGTACTTCTCTTGCATCTGCCTCGGCGATGAGTTTGTCTCTCGACTTCTTCGCCTCCATCTCGGCTTTGTGCTTGCTCGGTCCGCCGACACAGCCGCCGACGCACGCCATACCCTCGATGAAGTCCTCCGGCAGACGTCCCACTTTCAGAAGAAGAAGCGCTTTCTTACACTCAGCCGCACCGTTGCAGCGCGCTACCTTGATATCGGTATTCTCACCAGACTCCTTCAGACATTCTAATACCGCCGCTGTTACACCGCCGCCGTTGCCGAAGCGTTTTCCAAATACACTGGCTTCCTGCATACTGTTCTCTTCCGGCTCCAGATTTACGTCTTTCGCCCGCATCATCGCACGGATCTCTCCGTAAGTCATCGCATAGTCCGCATTGCCCTGGATATTCAGATCCAGCGTCTCGCTCTTCTTCGCGATACACGGTCCGATAAAGACAGTGACAACCTCCGGATCCTGCGCCTTCAGCATACGGGAGATCGCACACATCGGGGAAACCGTCGTGGACATATTGTCAAGCAGCTGTGGGAAATGCTGTTTGATCATGTTGACAAATGCCGGACAGCAGGAGGTCGTCATCTTCTTGCCCTCTTTGTAAGCTTCCGCCCACTCTTCTGCCTCGGCTGCCGCGGTCATATCGCCGCCCAGACCAACCTCGATCATATCTGCAAATCCAATCTTCTTTAAAGCTGTTTTCCAGCTTGCAAACGTGATGTCCGGTCCAAACTGGCCTTCGGTCGCCGGTGCCAGCATCGCTACGACCTTTTTGCCTGCGTTGATCAGGCGGATCACATCGACCATGAAGGTCTTGGAACCGATCGCACCGAACGGGCAGGAATGGATGCAGGCGCCACACTGGATACATTTTTTCTCATCGATCACACATATACCATACTCATCGTAGGTAATCGCATCCACTGGGCAGACCTTCTTACACGGGCGCTCCAGATGGGCAATCGCATTGTATGGGCATGCCTGGGAACACTTTCCGCACTCGCGGCATTTATCTGGGTCGATGTGCGCCTTGGTATTTCCCATGCTGATCGCTCCAAACGGACAGGAGTTCTGGCAGGCTTTACCCATACATTTACGGCAGTTATCGGTGACTGTGTAGGACGCAATCGGGCACTCCTCACAGGCTGCATTGATAACCTGTACGACGTTGTTTGTATTGCGGTCAGACGGACATTTACCTTCTGCCAGACGGATTCTCTGGCGGACAATCTCTCTCTCCTTGTATACACAGCAGCGGTACTGTGCCTGCGGACCAGGGCTGATTTTGTACGGAATATCGTCTCTTCCGTCCTCTAACTGATCATTCCAGGCAAGCTTTGCTACCTCATAAAGTATCTCATGTTTGATGCGCAGAATTGTCGCGTCATTCGTTACCATGGTTTATCCTCCTTATTAATAATACGTTACCGTAACTTTCTTTCCCATACCTTCGACTGCTTCTTTTAGCTGTTTGACCAGGTTCTGGCGGATTCCCAGATCAAACGCCATCCCTGGATTCTGGTAGGCGCTGTTCGCCGCCGTTCCCACAAACATATGTAATTCCGTGCAGTCTTCTATCAAAATCTTCGCGATCATGGACGCACCATTTTTCTTGTCCAACTCGCTGAAAAACTCAGAACTTAAATCGCATTCGATCAGATAGCGTTTCAGAAGTTCGATCGCTTTCCGCAGCGTCAGGACTCCCTCCGTCACCAGATCGATGCCTTCCATAAAAGCGATCGGCGGAATATCCGGGTCGCTGTAATCCATTGATACCCGCAGCGGTCGTCCCAGCTCCCGCGACAGGATCGTCGCGCTGGTTCCGCCCGATACAATGTGCTTTGCCGACTCATCTTTCATAAAATCCGCCGTGATCGTCTCATCGTCGTTGCGGTCGAGCGGCGGTCCCGTCATCAGGTTGACCGGTTTCCGGTCAATGATCCGAGCTACCACAACCGTCGTATCATCGCCCGGTTTTCCCTCGTAAATCTGGCTGCATTCCGCACAGAGTGCCGCCGCCATACGTGCCGACGAAAGAGAGGTCAGGCATTGTTCCGAAACAAACTCTGCCACCGACTCCCACGGCCAGCCAAATTTATATTTGCCGCTCTTTCCGACTCCCGCGTGCGTCACGCCGTCGCTGACAAGTACCAGCGCATCACCCTTCTGAACCTGGAACCGGCACTCGCTGATCTCCTTGTCCTTGACGAGACGCTTGTATTTCTGCAGCTCCACCACATGACCACAGCGCAAAAAAATGCATCGCGGGTTATCATATTCAACTAAATATACCTCGCCGTTGTTGAAAATCTGGAGAATCGAGAACGTCGCATACGCCACCTGTCTCGTCTGACAGATCGGAAGCGTCTGCACAATCGTCTCCACACATTCCTCCAGCGTGGCTCCATTTAAAAACATCGTACCCAGAATCTTTGCCGTCAGCGTCGAAAGAATATTCGCCTTGACGCCGCTTCCCATGCCGTCCGCCAGAATGATAACGTCCGAATCTTCCGTTTTCAGGCACTCTACCGTATCGCCGCACAGGATCTCTGAATACTTATTCAGACTTTTAAACGTGACATCTACGGTTACTCCCATTTATCGGACCTCACTTTCGCTCTCATCGTCAATCAGGGAACAAAGCTTCATCAGGGTTGTCTTCGTCTCCGCCGTCGTCTCACCCAGAAGTCCGGCAATATTCTGTGCAACCATCATCTGTTTGTAAATAACATTCTGTGCCAGATCAATGGTCGCCTTTTTCTTGGCATATTCCTGTTTTGCCTGTTTTTCCTCGCGCGTCACATCAATGATCGTGGCAATGACAAAATTGCCGTCATCGATATACGCAATGTTTTGAAGCGTCACAAGATTCCGATCCGGATAGATCACCTTCCGGCTGTGGACGCTTGTGTGCGTCCGGAATACCTCGCGGACATCCTCGGCGTTGATAAAGTCCTCCAGCGGTTTTCCCTTGATCGCCTCCGGTTTGACGCCGAAATACATTTCTGCCGCCACCGAACACTCCTGGATCCGCATATCATCGTCGATGATCATGATCAGGTTCGGGGACGTATCCATCACCAGATGAGACAGCGACTGCGCCCGGTCATGCAGGTACGGAATACACATATCGACCTCCGCCTTTTTCTGGAAAACAGCGATCGCCTTCTCCCGGCAGGTCGGATAACCGCACGCACCACAGTTTAATTCCTGCTCCGGCGTCATCTTGCCCGTCTTTTTCAAGATCTCCCGGATCTCTTCCTCGGTCGGAATCCGCTCCTTCTGAGAACGATCCACAAACGTCCGGTGAATCTCCACCTGGCGCGCCGCCTCATGCATCAGGGATAGATCTGCCGGTTCCTTCGGAAGCATCGCTTCCAGATCCAGCTTAACTTTAAAACTCGACACTGAGGTCGCCGTGGACGGTCCATTGACACAGCCTCCATGACAAGCGTTCATCTCGATGAAACAGCCAGCCACCTCGCCGGTTTTCATCGCCTCACAGACATCCAGGCAGTCCTTCACGCCGCTGACGTAGAACTTGCGGTACTTGTCCGGTTTCTTCTGGGTTGCCGTCACCGCCGTAAGCAGTCCGCCGCTGACCGGATAACGCAGATTCGCGCCCGGTTCACGATCTTCGAACGGTTCTTCCTCACATGCTTCGATCTCGATCTGTTCCTCTGACAGCCACTGTTTTAAATCCTCAAATGTGAGGACTGCATCGGGCTTCACAACCCTGTTTTTCTCTTTTTCCGCGATACACGGTCCGATCACGACTACCTTCGCCGCCTCGCCGAACTCCGCGTGCAGCATGCGCGTATGGATCCCCGACGGAATCAGCACCGGTGCCAGATATTTGATCAGTTCCGGATAATGAATCTCAATCAGGTTCACGATACTCGGACAGGCAGTTGTGATGATATTTTTCATCTCGCCCTGCTCTAATAAACGGACATACTCTTCCGTCGCCAGCGCGGCGCCCTCCGCCGCATCACAAACATTCGTAAATCCCAGCTTTTTTAATGCTGACTTGACCTGCCCCCGCGTTTTATACGGCAGAACCCCCATATAGGAAGACGACAGCGATGCAATAACCGGTGCGCCGCTCTCAATCAGCTTTTTGACCTTGGAAAGTTCGCTCGGAACACGTTTTGCCGACTGCGGGCAGTTCAAAAGGCACTGCCCACAGAGAATACAGCGATTTGGCATGATATATGCATGACCATCCCGGATCATGATTGATTTCACTTCGCAGCCCCGCACACATTTATAACAATGCTTACACATCGTCGCCTTAAAATCAATAATCGGCATAGACTCTCCCTCTCTTTTTGCCGTTATATGTAAACGATTACGCGTTCAGGCGTCCCAGAATCTCCTTCTGGAAAAATTCTTCCGTTGTCTCCGGTTTTACGGAATACAGTTCTCCATCTACCGTCACACAGACACCTTTACGGCAGTTGCCACTGCAGAAATCTCCATTTAAATCCACCTCACTGTCCAGATGATTCTCTGAAACCAGCTTCTGCAGCTTCTGGATTACCTCGCGGGATCCTTTCAGATGACAGGCACTTCCGATACAAATCGATACTCTCATATAATGACCTCCTCACTATCCGTTATAAAACAGACGCAGCCTTTCACCGGAGATTCCCGGTCAAAAAACTGCCTGTTCACATGCATCTTCCAGGGGAATTTACTAAAAATGCATCTTTCCCCATTCTTCTTCATTATCTCATATTGTGATATTATTATCAATCAAATTTCTTTCTGATTTTGTATTTTTTTTAGACCATAAGTGCCTGATTCCAAAACCTTTTCACTTTCTTTTCATCAGCTTATGACTCTCCCGGTGTTTTTTAGGAAAATAATCTTTTTATCGGGCACCTTGCACTGCTTTTCTATAATATTTCCATCTCCTCCATGTACGCCCGCAGCCTCTCCACATTCCCGTCCGCAAAACAGTAACCATCCATGCCGCAGCCCTTCGCGCTGTCGATGTTATCCTGACGGTCATCGATGAAAAAGCATTCTTCCGCTTTGAGATGAAATTTTTCAAACAATCTCTCATAGATCGCCGGATTCGGCTTCGCCAGCTTCTCCTCCGCTGAGACAAGCGTGCCATCAAAATATTCAATGCCCGGAATTTCATGCTCGAACACACGCAGGCGCACGGAACAATTCGAGCAGAGGTAGATGCCGTAGCCCTTTTCTTTCAGTTCCTTCACCAGCTCTCCCATCCCCGGCTTTGCCCAGATGTTGTACTCATGCCAGTGTTCCAGACTTTCCTTCGCCAGCCAGCGCAGATGTTCATTTGGCAGGCGTTTCTGCACCCGCTCCAGCGCCTGTGCATCCGTCAGCGTTCCCTCGTCTAAAAGCGACCACTCCCTCGAATCAAACAATTCGCGGCGCATCCACTCCACATCCTCCGGATTATCTGTGTACTCCCAGCACACCTTGACCGGATCATACTCCAGTAAAACCATTCCCATATCAAATACTATATTTCGAATCATACTTCTGCCTTTCTCTATTCCCGCAAATCTGCCGCCATTCCTGCGGCAGATGGAATTTTCAGTCCAAAAAATTCTCACCTGCAAGCAATCATAATCATTTATATTTTAACATAAATTTCTCATTTTTTTATTTCCATTTTCATAAATTAATGGTACAATAATAGAAAATTTTTCAGGAGGTACCGCTTATGAAAATGATTATCGCAATCATTGGCAGTGAGGACGCCGATGATTTAGTATATGAATTAAACCAGCACTCCTTCTTTGTCACCAAGCTTTCCACGATGGGCGGCTTTCTGAAAAAGAAAAGTACAACCCTGATGCTCGGTGTCGAAGATGAACGCGTCGAGGACGCCATCTCCATCATCAAAAAAATGTCCGGTGCCCGCGAGCAGCTTGTATACACGCCGCCGACCATGGCCGGAAACTGCTGCCCGACTGTCAATATGACTGTTCCGATGAACATGAAAGTCGGCGGAGCAACCGTATTTGTAATAAATGTAGAAGAATTTCAGAAATTCTAATTTTTTGATTTATATTACAAATCCGAATTACAAAAGGGGCTTTCGCTTGCGCGTCTGCCCCTTTTTGATTCATTTTATAGAAAAAGAAAAACTCCCGGAGAAATCATCTCTGGGAGTTCCACGCTGCACTCAGGTTCTGCAGCTAATCATGCAGAAGAAGGGACTTGAACCCTCATGATGTTGCCATCACACGGACCTGAACCGTGCGCGTCTGCCAATTCCGCCACTTCTGCTTACTGCGGGAGATGGGACTTGAACCCACACGAGCATACACCCACAAGATCCTTAGTCT
>OGCO01002692.1_pt1 | contig 22618 bp, 20 predicted proteins | sample 1570171 | NCBI WGS metagenome assembly OGCO01 (sample SAMEA4370583, study PRJEB24528) | human gut metagenome
TCACCTACGACACCCAGGACGAGGCCACCCCGGAGACCCAGCGTCTGGCCAGAGCCACGGAGAATTGGGATATGCCGGTGGTGGTGACCACAGCGGTGCAGTTTTTCGAGTCCATCTACAGCAACCGGTCCTCCAAGTGCCGGAAGCTCCACAACCTGGCCAAGAGCGTCATCATCTTCGACGAAGCGCAGATGCTACCCATCCCATACCTGCGCCCCTGCGTCTCCGCCATCGCCCAGCTCATCGGCCATTACCACGCCACCGCAGTCCTCTGCACGGCCACCCAGCCGGCACTGAACCCGCTGTTTGCAGAGTTTTTGCCCGGCCGGACAGCCACTGAGCTGTGCCCGGCAGGCACCTGTGACGAGGAAGTGTTCCGTCGCGTTACCTTCCAAACGGAGATAAAGAAAAAGCGGAGCTGGGAAACGATAGCGGAAATGCTGACCCAACTGCCCCAGGTGCTCTGCATCGTCAACACCCGCAAGAGCGCCAAACGGCTGTACGACCTGTTGGGTGACCAGGAGGACACCTTCCACCTGTCCACCCTCATGACGCCCACCCACCGACGCGACGTGCTGGAAGTGGTGCGCGGGCGGCTGAAAGCGGGACTGCCCTGTCGGGTGGTCTCCACCTCCCTCATCGAAGCGGGGGTGGATGTGGACTTCCCGACGGTGTTCCGGGAGGTGGCCGGATTGGATTCCATCTTGCAGGCTGCCGGACGGTGCAACCGGGAGCGGAAACGGGCGGCGCAGGATAGTGTGGTTACGGTGTTCCAGTCGGAGACAGCTATCCCGCCGCTCTTCCGGATGAATGTCAGCGCCGGACAGGAGGTCATAGGTCGCCAGGAGGACATCGCATCCCAGGCTGCCATCACCGATTACTTCACCGAGCTGCTAGATTTGAAAGGTGCGCGTGCTCAGGACGCCAAAGCGATTCTGGAACAGATCCAGAAGGCCCCCCTGCCTTTCCAGACCATCGCAGAACAATTCAAATTGATTGAAAACGACAGCAAGACCGTCTACATCCCCCTGGGAGAAGGGGAGGCGCTGGTGCAGCGTCTCCAGGTCGGCGAGCGTTCCCGGACGCTGTTCCGGAAGTTGGGGCAGTACGGTGTCTCCATTTATGAAACGGAGTTCAAGGCGCTGGCAGACGCCGGGGATATCCTCCCGGTAGACAGCGGAAAGGGAGAAGACCTGTGGGTGTTGGCAAACACCGACCTGTATGATGAGCGGACAGGGCTTTCCTTGGAAGCGGAATATGGGAAGGGGGATATCGTGTAACGGAAAACCGGGATGTCCCAAAGGACATCCCGGTTTCTTGCAGATTGACACTAGTTTAAGTCTATATTTCAACCCACACAGGTCTATCACATATAAGCCTGTGACCAAATCATTATAGCATTGAGATTCCTAAAGAAGCAATCAAAATTATAATCGTGGACGAAAAGTGAATTCACTATTTTAAATCTATGAAAAAATAGTTGACACAACTGGAAAAGGATGCTATCCTAAGGAAAGAAGATACAAGCCTGGTGCCCAGCCCCACACATGGACAAGCCTGGAACCCAGACACACAATAGAATAAAGAAAGGATGTGAAAACCATGCCCATTCGATTTCAAGTTTGGGGAGACTACGCGTTGTTTACACGACCAGAGATGAAGACAGAACGTGTGTCCTTCGACATCATCACCCCCTCTGCCGCCCGCGGCATCTGTGACGCCATCTTCTGGCATCCCGGCCTGCGGTGGGTCATCGACCGCATCATCGTCTGCAACCCCATCCGCTTCACCAGCGTCCGGCGCAACGAGGTGAAGGCGGTGGTTAACAGCCGCGCGGCGCGGACGGTGATGGAAGGGCGGGGGAAAGGTCCCCTGTACATCGCCACCCCCAACGAGATCCAGCAGCGGGCGTCTCTGCTGCTGCGGGACGTGTCCTACGTGATCGAAGCCCACTTTGAAATGACGGACCAAGCGGCGCCTTCGGACAACCCCGGCAAATTCCAGGACATCATGACCCGCCGCATCCGCAAGGGGCAAGCCTATCACCAGCCCTGCATGGGCTGTCGAGAGTTTCCCGCCCACTTCGCCCCCTGTGAGACCCTGCCGCCCTGCCCGGAGGAGCTGAAAGGACGGCGGGATTTGGGCTATATGCTCTACGATATGGACTATTCCAACCCACAGGACATCCGCCCCCTGTTCTTCCGAGCGGTGCTGGAGGACGGCGTCCTGACCGTGCCGCCCAGAGACAGCAAGGAGGTGATCGGATGATCCTCCAAGCTCTCGTCTCCTACTACGAGACCCTGGCCGCCCGGGGCGAGCTGCCCCAGCCTGGTTGGGCGCCGGTGAAGGTGTCCTATGTGCTCAATCTGGATGACCAAGGGGACATCACCACCGTGATCTGTATCAAGGAAGAGGTGACACGGAAAAAGAAAAAGGGGCTGGTACCTCAGATCATTCAGTTGCCTGCAATACCGAGACGATCTGGTAAAAGTATATCCTCCTACTTCCTCTATGATAATTCTAAATACATCTTGGGTGTAGACAAAACGGATCCACCTGAGCGTTCTTTAGAATGTTTTCAAGCAACTAAGAGCTTTTATGAAAAACTCCTGGCAACAGTGGAACATCCGGCTGCTCACGCGCTGTTAGCCTTTTTTGCCCATTGGGAGCCGGAAAAAATGCTAGAGCATCCTGCTTTTGCGCATCAAGATATAAATGATATTTTAGGCAGTTCTAACCTCATCTTTCGCTATCGAGGACAGTTTTTGCACGAAATTCCGGCTATTCGTCAGGTGTGGCAAGAGTATTACAACAATAACGACCAGTCTGGTGAAGTGTTTCCGTGCTTGATTACCGGTCAAATAGGACCAGTAGCACGTCTCCATCCCAGCATCAAAGGCATCCCTGGCGCCCAGTCCAGCGGCGCCTCCCTGGTCTCCTTCAACGCTCCGGCCTTCTGCTCCTACGACCGGGAGCAGGGCCTCAACGCCCCCACCAGCCAGTACGCCGCCTTCGCCTACGGCGCTGCCCTGAACCACCTCATCGCCACCCAGAACACCCGGGTCGGTGACGTCACCCTGCTGTTCTGGGCGGAGAGCGGCGAGGACGCCTATGCGGATGCGTTGAAACAATTCAGTTTTGAGGACGAGGATGACAAATACAAGGAAAAGGATTTGAAGGGGCTGATGGATTCCCTGGCGGAAGGAGCGGACGTGGAATGGGACGGGACACGCATCGACCCCAACATGACCTTCTACATCCTGGGCATCTCCCCCAATGCGGCGCGGCTGTCCGTGCGCTTCTTCCTGCGCAACAGCTTTGGCCAGTTCATCCGCAACGTGAAAGCCCACTATGACCGGCTGGAGATTGTCCGCCCGTCCTTCGACCCCTTTGACAATATCCCGGTGTGGCGGATGCTGAAAGAGACGGTCAACCCCAATTCCAGGGAGAAAAAGCCCGCCGCCGATATGGCCGGCGACACCCTGCGCGCTATCTTGACCAACATGCCTTATCCTGCCACCCTGCTCAACGGTGTGACCCTGCGCATCCGGGCAGACCGGGAGATGAACCGTACCAGAGCGGCCATCTTGAAGGCGTATTATCTGAAAAATAGAAACCCATTTGTACCAGAGGAGGTTTTAACTGTGTCTTTAAATCCTGATTGTAACGATAAAGCCTATGTCTTGGGACGACTGTTTTCTGTATTGGAGACGATCCAGTCCGCAGCCAACCCTGGCATCAAAGCGACCATCCGTGATAGATATTTCAATTCCGCTTCTGCTACTCCTAGTGTGGTCTTTCCGACGCTTGTGAACTTGGCGCTGAAACACTTGGGGAAGCTGGAAGAAAAAACTGCGCACTTCTATGAACAGCAGATGGAAGAATTGATGGACAGGCTGGGCGTGGCATTTCCTGATCGTATGAATCGGTCTCAGCAGGGGGCATTCCAGCTCGGCTATTATCAGCAGAGAAGATACCACTTTACTAAGAAGGAGGACAAATAAGATGAGTGAACCGATCAAAAACAGATATGAATTTGTATTTTTCTTTGACGTGGAGAACGGCAACCCCAACGGTGACCCGGATGCTGGAAATATGCCCCGTGTGGACCCGGATACAGGCCTTGGCTTGGTCACCGACGTGTGCCTGAAGCGGAAGATTCGGAACTATGTGGAGACCGTGAAAGAGGACTCCACTGGTTACCGTATCTATATTAAGGATGGCGTGCCGCTGAATCGAAGTGATTTGGAGGCAGGTGAGGCATATCAGATTGCGCCTGAATTGAAGGCAATCCAGGAAAAGAGCAAAAAAGAAGCGCAAAAAATTGGCGCTGCGCTGAAAAAGAAGGACCCGGATATTGACATAAAGATTCAGAGTTGGATGTGTGCGAATTTTTATGATATTCGTACTTTCGGTGCTGTTATGACCACATTTGTGCAAGGGGCATTGAATTGTGGTCAGGTGCGTGGGCCGGTTCAGCTGGGGTTTGCCCGCAGTGTAGAAGAGATTACGCCCCAGGAAGTGACCATCACCCGCGTAGCCATCACCACCGAAGCGGACGCCGAGAACAAGGGCACCGAAATGGGCCGCAAGTTCATCGTCCCCTACGGTCTCTACCGCTGCGAAGGCTATATCTCCGCCAACCTGGCACGGAAGACCACCGGCTTTTCTGAGGAAGACTTGGAACTGCTGTGGGAAGCTATCCTGAACCTGTTCGAGCACGACCACTCCGCCGCCCGAGGCAAGATGGCTGTGCGGGAGCTCATCATCTTCAAGCACGACAGCGAGCTGGGCTGTGCACCTGCCCATAAGCTCTTTGATACGGTGAAGGTAACCCGCGCCCATCCGGAGGACATCGCCCCCGCCCGGAGCTACCAGGATTACGTGGTCACCGTGGATAAAGCGGCACTGCCGGAGGGCGTCACCTGCGAAATTCGCCAGTGATGACCTACCCGGAAGAATCTTTTTTACAGCTGTCCGGCTTGCAGCACTTCGCCTTCTGCCGCCGACAGTGGGCGCTCATCCACGTGGAAGACCAGTGGGCGGAAAATTATCGCACCATGGACGGCCAGCTCTTCCACCAAAAAGCCCACGACACCCGCTTCGCCGAAACCCGCGGAGACCGTGTGGTGAAACGAGGCGTCCGGGTGTACTCCGCCACCTTGGGGGTGTCCGGTGCCTGTGACGTGGTGGAGTTCTCCCGCCAGGAGAATGGCATCCCCTTGGCCGGTCACCCAGGGCTGTGGCAGCCCTATCCGGTGGAGTACAAACGGGGCAAGCCGGGGGTGACCCACGGGGATGCGTTGCAGCTGTGCGGCCAGGCTCTGTGCCTGGAGGAGATGCTCTGCTGTACCATCCCTGCCGGAGCGGTCTACTATGGAGAGCCTCGCCGCCGAGAGCAGGTGGTGTTTACGGAAGAATTGCGAGCAGAGGTGCGTGCGGCGCTGGCGGAGATGCATCAGTATGCCCAGCGGGGGTATACCCCCAAAGTGAAGCCACGGAAGGGGTGCGGTGCGTGTTCTTTGAAGGACGTGTGCCTGCCCAAGCTGATGGGGAAGTCCTCTGTGGAAGATTATGTGAAGGAGGCGGTGGAAGGGTGAAAAAGCTGCGGAACACCTTGTTCGTCCTGTCGGAGGACGCCTACCTGACCCTGGACGGGGAAAATGTGGTGGTCAATCGAGAAAAGCAGGTGGTGGCACGGTACCCCCTCCATACCCTCACCACCATCCTCTCCTTCTCCTACGCCGGTGCGTCGCCAGCCCTCATGGGAGCCTGTGCAGAGCGTGATATTGGCTTGAGCTTCTGTTCGCCCCGAGGAAAGTTCTTGGCCAGAGTGGCCAACCAGAGCAATGGGAACGTCCTTCTACGCCGCACCCAGTACCGGGTAGCGGATGCCCCGCTCCAGAGCTGTCAGATCGCCCGCGCCATGGTGCTGGGGAAGCTGTACAACGCCCGTTGGAGCATCGAGCGCACCTGCCGAGACCATGCCATGCGGGTGGATGTGGAGAAGCTGAAAAAGGCGTCCCAGCAACTGAAGGAGCTGTTTCCCATCGTCCAGCAGGAGACTGATCTGGACGCCCTGCGAGGTTGGGAAGGGGTGGGGGCGAACGCTTATTTCCGGGTGTTGGACGATATGATCTTGAACCGAAAAGAAACCTTCTCTTTTCAGACCAGAAACCGCCGTCCGCCCCTGGACCCGGTGAACGCACTGCTCTCCTTTGCCTATAGCCTCTTGGCCAACGATTGCGCCTCTGCATTGGAGGCAGTGGGATTGGACGCCTACGTGGGCTTCCTCCACCGTGACCGTCCAGGGAGAACATCCTTGGCGCTGGACCTGATGGAAGAGCTGCGTCCCTGCCTGGCAGACCGGTTTGTGCTCAGCTGTATCAATAATCGGAAGTTCAGCGAAAAGGACTTTGAGCGGATGGACAGCGGAGCAGTGCTGTTGACCGACCAGGCCAGAAGAACTTTTCTGAAAAGTTGGCAAGAAAAGAAGCGGGATGTCATTACTCACCCTTATCTAGGTGAAAAAGTGCATTGGGGCCTGGTGCCCTACGTCCAGTCCCTCCTGTTGGCGCGTTGTTTACGAGGCGACTTGGACGGGTACCCGCCCTTCTTCTGGAAATGAGAAAGGGGGACGATCATGTTAGTGGTCATCACCTACGACGTCAATACCGAAACCGCCGCCGGCCGAAAACGCCTGCGGCAAATTGCAAAACAGTGCGTGAATTACGGACAGCGCGTCCAGAATTCTGTCTTTGAATGCCTCCTGGATGCCGCCCAGTGCCGGATGCTGCAAGCAAAGTTGGTGTCCATTATGGACGAAGAATTGGATAGCTTGCGCTTTTATTACATGGGCAATCGATATGAACAAAAAATACAGCATTTTGGACGAAACGCCGGCTACCAGCCGGAAGGCGTCCTGATGGTGTAGCACAGTAGACAGCAATGCCTTCCGTGCCGGTGCGAACCAGAAGTGCCCAGCAGTTCCAGGGTACCTTCGCACCATAAAATGCAGGATCATCCTGCAAAAACAGCCTGCGAAAGAGAAACTGCCGTGCGTTCATGCACGTCTGCCCGGCAGTTCCTCCGCAGGTCTGTTGCTTTTAAACAAAAGCGTGCTGATTTTTTGTGCGCTTTTGCTGTCACCCTCCGCGAGGAGGGTGTTGGTTGAAATACGTCCGCCAGCGCAAAAAAAAACAACCCCGCAGGTCACCCTCCGCGAGGAGGGTGTTGGTTGAAATGATGGTAATGCCTTTGACTCTATTTGCCATTACGGTCACCCTCCGCGAGGAGGGTGTTGGTTGAAATAATGGCCTTGCTGCACAAGGTTGCCTGGCTGGTGGTGGTCACCCTCCGCGAGGAGGGTGTTGGTTGAAATATGGAGGCGCAGCCCTTTGTCAAACCTGCCTTTGTCACCCTCCGCGAGGAGGGTGTTGGTTGAAATTTGCAGGGGTGTCAACCGGCGGTTGACGGACGGCGTCACCCTCCGCGAGGAGGGTGTTGGTTGAAATCATTGCGATGCAGTAACTACGGCCCAGGTGTTTGCGTCACCCTCCGCGAGGAGGGTGTTGGTTGAAATGGTCATGTCAAAAAACAATTTGTCATGACACAGTGTCACCCTCCGCGAGGAGGGTGTTGGTTGAAATCTTCATTCCGGTTGTCAGTTCTTTGTCATGTGCGTCACCCTCCGCGAGGAGGGTGTTGGTTGAAATATCTCTCCCTTACATCTATTATTATACGCCACGGTCACCCTCCGCGAGGAGGGTGTTGGTTGAAATCGCAACGTCCTGCATAGACTCACCAAAGTTTTGGGTCACCCTCCGCGAGGAGGGTGTTGGTTGAAATTTGAGAGCGTTGACGGTGGTCTGCAAGTAAAGGGTCACCCTCCGCGAGGAGGGTGTTGGTTGAAATTCTCCCGTAACAGATCAATAGCCTTTTCGCTCGCCGTCACCCTCCGCGAGGAGGGTGTTGGTTGAAATTCCGATACGGCGACAACATTTTTACCTATGAGGGTCACCCTCCGCGAGGAGGGTGTTGGTTGAAATCGTGTGCGGCTGGGTGACCGGGTTGATCGACCAGCTGTCACCCTCCGCGAGGAGGGTGTTGGTTGAAATATTAAACCACTTTCCATTTGGTATAATATTTATAGTCACCCTCCGCGAGGAGGGTGTTGGTTGAAATAAGGTGCTGGCTGGCGAGTACAAGGGCAGTCTCAGTCACCCTCCGCGAGGAGGGTGTTGGTTGAAATAAGCCAGGCAACGGGCGGCAATGCTGGCACGTCGAGTCACCCTCCGCGAGGAGGGTGTTGGTTGAAATTGAAAAACGTCCCTGGTAGTCTCATTTTCCACGGTCACCCTCCGCGAGGAGGGTGTTGGTTGAAATTTTAACCTGGACTACAAGAACCTGATTATCGTCGTCACCCTCCGCGAGGAGGGTGTTGGTTGAAATGGTCGAGGAAAGAATCTATAGCACGCTGGAAATGTCACCCTCCGCGAGGAGGGTGTTGGTTGAAATGCCACTCCCATAGTTCCACAAGTCGGAGACGCCAGTCACCCTCCGCGAGGAGGGTGTTGGTTGAAATACCTAATAATATAAGCTCTTATAATATATTAGATAGTCACCCTCCGCGAGGAGGGTGTTGGTTGAAATTGACCGCGCCCCCAGCAATGTACCGCCTTGTGCGTCACCCTCCGCGAGGAGGGTGTTGGTTGAAATCATCGGGGTCCAAGATGTAAACGAGAAACTCGTGGTCACCCTCCGCGAGGAGGGTGTTGGTTGAAATACCCGGCGGGAGATCCCGTGCTTGGTCAACTGCAGTCACCCTCCGCGAGGAGGGTGTTGGTTGAAATCACCAGTCGCCGGGTGCGGCTCAACTTTGCGAAGTGCGTCACCCTCCGCGAGGAGGGTGTTGGTTGAAATTATGTGGACGGGAGGCTGTTGAAATCCCGTCAGGGTCACCCTCCGCGAGGAGGGTGTTGGTTGAAATCTCCCAGAGGTTAGCACTGTACTTGCAGTCATCACGTCACCCTCCGCGAGGAGGGTGTTGGTTGAAATTCCGCTTGCTGGATGTATCTAGCAAACTTGTCAAGTCACCCTCCGCGAGGAGGGTGTTGGTTGAAATGCTCATCTGAGTATGCGGTCGGGCGCTCATCTCTGTCACCCTCCGCGAGGAGGGTGTTGGTTGAAATAAGGGCATCCTGAACAACAGCGGCTTCCGGAACCGTCACCCTCCGCGAGGAGGGTGTTGGTTGAAATTTGAGTGTGACCGTGCCCCCATCATCCAGGGTCAGCGTCACCCTCCGCGAGGAGGGTGTTGGTTGAAATTTTTGTCCCGTCACGGGCATAGCCAACGTGCCAACCGTCACCCTCCGCGAGGAGGGTGTTGGTTGAAATGGCAGCTTCAGCCTCCGGCACGCCCTGTACAAACTGTCACCCTCCGCGAGGAGGGTGTTGGTTGAAATCTAACTGCTGTCGGTTGAAATCCAATATCAAGGATTGTCACCCTCCGCGAGGAGGGTGTTGGTTGAAATTTTGGAAGATAGACGAGATACCATTGCTGCTAGAGTCACCCTCCGCGAGGAGGGTGTTGGTTGAAATCAATCCCGCTAAGAAAATTGGTAAGAACACCGGGTCACCCTCCGCGAGGAGGGTGTTGGTTGAAATGCCGACTCAGGTCAGGCAAGAGAAATGTACATCATGTCACCCTCCGCGAGGAGGGTGTTGGTTGAAATGAGCGGAGGAGAATGATACTGGAAGTATCATTACAGTCACCCTCCGCGAGGAGGGTGTTGGTTGAAATTTCGCCGTAGATCAGGATGGGGCAGCCTACCCAACCGTCACCCTCCGCGAGGAGGGTGTTGGTTGAAATGGAAGTTTTACACCATCTGCCGGGTTGGCTCTGATGTCACCCTCCGCGAGGAGGGTGTTGGTTGAAATACTGCTGTCGGAACAGCAACCGCCGGTGTGCTGGGTCACCCTCCGCGAGGAGGGTGTTGGTTGAAATCTGTCAGGTTTGTCCAAGCGTCAAACACCTCGCGCCAGTCACCCTCCGCGAGGAGGGTGTTGGTTGAAATCGCTGTGGTCACATGGTTTAAGCAAGCGTGGGAAGAGTCACCCTCCGCGAGGAGGGTGTTGGTTGAAATCCAGAAGTTGATTGTTTGGAATGATACTTTTAACCGTCACCCTCCGCGAGGAGGGTGTTGGTTGAAATTGCGCGTCGGCTGCCACGCCCCGGCTGTATCGGTCACCCTCCGCGAGGGAGGGTGTTGGTTGAAATGTCCATCGACCGGTGCCCGTAGCGATGCTCAAGGCGTCACCCTCCGCGAGGAGGGCATTGAATAAAATCGAAAGCATACAAAATACTTGAAGACATGATTGGAGAACTTGCATGATACCAGATTTTCTGTGCAGAGAAAGCGGAAAAGAAATATCTGCATTAGATAAGAAAATAATGGAAGCGATGAACAGATATCACAAACAGTTCCCAGCGGATGGTTTGATGACGGAATCATGGTCGTGGCCGTGTGAAGAGTGGCCGGATATCATAGAGCAATGTATTGCGCAAAATAAAACGATTTGGGAATTGTTTGAGGAAGAATACGATCCAGAAGCAGATTATTAATGTCACTTGCCGTATTCGTTCCTTCCGGAAAATGGGTGTGAAAAGGCACTGTGCAGCTCTGCACAGTGCTTTCAGGCGTAGATCTGATTCAATTTCTCTATAGTAGGGAGAACCGATTCTGCAAACAATGCCCCATCCACTTTGAATTTCGCCAGCATCTCCTCGATAGACTGAAATTCACCGATATTTCTCGGTCCAGCATCACGATTATTGCCCAGGCTGCTGAAACCCTTGTCATCTACCCAAATGACAAGTCTTCTACTTCCTTTCAGCCAGAAGATAAAGCCATCATGTTGCTCGGTAAAGAAGTTGAACGTGCCGCCTACGTTAAGGTTGCCGTTTAATCTTTCAATAAACTGCTCTTTTTTCATACCATTACCGCTCACTTTCACAACCATCCAGAACTACCCTACGGGAGATTCCATTGCGATGCATGTCCAATGATACACTTTTTCCGGCGTCAATTCAAGCATTTGCAATACACCCCCATGTCAACATAAAGATGATTCCGCCAATCTGTCATTTTTGGGACGTTTTTTTGGAACTGTTGGTTGTAATATCTCTGAGATATGGTATGGTTTAAGTAGGATAAATCGTGAAAAAAATATCATACTTAAATCACCAGATAAAGGAGAAACGAACATGAAGATCAAAGCTGCTGTTGTGGACAAGCAGGGCGAACCGATGACCATCCAGGAAGTGGACATCCGGGAGCCGCTGGATAACGAAGTACGGGTCAAGATCGTCGGCGCTGGCGTCTGCCACACGGACATCGCCCACGCCAACAACGAGTGGAACATCCCCATGCCCATGGTCATGGGTCATGAGGGCGCCGGCATCGTGGAGAGCGTCGGCCCCGGCGTCACCAAGGTCAAGCCCGGCGACCACGTCATCGTCTCCAACCCCTCCTGCGGCCAGTGTGACGCCTGCAACGAGGGCAAGGAATGGTACTGCGAACAGTCTGCCAACCTGCACATCCTGCTGGACGGCGTGGACTTCTTCGGCACCACCCCGCTGACCCGTGACGGCGAACCGGTCCACATCCTGTTCCAGCAGTCCTCTTTTGCGGAATACTGCGTTTCCAACCAGCGCTGCATCACCAAGATCCCTGACGACTTCGACCTGAAGCTGGCCGGCCCCATCGGCTGTGCCCTGCGTACCGGTGCTGGCTCCGTGTACAACGTCCTGAAGCCCACCATCGGCGAGTGGGTCCTCTGCAATGGCGCTGGCCCTGTGGGTCTGGCGGCGATGTGGGTGGCCAAGGCCATGGGCGCACAGGTGGTCGTGGTGGACATCAACGACGAACGCCTGAAGCTGGCCAAGGAGACCGGCGCAGACCAGGTGGTCAACACCCGCGGCATGTCCCAGGAAGAAGCCGTCCAGGCCATCCTGAACGCCATGGGCGGCAAGGGTGCCCACCACATGGTGGAAGCCACTGCAGTGCCCAGCGCCATCAAGACCGCGATGCTGGCAGTCCGTGGCGGCGGCCAGGTGGCACAGGCGGCTGTGGCCAATGAGATCAACTTCGACAGCTGGTTCTTCGGCCCCGTGGACAGCAAGATCATCACCTACTACAAGTTCGAGGACATCCTCCAGGCCATGGACGACTGCGTCAGCGGCAAAGTCATCAAGCCTGTCCTGCTCTTTGACTAAGAGAAATATCCCAAAACAAAACCCCCGCCTTCCGGCAGCTGGTCGGAAGGCGGGGATTTTATATGGAAAAAGCAAAAAAGTGACGCAGATACGTCACTTTTTTCTCGTCTCAGTCGCGGTAGATCTTCACGTCCATGGTCACGTGGAACTCCTGCTCCAGCTGTACATAGCGCTGGAAGTGGGCGGATTCCTTGTGGAAGTCGAAGTCCGCTTCCGTCTCATAACCCTCCACAGCAGGCCGTCCTCGCTGTTGGCGTCTACGTAAAAGTCATAGCGCAGGCAGCCAGGCTCCTGATAGACCTGGGTGCGGATCTGCTCCCGGTCGATGGCGGCCAGGAAATCGGCACGGCGGCCGTCGGGCACGTGATAGAAAACGTTCAATGCGGTCATAAAAAGCTCCTTTCAGGGAAAGAGGGGAGGTTACAAAAAGGCGGTCAGATCCCGCAGCACCGGGGAGGTAGGCACCCAGGCAGTCACGTCCAACACCGGCTGCCCGGCATCCAGGCGGAGGACAGCGGTGACCGTCACCCACTGGTCTGCCTCCGGCATGGGAAGCGAACCGGTGCGGCAGAGCAGCCCTTGGTAGGCGGCGTCGTGGATGGAGTAGCGCAAAATAGTGCGCCCCAGCTGGAAGGAGGAGGGGCCGTCCAGCTGGACTTTGCCCCGCAGCTGCACGGTCTTTCCGTCGTAGCGTGTAGGATGGAGGCTCAGGTTATGACAGAAAAAGGAAAAGGCAGCGTCCGGGATACGGATGGGGTCGGCGTCCATGGGGTAGAGGGTGCCGTAGTCGGTGTCGTCCACCTGCTCCGTCCCATCGGTGTACTGGTAGTGGATCTCCGCGCGGCCGGTGTACTTGCGCACCAGGTCGTAGAGGGGCTTCTGGTCGGTATTGGGGGGCATCCGATTGAGGAACACCTGGTCACAGGAGCGAAGCTGTCCCAGGGTCAGGTCGGTGAGGTTTTTTGCGAAGGAAGGGAAGAGGGCGCTGTGGCAGCAGGCGTACTTGGCCACGGCGAAGAGGGAAACATCCTGATCCGGCGCAGAGAAGACCCGGAAGAGCAGGCTGAAATCCCACATCCCGTTGTACTCCACCAGCACCCGCTGATAGGGCTGTTTCCGGAGTGCCGCGCCTACAGCGGCAGCGGTCAGCTCTGCCGGTGCCTTGAACCGCAGGGGTGTGACCTGGTAGCGTGCGCACCAGTCAGGCGAAAAGCCGGTCTGACCGTTCTCGCACAGCAGGAGCAGGGAGGGGCCGTCGGTGGGGATGTCCCCCTGTTCCACTTTGGTGCGCAGGAGGGTGGACTTGCCGCTGTCCAAAAAACCGGCAAATAGATAAACAGGCAGTTTCATCGGGCAGTCTCCTTTCCGGCGTTCAGCCACAGCTGTTTCAGGGCGGATTCTTGCAGGTCAACGCCGATGAGGCAGAGCTTTCCTGTCACATCCGGCGTTCCTGGCCGGATGTGTTCCTCGCCCGGCACATAGTCGAAGTAGAGCCAACCGCCGTCCGGCGTGGGGACAGAGCCTTTGGCGCGGAGGACGGAGCCGAAGGCGTTTTGGTCGGAGAGCTGTCCCAGCAGGTCGGTCAGCTGTGCCTGGGAGAAGGCTTGGGTGGTCTCAAAGCCCACGGTGGAGAAGGCGGGCTTCTGTGCCAGCTTGCTGCCGGTGGGGGTGCCCTTGCGCAGACCGCGGTACAGGGCGTTCCGGCTGTCGGCGGAGTGTGTGGTCAGCCGGGCCTGTTGCGCCAGCTCCACCTGGAGGTCGTCCAAAATGGCGGGCACGCTGTTGGTGTGCTCCATCACTTGACGGACCTGGGTGCCGTGGAGGGCGGAGAGGGGGGTGGTGATGAGGGGTGCGTCCGGGTTGTACTGTCGGAGGAGGCGGACGCAGGCGTCCAACGTCTCTGGAGAGACGCAGTCGGTGCGGGTGAGGAGGAGGGAGGTGGCGGAGGTGATCTGGTCCTCGTAGAAGGTGCCAAAGTTCTCCACATAGAGGGCGCACTTGCTGGCGTCCACCACCGTCACTACGGCATCAATTTCCAACTGATCCCGACAGGAGGATTGGTTGATGTTCCGCAACACGTCGGAGAGCTTGGCCACGCCGGAAGGCTCGATGAAGATGCGATCCGGTTCCATCCAACCCAGGATGGAGCGCAGGGCGCTGCCAAAGTCGCCAGAGATGCTGCAGCAGATGCAGCCGGCAGTCAGCTCGGTGATGGCCACGTTGGTGCCCTGGAGAAAGGTGGCGTCCACGTTCACATCACCGTACTCGTTCTCCACCAGCACAATCTTTTCGTCCGCGTAGCCTTCCTGGATGAGCTTTTTGATGAGCGTTGTCTTTCCGGCTCCGAGAAAACCGGAAAAAATGGTTACCTTAGTCACGGAAAACCCTCCTCGTAGAACAGAATCTAGCATAAAATGGCCTGGCAGGGAGCGTCTGCTCCCTGCCAGGGGTGCGATAGGGATCAGAATGAAAGATAGGATCGATACCTTAAATAAAATGAAAGTAGAAGAAGTAGGAAAGGGGGGCGCTTACAGGCTGCGTGCCACCTCGTAGGCAGCGGTGACACTGGTGTAGACGTTGCCCACTTCGTTCATGTCACCCACAGAGTACACTTCGATGCCGGAGCCAAACAGATCCTGAGCAAAGGAGTTGGCACGCTTTCTGCCGATGGCGATGATGACGTGGTCGGCCTCCAGCTGGATGGGGTCTCCGCCGTCCGTGGGGGAGATGACGGCGCCCTGGTCGTTGATGGCGTCGATCTGATAGCCGGGCATGCAGTTGACCTTGTAGTAGTCCAGCAGATCGGGGATCATCTGGCGCACCATCAGGGGCAGCATCTTGCTGGCGCCCAGGATGGCGGGAGCAGCTTCCACCACGGTGACTTCCTTGCCGTCCATGGCGAAGTCCAGTGCGGTCTCGCAGCCCACCAGGCCGCCGCCGATGACCACGATCTTCTTGTCGTCGGCATAGGCTTCCTTGGCCTCGTGTGCGTCGATGAAGGAGACAGCCTTGGGGTGCTCGATGCCCTGGATGCTCTTGGGCATGAGGGAGCCGGAGCCCATGGCCATGATGACTGCGTCGGGAGCCAGTTCCTTCAGCTTCTCCGCCGTCATGTCGGCGTTGAACACCACGGGGATGCCCATCTCCTGGACGTCGTTGATGTACCAGTGCATGAGCTGCAGGGTCTCCTTCTTGAAGGAGGGCGCGCCAGCGGCGTTGAGCAGACCGCCCAGACGGCCGGAGCGCTCGTAGATGGTCACGTCGTGGCCGCGGAGCTTGGCGATGCGCGCCGCTTCCATGCCGGCGATGCCGCCGCCGATGACGGCCACCTTCTTGGGGGTCATGGTCTTCTCGATGTGATAGTTGCCCTCTCTGCGTGCGCTGGGGTTGACGGCGCAGGTGACGTTGGCGCAGGTCTGGAGGCGGTTCATGCAGCCCACCAGGCAGCCGATGCAGGGACGGATCTTCTCCGGCTTGCCCATCTCCAGCTTCTTGCCGTAGTCGGGGTCTGCCAGAGACTGACGGCCGATGACTACTGCATCCACCTTGCCGTCGGCGATGGCCTTCTCGTTCATGAACGGGTCGTTCATGCGGGAGCCGCACAGAACGGGGATGTTCACCACTTCCTTGCACTTGGCCGCCAGGTCGATGACGTGGCCCTGAGGCATGTAGCTGGGCGCGATGGCGTAATAGAAGGAGTCATAGGTGCCCACGTCTACGCTCAGACAGTCGTAGCCGTAGGATTCCATGAGCTGCGCGATGCGCAGACCCTCTTCCAGAGTACGGCCAGCCTCTTCCTTGCCCAGCAGGTCGGGCTTGTTCAGCCCCTTGATGTAGCTCTTCAGCCCCAGACGCATGCTGACGGGGTAGTCGGAGCCGCAGACCTGCTTGACGCCATCGATGATCTCCTTGCACACCCGCAGACGGTTCTCCAGGCTGCCGCCGTATTCGTCGGTGCGGTGGTTGGTCAGGGACATGGCGAACTGATCCAGCAGATAGCCCCAGTGGAGGGCGTGGATCTCCACGCCGGCGAAGCCGCTGTTCTTGCACAGCTCTGCCATCTCCACCACGCAGTCCACCTTCTGGTGGATCTGGTCAACGGTCAGCTCAGGGGTGGTGATGTTGGGGAAATAGAATTCGGGCAGGGGGGAGCAGGAGTAGTTGCCGGGGTCGTTGCGGCCCAGACCCAGGGTGACCTGCTGGAACAGCTTGGTGTCATACACCGCGCAGCGGTCGTTGAGCCGGTGACCCTGCTTCATGTAGGAGTCCTTGTGAGTCAGGACGTTGTAGGTGTCGCTGTGGGGATCGACCTTGTTATCGGGGAACGCGGTGCAGCCCAGGAAGAGCAGGCCGAAGCCGCCCTTGGCGCGCTGGACGATGTGTTCGATGCCCAGCTCGCTGTATTCCCCGTGAGGGCCAGCCAGACCGTGATAGCCCTCGCCCATGGGTGCCACGCAGAGACGGTTCTTGATGGTCAGATTGCCGATCTGCATGGGGGAGAGCAGATGTTCAAATTGATTTGCCATGATAATGAAATCCTTTCGAGTGTGTGGGACAGGGTAGACTGGGATCAGTCAAAGAGCAGGACGGGCTTGATGACCTTCTGTGCCATGTCGTCTGCCATGGCCTGCTGGATGTCCTCGAACTTGTAGAAGCCGATCATCTTGTCCAGGGGGAACTTGCCGTTCTGATACAGGTCGCAGATGACGTGGATGATGGTGTCATTGGAGATGTTGCCCATGCGGACGAAGGTGATGCTCTTGCTGTCCACTTCGCCGAAGAACCAGTTGTCGAACTGCATGGCGCCAGCAACACCGACCTGTGCCACGTGACCGCCGCCGCGGACTGCCAGCATGCAGGGCTTGATGGCGCAGATGGCCTTTTCGGTGTCGATGGAGACGCCGGAGGCTTCCACCATGTAGTGGGCGCCCTTGCCGCCCATGGCGTCCAGCAGCTCCTGGGTGATCTGTTCTGCGGTCTTGTGCTTCAGATCGACGATAGCGTCCGCGCCGGTCTCCTTGGCCAGCTTCAGGCGGTCGTCATTGACGTCGGTGATGACCACGCGAGCGCCCATGGCCTTTGCCATCCACAGAGCGGACAGACCCACGGTGCCAGCGCCGTTGACAATGACCCATTCGCCGTACTTGGGCTTGATGACGTTGTACACGGTGCCAGCGCCGGTACGCATGCCGCAGCCGATGGGGCCCGCGATGCGCATATCGAAGTCATCGGGGATCTTGGTGATGCAGCGCTGGTTGGAGACGCAGTATTCTGCGAAGGAGGACTGCTGGAACAGGATGGACACCGGTTCGCCGTTGCGGCTGAGGGGGGTGGTGCCGAAGAAGTCCACGCCGTCCAGCAGGATGTGCAGGTTGGCGGCCTGTTCGCAGTACCATTCCATGCCTTCGCTGCAAGCGTCACATTCGCCGCAGGAGGGGTTGGAGATGATGACGTTGTCGCCGGGCTTGAACTTGGTCACGCCAGGGCCGACGCTCTCGACCACGCCAGCGCCTTCATGACCCAGGACGATGGGCAGGGGGATGGGGATGCCCCATTCGTTGGTGGCGTGGGCCACGTCAGTGTGGCAGATGCCAGCGCTGATGATCTTCACGCGGACTTCGTTGTCCAGGGGTTCGCGAATGTCCAGCTCCTGGATGGTCATGGGCTTGCTCTGATCGTCTACGACAGCAGCTTTGATCTTCATACTTGTTACCTCCTAAATTTTGTGTTACATGAAATGGAAAAGGGGTTGTTCAGCGGGTGGACCGCTTGTCTATGTTTTAACAATAACCGGGTCGCGGCCGTTTCTCAATTTATAAATCCGAGGGAAATTCCACTTGCGGATTTCAGGGGGAAAGCATCCTCTTGTAGATGTTTGTGGGGAAATATTCTGAAATGTACAAAATGGGCTTTTTGTCAAAAGATTCATGAAATAGAGGATGCGGGGTAGAAAGAGCTGGAATAGGGAGGGAAATGTTGATTTTTTCAGCAGAAATGCTATAATAGAAACAAACGGACTGAGAAAACCCTGGAGGTGAAGAGATATGGCGATCGACGTAAAGGCGCTCATCGCGGACGCATTGCTGCGGTTGTGTGAGAAGAAACCGTTGGACACCATCAAAGTGAAGGATATTTTGACCGAGTCAGGCGTGAGCCGACAGGCGTTCTATAACCATTTCCGGGACAAGTACGACCTCATCAACTGGATCTACTACACCTACATCATGGATGACTTCCACGATGTGGACATCAAGGACGAGATCTATGACCACCTGGTGCAATACTTCAGCAACATCCAGCGCTACCACAGCTTCATGAAGCAGGCGCTGGCCATCACCGGTCAGAACTGCCTGCGGGACTTCATGACCGAGTGCATGAAGGAGTGGGATCTGAGCTGGCACCTCCATTGGTTCTCCCAGGAGGGGCAGGCGGTGGAGACGGTGTCGGAAAAGATGAAGTTCTCCGTCTGGTACCACTCCCTGGGCAACGTCAGCGTCATCATCAACTGGGTCATGGACGATATGCCCGTCTCGGTGGAGGAGATGGCACAGTGGATCATGGAAGTGAAGTACTACCGGGTGTACGAATTTATGAAGGAACCGTCCGACCAAGCAGAAGCATAACGAAAAAACATCAACGCCCTCTGGCAGCTGCCAGAGGGCGTTTTTTGCGCGCTGTTGTGGGTCGTTGTGGATGAAATCGGGAAAATATCAACTTAAGGACGCTTTTTTTGCCCAGTCCTTTTGTGGAACACGCACAAGGTTTGTAAATTGAATCGGCGCGGCGGGCAGGGTACTATCTAGCTAGACCGGATTGTTTGAAAATTAACGTTAAGAAAAAGACAATTTTACCTGTGTGAAAAAACGAAAGGAGAAATCTGTTTTGAGAGAGAAACGCATCATCCCCAAAGCGCCCAAATACCGCTTCGCGGTCTTCTTCATGATGCTCCTGGGCTACATCTTCGCCTACGGCACCCTTCAAATCATCTCGGCGCTCCACACCGACATCATCTCCAGCACCGGCATCGCCGAGGGCGGTCTGTCCCTGGCGGCGTCCATCTGTTCCCTGACCTGGGGCGTCTTCGCCGGCATCGCCGGTGGGCTCAACGCCAAGTTCGGTGGGAAATGGGTCCTGTTCTGCGGCCTGGTCATCATGGCTGTCTCTGGCGCCCTCTTCCTCACCGGCCCCACCAGCCTCTTCCTCATGTGCCTCATCCGCCTCATCCAGGGCATCGGCGCCGGCATGGCCGCTCCCACCGCCATGACTATGGTCTCCGTCTGGTTCCCCAAGCGGGAGAGAGCCATGGCACAGGGCTGCCTGGCCTGCTTCTACGGGGTGAGCCTGTCCCTGTGTACCGTGTACAGCTATGCGTGCAGCCAGAACGGCTGGACCTGGTACCAGACCACCGGCTGGGCACTGGTGGCCTGCGGCGTCGTCCTGGCCATCATTGTGGCCGTGTGCTATCGGGACATTGAAAAGGAGTACGGCGTCGCCGTCATCGACGAGGCCATCGCCGGATACGTCCCGGAAAAGATCGAGACCACCAGCGGCGCCGGCAGCCTGGACAAGCCCCGGAACTGGTCGGAGGCCGTGCGCTTCCCTGGGTTCTGGATCCTGGGCTTCACCCTGTTCTGCTATGACGTCTCCGCCATCGGCACCGCCTTCGTCTTCCCCCTCTTCCTGACCGGCTCCGGCCTGGATGCCGCTGCTTCCACCTCCGTCATGTCCCTGGGCAGCATCAGCACCATCCTCTTCTGCCTGGTGGGCGGCGTCCTCAGCGATAAGCTCTTCCACTCCAAGCGCACCCCGGTCACCATGATGGCCTTCGGCGGCTCCGCCATCTTCTTCACCATCATCGCCCTGGTCATCCATTCCGTGCCCATCGGCGCCCTCATCGCCCTGTACTTCATCGCCTTCGGCCTGCTCAACTTCGCCGGCGGCCCCGCTTGGGCCCTGCCCGCAGAAGTGGTCGCACCGGAATTTGCCCAGCAGAACACCGGCAACTGCCTCCTCTTCGCCAACATCGGCGGCTTCATCATGACCACCGTCGCCGGCATCCTCATGGAGAACGTCAGCGTCGCCGCAGGCTTCATCTGCATCATCGCCTGCCAGGTCATGGTCTTCGTCCTGGCCCTGCTGCTGCGCCTGAAGTGCAAAGTCTGATCCTTCCCAATTCCATTCTGAACTTGCGAAAAAGTGACGCCTCGTGCGTCACTTTTTTGCGTCCCCAGATAGCGGTGCAGAAAAAACACGACGCAGGAAGCATCGTGTTTTAGAAAAGGTCTTCATTTTCCACAGGCAGCATTGCCACTGCCCGCATCCGGAAGGGCTTCCCGGCGATCATCCACCAGTCCAGAAGCGTGTGGACATCGGGGTAATCAAAGGTGTTCCCGTCGGAGTCCCAGGTCGCAAAGGTGCCGTCCGGGCAGCACACCCCATAGGCTTTTCCGCGGAAATGGAACGTGGGTTCGTTTATCATCAAAAACAGCGCCAATTCCTGCTCATCCATCTCATTCACCTCACAAATTTACCTCTATCATACCGTATCCTGCTCCCTGCTGCAATCCCGTACTGCATCTGTTTTCTGGACAATCCCAGGGCAGATGTGTTATAGTAACCTTTAAACAGCAAGTTATCTATGGTGTATGACAAAGGGAGAACGAGAATGAAACCATCCCATCGACCAACCACCGTCCTGGCCGCGCTCTTGGCCGTCTGGCTCCTGCTGGGCACGCTAGGCGGCGGCATCCCCCAGGCGGCGGCAGCCAACCTACGCACCAGCGCTGCCGCTTCCTCGGTGTCTGAGCCGTCCAAAGGCGGTGCACACGCCACCGGTACCGTCACCCTGCCCGCCAGCGTCACCACCTACGTGGGCGCGACCATCACCGTCAGCCCCTCCTACCATGGCTACGGGGTCATCCGGAAGCTCTCTATGTCCGACCCCAAGCTGGCCTCAGCCAAGGTGGTCAGCGGAGGGCGGAACATCCAGATCACCGGGAAAAAAGCGGGCAGCACCAGTATGCAGGTGACCTTCAGCAACGGCGCCCGCAGGACCACCCAGGTCAAGGTGGCCAAAGGCAGCGCCAAGCTCCCCCGTGCCACCGCCAAGCTCTACCCGGGCAAGACCGTCACCATCCGTCCCAAGTATAAAGGGGTGGTGTCCATCCGGAAAGTGGTGGTGGACAAGGGCAGCGTGGCCAGCGTGAAGCTCACCGACGCCTCCAAAGCGTTCATGCTCCTGGCCAAGCAGCTGGGCAGCACCAAGGTGACCATCACCTTCACCAACGGCACCGTCCGGAACATGACCCTGTACGTGTATGAGAAACCCAAATCCAACAGCCTGTCCGTCCAGTGGCTGGATGACAGCTATCGACCGGTCAGCGGGAAATATACCGTGAACCTGCGGGTGAAGAACCGGTGCAAATTCAAGATCACCTCCGCCACCCTCCGGGTGGACGTCAAGCTGTCCAACGGGAAGAAACGACGGTTGGAGAAGACCTTTTCCCTGGCCCTCCAGCCAGGGGGAGAGAAGGAGCTGACCGTCCGAGGGAAGCTGCCAGGATCGCCCAAGCGCGGCAAGGCCGGGTGTACCGGGTTCCACTTTGACTTTACATAGTGCAGAAAACAGCCTCCCAGGGAGGCTGTTTTTTTCGGCATAAGGCGGTCTGGTTGCAGGTTGCAGGCGGGTGTGATACTATGTTACAATGAGAAAAACACAAAAGGAGCTTTACACAATGGAAGTATTTCAGGGTCGTCCGGCCGATGTGACCGGCCGTTTGGAGAAAGAGATCGCAGTGTATGACCTGCTGGACCAGCTGGACATTCCCTTCCGCCGGGTGGATCACGACCACGCCGACACCATGGAGATGTGCCAGGAGATCGACCAGGCGTTGGGGCAGGACATCTGCAAGAACCTGTTCCTGTGCAACCGGCAGAAGACCAAATTCTACCTCCTGCTCATGCCCGGTGACAAGCCCTTCAAGACCAAAGACCTCTCCGCCCAGATCGGTTCCAGCCGCCTCTCCTTCGGCGGCCCCGAGGACATGGAACGGCTGCTCAACCTGACCCCCGGTTCCGTCACCGTCCTGGGTCTCATGTACGACCCGGACTGCCAGGTGACCCTGCTCATCGACCAGGATCTGTACCAGCAGACCGCCTTCGGCTGCCACCCCTGCATCAACACCTCCACCGTCCAGTTCAGCACCGCCGACTTCCGTGAAAAGCTGCTCCCGGCGCTGGGACACCCGGTGACGCTGGTGCAGCTGTGAGCTTCCCATTTCACTTACGATCAAATAGAAAAGGATGAACCTACTATGAGCGATTATCAGATCAACACCAAAT
>OGCO01002704.1_pt1 | contig 22569 bp, 18 predicted proteins | sample 1570171 | NCBI WGS metagenome assembly OGCO01 (sample SAMEA4370583, study PRJEB24528) | human gut metagenome
CCAAGGCTCCCTCCGAGAGGGAGCTGGCACGGCGAAGCCGTGACTGAGGGAGTTATTTGCAACAGCCCTTTTTCTGCGCCCGGATTGCAATCGTAAGGGAAAACGTGTGCTCTAAGGGTAGATTTCAAAAACTCCATGAAAGGAGGAGACCGGATGAGCCGCGAGATCGTAAACAGTGTGCTTCTGTTATGGGGCAGTCTGTTCTGTGCGGTGTCGAGTCTGTATTTCTGGATCACAAAATATTATCGGACGGTGAAGCGTGACTGGATCTACCGGATGCAGGTCTCGACATCGGTTCTGCTGTTCTGGGATGCGATGACAAACCTGTTCCGGGGCAGGCCGGACCTGCTGGGGTTCTGGATGGTCCGCATCAGCAATTTTCTCAACTTTTTTCTTGTGGAACTGACGCTGCTGTTTTTTCACTACTACATCTGTGCAATGCTCCTGACGCCGGAAGAAAACGCAGCCCTCAAGCGGGTGAAGGTGGTGCGGGCCCTTTGCTGTGTGGGCCTTGCGCTGGTGGTCGTATCGCAGTTCACCGGGTTGTATTATACGTTCGATGCGTCCAATGTCTACCACCGCAGCGCAGGGTATCCCATTTCCATGATCGTTCCGGTGGTGGCCATGGCGCTGGACGGTAGTCTGCTGCTGCAATACAGGGCACGCATCAGCCGCGGCATGTTTCTGGCAACGGGGTCTTATCTGGTGCTGCCGCTGCTGGCGATCTCGATCCAGATCGTACACTACGGTCTGGCGCTGGTGGATCTGGCCATCGGCGTTGCAATGGTCCTGATGTTTCTGGTCTCCATCAAGGAGCAGAACGAGGCGATGCTCCGGCTGGAAACGAGCCGGGCCCAGATCGCCGAAAAGCTGGAGATCGCCACGGTGCTGAACCGCTGCGTGGAGAAGCTTTCCACCGGCGGGCGGGACCTCGACAAGGCCACCAACGAGCTGCTGGGGGTCATCAGCGATTACTTTGCCGCCGACCGCAGCTATATCTTCGAATTGGACCGGGAGCGGAACGTCATCGTCAACACCCACGAGGCGGTGCGGGACGGCGTGAGCGAGGAAAAGGACAATCTGCAGGAAGTCCCGCTGGAAGCAGTGGCCGAGTGGATCGAAGCGTTCGAGCGGGAGGGCGTCTACTTCCTGCCCGACCTCGAACAGGAAAAGGGCAAGCTCATCTATGACGTGCTGGCACCCCAGAACATTCATTCGCTGCTGGCGGTGCCGCTGCTGCGAGACCATGTCGTGACCGGTTTTCTGGGGGTAGACAACCCCACGGAGCATGTGGAGGACGCCACGCTGCTGTCCTCCATCCAGTTCTTCGTGACCAACAGTCTGGAGCAGAAAAAGACGCAGGAGCGGCTGTATAAGCTCTGTTATATCGATATGCTGACGGGCCTTTTCAACCGCAACCGCTACATGGAGGATCTGAGCGGCTGGGAGAAAGCGGCGCTGAGGGAGATCGGCGGCATTTACATGGACCTGAACGGCCTCAAGCACTGCAACGACCGCTTCGGCCACGAGGCCGGGGATGCCCTCATCCGCCGCACCGCCGACGCCCTGAACGAAGTCTTCCCCGGCGAAGGATACCGCATCGGCGGCGATGAGTTCGTGGTGCTGCGCTGCCCCATCGGGCAGGAGGACTTTGCCGACAAGGTGCACAAGCTCCGGGAAACCCTTGTCCGCCACGGCGTCGATGCCGCCATCGGCTCGTTCTGGCAGCCGCTGGTCGAAGATCTGCCCGCCTTCCTCCGCGAGGCCGACGACCGGATGTACAGGGAAAAGGAACGCCAGAAGCGCTCTGCGCGGCCTTCCGTTTAGGCAAATCGGTCGGGATCTAACAACATACAATAAGCAGCGCCCGCCGGGAGATCTCCATGCGGGCGCTGCTTTGTTCTTAGAACCGTTATTTTCTTGCCTTACGTTGCGGCATAAAAAAGCCGGGAGCCGACGTGCAATGGTCGGTTCCCGGCAGACGGAAGCGCTGGGGCGAAACTCAGCGCTTGATATCGTAGTTCATATTCATCAGGTTGCGGATGGAGCTCACATCGTCGGTGATGTTGGCATCGCCGTGGATGGTGTGCTTGATGGCGCTGCTGGCCACGGCGAAGTTGATCATATCCATGGCCTTGTAATCGTGGAGCATGGCGTAGATCAGGCCGCTGGCAAAAGCGTCGCCGCCGCCCACGCGGTCGAGGATGTTGAAGGTGAACAGCTTGCTCTCGAAGGTGTGGCCTTCGTACCACATAAAGGCCTTCAGGCTGTTTTCGCTGCCGCTGTGGGCGTAGCGCACATGGCGGGCGATGCACTTCAGGTTGGGATAGCGCTCGATGAAGTGCTGGAAAATCTCATCCTGCTGCTCATAGCTGGGCTGCAGGGGCACGCCGTCCTTCCAGTCGCCCTTGGAGTGGTCGGTTTCGTCCTTCCACAGGTGGTAGGGCTCGATGCCCAGCAGCACGTCCACGTAGGGGAGGCACTCGGTGCAGAAGTCGCGGGCTTCCTCCCAAGTCCAGAGCGTCGAGCGGAAGTTGCCGTCGAAGCTGACGGTCAGGCCCTTCTTCTTGGCGGTCTTGAGCATGTCGATGATGAGGCCGCGGCAGTTGGGGGCCAGCGCCGGGGTGATGCCGCTCAGGTGCAGCCAGTCGAAGCCGTCCAGCAGAGCGTCGAGGTCCACCTGCGAGAAATCGTACTCGGTGATGACGCTGTGCTTGCGGTCATAGATGACCTTGGAGGCACGGATGCCATAGCCGGTCTCCAGATAGTAGGTGCCAAGGCGGTTCGAGGGGGTCTCGTCTGGCTCGGTCAGAATCATGGGGGTGCAGTGGACATCGTTGGAGCGCAGCCAGCGCACGGCGCTCTTGCCCAAGCTGTTGTTGGGCACTACGCTGAAGAAGGTGCTGTCCACGCCAAGGTTTGCCAGAGCCAAGGCGATATTGGCCTCGCTGCCGCCGTAGCTGGCCTCGAAGCTGGATGCCATGCGGATCTTCTCGTAGTTCGGCGGGGTCAGGCGCAGCATGATCTCACCGCAGGTGATGAACTTCTGGCCGTCGGCCTCGCTGCCAAGGATCGGATTGTAGTGTTCCATAACGCTCCTCCTAAAAAGTCGTTGCTTTATACCGTAACGATGTGAGAACACATTGTTGTATCCATTATACCGCACCCCGAAGCAGATAGCAAGCAAATGCCGCAGATGAAAAGAGAAAATAAGCGGGGATTTTTGTGGAGGGTGACGAAAGTTATACCCCCGTCAAATCAAAGCTCGGCGTATACTCTTCCTTAGCGCTGCTCTTCTGCTGCATATAGCCGTCGGTCAGGCCGAGGTCCATGGCGTAGTTGACCACCCGGCGGTACTCGTAGGTGGTGATGCGGCGGCCGATGCCGTGGTCGGCGGCTTTGTAGAAGGGAGTGTACTGGCTCATGACGCTGGGCAGGAAGCAGCCGGGGTCAGCGCGGTTCCATGCGGCCATCTGGTCGAGGACGGCGAAGCTGTCGTCCACATGGCCGGGCAGGGCGAGGTGGCGCAGGATGACGCCCTTTTGCAGGATGCCGTCTGCGTCGAAGACCGGATGGCCGGTCTGGGCCATCATGGCCTCAATGCCCGCTTTCGCCGCCGCGAAATAGTCCGGTGCAGCGGAAAGCTCCGCCGAGAGGGAAGAGGAAACATATTTCAGGTCGGCCAGCCAGATATCAATGTACCCCCGCCAACGCTCGATGCTGTCCAGCGTTTCGTAGCCGCCGGTGTTGCAGACGATGGGCAGGTGCAGCCCCTTGGCGCGGGCTTCGTCCAGCGCCGCGATGATCCACGGCTGCCACTGGCCGGGGGTGACAAGGTTGATGTTGTGGGCCCCCTGCGCCTGAAGGTCGAGGAAGATCTCGGCCAGATGCTCCACCGTGATCTCTTTGCCCAGCCCCTCGGCGCTGATGGGGTAGTTCTGGCAGAAGCAGCACTTCAGGGTGCAGCCGGAGAAAAACACCGTGCCGCTGCCCCGTGTGCCGCTGATGCAGGGTTCTTCCCAGAAGTGGAGGGCGGCGCGGGCGGCCTTTAAGGTGCCGCCGGCCCCGCAGAAGCCGACCCGCCCGGAAGCGCGGTCGGCATGGCACTGCCGGGGGCAGAGCGTACAGTTTTTGGGGGCGAAGGGGAAGGTTTTCGGCATACTATCCAAGTCCTTTGCAAAAGTTTCGAACAAATTGCTCGCTTCTATTATACCATTTTCGGGAGCAGTTGTGGTATACTATGGGTGAATATTGCATATCGTGAAAGAATACTGCATAATTTTTGGGAGGAAGCCATGCGTACCGAAAACGAAGAGATCCGAGATCATCTGAAATATCTGTCTCTGCTGGCGCGGGATTACCCGTCCCAAGCGGCGGCGGCCAGCGAGATCATCAGCACACAGGCGCTGCTCAAGCTGCCCAAGGGCACCGAGCACTTCATGAGCGACCTGCACGGCGAAAACGAAGCCTTCGTCCACATCCTGAACTCGGCCTCCGGCGTCATCCGGGAGAAGGTCGATATCGTGCTGGGGGACACCATCCCGGTAGGAGCCCGTGCGGAGCTGGCCACCCTCATCTATTACCCCAACGAGAAGCTGCCTCATCTCAAGGCCCGCTGCGCCGACGAGGACGAGCTGGAACAGTGGTACACCACGACCCTGCTGCGGCTCATCGACATCTGCCGTTTGGTCTCCTCGAAGCACACCCGTGAGCATGTGCGGGGGTGTCTGCCCGTCAGCTGCGGTTACATTCTGGACGAGCTGCTCCATGCCCACTTCGAGGACCACGACAAAGACCTGTATTACGGCCAGATCGTCGGCAGCATCATCGAGAATGGCCGGGCCGATAAGTTCATCGTCCGCCTGTGTGAGCTGATCAAGCGGCTGGCCGTGGATAAATTACATATCGTCGGTGATCTGTTTGATCGCGGCCCCCGCCCCGATATCATTCTGGACCTGCTCATGCGCCACCACAACGTCGATATCCAGTGGGGCAACCACGATGTCGTCTGGATGGGCGCTGCGGCGGGCAGCCCCATCTGCATCTGCACCGTGCTGAAAACGACGCTGGCCTACCACAACCACGGGATGCTGGAAGACTGTTACGGCATCAACCTCCGCCACTTGCAGCGGATGGCCGAGCAGTTCTATGGCGACGACGACCTGACCCTCTGGATGCCCCACACCGACGCGGCCCGCGGCCCCTACACCCCCGGTATGCTCCACCGCTGCGCCGTCATGCACAAGGCCGTCACCATCCTGATGCTCAAGATGGAGTGCCGCGTCATCGACCGCAACCCCGATTTCAAGATGCAGGGGCGGGATTTCCTCCGCCGCATCGACTGGGAAAAGGGGACCGTCACCGTGGGCGGCAAGGAGTACCCCTTGCGGGATACCAGCTTCCCCACTGTGGACCCCGCCGACCCCGCCAAGCTCAACCCCGACGAGCAAGTGGTGCTGGACAAGCTCGTGCAGTCCTTCCGCCAGAGCGAGAAATTACAGCAGCACATTGAATTTTTGTACGCCAAGGGCAGCGTCTACCACATTGAAAACGGCAACCTGCTTTACCACGGCGTCGTGCCCATGACCAAAAACGGCAGCTTCGCCGTGGAGCGGTTCGAGGGCCACAGCTATTCCGGCCGTGCCCTGATGGATTACTGCGATGAGCGTGCCCGCCGGGGCTACTTTGCGCCGGACGGCTCTGCCGCCCGCCAGAGCGGACAGGATTTCCTGTGGTATCTGTGGTGCGGCAAGCTGTCGCCCCTGTATGGCCGCAGCGCCATGACCACCTTCGAGCGGCTGTATGTCGAAGACGCTTCCACCCACACCGAGGTGAAGGACCCCTATTATACATGGTATAATGAGGAAGCTGTCTGCCGCCGCATCCTCGCCGAGTTCGGCCTGCCCGGCACCAGCCACATCGTCAACGGCCATGTCCCCGTGCAGGAGAAGAAGGGCGAGAGCCCCATCAAGGGCGGCGGACGCCTCGTGGTCATCGACGGCGGTTTCTGCCGCGCCTACCACGAAAAGACCGGCATCGCGGGCTACACGCTGGTCTATTCCAGCCGCACCATGTCCCTGCGCACCCACCAGCCCTTCGAGAGCGCCGAAAAGGCTGTGAACGAGAATCTGGACATCCTCTCTCAGAAGAACATCCTCGAGACGGAGAACCACCGCATCCTTGTGGAGGAGACGGACGAGGGCGAGATCCTGCGGGAGAAGGTCCACGACCTCAAACAGCTGGTCCGGGCCTATCAACTGGGCTGGATCAAGGAGACCCGCTGCGACGACAGTGTGTGGTAAGCAGCGGCAAATGTAAAATTTTCCTGAAAATAAGAGACAAAACCCGAGAATAATAGAAAAGAAACTGGGCAAAACAGAAAATAATCGACGAGCGTGCATTGGGGCTTTGCTTTTTGCTGGAAGTTGTGTATAATAAAGTAGCTGTAATTGTGTCAACTGGTTGTGAGCTTTGTACAGCGAGAAGGAATAACGTACCTTGAACTGACCTTTTGGGCCTGCGGGGAGCGGGACTGTGACAAGGAGATCATAAAATTGGAAAAGTTTGTTATTACGGGCGGTAAGCCCCTGCACGGCGCGGTCACCATCTCTGGCGCAAAAAATGCGGCTGTGGGCATCCTGCCGGCCACCATTCTGGCCGGTGACGTCTGCGTCATTGAGAATCTGCCCGATATCAGCGATGTGGCGGTGAGCCTGAAGATCTTGAGCGTCCTTGGCGCTCAGATCCGGATGCTGAACCGGAACACCTACGAGATCGACACCACCCACCTCACCAGCACCAATGTGCCGGACGATCTGTCCCGCCAGATGCGCGCCAGCTACTACTTCCTCGGCGCGCTGCTGTCCCGCTTTGGCAAGGCGCAGGTGGCCATGCCCGGCGGCTGTAACCTTGGCCCCCGCCCCATCGACCAGCACCTCAAGGCCTTCAGCGCCCTCGGCGCGGAGGACAGCGTGGACTACGGCATGATCACGGTTCGCGCCAAGGAGGGCCTGACCGGCGCTCATATCTTCTTCGATAAGGTCAGCGTCGGCGCGACCATGAACGGGATGCTTTCCGCCGTCATGGCGGAGGGCCAGACCATCCTTGAGAACTGTGCCAAGGAGCCTCATGTTGTCGATCTGGCAAACTTCCTGAATATGTGCGGCGCGGATGTGCGCGGCGCGGGCACCGATGTCATCAAGGTGCGCGGCGTCGAGCGGATGCACGGCTGCACCTACAGCATCATCCCGGATCAGATCGAGGCGGGCAGCTATATGGTGGCTGCCGCTGCCACCGGAGGCGATGTCCTCATCGAGAACGTCACCCCGAAGCATCTGGAACCCATCACCGCAAAGCTCCGCCGTGCGGGTGTCGAGGTGGAGGAGTTTGATGATTCCGTCCGCGTCCGCCGCACCGGCGATATCCTGCCCCTGAAGATCAACACCATGCCCCACCCCGGCTTCCCGACTGACATGCAGCCCCTGATGGGCGTGCTGCTCAGCGTGGCCAAGGGCACCTCTACCATCACGGAGAGCGTCTGGGACAACCGCTTCCGCTATGTGGACGAGCTGCGCAAGATGGGCGCGAACGTTCAGGTGGACGGTCAGGTGGCCGTTTTCGAGGGTGTGGAGAAGCTCACTCCGGCCCCCCTCCGCGCTTCCGACCTGCGTGCCGGCGCGGCCATGGTCGTCGCGGCCCTGATGGCCGACGGCACCAGCGAGATCGAGGAGATCGGCCACATCGAGCGCGGCTACGAGAACATCGTGGAGAAGCTGCGCGGCCTTGGTGCCGACATCTGCAAGGTGGATCGTGCGCCCGCCGCGCTGGAATCGGCGATGTAACAAATAAATCATGCAGCCTACTGCGGTCCCGCGGTGGGCTGCTTTTATGAGGAGATCAATGTCTGAATTCATCTCATTATACTCCGGTTCCTCCGGCAACAGCAGCGTGGTGCGCTGCGGGGAGCGGTATCTCATCATCGACATGGGCAAAGGCGTGCGCACTACGAGTGCGGCCCTCAAGGCGCTGGACCTGAACATCTCGGACTGCGCGGGCATCCTCGTCACCCACGAGCACAGCGACCACGTCAAGGGGCTGTCCACCTTCCTCAAGAAGAATCCGCTGCCGGTCTACGGCGCGGCAGCGACGCTGGATTTTCTGGACGCCAACGGCATCGTGCCCGTCTCCTGCGAGCTGCGCAGCCTTTCCGGAGGGGAAGAGGACATCGGCGATTTCGGCGTTACGGCCTTTCCCACCAGCCACGATGTACCCTGCGTGGGCTACCGCATCCACACTCCGGACGACAAGACCATGACCATCGCCACCGACCTTGGCGTGCTGACGCCGCCGGTGCACGAGGCGCTGTCCGGCTGTGACCTCGTTGCACTGGAAAGCAACTATGACCTTCACATGCTCCGCAGCGGCCCGTATCCCTACTACTTACGCTCCCGCATCGAGTCCCAGCGGGGCCACCTCTCCAACGACGAGTGCTCGGCGAAGCTGCTGGAACTCATCCAAGAGGGCTGCGAAAAGTTCGCGCTCTGCCACCTCTCGCAGGAGAACAACACCCCCCAGTTGGCATTGCAGACCGTTTTCAGCACCCTCGGCGCCGCCGGTGTCGTGCCCGATAAGGACTGCGTTGTCCAGACCCAGCGCCGAAATGAGATCAGCCCGGCGCTGGCGTTTTAAGGCTCCGGGCTGCTGTCCGCACCGGGTCCTTTGACGAAGTTTGAATCCTTTCTGCAGACCATCTTTGGATGGTCTGCTTTTTTATGCGTTTCTCTCTGTTTTCTTGTGCAAAACTGCTACATTTCCACAGGTTAGATGAAACGGGAGGTCCTGAAATTAACGAAATAAGGTATCATTACAAAAACAAAAAAATTCGGATGCCAAAAACTCCTATAAACCTATTGACATTCTAGGGAAATGGGTATATCATACGGCCAACGGGAAACGAGCCGGGGAAAAGGGAGAGCGCACAAACCGAGGCAAAAACCTGCTGCTCCGGCCCGGCAGACCGGAAATCCTGACAAAAGGAGGGGACGGCAATGGACTGGAACGTGATCGCGCACTATCTGCCGCAGTACGAAAAGGCCGCGTGGCTCACGCTGCGGCTGGGCGTTATTGGCATTTTATGGTCCATCGGCATCGGCCTTGTCTGTGCCGTGCTCCAATACGATAAAGTTCCGGTGCTGCGCTGGATCGTAGGAGCTTACATCCAGCTCAGCCGGAACACGCCGCTTCTGGTGCAGCTGTTTTTCATTTACTATGGTCTGCCGAAAGTCGGCATCAAGACCAACGCCGAGATCTGCGGCATCGCGGGTCTGGCATTTCTGGGCGGCAGCTACATGGCGGAGGCGTTCCGCAGCGGCTTGGAGGCCATTGAACCCATCCAGACCGAAAGCGCCTACAGCCTTGGCATGAGCCGTCTGCAGACGCTGCGCTACGTCATCCTGCCGCAGGCAGTGTCCACCAGTATGCCGGCCTTCATGGCAAACGTCATCTTCCTGCTCAAAGAGACCAGTGTTTTCAGCGCGGTCAGCCTGATGGACCTGATGTTCACGGCGAAGGATCTCATCGGCCTGTACTACAAGACACCGGAGTGTCTGTTCCTGCTGGTGGTGTTCTACCTCATCATCCTGCTGCCGGTGTCGCTGCTGGGCAGTTGGCTGGAAAGGAGGGTGCGCTATGCCGGATTTGGGTCTTGAAGTCCTGTTCAAGGGCAAAAACATGCTCCGCCTGTTGGGCGGCCTCGGCGTGGCGCTCCGGATCAGCGCCATCTCCGTTCTCATCAGCTTGCCGCTGGGCATCCTGCTGGGCGTGCTGATGACCTTCAAAAATCCCATCCTGAAAGCCATCCTCCGGGTCTATCTGGAGATCATCCGGATCATGCCGCAGATGGTGCTGCTCTTCCTTGTCTACTTCGGCACGACCCGCGCCTTCGGGTGGGACCTGCCCGGCGAGACGGCCTCCATCATCGTCTTTGTGCTGTGGGGCACGGCGGAGATGAGCGACCTCGTGCGTGGAGCGCTGATCGCCATCCCGAAGCACCAGTACGAGAGCAGCGAAGCGCTGGGCATGAGCCGGGCGCAGACTTATTGGTACATCATCATCCCGCAGACGGTGCGGCGGCTGATCCCGCTGTCCATCAACCTCATCACCCGCATGATCAAGACCACCAGCCTTGTGCTGATGATCGGCGTGGTGGAGGTGCTGAAAGTTTCCCAGCAGATCATCGAGGCCAACCGCATGGCCAGCCCCAACGCGGCCTTTGGCATCTATCTGACCGTCTTTATGCTTTACTTCCTCGCGTGCTGGCCCATCAACTTGCTTGCGAGCTGCCTTGAAAAGAAATGGAAGTGACCGGAAATGGCAGAACCGATTTTGACCGTAGACCATCTGGTGAAAAGCTATGATGGTCATACCAACATCCTTGAAAATGTCAGCTTCGCCGTCAAACCCGGCGAGGTCATCGTGGTGGTCGGGCCTTCCGGCTGCGGCAAAAGCACATTGCTGCGCTGTCTGAATGGCTTGGAGCCGGTGCAGAGCGGCCGGGTGCAGTTGGGCGACGAGACCGTCGCCTACGGCGGCAAGAACCTACAGGCCCTGCGCCAGCGCATCGGCATGGTGTTCCAGAGCTACGAGCTCTTCCCGCACCTGACCGTGCTGGACAACATCCTGTTGGCCCCGACCAAGGTGCAGAAGCGCCCGAAGGCCGAGGTACAGAAGGAGGCCGAAGCCCTGCTGGACCGGGTGGGCCTTTTGCAAAAGGCCAAGAGCTACCCGCGGGAGCTTTCCGGCGGCCAGAAGCAGCGCGTTGCCATTGTGCGGGCACTGTGTATGCACCCGGAGATCCTGCTCTTTGACGAAGTGACCGCCGCCCTTGACCCCGAAATGGTCCGCGAGGTGCTGGACGTCATGCTGGACTTGGCGCGGGAAGGGAAGACGATGATTATCGTCACCCACGAGATGCAGTTTGCCCGTGCCGTGGCGAACCGGGTGCTGTTCCTTGACGGCGGGCGGATCGTGGAAGAGGCTGCACCGGCCCAATTCTTCGACCACCCCCAGACCGAGCGGGCAAAGAAGTTCCTGAATACGTTCATGTTCGATGCGGTGAAGTAAGAGGCACTGCCCCGGCCGCATCTCCGGGAGCTTTTTCCCGCAAGTCAACGGGCATTCCATGCCCGCCCCGCAAGCGGGGCCCCACCTCGGATACTTGCGGGCAAAACTCCCCTCGTGCAGCCTTACGCACCTGTTTTTGTGTTAGAAACTGCAATGGTGTGCAGTTTGAGATCGTATGGGAAAGATTTTGTAAAGGAGAAACTATTATGAAAAGCAATAAGATCACTCGCCGTTCCTTCCTGCTGGGTCTGGGGGCTGTGTCCGCAGCTGCTGTGCTGACGGCGTGCGGCTCCTCCGGCTCCACCGCTGCTTCCGGTGCAGCCTCCGGCAGCACCGCTTCTGCGGGCGGCGATACCGTTTACCGCACACTGGACGAGATCAAGGCCGACGGCACCGTGAACATCGGCGTCTTCTCCGACAAGAACCCGTTCGGCTATGTGGACGAGAACGGCGAGTATCAGGGCTACGATGTCTACTTCGCCAACCGTCTGGGCGAGGATCTGGGCGTCGAGGTGAACTTCGTCTCCACCGAGGCGGCCAACCGCATCGAGTACCTGCAGACCGGCAAGGTGGACATCATCCTTGCCAACTTCACTGTGACCCCGGAGCGCGCCGAGGAAGTCGATTTCGCGCTGCCTTACATGAACGTTGCGCTGGGCGTCATCTCGCCGGACAGCAATGTGATCACCAGCCTCGACAACTGGAACGCCGACGACCAGATGATCGTCATCTCCGGCACCACCGCCGAGACCTATCTGGTCAAGAACTACCCCGATATCCCCCTGCAGAAGTACGATTCCTACGCTACCGCTAAGAACGCGCTGGAGAACGGCAACGGTGTGGCATGGGCCAACGATAACACCGAGGTCATCGCTTTCGCAAAGCAGAACCCCGGCTATACCGTCGGCATCCCCTCGCTGGGCAGTCAGGACACCATCGCCCCGGCCGTCAGCAAGGGCAACACCACCCTGCTGGACTGGATCAACGATGAGATCAAGTCGCTGGCCGATGAGCAGTTCTTCCACAAGGACTACGAGGAGACCCTTGTGGACACCTACGGCATCGATTACGAGGACGAGCTCGTGGTCGAGGGCGGCGTGACCAACGCATAAGCTCAACATCAAACAGAAAGGGAGCTTCCCAATTGCGGGAGGCTCCCTTTTTATGGTGATTTGTGCGATAATGTATTGACAACGTAATAACAGAGTAGTATAATCGAAACAAAGGAGCGTGATCGTATGACAACGGTGAGTGTCCGGATGGACGAAAGCTTGAAACGGGATTTTGATGCAGTCTGCAATGAGCTGGGCATGTCGATGACGACCGCCATCACCATTCTGGCGAAGAAGATGACCCGCGAAAAACGGCTCCCATTCGAAGTGTCCATGGACCCGTTCTACAGTGCCTCGAACATGGCGGCCCTGAACGACAGCATTGAGGAAATGCGGCAGGGCAGGACGGTGACCAAAACACTGGAAGAGCTAGAGGCAATGGAAGATGAGTAAAATAACCTTTACAGAGCGCGCATTTGCAGAATATTTATATTGGCAGACGCAGGACAAAAAGACCTTGAAACGAATCAATGCTCTGTTAAAGGATATTGCCCGCAGCCCCTATGAGGGGATCGGAAAGCCGGAAGGGTTAAAAGAAAATTTGTCCGGCTATTGGAGCCGACGCATTGATGAGGTGAACCGGCTGGTCTACCGCATCGAAGAGGATCTGATCGAAGTATATCAATGCAAGGGCCATTACGAAGACTGACAAAACAGAAAGGGAGCTTCCCCATTGCGGGAGGCTCCCTTTTTGTGTGGTATGCGTTTACTCGATATCCTCGTATTCGGGGTCTTCATCTTCTTCGTCGTCGGAAACATCCTCGGCGTGGATGCGCTTGCGCAGCCGCTCACGGAATTCCTCGGCGGGGATGCCGCTCTGGTTCGGCGTCAGGTCGGGGGCAGGGTGGCCGTCCGGCAGATGGGCACCGAAAGCAGGCACGAAAAAGAATTTACGGACGATGAAGATCAGCGCGATAGCGCCGACGCTGAGGAGGTTCTCGATGGCGGATTCATGCCCGACGACCATATGGCGGGCGATGGCATAGAGCAGCACCTCCAAGCTGCTGCCGGGGCTGTGCTTGGCCAGCATCTTGATGAACTCGATGCCGATGACGATGTCCAGCGCCCGTTCCAGAAACGACCGGATCTCCACATCGTTGCCGTCGAACAGCAAGCCGGGCATCCACTTGATCAGCGGTATGATCGTGAGCAGCAGCCCGATGAGCACCAGCCCGGAAAGTACGATCTCCAACAGGGTGGACGCTTGAATGATGTAGTTCTTCAGGGCAGCGCGGCCGTGGCTCTCCATGCGGGAAGTCTCTGGTTTGAGCATGATCGGTTCTCCTTCACATCAGAAATCTGGGGGAAATACCCAAACTTTTTCTCCATTGTAGCAAAGATTCTGAGGGAAGTCAAACAAACTGAACAAACTGTAAGAATTTATTGGGCCGCCACATAGCCGGACTGCTCAACACAGGCGCGGCCCGCGTCGGTGGAGAGCCAATCGTAGACCTTGCGCTCCGGGCTGTCGGCGGCGGAATCCTGCCGGATGGCGGCGTAGAATTCGTTGCACAGCGGGTAGCTCTGGTCGGCGATGGTGTGGTTGGAGGGCGTCACGCCGTCCACGGCAAGCAGCCGCAGACCGGGCTTCGAGTACATCTCGCTGATGTAGTAGTAGACCGAAAATCCGATGGCGTTGGCGGAGTTGTTGTACTCGGCGATGTCGTCCACCAGTTCGCCCATCATGTCGGGGGCCAGCTCGGTGGGGGCGTCCATCAGCTCGCCGCCTTGGATCAGAAGCTTCTGGAACAGGGTCTGGCTGCCGGAGTCCTCCCGGCGCTGGAAGGCGACGATCTCAGCATCCGCGCCGCCGACCTCCTTCCAGTTGGTGATCTTCCCGGCGTAAATGTCCCGGAGCTGCTGCTGGGTCAGGCTCTGGACCGGATTTTCCTCGTTCACGATGAAGACCAGCGCATCCCGGCCGAGGGCTTTCTGGTCCAGCGGGGCACCGTCTGCGGCCAGTTCTTCCTTGACCGAGTCCGGGGCCTCATACGCGATGATGAGCTTGGTGCCGTTCTCGTTGTCACCGTACAGGCCGAGGTTCCGCCACGCCCACGCAGTCGTGTTGGTGGTCACGCAGCTCTGGGCCGTTTCCAAGTCCATGCCGGTGGTGTCGGCCATGACCTGCGCAATGAGGGGGATACAGGCTGTGGAACCGTCGGTGACCGGGAACTCATCCACGGAGAGGATGGGCGCGGCGGGCACCTCACTGGAAGCCGAGGATGCGGGCTCTTCCGGCTGGGAAGAGGAGGCGGGTTCGCTGGAGGAAGCGCTGCCCCCGCCGCACGCGGTCAGCACCGCAGCGGACGAAAGGAACCCCAGACCCAGCAGGAAAGAGCGGCGGGAAATCTTAGACTGTCTCATGAAAAATACCTCCCTTAGAAGTAGTAATTCTCCGCGTCGTCGCCGGAGGAGTAGAAGATGTTCTGGCAGTAGACCCACTGGCCGTGGAGGTCCATCCAGCCGATCTCGAAGCCTTTGCGCGCCACGAAGACGCCGTCGGGCAGGGGATTGGCGGCGTAGTAGCCGTTGCAGGAACCCAGCCCGGCAAGGACCACGTTGCCGGTGCTGTCGATGAGGTCATAGAGCCAATTCCGGCCGGGGCCTTGGTAGGAGACGGAGAAATAGAACTCACCCCCGGCGGCGGTGACGGGCCACAGGTAGCCGTGGAAGTCGGCCCCGTAGCGGGCTTTGATGGCGTCAAGGTCGAGGGTCTTATTCGTGCCGTTCGGCCCGCAGATGGTGCTGGTGGTCACTTCGTGGTCGTCGTTGTCGTACTGGCGCAGCCAGACCCAGCCGCCGTCTACGTTATACAGATCCGTGCGCTGTAAGCCCTCAATGGGCGTTACCACCGTATCGGTCAGGACAGCACCGGTGTTCTGGTCATAAACGCGGAGGGTGCCGTCCTTGGCGTAGACGGCGAGGGTGTCGGTGCCGAGGGATTCGTCGCGCACTTCCAGCACATCGCCGGTGTTCAGGTCGTGCAGCTCGTAGTCGCCAAGGTCTTGCCGATAGGTCACGGCCACGCCGGGGGCATAGGCGCTGATGGGATCCTCAAACTCACAGAGTACCTCGCTCTGGCCGGTGCTGGTGAGGTCAACGAGCTGATACGTTCCGTTTTCGCTCTGGAAGCTGGCCACTCCGGCACTCAGATAGACGACAAAGCCGCTCCGCTCCTCGCCGGTGGTGGCATTCAGCAGGGAGGTCTGCTCAATAGACGATCCGTCATCGGAATAGGTGTCGATCTCCAGCCAGTCCGTCGGAGCGGAAGCGTCCCCGTTGGAAAGGGTCACCGAAAGGACGGCGGCATGGTCGTTCCGGTAGACCACAGTGCCGTCCCGCTCCTGTATCTGCACGGCGGAATACTGGTAGAGGTCGTCGTTTTCCTCGTCGGGCGCGGCGTCACCGGGGGCATAGATGCCGAACGCCAGCCGGTCGCCCGCCGCAACGCAGGTGTAGGCGTTTTCGGGCACGGGCAGCTCTTCGCCGGTGGCAAGGTCAAGGACCCGGACATCGCCCGGCGCATGATCGTGGACGGGGGAATCAGCAAAGCTCGTCGGGGGCGTCAGGATCAGCAGACCGCCGGAAAGGGCGGCGTCATAAGGGGCCTCCAGCGAAAGCACTTCCGCACCGGTCCTGTCGAACAGGCCGCAGCGCCGCCCGCTGGCGGTGGAGTTGTCCGACCACTGGCAGAAGTAGTAGTTCGTCTCGCCGGTGATGCGATCCGTCAGCAGGTAGGAAGTCTCTGTAATAGGGGACTGGCGCAGCACCGTGTCCCCGCAGAGGATGGTATTGCCGCCCGGTGCATTGTAGCTGTACAGGATGCGCAGTTTGCCGTCTTTCAGGGAAGCGGCGTTGTAGTTCTTGGGCGCGTCCTGCTCCCGCTGGGCCGGGCGGGAAGCCGGAGCGGAAGGCTGGGGCAGCACCGAGCAGGATGCCAGCAGTCCTGCCGCCATGGAGAGGCTGAGCGCGGCGCAGCCGACACGGAGAAGGTTCTGTTTCATCATTCGTACCTCACTGGGTCAAGGGGGAAAAATCAGAGGGAAGGATTCCCATTTGATTATAACACGAAACACCCGGACATTCCATTGCATTGGAACATCCGGGTGCGGTTACAATTTGGTTACAGCGAGTCAAGCCTTCGCCGTCTCCGCTTCTTCCATTTTGACGAGTTGGTGGAGGAAGGGGAAGAGGAAGGGCACCGTGACAACAAAGGTCAGCACGTCAGCGATGGGCTGACAGATCTCAATGCCCAGCAGCCCGAACATCCGGGGCAGGGTAAGGATGAGCGGGATGAAGAAGACGCCCTGTCGGCAGCACGCAAGGAAGGTGGCCCGGCCGGATTTGCCGATGCTCTGGAACAGCATGTTGCCCGCTACGATCACCGGCTGCAGGAAGCACGCAAAGCACTGATACCGGAAGGCGGGCAGGGCGATGGCGGTCACTTCGGGGTCATCGCGGAACAGCTTGATGAGGGCTTCCGCGTTGAACCAGCACGCTGCAACGATGACGCTCAAAAAACAGAAGCTGGCGCACATGGTAAAGACACAGGCCTTTTCCACCCGGCGGTATTTGCGGGCACCGTAGTTGAAACCCGCCACCGGTTGAAAGCCCTGTCCGGTGCCGATGGCCACCGAGATGATGAACATGAAGATGCGGGACACGATGCTCATGCCCGCCACAGCGGCGTCGCCGTAGCTGCGGGCGGCAATGTTCAGCAGCATACCACCGATGCTGTTCAGGCCCTGCCGCCCGAAGCTGGGCAGACCAGTCATCAGGATGGTGCCGAACTCCGCCGGGCTGCGGGTGACGGCGCTGAGCTGGAACTGGCTGACCGTCTTGCCGCGCAGGAACATGGACAGCAGGATGCAGAAGCTGATGCTCTGGCTCAGGGCAGTGGCGATGCCCGCCCCGGCGGTGCCCAGCCCGAACCCGAAGATGAACACCGGGTCCAGCACCATATTCAGCACGCCGCCGGTGACCAGACCGATCATGGCGAAGCTGGCCTTGCCCTCGTAGCGCAGGATGTTGTTCATCACAAGGCTGGACATCATCAGCGGTGCCGCGATCAGGATGGGCCGCGCGTAGGCACACGCGTGAGGCAGGATGGTCTCGGTGCTGCCCAGCAGCATCATGAAGTGGGGCAGAGTAGTGAGGCCGACAGCGGCAAGGCTCAGGCCGAAGGTCAGCGCCGTGAAGAAGCTGGTGGACGCGAACCGGGTGGCAGCCTTGGTGTTCTGGCTGCCGAGGCTCCGGCTGATGATGCTGCCCGCGCCGTGGCCCAGCATAAAGCCCAGCGCCTGAATGATGGCCATCAGGCTGGAAACGACACCCACCGCGCCGGACGCGCTGGTGGAGATCTGGCCGACGAAGAAGGTGTCAGCCAAGTTATAGATGCTGGTGATGAGCATACTCAGAATCGTCGGTGCGGCAAGGCTGAGGATGAGTTTCGGGATGGGCGTCTCGGTCATCTTCCGGAATTGCTGCGCCGTGCAGTCTTCTGCGGACATAAAAGGACCTCGCTTTCTCAAATGGCATAGAAAAGCCGCCCTTTTTGTAAAAGAGCGGTAAAATATTGCACACTATCAGTATAGCGGATAAGTGGGATTTTGTCCAGTGGGGCCGCTGGGGCCGCATCTCCGGGAGCTTTCTCCGCGAACAGCCCGGAACCCCGGTTCCGCCCCAACGCTTCGCGCCGGGGCCCCACTTCCCGGACGTTCGACGGAGAAACTCCCCTCGTGCGGCCGGTCAGCAACGAAAAAGTTCAGTTGAACCTTGCAAAAGAAAATAAAAAACGGGCACTTTTTGTGAAAAGTGCTAAAGGAAGGTCGAAATCCTTGTAAAAAAATACGACAAGTGGTATAATTTAACAGTACTAAGAAGAAAGATTTGTTCGCGAGGAACAAACTTGGAGGGAATTATCATGAAAACTGTTGCACAGACTGTGATCGAAGCAGACCGCTTTTACACCATCGCTGCCCATACCGGCAGTGTCATCGAGGCGGTGGAGTCCGCTAAGAATGAGAGCAGCATCCGTCTGGGCAAGTATGACCACAAGCCCGAACAGGAGTGGTCCTTTGTCCGCGTGGGGGATGGCGTCTACCGCATCCGCAACCGCGCTTCCGGTAAGCTCATCGACCTGATGATGACCGGCACCGCAAACGGCACTTGGCTGCACCTGTGGGAGGACGTGGGCGGCACGTCCCAGATGTGGACCGTAGAACCCACCCCCGCCGGTACCGTCCGTCTGCGCTCCTCTTGGGCCAGCGGCAAGTGCATCGACACCGTGGGCATGGGCGTCGCCGACGGTGCACAGCTCCAGATCTGGCAGGAGACCGCCGGTGAGGACCAGCTGTGGACCATCGCCGAGGTGAAGGACCGCGCAAAGCGCGCCGCTAAGGCCGCCAAGGAAGAAGAACCCGCTGCCGCTCCTGTGGAAAAGGCTGAGGTCAAGGCGGAGGAGAAGCCGGTAGAGGCTGCCCCCGTGAAGGCAGAGCCGGTCGTGGAAGCTCCGGCTGCTGAGGCTCCCAAGGCAGAAGAGGCAAAGCCCGAAGTGAAGGCCGAGCCCGCGAAGGCTGCTCCCGCCGCCAAGGCTCCCGCAAAGAAGCCCACCGCCAAAAAGACCAGCCGCGCCGCCCGTAAGAAGGCCGCCGCGAAGAAGTAATTTCATAGAAACAACAGAAGGCCCTCCGTTCCATACCATTGCGGTGTGAGGACAGAGGGCCTTCTGTTATTTTATTCACTCGCAGCGTTTGCCAGCCGGTGATCTTTCATAACCTTGTCTTCACCCAATATTCGCCCATGCTCTGACCGGGCTGGCCGGTGACGTCATCGCTGAGGTAGGCCGCCAGCTGGCAGGAGGCCGGGTCCCACGCACGGGCCTGTTCGACGGTAGGGTACTCCACCTCGGCGTACCAGAACTCGGTAGGCTGGCCCTCGTCCACATGGTTCACTTCCAGCACCAGCCCGTCCGGCAGAAGGTAGCTGCGGCGGATCTTGGGGATCAGCGGCTTTGCGATGATCTTGGTCTCCAGATCCTCGAAGAGGGCTTTATCGATGGGGCGCTCGATCTCCTCCCGCGCCAGCCCGCCGCCGGACTTGAAGCAGAGGATATAGTCGGTTCTGCCGCCCTTGAGTGCTTCTTCCCGGATGCGGACGGTGGGGTGGACGCTGATATAACCCTGCCGCATGGCGAACTCTTCCTTCAGCGGCAATGCCGGGAAGCCTTCGCCCTCCGGCCAGCCGTTCACCATCCATTTGCGTTCGATTTCCATCTGTACGACCTCATTTCTGTTGGATTTTGTATTTATTCTAGCACGGTTTTATGATATTATAAAGTAGAATTGAAATTTAAGAGGAGCTGTTTTATGAAATCGACCCGCAATTATCCCGTCTACAAAGTCAACAAACACGCTGAGGGGCTGCTGGTGGGCGGCCACCCGTGGGTGTACGAGAACGACATCCTCGAAAGCCCGGAGGCGGAGCCCGAAAACGGCACCCTCGCCGATGTGGTCAGCCCCAAGGGTGCCTACCTCGGCACCGGTTTTATTTCGCTGAAGAGCAAGATCCGCGTCCGGCTCATCTCCCGCAACGCCAACGATACCTTCGACGCGGCCTTCTGGCGGCGCCGGACTGAGTATGCGTGGAGCTACCGCAAGACCGTGCTAGAGCCGGACGACCTGTCCGCATGCCGCGTCATCTTCGGCGAGGCCGACCAGTTCCCCGGCCTGACCGTGGACCGTTTCGGCAGCATCCTCGTCACCCAGACCCTGAGCGTTGGGATGGAAAAGCTCAAGCCCGTGCTCTTCCCGATCTTGGCAGAAGTGCTGCGGGCCGACGGTCAGACCATCGACGGCATCTATGAGCGCAACGACGAAGCCCTGCGCGCCAAAGAGGGGCTGGAGCAGAACAAGGGCTGGTTTGAGCTGCCCGGCGAAGCGCACCCGGCCTCCACCCAGACCGAGATCTGCGAGAACGGCGTTTTCTACCACGTCGATTTTGAGAACGGCCAGAAGACCGGCTTCTTCCTCGACCAGAAGTACAACCGCCGCGCCGTGGCCCGCATTGCGGCGGGGCACACGGTGTTGGACTGCTTTACTCACACCGGCAGCTTTGCGCTGAACGCGGCCAAGGGCGGGGCCGCCCGCGTTACCGCCGCCGACATCAGCGCGGAGGCCATCGCGATGGCAAAACGGAATGCCGAGCGCAACGGCCTTGACAACATGGACTTCCTCTGCGAGGACACCTTTGAACTGCTGCCCCGGCTGGAAAAAGAGGGCCACCCCTACGACTTTATCATCCTCGACCCGCCAGCCTTCACCAAGGCCCGCCGCACCGTTGAGAACGCCATGCGCGGCTACAAGGAGATCAACTACCGCGCCATGAAGCTGCTGCCCCGCGGCGGCTATCTGGCCACGGCCAGCTGCTCCCACTTCGCCACCGAGGAGCTGTTCATCAAGATGCTCCACGCCGCCGCGAAGGACGCTCACCGTCAGCTTCGCCAGATCGAAGTGCGCCAACAGGCCCCCGACCACCCGATCCTCTGGGGCGTCCCGGAGACGAACTATCTGAAGTTCTTCCTGTTTCAGGTGATTTGAATAGCAAGACATCGGGGAGTCTTGCCTAATAGGGGAGGTGGCAATGCGAAGCATTGACGGAGAGGTTTATTTATCTACAATAGTCATACTACCTCCCGCATACTCCAAAATTTCAGGAGACCGTTTGTGCAAAATCGTCAGTTTTGTCTATTGCGTTTTTTCCCCCTGTGGGCTATAATCATGCCATAGACAGCAACGGCGCTGTGGGTCACCTCCTGACTCGCAGCGCCGTTTTGTTTAAGAAGCTTTCGCGTGAAGACGCATCGACGCAGATGGGTCTTTGCGATATTGGGAAAGACACGAGATCAAGTAAGGAGTAGGATTTATGGCAGCAAATGTTATGGAAATCTACGGCAGCAAGGTCTTTAACGAACATGTCATGAAGGAGCGCTTGCCGAGCGCGACTTACAAATCGCTGGAGCGCACCCTGCACAAGGGTGCCCCGCTGGACATCGAAGTGGCAAACGTCGTGGCCAGCGTGATGAAGCGCTGGGCCATGGAGCTGGGCGCTACCCATTACACCCACTGGTTCCAGCCGCTGACCGGCATCACCAGTGAGAAGCACGACGGCTTCGTCTCCCCCGTGGGCGACGGCACCGCGATCATGGAGTTCTCCGGCAAGGAGCTGGTGCGCGGCGAGCCCGACGCTTCTTCCTTCCCCTCCGGTGGTCTGCGTGCTACCTGCGAGGCCCGCGGCTACACCGCATGGGACCCCACCAGCTACGCCTTCGTCAAGGATGATGTGCTGTGCATCCCTACCGCCTTCGTCAGCTACACTGGCGAGGCGCTGGATAAGAAGACCCCCCTGCTGCGTTCCATGAATGCACTGTCCGGTCAGGCCATCCGTATCCTGAAGCTGTTCGGCAAGGATGTGGACTACGTTTCCACCACCGTCGGCCCGGAGCAGGAGTACTTCCTCATCAAGAAGGAAGACTACGAGGCACGTCAGGACCTGATCCTGACCGGCCGCACTCTGTTCGGCGCTCCCTCTGCCAAGGGTCAGGAGCTGGAAGAGCACTACTTCGGCGTCATCCGCCCCGAAGTTTCCGCGTTCATGAAGGAACTGGACGAAGAGCTGTGGAAGCTGGGTGTTCCGGCCAAGACCAAGCACAACGAGGTCGCTCCCTGCCAGCATGAGCTGGCCCCCATCTTCGACACCACCAATGTCGCCATCGACCACAACCTGCTGACCATGGAGCTGATGAAGAAGATCGCTCCGAAGTACGGTCTGGTCTGTCTGCAGCATGAGAAGCCCTTCGAAGGCGTCAACGGCAGCGGCAAGCACAACAACTGGTCCATGAGCACCTCTCACGAGAACCTGCTGGACCCCGGTGACACCCCGATGGAGAACCTGCAGTTCCTCGTCTTCCTCGCCGCCGTCATCAAGGCTGTGGATGAGTACGCCGACCTGCTCCGTACCTCCGTCGCGACCCCCGGCAACGATCACCGTCTGGGTGCCAACGAGGCACCTCCGGCCATCATCTCCATCTTCGTGGGCGAGGAGCTGGAAGCCGTCATCGACGCCATCGCGTCCGATTCTCCTTATGCCGGTCCCGTCAAGATGAAGATGGACCTCGGCGTGGACGTCCTGCCCAAGTTCAGCAAGGATACCACCGACCGCAACCGTACTTCTCCCTTTGCCTTTACCGGCAACAAGTTCGAGTTCCGTATGCCCGGCTCCGCTGAGAACCTGAGCGACTGCAACACCATCCTGAACACCGCCGTCGCCAAGGAGCTGA
>OGCO01002749.1_pt1 | contig 22326 bp, 21 predicted proteins | sample 1570171 | NCBI WGS metagenome assembly OGCO01 (sample SAMEA4370583, study PRJEB24528) | human gut metagenome
TTACCAGATGACAGTGCAATATGCGGGATGGAGTATATCGGAACAGGAGAAACAGCTGAAGACGTTTATAAAAGAAGGCGTAGATGCGATCATACTCTGTCCGGTAAATGCAAAATCGTTTCTTAATATTATCAAAGATGCCAGAAAAGCAGGAATTCCTGTTATTAATCTGAATATGAAAGTGGATATAGTTTCTACAGAATATATTACAACATATGTCGGAGGAAGTATGTCCGAAGAAGCGGATATGGCCGGCCAGATGGCTGTGGAGTGCCTGAATGAAAAAGGAAAGATTGGTATTATAGAAGGATCGCAGGGATCTGATCCACAGATCTACCGTACACAGACATTTCTGAAATATGTTGATTCCTACCCGGATATTGAGATTGTTGGAATTATGGAGGGAAACTGGTCCAGGCAAAAAGCAGCACTTGCTGTACTGGATCTGATAAAAAAAGACAAGGATATTGATCTGATCTATTGTCATGACAGTAATATGGCAATGGGGGCATATGAAATGCTGAAGAAAAAAGGGTTGGAAAAACAGATTCATGTGATTGGAATTGGCAGTGAACAGATTTATATAGATGCCGTACGGGACGGAAAGTTATATGGAATTGTCACACAGTCACCGGAATTTGAGGCAAGTTTTGCATGGAGCTGTGCGAAGAGAGCGGCAGAGGGATTTACCTTACGTTACTGGTATAAAACGCCGGCCAGTATCATGATAAAAGAAAATGTGGACCAGAAGTCATAAGATATAAAATTCATTACCTGAAAAAAGAATACAGATGTGAAAAATAAGACTAAACCGATGAAAAAATTGAATTTATATTTTCATCGGTTTTTTTTACAATAGGATCATCAAATAAAGAACAGATTCTTTTAAAAGCGGAGGTAAAGAAACATGAAAAGAAGATTAGTAAGTGTATTAATGTGCACAGCAATGGTGTTTGGCATGACAGCACCGGTTATGGCAGCCGACAAAGATAATGCGGATATTACAATCGGTTCTGTAATTATGAATAATTCCGGCGAGTGGTTTGCGGAGGTTATGAAGGGCCAGGAGGATGCGGCAAAAGATCTTGGAGTAGAGTTCTCTATCGTATCTTCTGACAATGAAATTTCCAAAGAATCTGATAATGTGGCTACATTCCTTGCACAGCAGGTAGATGCACTGGTTATTTCTCCTCTGGCAACAGATGCTTCTATAGCAGCAGTTGAAAGTGCAAGTGTAGATGCGGGAATTCCGGTAGTAACATGGAATACAACTGTTGATACTGATGTAACAAGCCATATCGGTGTTGTCCCGGCAGAACTTGGTGGAAATACAGGAAAATATGCAGTTGACTACATCAAAGAAAACTTTAAAGACGGATGCAAAGTTGCAATTATCGGAGACAGCAACTATGAAATCGGAATTGAGAGATGTAATGGTTTCAAAGATGCAATTAAGGAACTGACGGATAATGGAACTGTCGAGATCGTAAATGAGCAGGATGCAGAGCTCCAGGAAGAGGGAATTGACATCACCGAGCAGATTCTTACAGCAAACCCGGATGTTCAGATGATCTGGTGCTGGAACCAGACTTCTCTTCTCGGATGTGCAGCAGCCCTGGAAAATGCACAGAGATCTGATGTAGTACTTATGGGAACGGACATGTCTGTAGAGCTTGCAAAAGATATGCAGGGCGACTCCGTTACACTTCAGGCGATCACAACACAGATGCCATATGAAATGGGATATCAGGCAGTAGAAAATGCTGTTAAAGCAGTTAAAGGTGAGGATGTAGAGAAAGAAGTCATGATTCCTACATATACATATACAAAAGAAAATCAGGATGAAATTCAGACATATATTGACGAACATCAGGATTTGGTCGGTTAATAGAGAGATTAAAGAGTATTTTTGGGTGTTCCATTGGAACACCCTTACTTATGAAGTATTAAGGAGGGAATACACATGCCGGATGTAGTATTGAAAGCAGAACATGTGACAAAAAGGTTCGGCGGAATTACTGCCCTGGAGAACGCGGAATTGGAGTTATACAAAGGGGAAGTACATGCTCTGGTAGGCGCAAATGGTGCGGGTAAAAGTACACTGATTAAGATTATTACCGGTGCATATTCAAATGATGAGGGTGAGATTTATCTGGAAGGACAGAAAATCGAAGTAAAATCTACATTTGATGCCAGGGCAAAAGGAATCAGTGCAGTATATCAGGAGTTTTCATTAATCAATACGGTCTCTGTAGCAGAAAATATTTTCATGGGACATGAGATCATCAAAAACAGAATGATCCAGTGGAAAGCCATGAACACAGAAGCAAACAAACTTCTGAAACAGCTGGATGCAGATTTTGATGCAACAGCAGAAATGGGTACCTTAAGTGTTGCTCAGCAGCAGATGGTAGAGATTGCAAAAGCAATGTCCACCAATGCAAGAATCATCATTCTTGATGAGCCTACTGCAGCACTGACAAGATCCGAATCCGAAAAACTTTACACACTGGTTGATAAATTAAAAGCTGACGGAGTTTCCATTATCTTTATTTCTCACCGTTTTGAGGATATGTATCGTCTGGCAAGCAGAGTTACTGTATTCCGTGATTCCCAGTATATTGGAACTTACGATGTAGATGGAATTACAAATGCAGATCTGATCAAAGCAATGGTTGGTCGTGAGATCAAAGACCTGTTCCCGAAACCGGAAGTGAAACTGGGAGATGAGATGCTCAGGGTTGAAAATCTTTCCAGAACAGGTTATTTCAAAGATGTATCTTTTAAAGTTCGTGCAGGTGAAATCCTTGGACTTACCGGTCTGGTAGGTGCAGGACGTACCGAAACCGTTGAAGCTGTCTGTGGTATCACACAGCCGGATTCCGGTAAGGTTTACCTCGAAGGTAAAGAAGTTCACATCAAAAAACCGTCCGATGCAATGGAAAAAGGTATCATTCTTCTTCCGGAAGACCGTCAGAAAGAAGGTCTGATCATGAGCTGGGGACTGGGAAGAAACGTAACACTTCCTACCATCAGCAAATATGCGAAGAGTGGTATCAATGATGAAAAGACAGAACGTGATCTTGCCAAAAAACTTCTTGAAGAAGTTGATACAAAGGCAGTTGATATCTTCCAGCCGGCAAGCTCTCTTTCCGGTGGTAACCAGCAGAAAGTTGTTGTTGCCAAGGCGTTAAGCCAGGAAATGAAAGTTGTTATCATGGATGAGCCTACCAAAGGTGTAGACGTAGGTGCAAAAGCTGAAATCTATGCGATCATGGGCGACCTTGCAAAGAAAGGTTATGCAATCATCCTGATTTCTTCTGAAATGCCAGAGATCCTTGGTATGGCAGACCGTATCGTTGTTATGTGCAACGGACGTAAGACCGGCGAGCTGAACCGTGGCGAAGCTACACAGGAAAGAATCCTTGAACTCGCAATGGAAAAAGGACATACAGGGGGTGCTGAATAATGGAAAAGAAATCAGTTATGAAAAAGATCACAGGCTCCCGTGAAGCACTGCTTGCAGTTGTCCTGATCGTTCTTTTTGTAATCATTACAGCAATCAACCCATCATTCCTGACTCCTAAGTCACTGATGGATATGCTGAAAAACAATGCAGTAACAATGGTAATGTCACTTGGTATGCTGTGTGTAATGCTTGTTGGCGGAATTGATATTTCTATCATGTCAACACTTGCACTTTCCGGTATGAGCATCGGTATGCTTCTGAAATATGAACATATCTCCAGCACATTCCTCGCATTCGTGATCGCAATTGCAATCGGTATCGTATGTGGAGCTGTTGTTGGTCTGATCATTTCCAGAGCAGATGTTCCTCCGATCATTGCAACCATGGGCTTTATGTATATCTACCGTGCACTTGGTTATCAGGTATCCCACGGTGGTGAATGGGCAAGTGCAGCAGCACTTGGCAACTTCAAGAATTTTGCAACAACAAAATTCCTCGGACTGAATGCAGTCATCTGGGTAATCATTGTATGTTATGTATTTTTCTTCTGGTTTATGAAATGGACCAGAACAGGACGTATGATCTATGCAGTAGGTAGTAACCCGAGTGCAGCAGAAGTATCTGGTATCAATGTAAAGAATATCAAACTTCTTGTTTATACGATCATGGGCCTTCTGGCAGGTCTTGGCGGAGCTCTTCAGGTTTCTGTATATGCATCTGCAATGCCTGACATGCAGTACGGCGGTGAAATGGATGTTATCGCAGCCTGCGTTATCGGTGGTGTAAGCATGAACGGTGGACGTGGTACCGTGATCGGTGCTTTACTTGGATCCCTGATCCTTGCAACAATCGCAAAAGCACTTCCGCTTATTCCATTCTTCAACCAGTTATGGCTGAATACCATCAAGGGTATTATCATCCTTGTCGTAGTAGTAATGAACGTAATCCTGCAGCGTATCGCTGATAAGAATGCACTGAAAGGAAGGGAGATGTAATCATGGCTGGAAAATCTGGAAGAAGTATTAATAATGTGCCGGAGAGCCCAGTGAAGAAAATGATCTTCTCCTGGGAGGGAATATTGGTCCTGCTGTTTATTGCAGTCAATATTTTCTGCGCAATGTTTTCTGAATATTATAACCTGAGCAGTCTGCTTCGTCAGATGCCGGTTTATCTGGCAGAAGTATTCATGATGCTGCCGATGGCATACATCCTGGTACTTGGTGAGATCGATATCTCCGTAGGTGCGATCGTTTGCCTTTCTGCAACAATGAGCTGTATCGTGTGCAACACAAATGCACCATTTATCGTAGTTGTGATCACAGCGCTTGGCGTTGGTACCATCTGCGGAGCAGTTAACGGATTTATCCTTACCAAATTCCAGGAACTGCCTCCAATGATCGTTACACTGGCAACACAGATCATCTTCCGTGGTATTTCCGAGATCGTTCTTGGAAGCGGTGGAAGTATTTCTGCAAGTAACACTGATGGCTTCCGTGCGATCGGTGGAAAGATCGGAAATGTTCCATACATTCTGTTCCTGGTACTGATCCTTTCTGTAATCTTTGCAATTGTTTTAGGTAAGAGTACATTCGGACGTCGTGTATATGCAATCGGTACAAACCGTCTGACAGCATATTATTCAGGTGTTCATGTACAGAAGATCCGTTTTATCATCTACACAATCATGGGTACTGTTTCCGGACTGTGTGCACTGTTCCTGGTTTCTTCTTCATACGGTGCAAACACAACAACCGGTAACGGATTTGAAATGGATGCTATCGCAATGGCAGTATTCGGCGGTATCTCTTCTACAGGTGGTAAAGGTAATATCGCTGGTGGTGTTATTTCTGCATTCATCATCGTTTGCCTTCGTGTAGGTCTTGGTCAGAGAAACGTCAATGCACAGGTTATCCTGCTGATCATCGGTCTTCTTCTGATTGCAGCAGTAGCTCTTCCGAATATTATCGGAAATGTTAAAAAAGCAGTAAGCATGAAGAAAAACTAAATAAAAATTTAATAACGCTAGTGGCTGCTCTCTTGTAGCAGGGGAGCAGTTGCAAATAAAAAACTATATTTCCAAGGGAGGAAAACAAAATGAACAAAAAAATTATCAGCGCACTTCTTTGTGGAGCAATGGTACTTGGCTGTGCAGCACCTGTAATGGCAGCTGACAAAGCCGGAGACGGACAGAAAATCGCACTGGTTGGAAAATCAGCAGGTAACGCATTCTTCGAAATCGCTGCAAAAGCATTCAAAGAAACAGCAGAAGCTGAAGGTGCAACTGTAGATGTTGTTTACCCGGAAGCTGCAACAGCAGATGCTCAGATCAAAGTTCTTGACAACCTGATCTCCCAGCAGCCAGATGCAATCTGCATCTCCGCAAACGACGTTAACGCTCTTCAGGCTAAACTGGAAGAAGCTATGGACGCTGGAATCAAAGTATCTTCTTTCGACTCCGCTCCGAATAAAGACAGCCGTCAGGTATTCGTAAACCAGGCTGGTACACAGGCAGTTGGACAGGCTCTTATGGATGCAGTTCTTGATATCTCCGGTGGAGAAGGACAGTTCGCTATCCTTTCTGCAACATCTCAGTCTGCAAACCAGAACGCTTGGATCGACGCTATGAAATCCATCATGGAAGGCGATGAGAAATACAGCAAACTGGAACTTGTAGAAGTAGCTTATGGTGATGACGAACCTCAGAAATCTACAGACCAGACAGCAGCTCTTCTTCAGAACTACCCAGATCTGAAAGTTATCTGCGCACCTACAACAGTTGGTATCGCTGCAGCTGCTAAATACCTTCAGGACAACGAATCTGCTTGCAAACTGACAGGTCTTGGACTTCCTTCTGAAATGCAGGAGTACACAGGTGATGACGATGCACATTCCTGCCCATACTTCTATCTGTGGGATATGGAAGGCCTTGGAAAACTTTCCGCATATGCAACAATGGCACTTGTAAAAGGTGACATCACTGGTGCAGTTGATGAAACATTCACAGCTGGCAACATGGGTGAATTCACAATCACAACAGCTGATGACGAAGGAACAGAAATCGTTCTTGGTGAGCCACTTCAGTTCACACCAGACAACGTAGCTGACTACGCTAAACTGTACTAATCAGCACGTTTGGAGAAGCTAAAGTTTTTCTGAATATGATAAATCCTTAAAAACAGGGCGGAGCCGAAAGGCTTCGCTCTGTTTTTGTGTACTTTTTTGTCATATTGCTTTATACTGTCTGAGCATGGTAGAATAAAAGAAATAAGTTACCGGAGCAAAATTATAGCAGTGAAGAAAGCGGGAGTAACAGATGCAGCAGGCTTTATTGGATCATTTAAGAGTTGTAACAGAAGAAGAACAGAGAATCCTGGATGGGGTTGCAGAGGTAGATAAGGACCTTTATACATCTGGGAAGGATTTCACGGTGGACAGTGCGAAAATGCTCAGTGAGGGCAAACTGATCGCTGTACGTACCCATACACGATTTGTGCATTTTCCATCGCACAGGCATAATTATATTGAGGTGCTTTATGTCTGCCAGGGACAGCTTACAAATATTATAGGTGGCAAAGAAGTCGTGATCCATGCAGGCGAACTGTTGTTTTTGAACCAGTATACGAGACATGAGATCCTGCCGGCGGGGGAAGAAGATATTGCAATCAACTTTATGATCCTTCCAGAGTTTTTTGATGTGGCCTATACGATGGCGGGGAATAATAATGTCCTTGCAGATTTCCTGGTCAATGTGCTGCGCCAAGATGAAGAGCGTGGAGAATATCTGCATTTTAAGGTTGCAGAAGTGCTGCAGATCCAGAATCTTCTGGAAAATATGATCTACTCTCTTGTGACCGGTAAAGGCGATCAGAATCGGATCAACCAGACAACGATGGGACTGATTTTCCTCTATCTTCTGGAATCTGTACAGTATGCGGAGATGCGCCTGCCGAATCAGTATGAAAACATGATCACAATGACAACGCTGGATTATATCGAACAGCAGTACAAAACGGCGACACTTACAGAACTCTGCGAAAAATTGCATTTGCCGATGCATATGCTGAGTAAGATGATCCGGAAAAATACGGGATTTAATTTCAAAGAACTGCTTCAGCGCAAACGTCTGAACAAAGCTGTGGAACTGATGTGCGAGACAGATCTTCCGATCAGTGACATCATTGCAGCGGTTGGCTATGAGAATGGCAGTTATTTTCACCGGGTATTTAAAGAACGCTACCATACGACGCCGAGAGCGTTCCGTGTGGCAAATGGAAAAGAAGAACGGGTGAGATTATAAAAAAGGGGCATTGCAGATGTAATAATAACATACATTTGTAATGTCCCTTTAGATTTTATTTTATCATTTGTGTCAGACAAGAACTGTCCACAGATTATGTAGAACATGAATGCAGAGAAGATGCTGTTCTGAACAGTTACCGGAGAAGTCCTCTTTTGTGTCCTGTTCTTTTGTACATATTCTAAAATCTGTGGTCAGTATATCACATGGTCAGGTTTTTGACAAGCTCGATATCTGACGCTTTTACTTTGAGATTTGTCTCAATCACTTTTCCTTCAGCTGTTGTGATTTTGATCTCAATCAGTGTATCTTCTTTGACAGCTGTGCTGGCTGCCTGAAGAAACTTCGGGAATTTCGGATGATTCTGGGTAAAGGTTGCCCAGGAATTTTTTAACTGCATTAAATTTCCAAGATTCATGTGTTGTGCCTCCTAATTCTGAAAATGGATCTGCTCGCCCTGAATGACCGGATAACAGATTAAAGTAGTTCCATCCAGATTTTCTCTGTGCATATCAACAGCACTGATCTGGTGGTTTTCGTAAGTTGTATAATAGTAAATTCCTTTTGTTGCGTTACAGCAGGATGTATAGAGTGTGATTTCATATTTTCCCTCAGTAACCTCGCAACAGCCCCTCTGCTGGTCAACGGAGCCAAGAATATGGAAAAACTGGCTGATGCTTTCAGCTTCGGAATCTCCGGAGATGGAATTCATCTTTGTGAAAGCAACACGTGCAAAACGGGAAGCAGAAGACAGGTCACCCGGAAGTCCGAGGGCACCCATTCCGCGGCTGTAGGCAGTAAGAGTCAGATCATCTGCAAAAGTATTTACGGGCTGTTTTGAAGAAATGTGCATATAATTATTCAACTGGAACATCTGCTGTGGAAAAGGTGGGTTATTTGTGAGTACACCGACCGGATTATCGTAGATATGCAGACCGTCTGCGATGGATTCTACTGTAATAGATGCAGTTTCATCAGAGATGATCCAGTGAAGCTGCGCCAGAGGAAACTGTTCGCTGAATGGAGTATTGACCAGATTCATGTGGGAAAGAAGTGTGCGAACTTCCGCGACAGAAGCACACTGGCTTAAGATCCACGGGATGAATTCGAATTGGGCAACATTGGTTACATCCGGTTTTACATTGGCATATGCAGCATTTCCAACGAAATTCAGTCCTGCCATGCCAACACCTTTTTCATTGATGGCATCATAATATAATGGATAATCTCCGGCTACATGAGCCATGCCGATGATCGCATAGTGCGTTTGTTTTGTACCGGCATGCCGGAAAGAAAACGGATAATTCCTTGGAGTGATCGTAATCTGATCGCCGTAAGAAAATTCGTAGTCCAGTGTTCTTCCAAAATAAAAATCTTTTGTTTTATAAGTTGCAGCTGTACACATAAGCATTCCTCCTTAGAAATCGAAGTCTGCGTAATCTTCCGGCAGGAAGCGGTGGTAAATGATATGGCAGCCTTCGTCTTTGAAACAATAGTAATAAGTGTCTTCTGGTTTATCAGCAAAACGGATCAGACGGTCAAATTCGTCGTTGTTTATTTCTTCTGTGATAATGTTCTGTGAATAAGTATGGAACAGATCCAGAATTTCATTCATCGTGCAGTCGTGTTTTGCTACTAATTCCACAAGACTTTTGATGAATTCGTTTGGTGCGGTGTTATCATGCACATAGACGGTTCCTTCTTTTGGGATGTGAAAACAGAAACGATCTCCTTTGTGAGAGACTTCGATCTGTCCAAGCTTTTCTGTGATGGATGCAGGAAGTGTGTTCAGTCGTTCCTGCATCTCATCAGCACTGTCCTTAGCGGAAAAGAAATGGTTCAGGGAAGAGAGCGGATAATACAGATGGATATCTTCTCTAAAAAAACCGAGTTTCGCCTGTTCTTCCTTGATGATGTCGATCAGATTTCGTTCAAGTTTATCGTAGCCCATGTCGGGAAACCTCCTTTATATAAGATGGATTAGTTTGCAATATGCATTCGGCCAGAATCGCAATGGTCGTAAGCAGTAAGTTAAATAACTGCAACATATTGTAGCAGATTCATACATAAAATACCAGAGTCGTTCGGAAAAAATAGAATGGACAGATTCGACAAAATGTTACAAAAAAAGCTCGTTGACAGTACCAGGGCAGTGGGATATCATAGAACAAAAGAGGTAACTGTTTACAGAGACTCAAAATTTGACATATAGGGGAAATCATCATGTTAGTTTTAGTATATCACAAATGCAGCACCTGCCAGAAAGCCCTAAAATGGCTTGATGAACACAAGATTTTTTTCGAGGAGCGCCCGATTATAGAGGAAAATCCTACATATGAAGAATTGAAAGAATGGTATGAAAAAAGTGGAATGCCACTTAAGAAATTTTTTAACACCAGTGGCATGCTCTACAAGCAGATGAACCTCAAGGATAAACTTCCGGAGATGTCAGAGGATGAACAGCTGAAATTACTGGCAACAGATGGCATGCTTGTCAAACGCCCGCTTGTAGTAGGTGAAGATTTCGTCCTTACAGGATTTCGCGAGAAAGAGTGGGAAGAGAAGATTCGGGGCTAGACGACAATTTTATACTGTGAAATTTTTGCTTACGAAAGTTTTGTTGATTTATCTCTATTTATCTATTGTATTTTAGGGTATATTCGTGTAAAATAGAATACAATTTAGTCTAGTAACGCATGAATGCGTGAATTCTGGCGAAGCTGTAAATGCATCGGCCGGAAATCCTTTGTAGAATAGAAATAGAGATGGAGGAAGAGAGCAAATGGCAGATCATGAGATGTTGAATCTTGAAGAGATGGGCAATTTGAAAGACAGTATGGAATTGCTTGGGGAAGAACTGATGAATGGTCACCGGATCAACCCGAATCTGTATGTAGAATATGATGTAAAAAGAGGCCTGCGTGACTCCGCAGGTAAAGGTGTCCTGACAGGGCTTACCGAGATTTCAGATGTAACAGGTTACGATCTTATTAATGGACGTAAGATCCCGGCACATGGAAGACTGTATTATCAGGGATATAATGTAAATGATATCGTAGATGGTCTTAAGGGACGTAAATTTGGTTTTGAAGAAACCATCTATCTGCTTCTGTTCGGAAGACTTCCGTCAGATAAAGATATGGAAATATTCAAAAATATCATGGAAAACTTTGAAACTCTGTCCGGACGTTTTGTGCGTGACGTTGTTATGAAAGCTTCCAACGGTGATATCATGAATGCAATGCAGAGATGTATTCTCACTCTGTACACCTATGATTCCAAACCAGAAGATATTTCTGCGGAAAATGTTCTTCGCCAGAGCATTGAAATGATCGCAAAACTGCCTTTGATTGCAGTATATTCCTATCATTCCTACAGACATTTCCGTCGTGATGAGACTTTGTTTATCCGTAATCCACAGAAAGGGCTTTCACTTGCAGAAAACATCCTTCTGATGCTTCGACCGGATGGCAAATACACAGAACTGGAGGCGAAAGTACTTGATATTGCCCTGATCCTTCATGCAGAGCATGGTGGTGGTAACAACTCTACTTTTACGACACACGTAGTTACTTCTTCCGGAACAGATACTTATTCTTCTATTGCAGCATCTATCGGTTCGCTCAAAGGACCTCGTCATGGTGGTGCAAACCTTAAGGTACAGAACATGTTTGAGGATATCGAGGCGAATGTCAAAGACTGGACAGATGAGAAAGAGGTAGAAGCATATCTCCGCAAGATTCTGAATAAAGAAGCATTCGATCATACCGGTCTGATCTATGGTATGGGACATGCTGTTTATACACTTTCTGATCCGCGTGAAGTAATCCTGAAACGTTTTGCCAGAGACCTTGCACAGGAGAAGGGAATGATGAAAGAATTTGCCCTTTACGAACTGGTAGAACGTCTGGCAGGAAGAATGGTCATGGAACAGCGGAGACTTTTCAAAAATGTCTGCGCAAACGTAGACTTTTACAGTGGTTTCGTATATACTATGCTTGGAATCCCCAAAGAGCTGTTTACACCAATTTTCGCAATTGCACGTATTCCGGGATGGAGCGCACATCGTCTTGAGGAAATCCTCAATGCGAGCAAGATTATCCGTCCGGCATATAAATATGTGGGACATCATGCAAACTTCGTTCCGTTTGAAGAAAGAGAGCCGGAGGAAGGCTGCGAAGAAGTATTGCGGGATCTCGAAAAGGAATCCCCAGAACAGCCGGAAGAACAGGCAGAAACTATAGAAAAAGAGGCACCGCAGGATTCGACAGAGTGCCCTGAGGAGAAGAAATAAATGAAACAGGTTATTTTAACTGGTGACCGTCCTACCGGAAGACTTCATGTAGGACATTATGTAGGATCACTGAAAGAACGTGTCAAACTTCAGAATTCCGGTGATTATGATGAAGTTTATATTATGATCGCAGATGCACAGGCGCTGACAGACAATGCAGAGCATCCGGAGAAAGTACGTCAGAACATCATTCAGGTTGCACTGGATTATCTGGCATGCGGGATCGATCCGGCAAAATCTACAATCTTTATTCAGTCTATGGTACCGGAACTGACAGAACTGACTTTTTATTATATGAACCTTGTTACGGTTGCACGTGTGCAGCGTAACCCTACCGTTAAAGCTGAAATTCAGATGCGTAACTTTGAGGCAAGCATTCCGGTTGGCTTCTTCTGTTATCCAATCAGTCAGGCAGCAGATATTACTGCTTTCCGTGCAACGCATGTACCGGTTGGTGAAGATCAGATGCCGATGATCGAGCAGTGTAAAGAAATCGTACACAAATTCAATACCGTTTATGGAGAGACTCTGACAGATCCGAAGATCGTGCTGCCATCCAATAAGGCATGTTTACGTCTCCCGGGTATCGATGGCAAGGCAAAAATGAGTAAGTCTCTTGGCAACTGTATTTATCTCTCTGATGAGGAAGCAGATGTTAAGAAGAAGATCATGTCCATGTTTACAGACCCGAATCATCTTCGGGTACAGGATCCTGGCCGCGTAGAGGGCAATCCGGTATTTATCTATCTGGAAGCATTCTGTAAGGATGAGTATTTCCCGGAATTCCTGCCGGAATACCAGAACCTCGAAGAGCTCGAAGATCACTACCGCAGAGGTGGTCTCGGCGATGTCAAGGTTAAGAAATTCCTGAATAATGTAATGCAGGCAGAGCTGAGCCCGATTCGTGCAAGAAGAAAAGAATGGGAACAGCGTATTCCGGATGTTATGGATATTCTCAAAGAAGGCAGCAGAGTAGCAGAAGCCAAGGCCGCTGAGACTCTGAATGATGTTAAAGCATCCATGAGAATCAACTATTTTGACAGTGACCAGTCTGATATGTATCAGAAATAAGCTGATTTAGAAAAAAGTGATATATTTATCAGGAAAGCAACTGTTTTGGAGAAATCCAAGACAGTTGTTTTTTGGTGCATTTTAAATTGTCAGGGAAAAAAATAATGTTGTTTTGTGTGGATTTTAAAAACAAAAATAGTTGTTTCGTGCTGAGTTGATAGAAAATCGCCTTGACATTATGTGTACAAAATAGTACAATTAATACTATTAGATAAGTAGTATTTTGCACTAATATACGTAGTGAGCATTCATATTAATTGAAAGTGAGGAGCTATCAATGGCAAATGAACATAATGATCAGATCAGAATCGTGCAGGAGACGGTTGCAGGTAAGGAGATTACCTTTGCACATGTAATGGGTGGCCCGGCTCCGATCATATATCAGAAACTCGGATTAAATCCTCAGGTGGATTATCGTTCATCTGCAATCGGAATCATGAACATGACACCATCTGAGTCAGCAGTTATCGCATCTGATATTGCAGTGAAGAGCGGCAATGTATATCTTGGATTTGCAGACCGTTTTACAGGAACGATGATCATTACAGGAGAAATCTCAGATGTCATGTCCGCAATGACGGAAGTCGTAGATTATTTCCGCGATACGCTGGGATATGTGGTTTGCAATATTACCAAGAGATAGGAAGTAAGGCATGGAAGAACGAATAACGAGAGAAGAGCTTCTCGAAAGACTGTTTCATGATGATTATGAAAATCTGAAAGGAAAGAAACTTCGTCTGACGCGTGTACGGGTTCCGGGTAAGTCTCTTGATTTTGCACATGTAATCACTCCTTCAGATCCGGCTGTTTATCAGAACCTGGCACTCAACATTGGTGTTCACGAAGGAGAAGATCATACAGGTGAATCCATTGGTATTATGCGCGTTACGCCATGGGAGGCCATTGTGGTTGCAACAGATGTTGCAGTGAAGGCGGCAGATGTTCAGGTAGGATTTATGGATCGTTTCAGTGGAGCACTGATTATACTTGGCGGTTTATCGCAGGTGATGACCGCAGTAGAAGAAGTTGTGAAATTTTTTCGTGATGAGCTGCATTTCGATGTATGTGAGATTCACAAAAGCTGATAATAGGACAGGATAAAGAATGAAAAAAGTTTTCTTAATGGGGCGAAGTGAAGCTGGTAAGACTTCTTTGACACAGGCGTTGAAGGGTGAAGAATTACATTATCACAAAACCCAGTATACAAATTCAAATGAAGATACGATCGATTCACCGGGAGAATACGCAGAATCCAAGCATTTCAGCGTCGGACTGGCGTGTTTTTCTTTTGAGGCAGATGTTGTTGCAATCGTGCAGGCGGCAGATGAACCATTCAACCTATTCAGTGATGGCAGCAGATGTTTTCTTTTGAGACCGCTGATCGGTATTATTACAAAGGTTGATTCTCCATATGCTAATTTACCAATGGTTCGTCAGTGGATGCAGAATATGGGATGTGAGCATATTTTTGAGGTGAATAATGTTACACGTGAGGGTATTCCTGAATTGATGGCGTATCTTCAGGATGATCTTCCGAAGCTGACACTTGAACAGGCTAAGTTTAAGCAGAGCCTTGGGCTGAACGAATGGCAGCCATTGCCGGAAGGTGTGGAATATCCGAAAGATATTCGATAAGACATGACAGAGAGACATACAGAGATGTGTGTCTTTTTTTTATGTAATAATGGAAAATTACTCCGTAATGTTCCTATTACATAAAAACGCTCTGCGAGGATGCGACCAGATGCAGATGGAATATGTCTGCTACCTGGTAGAAAAATGAAAAGAATGAAAAGTTTTCAGAAATGAAACATAAAACATGGTAATAAACATCAAAAATGAATAATAAAAAGATGCAAAACATAGAAAAAATATACGTATAGCACAAAAATATTGACTGTATTTCTGAAAAATGATATGTTTTAAATGAAAAATGAAACAAAGATTGAAAGAAAAATGAAATCATAAAGGGGGTAATGAGATGGTAAAAGTCGGGATTATAGGATGTGGAAAGATTGCACAGGTTCGTCATATTCCGGAATATCTGGATAATCCGAATGCAAAACTGACTGGCCTTTATGATCTGAATCTGCAGCGGGCAAAAGAACTTGCTGAAAAATATGACTGTAAGTCTTATGAAAGCGTTGAGGAGATGCTGGCAGATCCGGAAATTGATGCAGTCAGTGTATGTGTGGCAAATCATGTGCATGCTGAAATTACGATTGCAGCATTAAAAGCCGGAAAACATGTACTTTGTGAAAAACCGATGGCAACAAAATTAAAAGACTGCCAGATGATGGTGGATACAGCAGAGCAGATGAGCAAAAAACTTATGATCGGTCAGAATCAGAGATTTGCAAAAGCCCATGCAGAAGCAAAAAAACTCATCGAGCGTGGAGATATCGGAAGCGTTCTTACTTTTAAAACAACATTCGGACATGGTGGCCCGGAAACATGGAGTGTAGATGCCGGCCCACAGAACTGGTTCTTTGATAAGAAGAGAGCTGCAATGGGAGCAATGGCAGATCTTGGAGTACATAAGACAGACCTGATCCAGTACCTGCTTAATGATACAGTAGAGGAAACAACTGCAAAAGTTACGACTCTGGATAAGAAAGACAGTAATGGAAACCTGATTGGAGTAGATGACAATGCCATCTGTATTTACAAAATGAAGAGCGGAATCATCGGAACGATGACAGCCAGCTGGACGTATTATGGTGAGGAGGATAATTCCACGATCATCTATGGAACAGAAGGAATGCTCAAGATTTATCATGACCCGAAATATTGTATCGAACTGATCCGCAAAGATGGAGGAAAAGTGTTCTACGATATTGATCAGATTCAGACAAATGATAATCAGACAAAATCAGGAATCATTGATGCCTTTGTAGAATCTGTAGAAAATGATACAGAACCGGCTGTTCCGGGGAAAAGCGTACTCAGTGCAATGAAAGCAATTTTCGGAAGTCTGAAATCAAGCGAACTTGGAAGAACCGTTCGCGTAGATGAGGAGGAATTAGAGTGAAGATAGGGTTAGTCAGTGCAATACTGGAAGATTATGATTTCAAAAAAATGATCGATACGGTTTCAGAGATTGGCTATGAATGTGTGGAAGTTGCCTGCTGGCCGAAAGCCAAAGCAGAGCGCAGATATGCAGGAGTCAGCCACATCGACGTGGCAAATCTGGGAGACAAAGAAGCAGAAGAAATTCTTTCTTATTGCAAAGAGAAGAATGTGGAGATTTCTTCTCTGGCATTTTATCCGAATACCATGGATGGAAATCTGGAAAAAAGAGCTGCCAATATTGAACACTTATACAAAGTAATCGATGCAAGCAAAAAACTTGGAATTAACCTTGTTACAACCTTTATCGGAAGAGACCAGACAAAGACAGTAGAAGAAAATCTGGAACTGGTAAAAGAAATTTGGATTCCAATCGTTCATTATGCAGAAGAAAAGAAAGTTCGTATTGCAATCGAAAACTGCCCGATGCTCTTTGACGGAGATCAGTGGCCAGGTGGACAGAACCTGATGACAACACCGGTAATCTGGAGAAAAGTCTTTGATATTCTTGACAGTGATTATATCGGAATCAATTATGATCCATCTCATTTTGTATGGCAGATGATTGATTACATCCAGCCGCTTTACGAGTTTAGAGATAAAATCTTCCATGTACATTACAAAGACATTAAACTTTTCAAAGAAAAACTGAAAGAGTGTGGAACAATGGCATATCCACTTCAGTACATGAAACCAAAGCTTCCGGGACTGGGAGATGTGGATTGGGGCAAATATGTGTCTGCATTAACAGACATTGGATTTGAAGGATATACCTGTATTGAAATTGAAGATAAATCTTTCGAAGGTTCCGAAGAAAGAGTTCTGGACAGCTTGAAACTTTCTCTGAGATATATGAGACAGTTTGTAATCTGAGAAGTTGCTCTGAATAATTGAATTATTAAATAAAATGCTGAAATAATGCGGGGGAAAACCGCTTATTAAAAACAAACATATTCCAAAAGGAGGAAATGAATTATGAAGAAAACAGTAGTTTGCATGCTGATCGCAGCTATGACAATGGGTAGTATGGTTACTCCTGTATTTGCGGACGGAGAAGGAGATGCTACACACATTTATGTACTGACAGCTCCGGAAGATCATGGCTGGACTGGTTCCGTAGCAACATTCGCAAAAGAAAAAATCGAAGAAGTAAATGACGCAGGAACTTACAGTGCAGAGCTGATCACATCTGCAGATGCAGCAGAACAGATTGTCAACATCGAAGATATCATCGCAGCTGGTGAAGACAACATCGCTGTTGTTATTCAGCCAATCGATGATACTGTTCAGTCTGCAATCCAGCAGCTGGTTGACGCTGAGATCCCATATGTAGCATTTGACCGTATCATCGAAGGTGTAGCTGACAGTGCAGTATCCAATGTAAAAGGTGACAACGAAGGTATCGGTGCAGCATGTGCGGCTTACTATACAGAGCAGGGATTAAAACCTGGTGATGCAGTTTATGTATACGAAGGAGATACTTCTTCTGTAACAACTCTCCGTGATGAAGGATTCACAAAGTACCTTACCGGAGAACTGGAATACGATGGAAAAACAATTGCAGACGATGCAAAATGGTCTGAAGACGATCTGAAATCTATCACATATTCAGGTGCTATGAACTGGAGCCGTTCTGATACAAAGACAGCCTATGAATCTCTGCTCGGAGATGCATCCAACGCAGATATCAAATGGTTCTATGCAGAAGATGATGAACTTGCAATGGGTATCCTTGAAGCTCTTCAGGGTGGTGGAATTGACGATGCAACAAAAGAAAAATTCCTTGGAAATACACCATATCTGACAGGCTGCGGTGGACTGGATGAACTTTATGCAGTACTTCGTGGTGAATCCTTCACAGATATCGCAGATCAGTTTGGCGGTATTGTATCTGTAACTTACAGTCCTGCAATGATCCAGACAGCAATCCAGGATATGGTTGATTATCTGGATGGAAAAGATGTAGAACAGGATCACGTAATTGCCTGCGAAATCGTAAATAAGGACAACGTAAAAGATTATCCTTCTTTCTAAATCGAGTAATTTTCGTGATATAATTCTTTTTAATAAGACAGAAATGGCGAAGGGAACTGTAAAGTTCCCTTCTGTCAGATAATTAAATGAATGCGTATCAGAGCAATGTATCAAAAAGCCCGGTAACTCGGGCGGGGAGGCGAGAATTATGAGTTTGCTGCAGATGAAGAACATCTGTAAGTCCTTCAGTGGGGTTCCGGTACTGAAAAATGTACAGCTTACAGTAGAAAAAGGAGAGGTGCATGCACTTCTTGGAGAAAATGGAGCGGGAAAATCAACACTTATGAATGTTTTGACAGGTGTATTTCCGCGAGATAAAGGCGAAATCGAATTTGATGGAACCGAATTAAAAAATATTACGATCAGGCAGTCCGAAAATATGGGAATTGCTTTTGTACATCAGGAATTAAATTTGTTCAATGATTTAAAAGTTTATGAAAATATATTCCTTCAGAAAGAATACACAACGAAACTGGGCCGCCTGGATAAGAAAAAGATGATTCAGGAGGCAGAGAGACTGTTCCAGGAACTGGGAGTGGATATTGATCCTACGCAGCAGGTTTCTAAACTGAAAACCAGTCAGAAACAGTTACTTGAAATATCAAAAGCACTGTTTTTTAAAGCAAAACTTCTGATTTTGGATGAGCCAACAACATCATTAAACAATGATGAGGTGGCACATCTGTTTGACATTGTCAATAATTTGAAGAAAAAGGGAACTTCCTTTATCTTTATTTCACATAAAATGCCGGAGATTTTCCGTCTGTCAGACCGATATACCGTATTCCGAAATGGAGAATTTATAGGTGCCGGAAATATAAAGGATACTACACCAGAAGATGTTACACGTATGATGGTTGGAGAGAAATATTCGGATCAGGATGTATATGAAAAAAGGTCGTTGGGTGATATAATCCTGGAACTGAAGGATTTCAGTGGAGAAGGTTTTCGCAATATCAATCTGGCAGTGAAAAAAGGCAGCATCGTTGGACTGACTGGCCTTCAGGGTGCCGGAAGCAGTGAACTGATGCAGTGTATGTTTGGTGTAACAAGAGCATACAGCGGCGAGATGCGGGCAATGGGCAAAGTTATGCGGGATCACTCTATTCATACAGCTATGAAAGATCAGATTGCGATGCTTGCTTCGAACAGAAAAGAAAATTCTGTGATTCCAGATATGAATATTCTGGAAAATATGTATCTGTCAGAACATACTCTTTCTGCATGGAAACCAGCTATTTCAAAAAAGAAAGAAATAGAGAGATATAAAAAATATAAAGAGATGCTGAATATAAAGGCAAATTCCTGCGAAGATTTAATTACATCATTAAGTGGTGGAAATCAGCAAAAAGTTTTTCTTGCACGTTGGCTGAATACAGATGCAGAAATTCTTCTTCTGGACAACCCGACACAGGGAATCGATGTAGGAGCAAAAGCAGAAATTTACAAACTGATCCTGGAACTTGCAAAACAGGGAAAAACAATTCTGATCAATACTTTAGAAATACCGGAGATCCAGAAAGTTGCCGATTACTGTGCAGTATTTTATAACGGTGAGATCATTAAAGTTCTGGAACATCAGGAAATTGATGAGATGACAGTCATGATGTATTCAACAAATGCGGCGCAGGCAGAGGAGGGAAAATAAGATGAGTAAAAAGAATACAGCAGTTCCTGGACGTATCGCAGGATTTTTGGGAGAAAATAGTTATATCATTGTTTTTGTGGCAATTTTTATCGTATATGCACTGACAACAAACGGACTGACCTGGAGCGGTATGATGAATGTATTTCGTCATTCTGCAGTAATTGGCATCATCGGATTGGGCATGGGACTGATCTGCATCACCGGTGAGATCGATCTTTCTGTTGGTTCCATGCTGGCTTTAGATGGTGGATTTTCTGTCATTATCTTTAACATGACAAACAGCATTATCCTCACATTTTTATTTGCAGTTCTGTTTGGCGCATTCTGCGGACTGATCAATGGCGTGATGGTAGGATGGATCCAGATGCCAGCATTTATCGTTACACTGGCAACGATGCTGATTTATCGTTCTTTTGCACAGTATTTCTGCCAGCATGTGGATAAAGCACTGATCGGGGGAGGAAGTTCTGTGTACAAGATGGCAAACAGCCAGTCCTCTTATCAGACACTTTATAATTTTGGTAATGGAAAAGTATCTACGATTCCGATCGTTGGTCTGATCCTTATTATCATGACACTTGTTTTTGTATATATCACAACAAGTACAAAATATGGCAAAAAAGTATATGCAGTAGGAAGTAACATGAAAGGTGCACAGATGGCGGGAATCAATACCGCGGTTGTGAAAATTTCTGTATTTGTGATCGCGGGTGCACTTGTTGGAATCGGTGCTTTTCTCTGGATTGCAATGAATGCTTCTGCTGACCCGGCAACGACAGGAAACAGTTATGAGATGTATGCTATCGCAGCAGCAGTCCTTGGTGGAATCAGTATGTCGGGTGGAAAAGGAAAATGTCTGGGAATTCTGTTTGGTGCAATGTCCTATACGATTATTGATAAAATTATTGTGTCCCTTAAAATGGACTCTCTTATTAACAACGCGATTAAAGGAATTATTCTGTTGATCGTCATCATGGTGCAGATTGTAGGTCCGCAGATCAAACAGAAATTCAAGAAGACAGAGTAGAAATACAGGAACATAAATATCTCTGTTAAACAGGCTCAAAATGCTTTATAATAGAAATGATTTTAACCTAAAACCTGAAAAAGAGAGAAAGTATGAAGAAGATAACTGTTTCGTTAATTGCTGAGAAAGCACAGGTATCACCGGCAACGGTATCAAGAGTTCTGAATCACAGAGAACTGGTGAAAGAGCCAACAATACGACGGGTAGAGGAAGCAATGCGTTCTCTGGGCTGTCAGATAGAAAATACAGTCACAGTTTCGAAGGAGACACAGCCGTTGATCGTTCTGAACATTCCGGGAATCGAGAATGTATTTTATCAGGAGATCATCCGGGGTGCGAGAGTATCTGCAAAGGCACATGGATGCCATCTGCTGATCCATGAATCACATCTGAATAAAGGGAATCTGCTGGATTTCTGCAATCTTCTGCGGAGAGTGGATGCAGCAGGCGTGATTCTTCTGAATCGTGTTTCGGAAGAGGGCCTGAATCAGATACGAGTGATCGCTCCGCTGGTACAGTGCTGTGAATATAATGACCATGCGGATTACCCATATGTCAGTATTGATGACGCCAGAGCTGCAGAACTTGCAACGGAATATCTTCTGTCAAATGGAGGAAGTAAGATCGCGCTGATCAACGGACCGGGAAACTTCAAATATGCAAGAAGACGTCAGGAAGGATTTATGAATGCACTTCGTAACGCGGAGGTCATGATCCCGAAGCAGTGGATCGTGCAGCTGCCGGAAGTAAGCTATGAGATGGCTTATGCAGCGGTGTGCAGACTTCTGAATTCTGACAGCAGACCGAATGCATTTTTTACCATATCCGATGTTTTTGCAGCGGCAGTGATCCGTGCGGCGAAGCGTTTTCACCTGCATGTACCGCGGGATATTCTGGTGGTTGGATTTGATAATATTGAGTTATCCTCTATGACCTCACCTTCGATCACAACTGTCAATCAGCCGAAATTTCAGATGGGATATACTGCCTGTGAGATGTTATTGGAACTGATGGAAGATCCTCATGGGGAAATGAAATCGCTTTTACTTGATACAGAACTGGTGATTAGGGAATCAACATAAGAATAGAACAGCCGGAGATATTCCGGCGAATTCTTTTGCAGCAGGTGTGCCGGCGAGGGTGATCTGTGAGATTACAGAAGAAGATTCTGTAAAAAATATGTTTGAGGAAATTTACTGACAGAATATGTGACTTTATAGAAAAACACCGGAGCAGGTTATGAAATCTGTTCCGGTGTTTTCCTGAATATGTGTGCATTCTTAAGATATCATATCTGATTGTCTGATGCAGTATCACATATTATAGAAACATTGCATATTTTCTATTTTTCGTTTCATTATAGAATTACATTCCATCTTTCAGCACATCATAGTCTCTCAATACTTTCTCGATCACC
>OGCO01002756.1_pt1 | contig 22271 bp, 13 predicted proteins | sample 1570171 | NCBI WGS metagenome assembly OGCO01 (sample SAMEA4370583, study PRJEB24528) | human gut metagenome
AGGCCTTGAGATCGGAAAGGTCAAGACGGCGTTCTACCAGGATCTGGTAAACCTGTTTGTCACCTTCTGTTCCTGCGGTAATGGTATAAAGTGCTCTTTTTGAGCCATTCCCTCCTGAGGAAAAGACAGAGGCACTCACGTTGTAACGTGTCCCGTCTTTATAGGCGCTTGTGGATAATTCCAGGTTCTGTTTCTGTCCATCCAGCCCGGTGGTTTCCAACTGAATGGCGGAACCATCTGGCGCATTTCCAGCCAGATCTGCTGTGATCCAAAAAGATGCGGAATCCATGTTGGAACCATACTCTGCTACATAAACCTTGCCGCCAAACTCTGCGTCAAGGTCGGCAGAACGCTTCAGGGCTACGGTGGATACTCCGCTCTGACTGGTGTATAAAGTCAGGTTCTGAAGGTAGCCGCCCTCATCCTGCATATCGGATTCCAAAAGAGTCGTGGGATCCGCTTCGCCTTCAAACCCATCCTGGGAATCCGGTGCCACAAAATCCTCTTCCCCTGAAAAGTCCTCTTCTGCTTCCCCGGAGGTAAACCCGGTAAATTCAGAAACACTTGCAAATGAATCCTCACTTTGTCCGCCATCTGGGTTTTCTTCAGGTTCTTCTAAACTGCCTTCAAAAGACCCTGCCTCGTCTGTAAAAAATCCATCCTCTTCTGCGGCATAAGCCGTGTTTACCGCATACACCGGAAGGTTTCCAGCTAACAGAGCTACAGACAAAAGTCCGGTCAACCATTTTTTCATTGTTGGTTTCATTCTGTTCTCCCTTCTTTTCTTTGCTTACGCCGTTATTTTTGGCTTTTTATTGTTTCTCTTTTTAAACCGTTTCTTCGCCGTTACAAAAAAGACGGCAAAACCAGTTTCCAATACTGCAATCACCAGAAGAAATTTTGTTGCAAGACTTGCTTTTTTGATTCCTCTTGTTACACTTCCCGCAAAAGATTCCTCCTGAGCCTGGTTCTTTCCAGTTGTATTTGTAACTGTGGTTTTGGTTTCTTCGGTAAAACGGTCTGACGCCTCACTTTTTTCTTCCACCACTGGAGAAGGAGCGACTTTTTCCATCACCTTCTCCCCTGCTATGGTATAGCCAGGCTTTAAATCTTTTGCATATTTTTTCCTAGTCCGCTCTGTCCACTTCGGGGATTCTATCTTTTGGGTATCAGCTGTCTTGATATTTCCAAACAAAGAAGTCTGTTTCTCCCCCTGGAGCTTTAAGGATGCCTTGATCTCCCTAGTGGTTTTCTCGCCCTCTTTACCGCCTGCTTTGGATCCCTCCACCAGTTTTAGATTAGATAAGGAGCCCTGGCCGCTTTGTCCTGGGATAGCCGCCTGGGACTTATTTCCGCCATGGTCGGAGCCATGCACCAGGTTTCCAGGGGTACCGGCTATTTTTATATCCGGGATCCGCATGACTAAAGAATCACTTACGTTCCCAGCTGCATCCTTTACCACGATCACCAGATCTTTTTCCCCGGAGGATAATCCAGTCAAGGTAATGGTATTGGTTCCGGCTAATACTTCTGTTCCTTTCCCACTTGTATCTAGGGCGGGTACCTTTGCCCCTGCCTCAATCACCTGGTAATAACAGGTTCCCTTTTCAGAGGTCTTATAGACAGCGGATGCAGTATCTGTGGAAATACGGCTGGCACTGATTTTTTTTAGTACCGGAGCTGTCGTATCGGTAAGTTTCAGAGTAATATAATAGTCTCTGGTTGTTCCATCCTCGGCTTTTACCTCCAGACGGACCTTTGCCTCTTTTTCCTGATCTGCAAAAAAGATTTTCCAGTAAGAGCGGTCTTTATTATCCTTGTTTCCCGTAATGGTCTCATCTTTTTCTACTGTTCCTGCCTTGATGCCACTGATGGCATAAACCTTGACAGAAGCTTTTTCATCCTCCACTTCTGGCCAGATGTTCAGGCTCTGCCGTTCGCCATCGTAGGAAGCCTCAAATTTTTCCTTATCTGGAGCCAGATCCGGGCTTAATTTTAAGATCCCTTTTCCGTACTTGTCGGAACTGGAAACATACAAGCCCTTTAAGGCTGTGTTGCCGCTAAGAAGGGTGATAGTATATTCCGTCACCGCAGGATCTGCCGTGATCTTCTGGTAGAATTCCTGGTACCCTTCTTTTCGGACATAGAGTTCATACGCCTGTCCCTGTAAAAGAGAATACCGTCCATTTTCTTCTGCGGAAACCGGGTTTCCCTCTGCATCCAGGATCACCACACTGGCATCTCCCGGCTCAATTTGAAGTCCCACGCTCACCAAAGCCGGGGTTGGAGTCGCAGTCGGCTGTGGAATCTCGGTTGGAGCCGGAGTTTCTGTTGGTGCCGTAGTTGGCTCCGGAACCGGTGTTGCAGTCGGCTCTTGTGGAGTCTCAGTTGGAGCTGGTGCCTGTGTAGGCTCTGGCTCCACGGTCGGCTGTGGTGCCACAGTGGGCTCTGGCTCCATGGTCGGCTGTGGTTCTTCGCTCGGAGCAGGCTCTGGCTGTTCCGGTTCCGAAGGCTCTTCCTGCCCCTCTTCTTCGCTTTGTATCACCACTTCTTCTTGCTGTGCATATATCTCATAAGGGACACTTCCGGCAATCAGAGCTGCCGTTAGGGTTCCCATTACCAATCTTTTTTTCATTTACCAGTCCCCCCATGTCTCGCCGTTTACTCCGCCGCCTACGTCGGCACCGGAATAAAGGGAAAATCGAAGCCTTACCTCATCCCCGTCCGCCGGGAAATAGGAAGACATTCCAACACTCATGTATTCACCGTTCACGGAATACAGCCAGCCAGAGTCCATGGTAAAATCAAACTCTCCAAGCCAGTTGGAATCGTGATCGGATAACTGACAGTTTACTTCCTGCAAATGCGCCATCAGGTCATCCGGAATAGCCGCATTTGCGGAAATGCCGCCCCTTCCGATTGCTTTTAAATAAAAGCCGCTGGTGGCATCCCCATTGTTTCTCCAGTCAAAGCCTGTGTTCTGCAAAAGCCGCAGCAGCACAGAGGATAACTGTTCTCCCTGGTAATATTCAATAGAGGTTGCCGGAAGGATGGTTCCAAGCCCTACCGTACCCGCTTCAATGCTGATGGTGATAGAACCTGCCACCTGTGGACCTGCGTCTTCTCCTTTATACAGGGTAAAAGGAGGTAAGGTAGTGGCATAGCCTTCTTCGTCTGTCGCCTTGATTTCTATGGTGTTGGCACCTTCTGCCAGTTCCAGGCGATATGCCAGGATTCCAGCAGCCGGTTCTCCCTGGCAGGAAAGCCGTTCCCCATTTCCGGTTACCGTAAGGGCAGCTGCGCCCAGACTGTTTCCATAATGGTCGGTTGCCTGGATGTAAAAGGTACGGTAAGAAGCATTGACCGTCTCCCCATCGGTAAGGTCTGTGGCAATCTTCGGGTAATTATCTTCTACCGGTTCCTCTGGACTTTCCGTAGGGGCAGGTGTCGCAGTGATCTGCGGCTCTTCCGGTGCCGGGGTAACAGGCGGCAGATCCTCGTTTGGAGTCTGTGCCCCGTCCTGGTTCCGGTTATCATCCGCATCTGGGGTTTCTGATGGCTGTTCAGAATCGTCCGGATCATCCTGGTTATCATATTCAATCGTATTACTTTGATTCTCTTGATTTTGGTTTGTATTGTTATTATTTTCTGGCGGCGTTTCCGTCACAGTTGCCTGTGGGGTGGGCGTTACGCTCTCCTCCGGTTCAGGCGTTGGTGTCACCGTCTGGGGGACCGGTTCCTTTGTCGGTTCCGGCGTAACCGTAGGAGTCGGTGTCTCTTCTGGAAGAAGCTGGGCCTGTTCCTGCTGCTCTAGCGCTTCCTCGCCGTTTCCGTCTGTCTTGGATCCTGCATAGGCAAAACCAGTTCCCAGATACCCTTTTAAGGAGCTGTCTGCACTGATTCCCTGCACCGGGTTTGGTACTGCCTCGGGCTCACTTTTTAATACGCCCTGTGCAAAAACGACAGCAGCCAGAAAAAGCACTGCCACAGGAATGAGCGCTGCCAGTATTTTTCTTTTCTTTTTTTCTTTCATAAACAGCCTCCTTTCCTGTCAATAAAGTCTTTCAATATATTTCATAATCCATCTGTCATACCAGTTTGCAGATGCTTTTAATTCCTTTTTTAAGTGACGGATACAGCTTGCTGTATCGTGCCGCTCGGAGGCCGATACCGGATGGGGGCTAAACGCTGCCTTTTGTCCAATCTTTGTTACTTCTTCATAGAGTAATGTGGTCTCATCTGAATACTGTGCGCCATGCTCATATAACACCCTGGCATAACCAGCCATGGCCCGGACTGCCAGTTTGGCGTCCTGGGAGGCAAAGCACTTCCTTCTCTTTCGGTTTGTAAATGCTCTTAAAAATACCACAGCCAGGATAAAAAGGAACATAAATGTATCAAATACGATCAAAAACAGAAGAAGGAATTTTTCGATTCCAAACAATGCCAGCTTCAGGCTGAAATTGGTACGGATGTTCTCTTCCACTGGCGGCTGTGATTCTGTCTCTGGGATTGAAGCAGCCAGTTTTCCTTTTGCTTCCAGACCGGTTTTTAAGTTGGCTTCCTCCATGACACCGTAATAGGAAGGTGTCATTTCAAGAGGGATCCAGCCAAGCCCGTCCACATAGATCTCCGTCCAGGCATGTCCGTTGGTGCCTGGGATCTTGATGGTGTCCCCTGCCTGTTTTCCCTCTATATCCTGCGGCGTAATTAAATACCCCTCCACGTAGCGGGCAGGAATGCCATAATAGCGGAACATAAGCGTCGCCGCTGTTGCAAAATGAACGCTGTGCCCGATCTTAGAGGTGGTTAAAAAATTCTCTGTAAAATCCCCGTCTTCAGAAAAGACATCCGTTTGGGAACTGTAGGTCATGTTCTTTTCCAGATAGGAGCGGATCCTGGTGATTGCCGTGTAGTAATCGGTATGTCCTTCCTCCCGGTTTCCGCCGTCTCCAAGTTCCTTTTGAAACAGGGTTTTTAAGGACGCTGGAAGAGCGGTATCTTCCTGATAAACAAAGGTATTGTAATAACTCTCCTGGCTTCGGTAGGAACTGACGGCATCCGCGCCGCCATCCCCTGCATTATTTCCAGCGGTCAATGTCTGATAGACCTTTGCTCCAAGGGTGGTAAAATCACTTACCAGATTTCCAAGGGAGGAAAAGCGATAGGTTCTTTTTCCAAACAATCCTCTGGCGTTCAGGGTACTGTCTGCCTGGGCATTTTCGCCAGTATAGCCCTCCGGAAGGTCCGTAAGTTCATAAGGGGTATAGAGGTATTTACTGCTTGCAATTTTATTCTTTATGGAGATGATTCCCTTCTCACTGGAAAGGGAATCGTCCTGGATCAGATTTCTTGCATTCTGAAGCTGGTCTTCCCCATAGAAGCCATCCTTATGAAGCCAGTAAAACAAGTCTTTTTCTTCATAAGCCTTTTCCGTGGAAATGCTCTCCCAGGAGGAACCGTCGTAAACACTTCCCACAAAACCGCGCAGGTACAAAGAAGACGGCTGCTCCATGGTCACCTCCAGTGCAGTATCAGAAGACGCACTCCAGGATCCCATCTGCTTTAAATTTCCGTCCGGGAGGGAATTGGCTTTCTGTCCTTTATAGCGGAGCCTTAAAAGTCCATTTAATGCCTCTTCTTTGGCATTTGCCACAAGCTTAGAATCCTGGTAATCGTTCTTGGGCACCAGATTTTGAAGGAATCCTCCTCCGGCAGCGGAAACCAGAAGAAGCCCAAGTGCCCCTGCACAAAAAGCGGACACGTCAAAAGCGGTACCGGATTTTCCCCCTTTGTTTTTGGTCATATAGTTTAATTCTAACAGGATTCCGGCGTAAAAGCCAAGACAAAGCCTGGTATCTGGAAGCAAGCCTGTTTTTGTCAGAACCACCGGAAGTACTGCTGCAAAAAGAAGGAGCAGCACATACCACCGAAGCTTCAGGATTAAGAAGCCAAACAGCCCACAGGCAATGCCAAGGAAAATAAGAACTGCCAGCTCCCCATTTGCTTTTCCAGAATCCTTCAGCTGGTAGATGGTAAGATAAATCCCTGCTTTTTTCCCAAGAACATCTGCAAGCTGGTTCCAAAGTGAAAGGAATCCATTTAAGAGCGCACCTGAAAAAACGGTCAGGCAGATTCCAGAAGCTGCGCTTAAAGAGAAGACCGCAGCAACCAAATGTTCCCGAAGCCCCAAAAGAAAGCCACAGAGAAGGGCGGTGACAGCGACGCTCATCAAAAAAGGAATCCCATTCACAGACGGAATCAGGGTATGCAAAAGCGCAAAGGTACCAACGCCATTTACCAGAAAAATCAGGAAACTTTCCAGCAGGATACCGGGCAGGTATCTTCTATGTTTTTCTTCTTGTCTTGTGATCCATACTTCCATGTGATGGTTTCTCCTTTATCCGCTGCGATTCCACAGCCTACAACGGTTACCTCGCCCCGGGTTCGAAGACTTCTAAGATCTTCTTCCTCTGGTGCGCCCGTAATATAAATATAATTTGCAAATCTTTGCTGTCCCGAAGTGTGAAGATATTCTGTGATGGTACAGGGCTTTTCCCCCTCCCCTGTGTGACGGAGGAATAAATAGAGAATAGTTTCATAATCCTCGCGGGTGCGTATTTTTTCAATGTAAAAATGTCCGGTGCTGTGGTCAAACACGCCTGCCTGACAGGAAATGCCCTGTTCCATAAAACTATTTAAAACTGCGGCAAACACTTCACCAAGCGTCTGTGCTACGGCTGGAGCTTTTTCCTTTAAATAGGGCTCTGCCAGGATCAGGACCGTATCATCCACCGGGAAACTTCTCTGGCGGATCATCATTTTATCTAACTTGCCGGTCAACTTCCAGTGGATCTGACGAATGCTGTCCCCCTCCTGGTATTCCCGGATATCAAAGGTCTCCCCCGGATCATCCCCAGGACGGGCTCCCGAATAGCGGAAGCTCTCCATGTCAAAGCCCTCTTTTGTGAGAAACCGAAAATCTTCCTTTTGCTCACAGGGCATCACCACCGTACAGGCGGACAGCCCCGCCTTCCTCTTTTGCCCTGCCAGACCAAAGAAATCATAGGAGCGCCAGGTGTGTAAGGTGGCGTAAATACAGCCGCACCACTGGCTTTTTCCCTGGAAGTCAATGGCTTTTTTTCCTCTTCCTTTAAGGGAAAATGAAAATGGAAGCTCCATCTGCTCCCCAGTAAAATGATTTTCCAAATGCAGGCTGCCTTTTCCTAAAAATACCGGAAGGACAGAGTCATTTACGATCTGAAGCTTTCCTTTCCAGATTCCATCCTGTTCCGCTGCTTTTGGGAGTTTTAGCTTCATGGTGACCTTTTTTCCGCAAAAGAAACCAAGCAGCAAAAAAGCCACTACTGCAAGCGCGGATAAAAGCAACAGGACGGCATATACCCAGGCTCCAGTAAAAATGGCAGCCAGGGCAAGCAGTATGAACCATATAAGTAGTAAAATCCTGTTTTTCATTCTCCCTCTACCTTCGGTGCCTCTGTATCCTTTAAAATCTCTTCTAAAATGTCCTTCGCACTCTGCTCCTGATATCTGGCTCTGGAATCCAGGATCATGCGGTGTGCGGTTACATCTGTGAATACTCTTTTTACATCTTCCGGGATCACGTAATCCCGTTCTTCCATGAACGCAGCCGCCTTTGTCATACGGCATAAAGCCAGGGTTCCACGGGGGCTAAGACCAAGTGTGATCATCGGATGGTTTCTGGTTGCCTCTGCAAGGGTTGCAATATAGTTCAGGATGGAATCTGCCATATATACTTTTTGTACCTGATCCTGAAGCATAACAACTTCTTCTTTGGTAATAACAGCTTTCGCGTTCTCCAACGGATTTTTTGTCTGCCGGTCCCGAAGCAGCTCTACCAGGTTTTCGTGATCCGGGTAGCCCATGGAAAGGCTTATCATAAATCGGTCTAACTGGGATTCCGGCAGCATCTGGGTTCCGGAAGAGCCGGTAGGGTTCTCTGTAGCAATGACTACAAAGGGCTGCGGAACCGGATGTGTCTCGTTATCTACCGTTACCTTTCCCTCTTCCATGACTTCCAGAAGGGCTGCCTGGGTTTTGCTGGAGGTACGGTTGATCTCGTCCGCCAGAAGCATGTTGCACATCACCGCGCCTGGGCGGTAGATGAATCTGCCCGTCTGTTTTTCGTACATGGTAAATCCGGTTACATCGGAAGGAACTACATCCGGCGTAAACTGGATCCGGTTAAAATCCATTCCCATAAGACGGCAAAGTGCCAAAGCTGTGGTTGTCTTTCCAACACCAGGAACGTCTTCCAAAAGCACATGTCCTCTTGCCAGCACTGCCATGATGATTTTATCCGTAACTTCTTTTTTTCCTTTTATAATGGTTCCAAGCTCCCTCTGAAGCTGTGTGATCTTATCTGCCATTTCTTTCCTCCTGCCCTTTTTACTGGCTGATCCAGGTTCTTTTTCTTTTGTGTCAATTGGTATCACTCATATCATAAAAACTGGTTTTGCCATTTAAAAACCGGCTGTATGCCGCCATTGCACAAAACGCCTGGTCGGTAGCCATGGGATCGCTGTCCCCATCTAATATGTGGGAAAAGCTTCCATCTTTTTTATAATACTCCATCAGGTTGTCGTAAAGCCCTTTTTCCTTTTTCTGGAAACGTTCATCTTTATTGCAGTCAATCCCATACGTGCTAAGCGCAAGGATTACCTGGGAAATGGACTCGGAGCTTTTATCCCCATACGCCTCATAGCCGCCATCCTCTGCCTGTGCATCCGCTAAAAATTCCACGCCACGGTCAATGATGGCACTGATTTCTTCCTCTGTGGCATAGGGCTCTAAGCACTGTAAGGTCATGGCAGTCAGATCCACATCTGCGGTATCGGAGCTGTCATCTAAGGAAAATCCGCCGGATGGCTTTTCCTGTTTCACTATGTAGGTCAGATACTTTTGCTCCAGTTCCCCGTCTATCTCCAAGCGGTCCGCATTTAAGGCAAGAAGGGCATACACGGCTCCATTTAATCCCTGTGCCGTAACAGCCTCAAAATCATCTAAAGGCTTTCCAAGGTCATACCCGCCAATATCGGAAGGATCGATCCCGATGGCCTTACAAGCCAGAACAGCCCTTGCATACTCGGTATAGCGGTTTTCACTTAATACCCCTTCCTGCTCCTTGACACGCTTTTCTAAGTTTGCCCTGTATTTTTCGTAATAGCCGTCCTCTGCCTCTTCCCCGGAGCGTGCCAGTGCGATCACCGTCCACTCACCGCCGAGGGAATCAGAAGCCGGGGAGGGAATACTTGTCTGTTCATAGGAAGCCGTTTTCTTTAATGCTTCCTCTAAGGACGGAGTACCGCCACAGCAGCCGGATAACAGGCTGATGGCAGCAGCCGCCGCCAGGATTCCGGCAAGATAGCATCCAGTCCTTTTCTTTTTAGGATTTAACATTTTTCGTTTCTCCTTCTTTTAAAAATCAAATTCCACTTACATCTATTTTCTATCATCGTTTCTCTGATTCTTGTATCAGCCCATATTTTACCTTGATCCGCTCCAGCTTTTCCAGAAGCGGGCGGCTAAGCAGCCACAGGAAAATCACGGTGGAAGCTGCATGTACCAGATCCACCGGAGCACCTGAAATGTAATAAGCGATCAGGCTGCTTTTTGTAATGTACCCGTAGGACATGAGGACACTGGCAGGGTTCATAATGCCGCCATAAATTAAAAACACGCTCAAAAATCCATAGATACAAAGATCGAACTTCCTGGCTTTTAAAATCCCCTTCTGGTACAGGATCCCTGCCAGAAATCCGATCATGCCAAAGGCAAACATCTGCCAGGGTGTCCAGGGGCCCTGCCCCATAAACATGTTGGAGATCAGCATGGTAAGGCTGCCAACTAAAAATCCAGCCTCGCCGCCAAAGGAAATCCCGGTTAGGATCACGATGGCAGCCACAGGCTTGAAGCTAGGCACCATGAAAAAGGCGGCACGTCCTGCTACGCCAATGGCAGCTAATACCGAGATCACCATGATCTCCCTTGCCTTTGGCTTCCTGCCCTCAAACATCATAAAAAAGGGAAGCATGGCTGCTATTACTACGATCAGGCTGCAGAGCAGGTATTTTCGCCCTCCCCATATCTTCACAGAGAAGAATAGAAGGATTGGTACCACGATCAGCATGACCGCGAATGCAAACCAGGTGCGGCGGCTTACCTTTCCCTGGCGCTCCATCTGGCGGATAATCATTCCGTCAGTCGGAAGGGTGTATTCTTCCAGTTCTTCAGAAGGAACTTCTTTTCGATGGAAAGGATTTTGTTTTCCCGAATTCTTTAAACGGGCGGCATCCGAAGCCTTTTTTTCCTCCCCAAAGAATTCATCCAGAAACTCATCTAACTGGGATTCGTCAAGCATGACACCACATCCTTTCCGGTAACTGCCTCTGGAAACAGCCCTCTTGCCATACGGTTTGCCGCAGTGGTATAGAAATTATTTCCAGCGAAAAAGTCTCTTGTCTTTTTACTTGTCACAATATTTCCTTCAAAGAAAAGACCTGTCGTATCCGCATATTCTGCTACAAATTCCACATCATGGGAGATCATGAAAATGGTCATTCCATGAGACTGCAGTTTCTTCAGTATCCCGCCAAGCTCTTCTTTGTATTCCGCGTCCATTCCCTTGGTAGGCTCATCCATAAGAAGGATCTTCGGACGAAGGAGAAGCACTTTTGCAAGGGCAAGCCGCTGCTGTTCCCCGCCGCTTAAATCATAGGGATGACGGTCAAGCAGTCCATCTAAATGGGTAAGGCTTACGATCCCTTCAATGGCTTTTTCCTTTTTCATGGAAAGACTGTACTCTTTGGATGGCTTCTCTTTCTTTCCGCCGATCACGGAATACAGGTCTTCCAGTACTGTCTTTTTCAGGAAAATGCTCTGGGGATTCTGGGGCATTACCCCAAGATATCCGCAGTACAGCTGATTATCCTTAAAGGAGCGGAGGTCTTTCCCCTCCAAATAAATTCTTCCTTTATAGGGCTGATGGACACGGCTAAGAAGAGACAACGTAGTACTCTTTCCTGTTCCGTTTCCGCCTACAAGGGCGTAGAATTCTCCCTTTTTTACTTCTAAGGATAAGTCTCTTACTACGTCGGGACTATCCTTTTCATAACGGAACCATACCCCCTTCATCTGGATGGCTGGTCCTGGTGTATTGTTTTTCGATTTCAAGCCTGCAAAAATCCCTTTTCCTTCGGATCCGGCTGCTTCGCCGGGAAATTTATTATCTTGGGCATGAGTGAATCCGGCAAGCCTTTGGTTTGCCTGTTGGATCTGCTCTCTGGTAATTCCTTTTTCTTCTATGTAATCCCGGATCCATTGTCTTCCCTGGCTTACGGTAAGGGGACAGGTAAGACGGCTCCTGGTCTCCACATAAATCTGCATGGGAACCGGCATGGAAAGAAACATACCGTGTTTTTCCCTGCCAAGGGCTGTCCCGATCTCCCTTGGAGTTCCCTCCAGAAATACGCCGCCTTCATCCATCACAAAAATGCGGTCTGCATAGGGGATAATATCCTGAAGCCGGTGCTCCGTCAGCAGGACTGTGGTTCCAATATCCCGGTTTATTTTCTTGACTGTTTCCAGAAAATCCGAAGCTGCAATAGGATCCAGCTGGGAAGTCGGTTCGTCCAGGATCAATAAAGACGGGTGCATAGCCATCACCGCTGCCAGATTAAGCAGCTGCTTCTGCCCGCCTGATAATTCTGTTACATTTTTGTAAAACCATTGCTGGATTCCAAAATAGCTTGCCATCTCTGCAACCCGAAGACGGATGGTGGCATTGTCACAGCCCAGGCTTTCCAGGCCAAAGGCAAGTTCATGCCATACTTTGTCCGTCACGATCTGGTTGTCCGGATTCTGCATGACAAAACCGATTTCCTGGCTCTGTGTCCTGTGATCGGTGTCTTTCAGGGAAACACCCCTGTAAAGGATCTGCCCGCTTGTATTTCCAGACGGTGCCAGTACCGTCTTCAGCTGACGCAGCAGCGTACTTTTCCCACAGCCGCTTCTGCCGCAGATCACATTTAAGGTTCCTTCTTTTATTTTCAGATTTACATGTTCCAGAACCTTGTGCGAACATTCCGGGTATGAAAAGCTGAAATCCTTCACTTCTACAAGATTCATAAAACAGTTCCTTTCTCTTCCAGAGTTTCATAGATTTTTTTGTAAGTCATTTCAAGATTCACAGCACTTTTCCTTCGACTGTGTGAAAAGCTGACGCTTTCTATTACATCGATTATTATTGGAAGAAAACAAAAGATGCCAAAACTTACATAAGTAAGTATCGTCCACGCTTTAGAAGCAACTACTGGGGCCTCATATCCATTTATCGAAAAACCAGCAAGAATAATTCGAGGATCATAAGTAGCATAAGAGGCTCCCCGCATACAGCCTCCTGTGAATACTGTAAATAAACCGATCATAATTCCAAAGACATACTTATCTTTCCGTGTAAAATGATAAATAGAAAAAGCAGTTCTTCCTTTTAATCCATATCCCCTGCTTCTCATAGAATCAGAAGTTTCTATGGCGTTTTCTAGTGCCCATGTAATAAGTATGGATAACATATTTAGTCCTGCATGGATCCGGTCTAAAAGCTTTCCTTCGGAAATGTCTTTTCCCATGGCTTTTTGTCCATTTCGGATAAATTTGAGTTGTCCCAAAAAACTCGGAACAAATCGTAAAGCCATTGATAAAATAAGTGAAAGTGCAGGAATCAGTTTTCCAAATAAATAAACAAATTTGTCTGTTGTCATGATCTTGTTATAACAAGAAAACCACTGAATGACAACGAACATTACCGCTCCAAGAACGATACCATATACAAGTGATTCAAGTGTGATCCAATTTCCGCTGCTTTCTACATAATAGAGCATAGTGACTCCATAATGATTAAAAAGAGGGTTCATAAGCGCTATAATAGTCAAACAAGGTAGGGTAAAAAGGAAACTCTGCTTGGCTGTTTTTTTCCAGCCATTTAAAAGCACAGCATATGAAAAAGCTCCTGCGTAAGATATTCCAAGAAAGACCGGGTGCTGATTAAACATCGAAAAAAGCAACACCACGCAAAAATAGAAAAAATTTATAAATGGATGATATAGAGAAAATGTATCGATCATGAAATTCTCCGCAGAATGATCGATTTTAAATTCTTTTTCATTTATCAATAATGCTTTTGGCACTGATATACTCCCTCTTTAATTCGAATTCATCACAATAATGGTCCATTTTGCTACCCTTATAACATCGGATCGTGCAACTTTTATTGACAATCCAAGGACCTATATATTCTGGATCATGATGAATTTCCAGATATTCCAATTTGCTGCAGCCATGAAATACCCACCTGCCAATTGACTTCACACTTTTAGGGATAAAGACATATTTTAAACTGTTACACCGAAAGAATGCACTGTCTCCTATTTCTTCAAGCTTATCAGGAAGGTGAAGTTCTTCAAATCCGCAAAAGTAAAAAGCTTCATCCCCTATTTTTCTGAGCGTATTTGGAAAAGTGATTTTTTTCAATTCTTTGCACCTATAAAAGGCACATCTTCCAATTTCCTTCGTCTTTTCTGGAAGAACAACATCATTTAACTTAACACATGAATCAAAAACTCCTTCTTGAATTACTGTGCAATTACTATTTTTCTCAAATTTTGCAACTCTTAGATTATTACATTCCCGGTAACATTGTGCCCCTATGCGTTTCACGGAAGGTGGAAAAATAGCCTGTCTTAAACTATGATTTTCTGCAAATGCTCTTTTCTTAATTTCTATAAGAGTAGCGGGAAAATCAATTCCTTTTCGAAACTGACAGCTTTCAAAAGCCTGTTTTCCAATTATTTTACATTGAGGCGAAAGGATTACTTCTTTTATTCTGCCGGCATTCTTAAAGCATCTATCATCAATAAAAACATATTGTTCTGGGATTTTTTTTATTATTTCTTTTTGCTGCTCTTTAGCCTTTTGTATGGTATAATTTCGTTTATCAAAGCGCAGTGTATTCCAACTGGTTTCTTCTGGGTATAAAATCATTTCTTTCTCCTTTTGTTTTTAGGCAACAAAAACAGAGCCTCATTGTACACATGAGCCTCTGACCTCTATACAACGTGTTGGATATGCTGACTCAAAACGTTTCCGCACAGTCTTTCACTAAAGGCTAACGTTTTATACAGGGAAAAGAAGTTCCGGAATCACACCGGATTTCCTTAAATCGGTCTTATAAACCGAACCACGCCTGGTTATTCTGTTTTTGCCTTTCTTTCCCAAAAAACAATCTTTTAATACATTTATAAATGTATATGTCCGCGTTTAATAAGATGCTTTTTAGAATTTTTGTCAAATTGATATTATTCTACCACTATCAATTAGAAAATTATAACAGTTTTGCCAATAACTGTCAACAACAGGCATTTCCATCGTGCAATATAGAGCATATACATTGTTGCCTTTTTTGAGACATATGAAAAAAGTCCAGCTGTCAACTCTTAAAAGAGAACAAACAGCTGGATCTTATTTTACGAGAAAAGTGTATTTGCTAAATCATTTTTCTTCGTAATGATTTCCTACATCGTCTCCGAGATTGCAGGTATACACCCATTCAATCTTATCTCCATCCTTAGGTTTATATGAAGACGCTCCATAATTTGGAAACACTCCATTTACACTATACATCCACCCTGACTTTTTGCCACAGTCGAATTCATAGAGCTGATTGATTCCTTCAACATAATAGTTGTTATACAAAGGCGTGTATCTGGAAGAAATTTGTATTCTATTCTTTTCACAAATGTCCTTTAAAATATCAAACACAGTTTCACCTGTTGTAAATTTCACGCTTGTCGATGAAAGAATCCAGCCGTCATTTGGAATAAATTCTTTTTTTGTTTCCTTCAGCTCGTCCATGTTGTCAAGCACAGTTCGACAATCAATAGATATGGTACATGCAGCCGGTTCCCCGGAATTTTTATCAGTTCCACAGCCAATAGCAAAATTGCTGCAGAAAAGGAGAAAACAACAAAAGATTATAGCAAATCTTTTCCTTATTTTTATATCGTAATTCATAATTCTTTTAATTTATCCTGCCCATTTTCTTTACCTTTATATTGCAACAGTAGAAGACATGTGAACTCACCCACCGCCTGTATTGCGCTTAGAGACGGGATGAATCCGCATTCAGAATATATCTTCTACTGCTGCTTGTTGAATTTATTTGACTAATCAGCCGCCGCATGCTCGTGACTTCAGTCGTGAGTAAGGCGGCTTCTTTTCATCCATTTTTCCAGTAAGATTTCTTATAAAAACCAGCCATTCCTTCTGAAAAATAACATATTAAAGGTAAGAAAACTCTCAGGAGGTACGGCATGGCAATCACAGCAGAACAGCTCCCGGATGGGACTTTCCGGTTCCACGGACGGGCAAACGACATCACCATACAGAAGAATAAAGCCCTGGAACCGTTCGGCAAACAGGTACTCAATTACGGACAGGTGTTGCGTCTGCTCCCGACGCCGGAACAGGCACAGGACCTGAACCAGCAGATCGGGAATGCCCGGTTTGTTCGCAACCGCTATCTGGAAGAGCGGATCCGTTTGTATCAGGAAAAGAAACTCTCCCTTGGAGTTGAAACATTTAAAAAAGAATACCTTCCAAAACTGAAGGAAGAAAACCCGTTTCTCCGAAGGTCAGACAAATTCGCCCTGGAAGCAGCCCTTCAAAGCGTAGACTCTGCTTACCGGAACTTCTTTTCCGGAAGATCCGGGTTTCCAAAGAAGGCATCCCGGTTCAAGCCGAACGGCAACCGGTATACCACCAAACATACAAACAACAACCTTTCCCTTGCCCTGGATAAGGACGGGCTGCCATGCATCAAACTCCCGAAAGTCGGAAAGGTCCGTATCGTACTCCCGGCTGGGAAGACGTTTTCAGGTTTGTGCCCGTCCGGGACTTCCATAAAGAAAGCGACCATTAACCGGCAGGGTGACAACTACGAAGTCTCCCTTGGGATGGAGACTGTCATCGACCAGATCCATCCGGTAGAAGAAGTCTCCGTATCTGATATCCTGTCCGCTGACATGGGGCTTAAGGACTTTGCAGTCCTTGGGGATAAGGAAGGTTTCCTGAAGATCCGGAACCCCAGATGGATCAAGATACACGAAAGGCGCCTGCGCCGGTTCCAGAAAGCCTTATCCAGGAAACAGTATGACCGTAAGACCCATACCGGGTCAAAGAACTGGTATAAGGCTAAAAAGAAAGTCACAAAGGAACAGCGTAAGACTGCTGACCAGAGGAAGGACTTCCAGCATAAGCTGTCCCGGTGTATCGCAGACAGCTGCAGGGTGTTCGTCTGTGAAGACCTGAACATCAAAGGCATGATGAAGAACCGGCACCTGTCAAAAGCAGTCGCTTCCGTTGGATGGTATGGGTTCTTTCAGAAAGTGAAGTATAAACTGGAACGTACCGGGGGTCGGTTCCTGCAGGTCTCCAGATGGTTCCCGAGCAGCCAGACCTGCAGCTGCTGCGGTTATAAGAATATAGATGTCAGGAACCTCACCGTCCGGGAATGGACCTGTCCGGAATGCGGCAGTTGCCATGACCGGGACGGCAACGCACAGCAGATGATCTTAAAGGAAGGCATCCGCCTCCTGAAAGAGATGGACGTAAAAGTAACCATGTAACCGCAACCGCAGAGACATAACCAAAGATCATGTATCCGTAAGGAAATAACCCGTATACCAGCACGTAACCAGTAACAGAGCACCGGTACTCCGTGGAAGCGGAGGAGCCGTGGGTAAAGTCCACAAAAGCCTGCACCCTGGATACCATGGACGGAACGGAGAAGGCTCCCTTCCGAGAGCCGGATAAGACCTCTCCAAAAGGGAGGCTCCGGCAGATGAAGCAGGAAGATGGAAAAGGAATAGGAGATCCTGTCCATAAGTACTATTCCTTTCCATCAGAAGCCCGCGACTTTAGTCGTGGTTACTTCACAGTTATTTTTACTTTTTTTGTAACTTTCCCAGATTTTACCGTAATTGTAACTTTACCTTTTTTCTTTGCTTTCACCACACCGTTTTTCGTAACGGTTGCGATCTTCTTATTAGAAGTGGTGTAGGTAACTTTCTCCTGGGAAGTAATTGGAGCAACAACTGGTTTTAAAGTAAGGCTCTTGCCCTTCTTCAAGGTGAAATTGGTTTTTAAACCCGTTATCTTCGTAGTCTTTACTTTTGTACTTTGTACTTTTACCTTTAAGATGGCTTTCTTGCCACTTTTTAATGTTACAGTAATCTTTGCATTTCCAGTCTTCTTACCAGCTTTGATCTTTCCACTTTTATCAACGGTCACGATCTTTTTATTGCTGGAAATCCAGGATTTCACGGAATCACCATTTGCCAGACCGGTAACCTTTACTTTCGTAGTGCTTTGTTTTTTCTGAAGCTTAATGGACGTTGCATTTAACTTTATGGTTGCTGTCAGCTTGTTTCCGTTATCCCGTGTCTTTTTAGCACCGCAGATAGTGCAGATACCTTCCTGTTTCTCTGGAGCAAATACGGTAGCCTGGGAAATGACTGTCCAGGTAAAGTTATGATCGTGTGTAAGCATCGGGATCACTTCCGCCTTAGTTGCTCCGCATACAGTACAGGTATAAACCTTTTCCCCGGCTGCAGTATAGGTGGCCTGCTTGGTGACGGTTCCAGTATCATAGGAATGCTGGCTGGTTTGTGGAATAACTTCTGTTTTTGTATAGCCGCACACCAGACAGGTAAATTCCTTCTTTCCCTCTGCTTTACAGGTAGCTGCAGTTATTACCTTACCATCTCCGAAGATATGCTTCTGATAGCCGCCTTTTTTGGTATTATCGGTAATATCACAGGTTCCATATCTGGACACACATTCATGCCAATGGGATTCTGAGTCATAAGACCAGCTTTCCGACCACTCATGTTCGTGTTCCTTCCGGTAGTCATCTGTATAATGGAAAACGATCTCGTCTCCATCTTCCAGATACTGCTCTTTTACGCCAAGATCAGAATGGAAACCATTTAAAGTGTACATCCAGCCGCTATAATCCCCGTTTGTAAATTCAGCAAGTTCCGGTTCTCCTGCCCGTGTAATTCCGGCAATATAATTCTCTTCTTTTGCAGAACGATAGGTCATGTTATTTTCTGCAAAAGCAGTCTTTAATACTGCAAGCACATTTGCATTTCCATCCATCTTGTAATCTGTCTTTTTGATCCAGGTTTCCAGGTTATCATTATATAAGGTATGGCAGGTTCCGTCTGTATCACTGTTATGTACGCTGTCTCCAAGAAGGGTAAGGCTGACGGTGATCGTTCCGGCATCCTTCTTCAGTACAGTTACGGTCAGCTGGGTAAAAGCTTCTTTATAAGAAAGCTTTAAGGTCTGCTCTCCACGCTGATTTTTGTTATATCCCTCAATGGTAAGATCTGTCCACGGGACCTCCTGTTCGGTACCATCACTGATAAGGGCTTTTACCTGCATTCCTGTAAAATCAAGGTCTTCCCCAATATCAAATGCAGTACGGTAATCGCCGCTAATCTCCAGGGAATCTACTGTAATCCGCAGACCTTCTGTAGAAAACAGTTTATCCATATCTGTCCCGAGAGGATCGTCAGTACGGTTAAAGCCTGTTTTCCAGCCACAGCCGGTTATCTCCGGGCAGTCTGTAGTACCATTTTCTGTATTAAAATAGGTAGATCCGCTTGATGTCTCATGGGAAGTGTTACTGGTATCAATATATTTTACGAATCCAATACCACTTGTAGCTCCGCAATCCTTTGAATAATAATTATTCGAAATCGCATCGATCCGGTTCAGACTGTCATAGAAACCAATGATTCCACCTATATAGGAAGCATTTTCACCAGTAGCCTGGACTTTTCCTGTGAAGGAATTATTTCTAAGGGAATACTGACAGTTATCCCAAGTCTGTGCCACATAGGTATCTCCACCTAAAATGCCGCCAACCTTATCTGCACCTGTAACAGTTCCTTCAGATACACAGTTATTAATAGTAACCTTTGTTCCATTTGGAGCTGAAGAGCTATCATATCCGCCACCAACAATACCTCCGGCATGCTGCCCAGAAGCAGTTACTGTACCATAGAATTCAGATCCGATGACTTCACAGGTTCCCATAGCATTATCACGGGTTCCAATGATACCACCTACATAATCTGTTCCATAAACATCTGCATAACTCACACAGTTCTTGATAGTTCCCTGCATACGCCCTGCGATGGCACCAATCTGGCTCTGTTTTTTGTCATATCCAACGACAACTCCTTTTTCAATAGTACAGTTTGTAATGGTTGCTACAAATGCAGCAGAACAACCGGCATAACCATTTACAGTCTTATTGGCTCCCAGAAGTCCGGACTTTAAGGTGCTGGAGCCACTCTTTAAAGTTACATTATCAATCTCAACTGCACTACCAGAAAGACCGACACCTTCAAAATTATTAACCAGTCCGTAACCAGCAATCTTTTTTCCATAGATGTTCAGGTTGCGGATTCTGGTATTTCTGACATATCCAAACAGCGGAAGTCCGCCTTCTGGAACTGTAATTGTGTGACCGGCTCCATCAAAAATACCGCTAAAAGCATTTAAGTTTGCACCTTTCTGCAGGTTTACCCTACCATCCTTAGTGGCTCCGATTGGTTTCCATCCATCTGGAAGAGTAATATCCGCATCCATTTTGAAATAAGCATCTGAAAAAGCAAATCCGTCTTTATTTACTTTTTCACGCAATGCTTCCAGATCAGAAGCTGATTTAATAATGTATGGGGATTCTTCTGATCCGTTTCCTTCCCATGGCAGCGGTTCTTCCGTAACAGTAACAGCAACTGGATCAGAAACTATTTTTTCACTGGTTAAAGTATTCGATTCTGCATTTTTCCCTTGTTCATAAAACAAATCGTTACGCTTATACCAAATCTGACAATAATAGTATGTAGTTCCAATTTCAGAAACTGGCGGTTTATAGGAACTTTGGGTTGCTCCAGCAATAGCGAATCCGCTTTCATTATTGCTTTCAGTATTTTTATACCATTGATACTGTGCATTTCCTTGATCTACTACTGTTTTTAAGCCAACTTCCAGCGTTTCTGTTAAAGGTTTCCCCTTAATCCAGGAAATAGGCTGCGGCTGAGTTTCTATCTTTGGAATTTCAAGTTCATTTGATACTACTGCAATTTCTGTAAATTTACTTTTTGAAGAATATGTTTTTCCATCAATCTCATAATTGACAATGCAACAGTAATATCTTGTAGAGAAAGCGGAATCCGTGGGAACTTTATAGCTTTTTTCCTCACAATCAATTTTAACGTATTTATCAAAACTAATATAATCAGGAACATAAACCCTATCTGGTAAAACGACATAATACCATTGATAACTTAATACTCCTTTTTCCGGTTTCAGTACATCTGCATTTGCCGTCAGAACAGGAGATTCGGAATTCTTATAAACATCTCCGTATTTTCCAGAAATATCTAAAGTTACTTCTGGAGTATAATCTATATCTCCAGGAGTTATGATAATCGTATAGTTTGTATCTTTTGATGTATGATATTCTTCGTTTTTTTCCAATGTAAATGATATTTTGCACTCATTATAAGTCTCCCAATCTGGAAAAAAACGAATACCTGTAGGGATAGAAACCGTTTCTGCTCCGGTAATATTGAGTTTGTTTGTATTATAGAATAATTCTTCTATACTGCCATAATTAGTGCTTGCATCCAAGTCAAAATATTCTGAGTTACATGGTACTTTTATTTCAAGACTCTGGTCATCTATTGTATCCTTTAAACCAGTTGATACTTCATGTCCCCAAAAGTCTTTTAATTCTATATCTGTTAGATGTGCTCTATAATATATAGGAACATTTACAGACTGCAAAAGAGCTCCATTTTTTCGGATTTCAAACTTTATAGACGAAGTAACATTAGAGCATTGAAAAACAGTTGTGTTTTTTAGGAAAGTGTCATTTCCATCTAATAATTTAACTCTACAGATACTTCCATCTTGTGGATTGGGATAGACAGCATAAACAACTGAACCATCTGGTGTATTATCAGCAAGATCAACACTGGCAAAAAAATTTCCACTACTATATTCTGCGGGAATCCATAAATCGTTTTCTCCAGCTATAGCAGACGTTTCAAATTCTTTTGTTTTTTCTCCTGCTTCTACACGCAAATGAATTTTGTTGATATAATCTCCCGGCTGTTCATTTGCAGAAACAACTGTAACAATTGTATATGCGGCAGAAATATCTGTTACTTCTGTTCCTTCAGCAGTAGTAATTAATTTTTCAGCAGTAACAAAATAACTCTGACCAGCTTCTAACTCCGGCAGTGTTACATTTCCCTCTGAGTCTGTAAGTAAGCCTTCCTGTTTGACACCGTTAATATAAATACTAGCATCCGCACAATTTGAAAAACTTCCACCATAGTCATTACGCTGCCTCAGCTTTAGTGTTATTTTCTGTCCCTGGGTATATGTTGCTTCTTTTTCTGTGAAAAACGCAAACTTATCCTTGCCGCTGCGAGCCTGTATAAAAAAATGCAGTTCATCACCGTTTTGTACGGTACGACTGAGAGCAGAACCCAGGTTTCGGGTATCATAATTCAATACAGACTTAATATTTGGAACATCGCTCTTGTCATATCCCCACAATTTATATATTATGCCATCATATATCCCATTTTTATCTTCGTGGTAATCATATCCTACCTCTGAACCTCCCGGATAATAAAGATCATGAGCCAGCTTTAAGGCATCGTCCATATTATATGTACTTTTGCCAGTAAGCGTAATGGATCGCCCAGCCATCGGATTACCGTCTTTATCATTCAAGAACTTTCCATCTTTGCTGACACTTACCGTAACCTGTACTTCTTGGGCTTCTTCGTTAGATTCTTCCGGATCGGTTCCGTTATTAAAAAGAGTATTCTCCTCTTCTGACAGGTTTTCCGAATCGGTAAAACCATCATTTTCAGTTTCTTCTATTTTCTCATCATCAACAAAATCGGTGTTTTCTTCCTCTTCAACATTAGCAGCATTTTCCGTTTCTAAAAAATCGTTGTCTGCAGAAATATCAGTTTCGCTGATCCATCCTTCCGCAAACACGTTTACCGGAATTTGCAGAACTAACAAAAAAACAAGCAGCCAACTGGCTAATTTTTTCCATAGTCCTATTTTTTTCA
>OGCO01002776.1_pt1 | contig 22118 bp, 20 predicted proteins | sample 1570171 | NCBI WGS metagenome assembly OGCO01 (sample SAMEA4370583, study PRJEB24528) | human gut metagenome
ATAAATTTCTTTGCCTTTAACATACCGATAATCTTACCCATGGTTCCTTCCGGATCTTTGCCATATGGTATCAGCGGTTCTTTTGTTTTTCTGTCTTTGACAAGTTCGATGGAAGAGAAAAGTCCGATATAACGCACATCACCGATACACGGATGTTTCTCTTTTAACTCCTCCAGAATCTCGCCAAGGACTTTGCCGACTTTATTGACATTATCTAAAATGTTTGCTTCTTTGTAGTAGTTGACGCAGGCAACACCTGCCGCACAAGCCAACGGATGTCCACTGTAAGTCAATCTACAGGAAAGCAGATGATCGTCAAAATACGCTGCAATCTTGCTGCTCACTGCCAAGCTGTACATAACCACAGGTAACACCTTTTGCAAATGTCACGATATCCGGTTTGATATCAAAGTTTTCAAAGGCAAACATCTTACCTGTTCTGCACCATCCAGCCATAACTTCATCGCAGATCATGACAATGCCAAATTTATCGCAAATTTTACGAACACCCGGAAGATATCCCTTTGGTGGAATGATAACACCGTTAGAACCTGTGATCGTTTCCATAACGATAGCAGCCACTCTGTCCGGTCCTTCGTATTGTCAAAAAGGAGCCAACCCTTCCGGTGTTGGCTCCTTTGCGCTTCCTTCATCTCTTTTGGTTAACGCCATTTTAGTTTGTTTTATTGGTGGAAACAAGGATTCTAAGCCTAAGTTTTTCTGTGCTAAAGCACACAGTCAAAGAATACTTTCATTCCTGTCACAAGACGCACATCACATAGCAGATATGTGATTTCTTATGTTTGTAAACTTACTTCTTCTTCCTGCTTCTTCTCACTCTGAATTTCGGGCATTCCACTACCTGACAACGAAAGCTCTGCTTGCACTCCTGTCTGCACTCCTGACACATTTCATTGTACTGGATCTCCTGCGCTTCATTCAGCATAAAATCTGCTTCGCCCATGGGCAGGCCATAGATCAGCTCTGACAGATCTAACTGTTCATATGTTTCCGCATTCTCTCTGTCTGAAAATGCTTCCCCTGGCAAATTATTTTTGCTCATCGGCTGCTGCCTCTGTCGCAGTCTCTGCGTCGGTTTCTTCCGCATCCTCTGCAGCTTCTTCGCCTTCTAATGTCTCATCCTCTTTGACTTTTGTGATGCTTGCCACCGTAACATCATTTTCCATGTTGATCAGTTTCACACCTGATGTAACACGGCCAAGGATAGAAATATCGCTGACTTTCATACGGATGATAATGCCTTCTGTATTGATGATCATGATCTCATTGTCATCATTTACGGCTTTCACACCAACCAGGTTTCCGGTCTTCTCTGTGATCTTGTAGCATTTTACACCTTTACCGCCACGGTTCTGAGCAGTAAATTCATCGATGGAAGTACGTTTTCCAAGTCCTCGCTCGGATACGATCAGCAAATGCTCACCCTGCGTATTGAGCTGCATGCCAACTACTTCATCACCGTCTGCCAGACTCATACCGATGACACCCATGGATACACGACCGGTACTTCTTACATCGGTCTCATGGAAACGGATACACTGACCATATTTTGTCACAAGGAAAATATCCTGTGAATCATCGGTAAATTTAACCTCGATCAGTTCATCGTCTTCACGCAGCGTAATTGCTGCCAGGCCTGTCTTTCTGACATTTGCATAGTCTGTGATGGCCGTTTTCTTTACGATACCTTTCTTGGTAGCCATAAACAGGTACCAGCCATCTCTGTAATCCTTGATCGGGATAACGGCTGTGATCTTCTCTCCCGGTGCCAGCTGCAGCAGGTTGATGATGGCCGTTCCACGAGCTGTTCTGCTCGCTTCCGGAATCTCATAAGCTTTCATACGATATACTTTTCCGGTATTGGTAAAGAACATCAGATAATGGTGGGAAGTTGTCATAAACAGCTCCTCGATATAATCATCATCGATCGTCTCCATACCTTTGATACCACGGCCGCCACGATGCTGTGCACGGAAGTTATCCGCACTCATACGTTTGATATAACCAAGTTTTGTCATGGCAATGACTGTATTTGTCACCGGAATGAGATCTTCCATGGAAATATCGTACTCATCATATCCGATGGAAGTACGTCTGTCATCACCATATTTTGCACTGATGACCATGATTTCTTCTTTGATCACACCAAGCAGTTTTTTCTCATCTGCCAGGATTGCTTTCAACTCGGCAATACGTGCCATCAGATCTTTGTATTCTGCTTCCAGTTTCTCACGTTCCAGACCAGTCAGAGCTCTCAGTCGCATATCTACGATTGCCTGAGACTGTGCATCGGTCAGACCGAAACGTTCCATTAATTTTGCTTTTGCTTCCTGTGTCGTACGGCTTCCACGGATGATGGCAATCACCTCATCAATGTTATCCAGCGCGATCAGTAAGCCCTGTAAAATATGGGCACGCTCTTCTGCTTTGTTTAATTCGTATTTGGTACGTCTGGTTACGACATCCTCCTGATGTCTCAGGTAATGTTTCAGCATATCAAGCAGGTTGAGTACTTTCGGTTCATTGTTGACCAGCGCCAGCATAATAACACCAAAGGTATCCTGCAGCTGTGTATGCTTAAATAACTGATTTAAGATAACGTTCGGGTTGACATCTTTTCTCAGTTCGATACATACACGCATACCCTGACGGTCAGACTCATCGCGAAGATCTGTAATACCATCCACACGTTTATCTTTCACCAGCTCAGCGATTTTTTCAATCAAACGGGCTTTGTTTACCATATATGGAAGTTCTGTAACAACGATACGGTTTTTGCCATTCTGCATCGGCTCAATATCTGTCACGGCACGCACACGGATTTTACCTCGTCCGGTGCGATAAGCTTCCTCGATACCTGCGGTACCAAGGATCATACCTCCGGTTGGGAAATCCGGTCCTTTGACCACTTCCAGAATCTCTTCAATGGTAGTATCTCTGTCCTCTTCCACACGATTGTCGATAATCTTTACCACAGCGTTGATAACTTCGCGCAGGTTATGTGGCGGAATATTTGTTGCCATACCTACAGCAATACCTGTCGTTCCATTTACCAGAAGGTTCGGGTATCTGGATGGAAGTACCACCGGTTCCTTTTCTGTCTCATCAAAGTTTGGCTGGAAATCAACGGTGTTCTTGTTGATATCTGCCAGCATTTCCATGGAAATCTTACTCAGACGCGCCTCTGTGTAACGCATGGCAGCTGCGCCGTCACCGTCCACAGAACCAAAGTTTCCGTGACCATCCACCAGCGGATAACGTGTGGACCAGTCCTGCGCCATGTTTACCAGGGCACCATAGATGGAGCTGTCCCCGTGTGGATGATATTTACCCATTGTATCACCGACAATACGCGCACATTTACGATGCGGTTTATCCGGTCCGTTGTTCAATTCGATCATGGAATAGAGAACTCGGCGCTGTACCGGTTTCAATCCGTCTCTGACATCCGGAAGTGCTCTGGATGCGATTACGCTCATGGCATAATCAATGTAGGATTTCTCCATGGTTTTTTTCAGATCCACGTCATGAATCTGATCAAATATCTTGTCGTCCATTTATATTCCTCTCTTTGCTATACATCTAGGTTTTCAACGTATTTCGCATTGGCTTCGATGAAGTCACGACGCGGCTCTACTTTATCTCCCATCAGGGTTGTGAAGGTCAGGTCGATCTCTGCGGTTGCTGCCTCGTCCATGGTGACACGGCGCAGGATTCGTTTCTCCGGATCCATAGTGGTCTCCCAGAGCTGTTCCGCATCCATCTCGCCCAGTCCTTTGTATCGCTGGATCTTGTTACTGGAATCACGGCCTACTTCTGCCAGAATAGCATTCAGCTGTTCATCACTGTATGCGTACCATACTTTTTTGTTTTTCTCCAGTTTGTATAATGGCGGCTGTGCCAGATATACATAACCCTGTTTGATCAGTTCCGGCATAAAACGATACAGGAACGTCAGCAGTAAGGTACTGATATGCGCACCATCCACATCGGCATCGGTCATGATAATGATCTTGTGGTAACGCAGTTTTGTGATATCGAAGTCTTCATGGATACCCGTTCCGAAAGCAGTGATCATGGCTTTGATCTCAGCATTTCCATAGATTTTATCCAATCTCGCTTTCTCCACGTTCAAAATTTTTCCACGCAGTGGAAGGATTGCCTGTGTCGCACGGCTTCTTGCGGTCTTGGCAGAGCCACCGGCGGAATCACCCTCTACGATATAGATTTCACAGTTTTTCGGATCTTTATCGGAACAGTCTGCCAGTTTTCCGGGAAGGGACATTCCCTCCAATGCGGTTTTTCTTCTGGTCAGATCACGGGCTTTACGGGCTGCCTCACGGGCACGCTGTGCCAGCAGGGATTTCTCGCAGATGGTCTTTGCAACAGTCGGATTCTGCTCTAGGAAATAAGTCAGCTGCTCACTTACTACGCTGTCCACTGCACCACGTGCTTCGCTGTTTCCAAGCTTCTGCTTTGTCTGTCCCTCAAACTGAGGCTCAGAGATCTTGACACTGATGATAGCAGTGAGACCCTCACGGATATCTTCACCGGAAAGTGCTGCTTCATTTTCCTTCACCAGTTTGTTTGCCTTTGCATAAGAGTTAAATGTTTTTGTCAGGGCATTTCTGAAACCGGCCAGATGCGTACCACCTTCCGGTGTCGTAATATTATTTACAAAACTGAACGTTGACTCGTTATAAGAATCATTGTGCTGCATTGCAACTTCTACATAAACACCATCACGCTCACCCTCGCAGTAGATGACGTTTTCATACAGAGCTTCTTTACTCTTGTTCAGATACTGCACGAACTCTTTGATACCACCCTCGTAATGGAAGGTTTCTGTGCGCTCCTGCCCCGGTCGTTTGTCAGTCAGAATGATGCGCAGGTTCTTGGTCAGGAATGCCATCTCACGCAGGCGCTGACGCAATACATCATAATCGTACACCGTATCCTCAAAAATGCTTCCATCCGGAGAGAAGGTTACTTTGGAACCGGTCTCTTCCACTGGGCAATCACCAACAATTTTCAACGGATACATCGTTTTGCCGCGCTCATAACGCTGCTGGTAGATATGTCCGTCTCTGCGGACCTGAACTTCCAGCCAGTTAGAAAGGGCATTTACTACGGAAGCACCTACGCCGTGCAATCCGCCGGATACCTTGTATCCTCCGCCGCCGAATTTTCCACCTGCATGTAAAATAGTGAATACAACTTCTACTGCCGGTTTCCCTGCTTTGTGGTTGATATCTACCGGAATTCCACGTCCGTTATCGATAACGGTAATGGTATCACCTTCGTTAATATCTATCTTTATCTCCGAGCAAAATCCTGCAAGTGCCTCATCCACAGCGTTATCCACAATCTCATATACGAGATGATGAAGTCCGCGGGATGACGTACTTCCAATATACATACCCGGTCTTTTTCGTACTGCTTCGAGACCTTCCAAAATCTGAATCTGATCTCCACCGTATTCTGTACTCATTCCTGTCCTCCTACTGTTCTGCTATCGTGCCTTCCCTGACGAAAAACACTTTATTTATGTGAAATCTATTTTTAACAAATTCATCCAGACCCGTACATGTAATAATGGTCTGAATATCATGGATGCTGTTCAGCAGATAATTCTGCCGGTTGCTGTCAAGCTCTGACAACACATCATCCAGAAGAAGTACCGGCGTATCATGGATCAGCTGTTTCACCAGCTCGATCTCCGCCAGCTTCAATGAAAGGGCCGATGTGCGCTGCTGCCCCTGGGAACCGTATTTCCGGATATCTGTCTCATTAATGAGAAAAGAAATATCATCCCTGTGGGGACCGTAGGAAGTCATTCCCATTTTTAAATCCTTGACACGGGCTTCCTCCATCCGGGTTGCAAAATCCTCCGCCGTTGCCGATGGTTCATATACAAGCTGCAGTGTTTCCCGGTTTCCGGAGATATTCTGATGAAGGTCACGGACCATATCATTGAGTTCCTTCAAAAACTCCTGTCTACGCTGAATAATTTTCGTCCCATAAAGCACCAGCTGCTCATCCCAGATCGGAAGCGTCGCTTCCAGATCCGGCCGGTAATGGATATCCTTCAGCAGTTTGTTGCGCTGCTGCAGGATCTTGTGATACTTTGTCAGATTATGCAGATAAATACTATCCAGCTGACTCAGTTCCATATCCATAAATCTGCGGCGTCCCGCCGGACCATCCTTGATGATATTCAGATCCTCCGGAGAAAAAACAACCAGATTCAGGATGCCGAACAGCTCCCCGGCTTTTCGGATGGGAATGCCGTTCACAGCGATGCCTTTTGCACTGTTTTTCTTCAGATGGATATCAATGCGGTTATCCACACCATTCTTCTCTACGACGGTACGGATATGCGCCTCCTCCGCGTCAAAACGGATCATTTCCCGGTCTTTGCTGCCCTTGTGGGACTTTGTCGTTCCACTGACATACAAAGATTCCAGCACATTTGTCTTTCCCTGGGCATTATCTCCGTACAAGATGTTGGTCCCGGCATCAAAAGCGATCCCCAGGGACTCATAGTTGCGAAAATTCTTTAATTCCAGTGATTTTATAATCATTTGCCGATCTGAACACTCTCTCCGTTAAATGTAATGACATCTCCTTCGTGAAGTTTTTTGCCACGCTGGTATTCTACTTCTCCGTTAACCTCTACCTGGCCGTCCTGGATCAGCATTTTTGCATCCACACCGGAGCCTACCATACCGGCAAGCTTCATGGCCTGGCCAAGTTTGATAAAATCATCTCTGATGATAACTTTTTCCATATGTCGCTCTCCTGTCTTATTCTGAAAACCTCTTCAAGAGGTTGTCTGTTATACTGTTGCCGCGTTGAAGTTGACCGGCAGAATCAGATATACATAAGTTCCCGCATCATCCTTGATAAAGCATGGAGCCTTCGGATTTACCATGTATAATGTAACTTCCTCATCGTCGATAACACGCAGTGCATCAATAAAGAATTTCGGGTTGAAACCGATCAGAAGGTCTTTTCCTTCTTTCTCGATCTCGATTTCCTCGTTCATGGAACCTACAAAGGAGTTAATCTTCAACTGCAGGCTGCCGTCCTGGATATTCAGGATGATCGGCTTCTTATCGCCTTCCCGGATCAACAGGGTTGCACGGTCAATACAGCTTAAAAACTCACGTTTGTTGATTTTTACCTTTGTATCGTAATCAGAAGAAAGCATCTGATCGATATGGAAATACTCGCCCTCGATGAGTCTGGACACTACTTTTGTCTCATCAAACTCAAATAAAATATGGTTGTCCGCAAAGAAGATATCTACCATATCCTCTGCTTCGCCGGTAAGGATCTTGCTGATCTCCTGAAGTGTCTTTCCGGGAACAACAACCTTCAGCGGGCTGTAACTTTCTTTTAACTCGATATTACGGATAGAAATGCGGTGTCCGTCCAGAGATACCACTCTCAGGCGGTTCTCATTGATTTCAAAAAGTTCACCGGTCATCAGTTTGTTTGTATCGTTATCCGCGATAGAGAAAATGGTCTGGCGGACAACATCCTTTAATGTAAACTGGGAAATGCTGATGGACTCATTTTTCTCAATATACGGAAGGTAGGAAAAATCTTCACCGGATTTTCCAACGATGTTAAACTTTGCTTTTTCACAGGTAATCGTTGTCTGAAACGTATCATCTGACTCGATGACAACATCATTATCCGGGAGTTTACGAACGATCTCGGAGAAAAATTTTGCATCCAGTGCAATGATGCCACGCTCCACGATCTCGCCCTCAATAACTGTCTCTATGCCAAGTTCCATATCATTTGCAGTCAGCTTGATCTCATTTGCCGATGCATCGATCAGAATGCAGTTGAGGATCGGCATGGTTGTCCGGGATGGAACAGCCTTGGATACGATGCTGACACCCTTTAACAGGCTTGCTTTTGAACAGATTAACTTCATAATGTGAATAACTCCTTTCAGGTATCATATCTTCATGTAATGTATCTATATATAAAATGGTTTTCGCCGTAGCCGTCTTAGGGGCTGTTGATAAGTGTATAACATTGCAACGCCTTACGCTAAGGGGGCTGCCACCATCATTCTTTTTTCTTTTGTTGTGCATAACGGGTTGGGTCAATGTGGGTTAATCTTCTTTCGAATCGTCGCCACCAGCCGTTCCACAGAAGTATCTGTGCTGATGTCATCTCCCACTTTTTTTATCCCATGAACGACTGTGGAATGATCTCTGCCGCCAACAGCTTTTCCAATGGTCTCCAGCGATGCATCTGTCATATTTTTGCACAGATACATGGCGATCTGCCGCGGTTTTGCCACATCATTGCTTCTGGATTTCGAGGTGATCTGATCCATCGTAATGCCAAAATGTTCCGCAACTACCTCCACCACCAGTTGTGGTGTCACTTCCAGCGGAATATCCGGAGAAATAATATTCTGAAGCTCCTTCTCTGCAATCTCCATCGTAATCTCTGTCTGCACCAGGTTCTCATAGGCCACAAGCTTGTTCAGTGCCCCTTCCAATTCCCGGATATTAGACTTGATGTTCAATGCAATATAGTTCAGGATCGCATCATCCAGGGAAACACCGTCCAGTTCTTCTTTTTTCCGCAAAATCGCCATCCGCGTTTCATAATCCGGCGAACCGATGTCTGCCAGAAGCCCCCATTCAAACCGTGAACGGATACGCTCTTCCAGTGTTTCCATCTCCTTTGGCGGCCGGTCACTGGATAAAATGATCTGCTTTTTTGCCACATGAAGTTCATTAAACGTATGGAAAAATTCTTCCTGCGTACTTTCTTTTCCGATAATAAATTGTACATCATCGATCAGCAGCACATCCATACTGCGGTATTTTTCCCGGAAACGGCTCATGGCCATGTTATTTCCGTTTCTGATCGCCTCAATCAATTCATTTGTAAATGTCTCTGAGGAAACATACAGAACCTTCAATGCAGGATGTGTCGATTGAATAAAATGTGCAATGGAATGCATCAGATGCGTCTTGCCAAGCCCCACACCGCCATAAATAAACAGCGGATTGTATACTTCACCGGGGGATTCTGCCACAGCAAGCGCCGCCGAATGTGCAAACCGGTTATTGTTGCCCACCACAAAGGTATCAAATGTATAGTTCGGATTCAGATTTGACCGTTCCGCTTCTTCTGTCGTAGCACGCCGTCTCGGATGCGGCGTTTTCAGTTTCTTTGCCTGTTCCGGGAGAACAAATTCGATCTCATACTCTGTGCCTGTAACTTCCGCGACCGCCACTTTAAGAGGAAGGTAATATTTCCTATTAATATAGGTCAGTCCCATCTGCTCGCCGGACACCAGGATATAGATGCGGTTATTCTGAATGGAAAAGATCTGCAACGGCTTCAGCCAGGTATTGAAGGAAATATCCGTCAATTCATGCTCTCTTTTCACTGTCAGAAGGATTTCGTCCCATTTTTCTTCGACCAGATGCATAACTCGCGTCCTTTCTTACAGTCCTGTAAAATCGCTTACAAACGATTTACAATGATACATTTGGATAGTCGTCCAATGTCTATGATAACTCAAATCGCTTCATTTTTCAATGAAAACTTCGCAATCGCACAGGAGTACACGGAGCGTAAAAAATGGATTTTCGGGCGTTTTACAGGGTTTTCTAAAAGTTTTCAATTTTCTATTGACTAGTCTGACTTTTTTTGTTATCATCGGAAATGATGCTACGAGGAATGGAGGTGTATCACAATGAAAATGACTTATCAGCCAAAGAAGAGACAGAGAGCGAAAGTTCACGGTTTCAGAAAAAGAATGAGTACAGCAGGCGGAAGAAAAGTTTTGGCCGCTAGAAGATTAAAAGGAAGAAAAAAATTAACAGCTTAGGCCACAACGTTTGTGGTCTTTTCTTCTCTTTTTAAACATTTTTGAACAAATTGTTATGAAATCAGAGGACAGGAAATTATGCATTTTTCAGAATCATTAAAGAAAAACAGAGATTTCCGGACAGTTTACCGGGATGGAAAATCTTATGCAAACAGACTGTTGGTTATGTATACGCTGAAAAATGACTCGGACAGAAACAGATTAGGAATTTCCGTTAGTAAGAAAGTTGGTAACAGTGTTGTACGGCATCACATTACCAGATTAGTAAGAGAAAGTTACAGACTGCATGAAGAGATGTTCCATAGTGGTTGGGACATTGTAGTCATCGCAAGGGCAGGCGCAAAAAACGCATCATATCACGAAATCGAATCCGCATTGCTGCACTTGGGAAATCTTCAAAAAATCATGAACCCCGAAGAAAAGAAGATGGAATCACATTGAAAAAAATATTGATTTTTTTAATAAAATGGTATCGTAAATACATTTCTCCGATGAAAACCACGAAATGTCCGTATTATCCTACCTGCTCCACCTACGGGCTGGAGGCAGTAGAGAAGTATGGGGCATGGAAAGGTGGATTGCTTGCGCTCTGGCGCATTTTACGCTGTAATCCGTTCTCTAAGGGTGGCTACGATCCGGTTCCATGATTATAGGAGGCAACCAGATGGATTCCTTATTTTTACTTACACAAAATTCAGGTAAGATTTTAGGACCAATCGCAAAGGTACTCGGTTACCTTATGAACGCAATCTACGTATTTATGGACAAGTTTTTAAACATCCAGAACGTAGGTCTGACAATCATTGTATTTACGATTGTTATTTATTTTTGCTTACTTCCGCTTACTTATAAGCAGCAGAAGTTCTCAAAAATGTCACAGATCATGAATCCTGAAATTCAGGCAATTCAGAAAAAGTATAAAAACAGAAGAGATCAGGCATCCGTTCAGGCTATGAACGAGGAGACACAGGCTGTTTACCAGAAATACGGTGTATCCCCTTCCGGAAGCTGTATCTTTATGATCATCCAGCTCCCGATTCTGTTTGCTCTCTATCGTGTTATTTACAACGTACCGGCATATATCACAAACGTCAAAAACACGTTTGACGGTCTTGTAACCGGTATTATGGGCACCGCCGGATACCAGGATACCATGAACAGTTTCCTGACTTCCGTGTCAGAAAAGAACTCTGTATTCCGTGGTATTACCCTGAACTTCTCAGGTACCAGCCAGCAGGCTCATGACTCTATCATTGATGTTCTTTACAAATGTACCAGCAATAACTGGACTTTATTGCAGGATAAATTCAGCGGTTTATCCGATGTTATTGCAAGCACGCAGTCTGCAGTAGAGCATTTTAATAACTTCCTCGGAATCAATATCGTATATTCTCCGAAGACCATTATCGCTACAAGTTTCCGTGAGGGACACTATGTGCTGATCATCCTTGCTCTGCTCGTACCGATCCTTGCTGCTCTGACTCAGTTTCTGAACATCCGTCTGATGCCACAGGCAGCAAACAATGGCGGACAGCAGGAAGCTATGGCCAGCCAGATGAAGATGATGAACTACATGATGCCGTTATATTCTGTATTCATCGTATTTTTCCTTCCGGTCGGTGTTGGTATCTACTGGATCGCAGGTTCCGTTATCCGAAGCTTACAGCAGTTCCTGCTGAATAAGCATTTCGACAAGATGGATCTTGAGAAAGTTATCAAAGAGAACCAGGCAAAAGCCGCAGCAAAGAACAAAAAGAAAATCGAGAAAAAAGGTGTAGCCGGTGAGCAGATCGCCAATGCTGCAAAAGTTAATACCCGTAATATCCAGTACAAATCCATGGCAGACAAAGCAGCTTCCGTCAGCCACAAGGACACCACACCGGATACAGGTAAAAAATACAAAGAAGGAAGCATGGCTTCCAAAGCAAATCTTGTAAAAGATTTCAACAACAAAAATACAAAATAGGGAGGGCATTGTGATGGATTTTATCGAATTTACGGGAAAAACCGTTGATGACGCACTTACAAATGCACTGGTTGAATTCGGTGTTACAAGTGATCAGATCGATTATGACGTGCTGGAAAAAGGCAGTTCAGGATTCCTTGGATTTAACAGTAAACCGGCAAAAATCAAAGCCCGCAAAAAATATACCGTTGCAGATCACATCAAAAATTTCCTTTCCCAGGTATTTGCTGCCATGGGACTGGAAGTTGAGATTCTGATCAACGCTTCCGCTGAGGAAGAAAATGTATACGATGTAGAACTGAAAGGTGCTGAAATGGGCGTTCTGATCGGAAAGCGCGGTCAGACACTTGACTCTCTTCAGTATCTTACAAACCTCGCCATCAACAAACACTCTGATACATACACCAGAGTAAAACTTGATACTGAGGATTACCGTAAGAGAAGAAAAGATACACTGGAGAATCTGGCAAAAAATATTGCTTACAAGGTAAAACGTACCAAAAAGGCCGTATCCCTGGAGCCAATGAATCCATTTGAAAGACGGGTCATTCATTCTGCACTGCAGAATGACCGTTATGTATCTACACACAGTGAAGGGGACGAACCTTACAGACACGTTGTGATCACATTAAAAAGACAGTAATTTGTGCTTTTATTATTATTCTAAATTTGATTTGGGTGTTTTAACACCAAAATCGTGATTACACGGATTGTTCCGTGCTTTTGACACTGTAATCTAAATTTAAAAACTTTCAGACGAAAAGGATGCGGACACGGATAATTTTCTGTATCAGCTGCAAGCATGACCACGTTGAAAATCAACCTACCGTCCGGCATCCTTTTTTTCCTGAAAGTTTTATTTACGTTATAGAATAAAACTACTATAATAAAAAACATAGGTACCTTGAAACGTAAATTTTTTATTTAGCTTGAGAGATGAAGAAAGAATATGAAAACTGATACTATTGCAGCGATTGCAACCGCCATGTCAAATTCCGGTATCGGAATCGTCCGCATCAGCGGTGACGAAGCATTGGATGTTGCTGACCGCACTTTTCGTCCAAAAAAGGGAAGCCGCAAGGTTTCTGATATGGAAACTCATACCATTCATTATGGCTATGTGACAGATGGTGACGAAGTGATCGATGAAGTAATGCTTCTGATCATGAAGGCACCCCGCAGTTATACCTGCGAAGATACCATCGAGATTGACTGTCACGGTGGTGTACTGGTTATGAAAAAAATACTGGAAACAGTTTTAAAATATGGTGCCCGCCCGGCAGAACCGGGAGAATTCACCAAACGAGCATTTTTAAACGGACGGATTGATCTGTCCCAGGCAGAGTCCGTAATCGATGTGATCAACGCTCAGAACGAACTTGCACTGAAGAGTTCCGTCAGTCAGCTGCAAGGCGCTGTCCTGGAAAAAATAAAAGCGATCCGCGCGGTTGTGCTACACGAGATTGCCTTTATCGAATCCGCACTGGATGATCCGGAGCATGTATCACTGGAGGGCTATCCGGAGCAATTGCATGAGATCATGAGTGATGCTCATTCCAAAGTGAAGAAACTGCTGGATTCCTCTGACAATGGCAAGATGCTCAAAGAAGGGATTAACACCGCTATTGTCGGAAAACCGAATGCCGGGAAATCCTCCCTGCTGAATATTCTGGTGGGAGAGGAGCGTGCCATTGTTACCGAAATTGCCGGTACGACACGCGATATCTTACAGGAACAGATTCAGATTGGCGGCATCGGTCTGAATGTCATCGACACCGCCGGTATCCGGGACACCGAAGATATTGTTGAGAAGATCGGTGTCAACAAATCAAGGGAATATATTGAAAAAGCAGATTTGATCATCTATGTAGTTGATTCCTCCACAGAACTGGATGAAAACGATCAGGAAATCATCGAAGCCATCCAGAATAAGAAAGCAATTGTACTGCTGAACAAATCTGATCTGGATGCAAAAACAGATGCTTCTGTATTACAGACACAGTTAAGCAAACCAATCCTTTCCATTTCTGCCAAAAACAACACTGGGATCCATGAACTGGAAACGCTTATTGAAGAAATGTTTTTCAGTGGAAAGCTATCTTTCAATGATGAAGTATATATCACAAATATCCGCCAGAAAAATGCTCTGGCAGAGGCTCAGAACAGTCTGAAGATGGTATTACAGAGCATTGCAGATGGAATGCCGGAAGATTTCTTTACCATCGATATGATGAACGCTTATGAGGCTCTTGGCACGATCATTGGTGAATCTGTAGGAGAAGATCTGGTGAATGAGATTTTCAGTAAATTTTGTATGGGCAAATAATGCATCACCACTATATATGAGGAGGAATATATGCCAGTTGTAAAGGAAAATTACGATGTTTGTATCGTCGGCGCAGGCCACGCAGGTTGTGAAGCAGCCCTGGCATGCGCACGGCTCGGACTGGAAACCATTCTTTTTACCATCAGCATTGAAAGCGTAGCTATGATGCCCTGTAACCCGAATATCGGGGGCAGTTCCAAAGGACACCTGGTACGCGAAATTGATGCGCTGGGCGGTGAAATGGGTGTCAATATCGACCATACGTTTATCCAGTCTAAAATGTTAAATAAATCAAAGGGACCTGCCGTACATTCTCTGCGTGCACAGGCGGATAAGGCAGATTACAGTGCCAGAATGAGACAGGTATTGCAGAACACTGACCACTTAACCCTGCGCCAGGCAGAAGTTACAGAACTGATGGTAGAGAACAAAGTGATCCGTGGTGTGAAAACGTTTTCAGGTGCGGAATATTATGCAAAAGCAGTCGTATTGTGTACAGGTACTTATCTGAAAGCCCGCTGTCTCTACGGTGATGTGGTAAACTGCACCGGTCCAAACGGCCTGCAGGCTGCAAATCATCTGACGGATTCTCTGGTAGAAAATGGAGTGGAAATGTTCCGTTTCAAAACAGGTACACCGGCACGTATTGATAAACGTTCTGTTGATTTTTCAAAAATGCAGGAACAGTTTGGCGATGAGAGAGTTGTACCATTTTCATTTACCACTGATCCGGAAAAAGTACAGATTGATCAGGTAAGTTGCTGGTTAACTTATACAAATGAAAAGACACATGAGATCATTCGGGATAATCTGAGCCGTTCGCCACTGTTTTCCGGAATGATTGAGGGAACCGGTCCGCGCTACTGTCCGTCTATCGAGGACAAAGTCGTTAAATTTGCCGACAAGAACCGCCATCAGGTATTCATTGAACCGGAAGGTATCCACACCAATGAAATGTATATCGGCGGTATGTCCAGTTCTCTTCCGGAGGATGTACAGTATGCTATGTATCATACAGTACCGGGACTCGAACATGTCAAGATTGTAAGGAATGCATACGCAATTGAGTATGACTGTATCAATCCACGTCAGTTGTATCCGTCCCTGGAGTTCAAGGAGATTTCCGGTCTGTTCAGCGGCGGGCAGTTCAACGGAAGCTCCGGATATGAAGAGGCTGCCGCACAGGGGCTGATCGCCGGTATCAATGCAGCTATGAAAATAAAAGGAAAGGACCCACTGATTCTTGACCGTTCCGAATCCTATATTGGCGTACTCATTGATGATTTGGTTACTAAGGAAAACCATGAACCATATCGTATGATGACTTCCCGTGCAGAGTATCGTTTGCTGCTCCGTCAGGATAATGCAGATCTGCGTCTGACCAGACACGGATACGAAGTTGGTCTGATTCCACAGGAACGCTATGACTATGTTGTTAAGAAGGAGCAGCTGATCAAACAGGAAGTGCAGCGTGTAGAAAATGTACACCTGGGAGCTTCCGGTCCAGTACAGAAACTGATGGCACAATATAACAGCCAGCCTTTGAATACAGGAACTACACTGGCTGAGCTGATCCGCCGTCCGGAACTGAACTATGATATTCTGGCACCGGTGGATCCGGAACGTCCACACCTGACACCGGATGTCTGCGAACAGATAAATATCAACATTAAATATGACGGTTACATCAAACGCCAGATCAAACAGGTAAAACAATTCAAAAAACTGGAAAGCAAGAAACTGCCACCGAATTTTGATTACACCCAGATCAGCGGACTTCGTATGGAGGCACAGCAGAAACTGAATCTGTACCAGCCAATCTCCATCGGACAAGCTTCCCGTATTTCCGGCGTTTCACCAGCAGATATCTCCGTTATTTTAGTATATCTGGAGCAACTACACTATCAGCAGAAAAGAGAACAGGATAAATAAACTATGAGTTATGATCTGGCCAAATTCAAACATGGTCTGGAAGAGTTACGAATCACTCTGACCGATCATCAGATAGAACAATTTTTACAATATTACGAAATGTTGGTGGAAAAAAATAAGGTGATGAACCTCACCGGTATTACGGAATATGAAGAAGTCATTCAGAAACATTTTCTGGACAGCCTCTCTCTGATCCGGGTCATCCCGACTCTGGCTGAACAGAATTTCAAAATCATTGATCTTGGAACCGGAGCAGGTTTTCCGGGGCTTCCATTAAAAATTGCATTTCCGAATCTTGAGATTACATTGATGGATTCCCTGAACAAGCGAATCAACTTTTTAAATGAAGTAATCGACAAGCTCGGATTGGAGAAGGTAACTGCGGTACACGGAAGGGCAGAAGAAATGGCAGCTAATATCACGCACCGACAGCAGTATGATCTCTGTGTTTCACGTGCGGTATCCAACCTTGCTGTACTGTGCGAATACTGTCTGCCATTTGTTGCAAAAGGCGGTACTTTTGTATCATACAAATCTGCTGATTCAGATGCGGAGATTCAGGAAGGAAAGAAGGCTATTTCCATTCTTGGTGGAAAATTAATCAACATTGACAAATTCAAATTACCGGATTCTGATTTAGGCAGAGCATTGGTATGCATTAAGAAAGTAAAGGATACCCCAAAAAAATATCCTCGAAAAGCAGGTACGCCGGCAAAGTTGCCGCTGAAATAGTAGATTCTATAAATTTCTATCTAATGGGAAAGGGACGGCAGAAATGTTTCACGTGAAACATTTCTGCCGTCCCTTTTCGTAATACGTCTTATTCCCAGCATTTACATCCGGCTGTTAAAATCCGTTAATACACGCTTTATGTAAAGCATTCATTCGCAATCCGCTTTCGCTACTTGCTCATGAACGCAGTCGCTTTGCGCCCCATCAGTGGGAGTTTTTAGTTTCCACTGACATAAGCATTCCCCCGCTTAGTGCTCTACGCACTTAAAGCGGGGGAATGCTCATTCTGCGTTCAATTATGCATGCAGAAAAATATTTACCAGCTTCACAAATTTGTCTGGTGCCTCCAGCTGTGGAAGACATGTAGTATTTGGAATATATGCATCTTCGATTGCCGGATTAAACTCTTTGTAATCATTGATGACATCCTCAATGTAAGGATGTTCTTTTCCACCAATCAGGCAAATGCTGTTATTAATTTTCTTAATAGCAGATACAATATTAATATTTGTATAATAACTCTTAATGCTGGCCAGCAGATATTTGCCACCACCGTCACCAATATGTGCAGACTGATAATACGTATGAATCAACTTCTGTGGAACCAAATGTCCTTTATAATAGTAATTGTTTACAAAAGCATCAATAATCTGATTTCTGCTGACTGCCATATTATAAATAAAGGTTCCAATAATTGGAAGTTCAATCAGGAATTTGAGCATATTTTTTCTACGTCCGGGTGCTTTTGCCAGTTCATACAAATCAGTCGGGCAGACACCAACAATATGATCGTAGTATTTTGACTCCATCTGGCATGCCATCACTACAAAAGAAAGAGAATCACCAGTTGCAATAACATCTGTTTTTTCATTAATTACATTCGAAATAAACTCATTCATTAACTGTACATACAGATAATTTGTATATGTCATATTCGGTTTTTCAGAACGTCCGCATCCTAACAGATCAATAGCATATACGGTATGATTTTCTGCCAGTTTTTTCGTTACAGCTTTCCACTCATAAGAAGAAGCTGTAGGATCCAGATCATGAATCAGAAGAACCGGTTTTCCTTTACCACTTTTCGTGTAATAAATGTTTCCATATTTCCAATGATAATATTTACCACCGCTTGGCAGGTAATCTGTCATATGTGAAAAAACACTGATCAGCTTGTTTATAATAATAATCAGACCAGATACGATACATAATAGTAATGCAGAATTTTTAATATGCTTTTTCATCAATAAACCCCTTTCGTACTAATTTTCTTACTCTTTATATTATAATGCATTGACTGCTCAGATACAAATACTTTTCCATGATATCTATTATTATTTTATAAAACTGAAGTGAAAAGTTTATTTTATAAAGAGTACAACTTTTACGGCGCATCACTCGCATATGAACACTTTTGCAAACGACACGCATGGAATAATACAGTTCCATAATATTATTTACGACAAATAAGAGCTTCTTTCATTAATTTTTTATAAATGTTTCACGTGAAACATTCTTTTCTCTGGATATCTAATTTAAAAAGTGATATACTCGTTTAAGTGATACGTCGAATACATTTTATATTCGGCACAGTAGACATATCAATATAGCATTTGTTTCCACTTCTATATTAATATGATACGAGTATAAATTAACAGGAATGAGGAAAAGTATGGGAAGAATTATCGCAATCGCAAATCAGAAAGGCGGAGTTGGAAAGACAACAACGGCAATCAATCTTTCCGCATGTTTGGCAGAAGCCGAGAAGAGAGTACTTACCATTGATATGGATCCGCAGGGTAATACCACCAGCGGACTTGGTATAGACAAAAACAATTGTGAAAATACCATTTATCAGCTGATTTTAGGAGAATGCTCTTTTGATGAAGCACTGATTCATACGGAGTTTGAATATCTGGATTTAATTCCGTCAAACGTAAATCTGGCCGGTGCAGAAATCGAATTACTGAATATTGAAAATCGTGAATATGTACTGCACAATGAAATCGAAAAAATCAAAGACAATTATGACTTCATCATTATTGACTGCCCTCCTTCCTTAAATATGTTGACGGTAAATGCCATGACCACCGCCTCAACTGTTTTAGTGCCGATCCAGTGTGAGTATTATGCATTGGAAGGTCTTTCACAGTTGATGTATACGATCAATCTTGTACAGGAACGTCTGAACCCATCTTTACACATGGAAGGTGTCGTATTTACTATGTATGATGCCCGTACAAACCTCTCTCTGCAGGTTGTCGAAAATGTCAAAGAGAATTTGGATACTACAATCTACAAGACCATCATTCCAAGAAATGTACGTCTTGCAGAAGCACCAAGTCATGGAAAACCAATTAACATATACGACAGCAAATCCACAGGTGCAGAAAGCTATCGCTTACTTGCACAAGAAGTAATTGACAGAGAGGACGATTAAACATGGCAGCAAAAAAAGGCGGACTTGGAAAGGGACTGGACTCTCTGCTGGTGAACAAAGTAAATGCAGATCACAGCAGCGATTCGACAATAGTTAAGGAAAAGAGTACAACTACCAAAAAGAAAAGTACAAAAAAAGAAACACCAGACACCATGGTAAAACTTTCCCTGGTGGAACCGAATCGTGAACAGCCACGAAAACATTTTGATGAAGATGGTCTGCTGGAGCTGGCAGAATCCATCAAACAATACGGCATCCTGCAGCCTTTGCTTGTGCAGGAAAAAAGCGGATATTATGAGATTATTGCTGGCGAACGTCGCTGGAGAGCCGCAAAACTGGCGGGGTTAAAAGAAATTCCTGTCATCGTCCGCAATCTGACAGAACAGCAGATTGTCGAAATTTCACTCATTGAAAACATTCAGCGTGAAGATTTGAACCCAATTGAAGAAGCACAGGCATTTCGCAGACTAATGGAAGAATTTCACATGAAACAGGATGAGATTGCAGACCGTGTATCCAAAAGTAGAACTGCTGTCACCAACTCCATGCGTTTACTGAAACTCTCCAAACAGGTACAGCAGATGGTCATTGATGAAATGATCAGCACTGGTCACGCACGCTGTCTGATCAGTATTGAGGATCCAGAATTACAGCATCAGCTGGCACTTCGTATTTTCGATGAAAAACTCAGTGTACGCGAAACAGAAAAACTGGTACGCAAATTATTACAGGAAAACAATGCTCCGCAGAAAAAGATAAACGATCCTGTATTATCTGCCATTTATGCTGACCTGGCAGATCAGATGAAACGAATCTTCGGAACGAAAGTAGAAATTCATCAGCGTAATGACCAAAAAGGTAAAATAGAAATTGAATACTACTCGCAGGATGAATTGAATCGTCTGATTGAACTTATTCAGAGCATCCAGCAGCAGTAACAGCAACAGCAACAGCAACAGCAACAGCAACAGCAACAGCAACAGCACATGATATAACTTTTAGTGAGGAAAATGCAAGTGGAATATTTAAAATTACATATCGAAGATCTGACCGGCATCAGCCTTGATGTAATCACAGTCGGTCTCGCCGCTCTTGTTTTGATCTTGATCATCATCATGATCGTCAATGGAGTCAAAATGAAAAAACTGAAAAAAAAATACGAAGCGTTTATGGCAGGAAAAAATGCCGCATCCCTGGAAGACACTCTGGTAAAACGTCTGAATCAAGTAGAAGATCTGATTGCGTCTGACGAGCACACACAGGAAAAAGTACAGATGGTTCTGGATCACCTGGATAACACCTATCAAAAAGTTGGTCTGGTAAAATACGATGCATTTAATGAAATGGGTGGAAAATTATCATTCTCCCTGGCACTGTTAAACCGGAAAAACAATGGTTTTATTATTAACGCAATGCACAGCAGAGAAGGCTGCTATACATACATCAAAGAAATTATTGATGGCAATTCCGTGATTATGCTTGCGGAAGAGGAGAAAGAAGCTCTGGAAATGGCATTGGCTGACACTTATGAACAAGGGAAATAATCTATGATACATACATTTTTAAGATCCATTGGTTTCGGAGATCTTACAAAAAATGCTGATTTATATCTCATATTAGAATCCATTTTGAATCGTCCTGACGAGCAGAACATTGTCAAAGATGAATATGGAAATGAATTTGCTTGTTTCTCCAAAAGTTTTGGTACAGACATCGGCATTACCGTCTGTGGAAATTTTATCAATGATAAAGAATTTCGTATGGAATATTATTATCCATATCTGCACGGTTCTCAGATTACGACCTGTGAAACGATCGAAATTGAACGCCACGCTGCCAGAGAAGCCTTTGCTGGAATCTGTGACGAGTTAAAACTTGGAGTAACACTGATTTTCTATATTGAAAATATTGCTGATATCCTCCATGCAAGAAAGAATGCCGTACACAATACAACTATAAGACCAGATAACGCCGTGCTGGCGGGACTTTCCACCGGCGGCAAAATCCTTCTGCCGATTATGAAAACATCAAAACAGCTGGCAAATAAGGAGAAATCCTCAGAAAAACGGCTAAGTCTCATGAAACAGGCCCGGGATGGAAATAAAAGTGCCATGGAAAATCTCACTATGAACGACATGGATCTTTATTCTTCCCTCTCCCGCCGTATTATGAAAGAAGATGTGTTGTCTATCGTGGAAAGCAGTTTTATTCCATATGGTATTGAAAGTGACCAGTATGTTGTCATCGGAGAAATTCTGAACTTCTATGAATCCGAAAATTCTCTGACTAACGAAAAACTCTGGATACTGAATCTTAACTGTAACAATCTGGTTTTTGATATTTGCATCAATCAGAATGATCTGCTTGGGGAACCACAGGTAGGACGCCGCTTCAAAGGTCGCATCTGGCTGCAGGGTCATGTAAATTTCGGGTATTAGAAAAATAAAATCTTTAAATAAAAAACTGATGTAAAACGAACATTCACAATCTGCTTTCGTTACTAGCTCACGAACACAGAATTAGCATGCATAAGGAAATTGATGCTGAATAAATAATGCTAAATTTAAACAAAACTGCATGGACTACTTGCGAAAAACACCTTTCTTTGATATGATATAAAAGTTGATTGCAACATACTTTTTATGCGTAAACAACGAGCCACAAATCCAGCATTTATGCAGGATTTTGGCGACTGCCGCGTCACTGAGCGTCAGCGAAGTAAGCCAAGAAATCGACATTAGTCCTGTTAGTTTAATGGATAGAACAAGTGCCTCCTAAGAGAAAGCCGAGGCATTCCCCAAAGGGAAAAAATGAAAAACAACTT
>OGCO01002781.1_pt1 | contig 22079 bp, 19 predicted proteins | sample 1570171 | NCBI WGS metagenome assembly OGCO01 (sample SAMEA4370583, study PRJEB24528) | human gut metagenome
CTCGGCCTTGGCCAGCTGCACCCAGAGCTTACGCCAGGTGCAGACCCGGGTCTTGGCGGAGAACAGCTCCAGCATGGCGTCCGACGCGTAGCGGGACGCCAGCGGGCTTTCGTAGCGGTCCGTCATGCCTTCTCCCTCCGGATGATGGCGTCACGTTCCGCGCCGACGGAGACATAGGTGATGGGGCAGCCCAGCTCCCGCTCCAGATATTCAACATAGTTCCGGGCTTCCTTGGGCAGCTTGTCATACTCCCGCACGCCGGAAATATCGCACTTCCAGCCGTCTAAGTATTCGTAGACCGGCTTTGCAATGTCAAGGCGAAGTCCGCTCGGAAAATCGGTTGTAATTTCGCCGTCGATGTCATAGGCAACGCATACCGGAATCTTATCCATATACGAAAGCACATCGAGCTTGGTAAGCGCCACTTCATCCGCGCCCTGCAAAATAACGCCGTATTTGGAAGCCACAACGTCGAACGCGCCGACTTCACGCGGACGTCCGGTTGCCGCGCCGTATTCGCCGCCGGCCACGCGCAGCTGCTCGGCCTCGTCGCCGAACCATTCCGCCGTGAACGGGCCTTCGCCCACGCAGGTGGAATACGCCTTGACAATGCCGACCGTGCGGTCAACATGACTGCCCGGAATACCGGCGCCGACGCAGGCATAGCCTGCATTGGAGGACGAAGAGGAAGTATACGGGAAAATGCCGAAATCAATGTCGCGCAGCGCGCCCAGCTGGGCCTCAAACATGATGTTCTTGCCGGCCTTTTCCGCCTCATAGAGGTACTTGCTGGTATCGCAGATGTAAGGCGCAAGCTTCGAGCCGAATTCGCGGCACCACGCCAGCATATCCTCAAGCTTATACGCTTCCGCGCCGTAGACATTCTGAATGGTCAGGTTCTTCCACTCCAGAATGCTGGCCAGCCGCTTTTCAAGATACGCCGGATACAGCAGTTCTCCCATCATGATGGTCTTCTTCTGATACTTGTCGGAATAGACCGGCGCGATGCCGCGCAGGGTGGAGCCGTATTTCTTGTCCTTCAGACGCGCTTCCTCCAGCCCGTCGAGCGCGCGGTGGTACGGGAAGACGATGGTCGCGCGTTCGGAGATCTTGAAGTTTTCCGGCGTGACGCTGACGCCGGCCTTCTGCAGGGTCTCGATCTCGCCGCACAGGCTCTCGAGGTCGATGACGACGCCGTTGCCGAGGACGTTCACAACGCCGGGCAGGCAAATGCCGGACGGGATCAGATGCAGCGCGAACTTGCCGTATTCGTTGACGATGGTGTGGCCCGCGTTGTTGCCGCCCTGATACCGTGCAACGATGTCGTACTCCTGGCTGATCAGGTCGACCATGCGGCCCTTGCCCTCATCGCCCCAGTTGATACCCGTAATTGCAGTAAGCATAATAAATGACCTCTTTATTGTTTTTCAAAAGGCGGCCTTTTCCGCGCACCCTGCCCGGGATACGCCGCCTTGGGAAACTTGTTTTCTGCCGCGCAGCTCCTGCCGGAGCACACAACAGCTCGAGTATAAGTATAGCACTCTTTTGCCCACAAAAAAAGAGGAAAAAGCGGTTTTGTACGACTTTTTCCTCCCGGTTCAGTTCTTTTTGCTCACTCTGTGGATGGTGCCGTCCGGCTCCTTGATGGAGGTGCGCTCCAGCTGGGCGCGGAGGCTGGACTTCATGTCCTCGATATACTCCTTGCGCAGAGCCTGCTGCTCGGCTTTTTCGGCCTCCGTCAGGCCGGTGGTCTTGCTCTTGTGTGCCAGCTCGTTGATGCGGGCTATCTTTTCTTTGGTCATCGAAGTTTTCCTCCGTTTTGGATATGTTTGTGATATAATAGAGCAAAAGGCTCTCCCTTTGGGAGCAACGGCGACGACCGCCGCCAGTGGCGGGAACAGGGAGAAGCTGTTGGGGCCGCGGCCAGCGGGATGCAAGCGAAAGCGAAGCAGACGCTGGGAGCCGCAACCCGGTTCTGGCGCGTAAGCGCCTGAGAGGGCAAGGATGCTGACGTAGACGAATGCATCTTGCGATAGCCTCGCCCTGACAAAGAACCTGCTTATCGCTGCACTGCGGCTCTGTCTTTTCTGGCTTGCCCTCTCCGTCACCTGCGGTGACACCTCTCCCAAAGGGAGAGGCTTAACGCTCTATCCAATCGCTACATCTCAGTATAGCAAAGGACTTTTCTTATGTCAAACCAACTCAATTTTTCACAGCAGATGGGCGAAGTGTTGAAAACTCTGGGCGACACCCGCCCCCGGCTGCTGCTCCATGCCTGCTGCGGCCCCTGTTCCAGCGCCGTGCTGGAGCGGCTGTGCCGGTATTTCGACATCACCGTGCTCTACTACAACCCCAACACATGGCCCGCCGAAGAATACCACCGCCGGGGCGAAGAGCTGGAGCGCTTCGTCGCCGCCGCCCACCCGCTGGGGGTAACGGTGGTGGAAGACCGGTACGACCCGCAGGAGTTCTACTCCGCTGTCGCGGGCCTCGAGAACGAGCCGGAGCGCGGCAGTCGCTGCACGGTCTGCTATCGGCTGCGGATGCGCCGTGCGGCCCAGTATGCCGCCGAGCACGGCTTCGACTGGTTCACCACCACCCTCTCCATCAGCCCCCACAAGGACGCCAAGCGCATCAATGCCATCGGGCAGGAGCTGGAGCAGGAGTTCGGTGTAAAGCACCTGCCCTCCGACTTCAAAAAGCAGAACGGCTATCTGCGCAGCTTGCAGCTCTCAGAGGAATACGGCCTCTACCGTCAGGATTACTGCGGCTGTGAGTTCAGCGCAAAAGCCAGAGGCATCGGCACTACTGCGGGAGAATAAGTGATACACTGACAAATATATATCTTATCTACGTCTTATTTTGTCTCTGTATCAGTTTGATACACTGACACTCGCTGATACACTGACTCACTGTATCAGGCCGGAGGCTCTGTATCAGCTGATACAGTTCAATTTTCAACTTATCAGCGACAAAAAAGTGCAACTGTATCAGATAACCTCCCTCCGTAGAGAGCTGATACAGCTGCACTTCTTATTTTTATTCTTCCGGCAAACGTGCAACCAGAATTGCAAAGATGACCAGACCCACGCAGGGAACGATGTTGGTCATCATACCGGCGGCAAGACCGGCGCTTTCGGCCACGACGCCGATGACCCAGGGCATCAGGATCGCGCCGCTGGCCGCCACCGGCAGCATGATGCCCATGCTGGTCACGCTGGTCATACGGCCTGCGCTGGCCACAGCGGTGGGGTTCATGCCTGCCATCGCAAAGGCAAAGGCGAACAGCAGCACGATGGCCGCGCCCTGACTGCGGGCCTGCACCAGCAGGATGTAGAAGATGGTGCAGCTCACGCCCATGACCACCATGGCCTTGCGGGGCTGCTTGAAGGGAAACACGAAGGCGATGAGCAGACGTGCCACGAGGGTCGCGCCCCACATAACGGTGACGGTATAGGCCGCCAGTGTGCCTGCGATGATGCCGCTGCCCTTGAAGTAAGTGACCATCCAGCCGGTAACGCTCTGCTCAGCGGCGTTCTGGCAGAAGAGCAGGCCGGTCAACAGCCAGAAGCGGGTGGATTTGAGGAAGCTCCAATCGGTGACTTCCTTCTTGCCTGCGCTCTTGCCCGCAAAGGGAGTTCCCATGTACACCAGCCAGAGCAGCAGACCCAGCACAGCCAGCACCAGCACGGCGAAGGAGCCGCTCACCCTGCCTGCCGCCGCGATGAAAAAGGGGCAGAGCAGTGCGCCGCAGGCATAGCAGCTGTGCATCAGGTTCATGCCCCGGGTGCGGTCAGCGGAGTTGTCGCTGACGAGGATGGTGCAGGTGTTGATGACACTGCCCTTGGCGATGCCCACGAGGAAGAAGCCCAGCGCCAGCACAGCCACCGCGCCGCTGAGGCCCATCATGGCGTAGCCCAGCGCATAGCCGATGGTCAGCAGCAGGATGCTGGGCTTCATGCCCAGCTTGCCGGGCAGCATGGCGATGAGAAAGCCTGCCAGCAGGTTGCCGATGCTCATGAGGGACAGCAGGGTTCCGGTCATGCCGTAGGCGAAGCCATACTGCTCCTGCAATAGGCTGACCACCACGCCGCTGGAAATGGCGCAGATGCCGCTGAAAAAGAAGGTGATGAAGCCCACGTTCCGCAGGCGGGTGTTCTTTTGTTCCATACGATTCCTCTTTCCGTTTTTCCTTTTCCGTCCGCGCCTTGCCGTAAGCGCGTTGTATCCTATCCCATTATAGCTTTCTGCTGCCGGAGTTTCAACCTCTCAATCGCGGCTTTGCCGTGGGGCAGATTCTCCTTCGTCCAACCTCTCAGTCTGCTTCGCAGACAAGGCCGGGTTGCGGCACCCAGCGTCTGCTTCGCTGTCGCTTGCATCTTGCTGGCCGCTGCCCCAACAGCTCCTCCCTGTTTCCGCCGCTGGCGGCGGTCGTCGCCGTTGCCCCTAGTAGGGGAGCCTCTGGCGAAGAGGTGAAGCTTTACGGTATGCCAAGGCCTCTCCTACAAGGAGAGGTGGCATTGCGCAGCAATGACGGAGAGGTTGGACAAAGGTGAGGCTACCCATGAGCGAAAGACGCAAAAAAACCGCCACCGGGCAGGGTGACGGTTTTCACATTGAAAATCTAATCTCTTGAACCGGGCTGACCGCTTGTCGCAGCGCCCTTTCTATTATTAGTATAACAACTCTCCCTCCCGATGTCAAGTCAGGAGGGATTTTTTCTGTCACAGCGACGCATTCTCAAACGCATCCCCTGCGGCCTTTTGCAGGGCGTCGATGGAGATGGTGCAGAGGGCCGCGAGGTCGGCGTCCGAGCCGTCGGCAGGGATGTCCGCCGCCTCTTTCTCCGTCTTGCCCTTGAGGTAGCTGCAATAGCCCTCGCTGTGCTCGTACCACTCCTTGCCGAGGCTGGATGCGTTCCGCATCCCGTAGCTGTCGCCCAGCTCAAGCTTGGAGCGGACGGTGTCCGGGGCGGTGACGCCACCGTCTGCCGCGATGGTCAGCGCAGGCTCTGCCATGTCGCCGATGGCGCTGGTCACACGGCCATCGGCATCCAGAGTCAGGGCCACGACGGTAAGGTCAACTTCTGCGTTCACATCCTTGTCGTCGGTGGCAGTGATGTCCGAAGAAGCATTCTCCGCCTCCACGCCGAGGCTCACCCGGTCGCCCTTCGCCGCGCCGAGGGCGGACGCATTCGTGCAGGCTTTCGCCACGGCGTCGCGGTACTGATCCACCCGGATGGTGCAGCCGGACAGCAGATCAGCGTCCACAGCTTTGCCGTCCTTATCCGTTTCCAGCATGGATGCCTGCTCGGGCGTCATACCGGTGAGGTAGTCGGCGAAGTCATCGGCCTGCTCGGCCCAGCCCTTTTTCAGCGAAGATGCCGCTGCCAGCGGGTAGTCGTCCCCTTTCTGGCGCTTGGTGCGGTAGTCGGTGGGCATGGTGACGACGCCTTTGCCGTCGGCGGTAACTTCCACTTCCAGCTCATCCAGCATCACGTCGGCCAGCTTGCCGTCTCCGTCCAGCAGGACGGCGGCGGCGATGGTATGGATGGTGCCGGTGCGGGCCTCGTCGGAGGCCTCGGTCAGGATGCCGAGGCCGGTCTTCCAGCCGCCGGTCTGGGTGGTGCTGGCACTGCCGGACGAGCCGGACATGGCGTTCGAACTGCTCATGCTGCCGGAATTGCTGCTGCCTTTGCGGCAGCCGGACAGCAGCAGTGCCGCCGCCACGGCACAGCTCAGAAGAGCTTTTTGTCTCTGTGTCATAAGCGTTACGCTCCCTTTCATCTCTTTGGGAGTAGTATAGCCCGACAGGAGTCTATTTATTTATGTATCTTTTTGTTGGAAACTGTGTTATACTTGTCCTGCGGCCTACCCCGCCCAGTTTTATGGGAAGGGAGGTGAAGGTAATGGCACCTATTCTCACGATTTTGGAATCTGTTGTGGCAAATGTAATCTCGCATTACATTTGTAAGTGGCTTAACAGATTCGACAAGGACCGCAAGCCCGACTAAACGGAAAGCCCCCGGGGAGCTGCAACTCCTTGGGGGCTTTTCTTTTGGTGAAGCCAATGGAACTTCTCACGATTCCATTTCTAGTATATGCGATTCCCTGCAAAAGTCAAGCACCCCGCAGAAAATTTACAACTGCGCTCTGAGACCGACGTGTTATCTGGCGAAGTTCCAAAATAATGACGCAGCAACGCTGTAAAACAAACTTCGCCAGAGTGGCGAACTTCGGGTCAGCTGGCGAAGTTCGAACTTTGCCAATCAGGGGAACTTCGCCAAGTTGGCGAACATCCAATATTAAACTATATATCGTTTATTTTATAGAACTTCGCCACTTATTCTACCGCAGTATCCCTCACATCAGCGGGCTCAGCAGGCGGAGCACACTGTCCAGCAGCGTCCCGGCCAGCGAGGTGCGGCAGTCGGCCAGCTGCACTTCCCGGCACTCTGGCAGGGTGCGAAGCACATCGTCCCGCAGAGCAATGACCTGACTGTTATAGAGCAGCAGCGCCCCGCACTCAAAGTGGAGGAAGAGGCTGCGGTAATCCATGTTGATGCTGCCCACCACGGCGGCGCGGTCATCGCTGACGTAGCACTTGGCGTGGAGGAAGCCGGGCGTGAACTCGTAGATGCGCACCCCCGCCCGGAGCAGCGGCACATAATAGGAGCGGGTCAGCCGGAAGACGAGCTTCTTGTCCGGGATGCCCGGCAGCACCAGCCGGACGTCCACGCCCCGCTTTGCCGCCGCCTTGAGGGCTTCCAGCATGGTCTCGCCCACCGCGAAGTAGGGCGTATAGATATAGACATACCGCTGGGCCTGATTGATGATATTCAGGTAGACCGTCTCGGCCAGAGCCTCTTCGTCCAGCGGGCTGTCCCCGTAGGGCTGTATCACTCCGTCCGACTGGGCAGACAGGGCCTCAGCCTGCGGCATAAAGGGCGCATAATCCTTCTCGCTGGGGCGGAAGGCGTTCCAGTGGTCGAGGAACATCACCGTGAAGTTCCAGACCGCCGCGCCCTCGGTGCGGAGAGCTGCGTCCTTCCAGTAGCCGAACCGCTCTTCTTCATTGATATACTCGTCGGCCAGATTGATGCCGCCCGTATAGGCTGTATTTCCGTCCACGACCACGATCTTCCGGTGGTCGCGGTGATTCATGACCAGCGACACCAGCGGCACCACCGGGTTGAACGGGATGCAGCGGATATGCGCCCGCTCCATCTGCACCACGAAATCCGAAGGCAGGCCCAGCAGACTGCCGAAATCGTCGTAGATGAGCCGGACGTCCACCCCCTGCGCCGCCTTGCGGACGAGGATGTCCTCTACCCCATCCCACATCTTGCCGGTGCGGACGATGAAGAACTCGAGGAAGATGAACCGCTCTGCCTTTTCGAGGTCGGCCAGCAGGTCAGGGTACATGGCCTCACCGCAGGGGTAATATTTTGCCGTGGAGTTTTTCCATGCGGGGTATGGCCCGTACTCTGAAACATACCGGCTCAGTCCCCTGCTGGCGGGGTCGAGGGCGTCGGTCTGGCCCGGCTGCTGGGCGAGGTCGGCGGTGTGCTGGCGCTCCACCGCCTGCATCCGCTGGCGCATCCGCTTGGCGGGGGCCTTGTTGCCGAAGGCCAGATAGAGCGCACCGCCCAGCAGCGGCATCATGCCGATGAGGACGAGCCAGATGATCTTATAGTCGCTGTTCTCGTCCTTCCGCACGAGGTAGAGGGTGATGAAGAGGCTGAGGACATTCAGCCCCGCATTCACCCACACCTTTCCGGCGGTGAGGGAGAAGAAGGCCCAGAGCAGCCAGCATATCTGCAACAAAACAAGGGCCACTGTGACCGTGGCCCTGTTGATGACACGATTGAAGAACCGGACGACCGGCAGCCGAAAGAACATCTGCGCCTCCCCCGCTGCCTTTCGGCAGCATTTTTATGGAAATAGTATAGCGCAGAGATGCGGAGATTTCAAGCTCAGGCGTCCGCGTCCTCGAAGCCCACCATGAGGCCGCCCAGCTCGGCGTAGTAGCTGCACAGGCCGCCGCACTCGGTCACCCGCACCTGTGCGCCCTCGAAGACAGCTTTCACCATGTGCATCAGGCGCTCGGCGGCGGCGGGGTTGCCGCAGTGGGCAATGATGACCTTGCCGTTCGTGTAGCCGTGGCCTTTGAGCTCCAGCACGATGCGCTCGAGAGCGCCGTGCTCGCCGCGGGTCTTGCAGAGGACGTCCAGTTCGCCCACATCGCTGGCCTTGCCGATGACCCGGATGTTGAGCATCCGCGCCACAGCGGCCACAGCGGGCTTCACCCGGCCATTCCGGGCCAGATTCGCCAGCGATTCCAGCGAGAACAGCAGATGGGTGTGGTGACGGTAGCGCAGCATCTCTTCGCACACCTCGTCAAAATCCTTACCCTCTTCAATGAGCGCACGGATATGCTCTGCCAGCAGCACCAGTTCCGGGCCGGCAGACAGGCTGTCCAGCACAAAGACCTGAGCACCCGGGTGCTCTGCCTGATACTCTTCTGCGGCCAGCTGGGCGGCGTTGCAGCTGCCCGACAGGGTGCCGGTGATGGTGATGGCATAAATTTCATCTGCGCCCTCATAAGCCTCCAGCCAGTCGCCGATGTTGGGGCAGGAGGTGCTGGTCTTGCCCTTATAGGTGCGCAGGGCAGTCGCCATCTCCACGGCGTCCAGCGTGCCGTCGTCGAGGTATTCCCTCTCGTCGGTCACGATCTTCAGAGGCACAGCAGCAAAATCAATGCCGTCCAGCTTGTACAGGCTGGCAGAAGAGTCCACAACGATTCGTTTCATCTCATCTATCTCCATTCCGGCGGGTGTCCGCCGCTTTTTTTACGTTCGGTGAGTCCACTATATCAGTTTTTCAAAAACCTGTCAAGCGATTTGCAAAATTCTTAATATTGTTTTCATAAACGGTTGACCCCGACTCAAAAATGCGATATACTACCACCATGAATCAGGAAATGAAACGCCGTGTCACGGCCTGCGCCGCCGGGTTTTCCCTGCCGCGCTACCGGGAGCTGCCCTCCGTGGGGCTGTATCTCGACCAGACCGTGCAGCTCGTCAACAGCTGCTTCCGGGGCTTCCCCGGGGTGGAGCTCACCCCCTCCATGGTGAGCAACTACGTCAAGAAAGGAGTCATCTCCCACCCCGTCAAAAAGAAGTATTCCCGCGAACAGCTGGCTTCTCTCATCTATATCGTATTGTCTAAAAATGTCCTCTCGCTGGAAAACATCGACACCCTGTTCCAGATGCAGCGGGCTCACTGCACCGCCGCCGAAGCCTACGACTACTTCTGCGACGAGGTGGAGAACTGCCTGCCCTACATCTTCGGTGCCAGCAGCACCATCTGCGGCCTCGACCCGGATGCCGACGACGAAAAGCGTCTGCTGCGCGGCACCATCGTCGCCGCCGTGAACAAGATGTACCTCGACTGCTGCTTCGTCGCCATGCGGCAGGAGGAAGCCCTCTGGCCGGGGATACTCGGCGACTTACAATAAGATAGGTACAAAAAAGCCCCCCGGCACCATGCGGAAGTGCCGGGGGGCTTTTCGTACAAAGCGGGGAGATGCGGAAGCTCTCCGCCTTGGGAGGTTGGTTATTTAGTGGAGCAGCTCGTTGTGTGCAACGCCGCCCACCGTCAGCTCTGCGCTCTCACCGGAGTGGGTGAGGGTAAAGAGGGTGTCGTCCACGCCCAGAGACAGCATACTGTCGATGTTCAGGGCGGTCTCACGGAGCTGGGTGCGGAACACGATGGTGGTCACATCCCGAGCTTTCAGCTCCCTCAGGTTGCCCAGACAGCCGGAAAGGACGGCAGTCTCAGCAGGTACTGCAATGATGTACCGGCCATCGGCAATGGAGGTCTCGTAGGCCCCTGCGCCGGTAACGGTGAGGGTGACAGCGGAGGAGCCGCCGTTGCTCTCGGGCACCAGCATCGGCACAAATTCCCGCTTCTCGGTCTCACCGCAGTTTGCGCACTTGTAGATGGTGTAGCCCTCGGAGGTGTAGGTAGGTGCGACCACTTCCATACGCTCCGTGAAGTGGTGGCCCAGTGCGTCGATGGTCTCCTCGTAGGTCTCGCCCACATGGGTGGTGCAGGTGTAGACCCGCTTGCCCGGGGTGGTGCAGGTGGGCTCCACCGTAGCCGTCAGCTCGTAGCTGTGGCCGTCCTGCTTGATGCCGACTAGGTCACCTGTGACGGTAATGCTGCCGTCCTCCTTCTTGACTACCTTGGCGTTCTCCACCTCTTCGATCTTGCCGCCATTGGTCTTGATCTCGACATTTCCGATGATACCGTTTCCCTTTCCATCCCGCTCGCCCGGCATGGCGGTGACAAGGGTACCGCCCGTTTCAACACTCAGGCCAATCTTGCCATTCCTGCTAGTCTTGATGCTGCTGCCATTGGTGGCTTTGCCGTCGGCGCCCTCTGCCTTGCCGCCCAGCGCAGTTGTCGTGCCTCCCTTCACAGTAACTTGGTTACTATTACCATCATAGAAACTCGCATTGCCGCCGGTGGCCTTGCCCGAGCCCGACTTGGCATTGCCGCCGATGAGCGTCGTCTCGCCGGCGGACACGATACCGCCACTTATTCCACTTATTCCACACGTTCCATTGAGAGCATCGCCTCCGGTAACAACGCCGCTTTTCGACTCTGCATTGCCGCCGATCGCCGTCAGCTTACCGCCCTTCTGGACCTCATAGCCGCAGCCAACGCTTGTCCCCAAGAAGCGGAGAGCAGCACCACCCCAGGCACTTCTCTTCACAGTCTTATGATCGCCGCCAATGGCAATGACCTCGCTGCCCTCTCCAACAACGACCTTTCCCTTCACGAAGAGGCTAATGCCTGTGCCGCCACCTGTACTTGTATCCTCTCCAGGGTGCAGCTGGCCGCCGCCCTTTGCAGTGAGCTTCGAATTTTTGATGTTAACTTCATCGTTGGCAGATATGCCATCGCCGCCGCCGAAACCGCCGGTGGCCGTAACCGTTGCATTCACCAGATCCAGCTTTCCACTAGTAGCACATATGCCAAAGGATCCGCCCTTAGTGCCCGAGCCGCCGGTGGTAGACAGAGAGGAGCCCTCCTTGCCCTGGATCGTCAGCTTGCCTTTACCAGATGTTATTCCTCTCGTCCCAAAATCGCCGCTGTTGCCGCCGGTCAGCTCATTCTTGCCCTCCAGCTCCAGCGTCACATCGCCGGTGCCCTCGATCTTCACAGCATCTTTGCCCGTATCCCCTGCATCCACCTTCAGGTTACGGAGGATGACCTTCAGGGGGCTGGCATAATCATTGATGATCTTCACCACATTGCGGGCGGCTTCCTGAGCCTTTTCGGTAAGGGTGGTGGGGGCGTTGGTGTCCTCGTAGGTCTTCTCCTCAGCGGCCTTTTTCTCCCCGGTCTCCTGCTCCGCAGCAGGCTTGGGGGCGGGCTTGGCGGCCTCCTGCTGGGCCTCGGGGTCATACTGGCCGTACTCGATCACCTGATCGGAGGTCTTTTCGGTCTGCTCCGGCTCCTGAGAGTCGGCGGGCTTCTCCTGAGTCTCCTTCTCCTGGGCCTGCTTCTCCTCGTCCTCCGGGGCCAGCAGCTCCAGAGAGCCGGGCTCCTGGGCCTGCTCCTCGGTCTCGCCGGACTTTTCAACCTCGGAGGCGTTTTCGCCGGACTTTTCGGCCTCGGAGGTGTTTTCGCCGGACTTTTCGGCCTCGGAAGTGTTCTCTTCCTCTGCGTTCAGGCTTTCGGTAGGCTTGGTATTGTCGCCGGTGTTGTCGCCGGTGATGATGATGTCATCACTGTCGTCCTCGCTCTTCTCGACAGCCACACCGCCCACCGTGATGGTCGGCTTGCCGCCATCTGGACCCACCGAGATTTCCACATTGCCCTTACTCACATCACAGATGTAAGCAGCCGAGGCCGGGGCAGCAACTGCCGACACTGCCATGCTCAGGGCCAGGACGGCCGCTGCCGTCCGCTTCATATTTTTCCGTAACCGCATAATTTTTACCTCCTGTTTCGTGGTTTTTCCCTTTTTTATTCTACCCCCCCCCCCCTTATGTTTTTTCTTTGATTTTTTTCACCAACCTTTTGCCCGTATTTTTTCTTTTTTTTCCAAAGCTTCTTCCAATCCCTTTAAAGCGGCAAAAGGCATAAATTGTTTTGCCCGGTTTTCGCGGGACATTTTTCCCCTTGGTCTATTCACTTTTATGCCCTCCAATCTGTTCGTTACGCAGCCTTGTCGTGCCGTGCTCTTCCAGGTCCATACCGCGCAGGATCGCATTTTTCCCATATTTCTTTCGAATCGCGAGGATGGCTTTCTGCATATTTTTCTCTTCCTCTAATTTGGAAGGATCTGTAAAAATATCAAGCTGGAGAAAAGAGGCTTCGCACACATTATTATAGGTTAAAGTCAGCCGACGAATGTCGAGTGAATGATTGACAATGCGTCGGTACAACGCCTCAGCCTCCTGAATCAGGCGGGCAGATGAACTGGAAAAAGTCCCCAGGTTGGTCGTGCCATGGGCGGGCGCAGGAATGCTGTGACCGCGTTTGGCGTAGCCCACATGAAGCGTCATAGAATCTGTGACAAGATTTTTGTCAACGAGATCCAGCGTCAAAAGGTCTGCCATTTCTTTGATGATCAAAACACCGTCCTCAAACGAATAATCGCAGGGAAGAACTTGTCCGCTGGAGATCGAATTTTTTTGTGGCCGGTAGTTTTTGATGTCTTCTATCGTCGTCGGTTCCCGTCCCCACGCATGGTCAATGAGCAGCTCTGCATCCACGCCAAACATATGATAGAGCATATCTTCATCTGCTTCGGCGAGATCTTTCATTGTAAAAATACCGACATGTTCCAGTTTTCTGGCGATACCGGGGCCAATCCGCCAAAAATCCTGTAGTGGACGGTGGTTCCAAAGGGTCTGCCGGTAAAGCTGCTCGTCGAGACACCCGATAAAATCGCTTGCGTGTTTGGCAGTAATATCGAGCGCAATCTTAGCCAGATACAGATTCGACCCGATGCCGCAGGTCGCAGTAATCCCGGTGGTGGAAAGGATGTCCTGCAAAATCCGCTGCGCCAGGGAACGCGCGTCGGTCTGATACATCGACAGGTAATCGGTAACATCCAAAAACGCTTCATCGACAGAATAGACATGAATGTCTTCTTTTGCCACATATTTTAAATAAATGCCGTAAATCCAAGCAGAATATTTGATGTACAATTTCATGCGTGGCGGAGCCATGATGTACGGGGTGCCGGCAGGAATCTCAAAAACACGGCAGCGGTTTTTAATCCCAAGGGCTTTCATGCTCGGCGAAATCGCAAGGCAGATCGTCTTATCCGTGCGCTCGGGGTCAGCGACGGCAAGGTTCGTCGTGAGCGGGTCAAGATGCCGCTCGACACACTCTACCGAGGCATAAAAGGATTTGAGGTCGACACACAAGTAGATGCGCCCATTTTTCAATAATGAAATATCACATGCCATAGTATCCCTTCTTTCGGAACAAACAAATGTTCGATAAAGTTATTATAACATAGTATTTCCAAAATGCAAGAGAAAAATTCAAAAAAATAATACATAAATTTCTTTCATTTCCACATACTACCCATATAGCATAATTATGGAAATTATAGCAGAAATCAGGAGGTTTTTAATATGAAAGCAACAGGTATTGTGCGTAGAATTGATGAATTAGGAAGAATTGTAATTCCAAAGGAGATCCGGCGGACATTGCGCATTCGTGAAAGCGATCCAATGGAAATATTCACAAATCACGAGGGTGGCATTGTGCTCAAAAAATATTCTCCGATCGGGGAACTCGGCGATACGGCGCAGGAATATGTGGAGTCCGTGGCAAATGTGGCAAAATGTACCGTGTGTGTTGCTGACCGTGACCGCATCGTAGCGGCGGCAGGCAGCCAGAGCCGGCAGTACACGGGAAAGGATCTCGATGAGACGATCAAAGAATGCATCCAAAACCGATGTAATGCCCTTTACGCTGATGGAAAAGGGAAAATGTGCCGTATTGTCGAAAATGAAGAACCGAAACCAAACCAGGCAGTAGCGACGATTGTATGTGAGGGAGATGCTATTGGAGCAGTCATTCTTTTGTCAAACGATAAAAACCAGAAATTCGGAGAATTTGAAGAGAAAATGGCTCTTTGCGGTGCGGGGTTTCTTGGACGCCAGATGGAGCAGTAGCGGGAAAAACGGCTGCCATATCCTTTCAAAAAATGAATAATATGTAAAAATGTCGGTTTTTCAAGGCAATTCCAGTAAAAATTCTTGACAAATGATGAAAAAAAGGGTATAAATAGTGTTAGTAGGTTTACAAAACATGAACGGATGTTGTAGGTTTACAAAAAATAATAAGAAATCACGAGGAGGATATAATCCATGAACAAGACAGATTTAGTTGCAGCTATGGCAGATCAGGCTGAATTGTCAAAAAAAGACGCAGAGAAAGCATTGAAAGCATTTGTTGATGTAATTACAGATGAATTGAAAGCTGGCGGAAAAGTACAGTTGGTAGGTTTTGGTTCTTTTGAAGTTGCAGATCGCGCAGCTAGAAATGGTGTGAACCCATTGACAGGAAAACCTATGAATGTTCCAGCTTGCAAAGCACCTAAGTTCAAAGCTGGTAAAGCTCTGAAAGAAGCTGTAAACAAATAATTCATAGCAAATGGATATTGATACAAGGTGTCTTGCGATAAGTTTCGTAGACACCTTGTTTTTATGTAATAAGTCCGTCTCAAAGAAAGATGCACTTCCTGCTTGCAGGAAAAGTGCTGCTTTCTTTAGAGACACAAACCGAAATGAGCATGGAGTACGATAGTACGGAATGCGAATTTTGGTGTCAAATTGCGAAAGTGCGAAGCACGGAGCAATTTGTAGGACTTACGTGCAAACAACGAGACACGCATTCGTGGGAAAATGTCCGTGGCTGTGCTTGCACAGAGCAACGGGCATTTTTGCGCGAATATGTGACGACTGTCACGATGATGAGCTCCGCAGGAGCGAAGAATGCGTGTCTCGTTGTGCAGCACGGGCTGGCGCGGAGCCCCAAAGGCAACGCAAACCGGGCAACCCAGCGAATCACGTTGCTTTTAAAGCCGGTAACAAACTAAAAAGGCAACGTAAATCAGGCAACACGTGGAAAACCGATGCCTTTCCCAGTCCAAAAGGAGCCCAAAAGCACCAACCCCCCAAACCCCATAAAAAGGAGGAAAACAACATGCGTTTAGATAAATATTTAAAAGTATCTCGTCTCATCAAACGCCGTCCGGTGGCAAACGAAGCCTGCGACGCAGGAAGAATACTTGTCAATGACAAAGTGGCGAAAGCTTCGTTAAATGTCAAGCCGGGAGACGTGATTGAGATTCAGTTCGGAGACAAGACGACAAAAGTAGAAGTTCTTCGCGTCGAAGAGACGTATAAGAAGGACGAAGCAAAAGAATTGTATCGTTATTTGTAAGAAATTAGAAATAAAAACAGACGGACAAACGATGCATCCACCTTGGAGCCGGTTCGCGCAATAAGTTGCACTGCCCGGCTCCATTTTCTTACAATTTGTTATCCGCAAATCCCAAGTCCTCCCAAAGCCCAAAATATGCCTGCCTTCGCGTAGGCATATTTTTTTTCAAACAATCATAAGATGGGTTAGAAAGGGAGAAAGGATGGGCAGGAGCAAAATGGAAAGTCAGGAAAAGCGCCGGGAGCCTCATTTTGATACTCACCATATCGTGCTCAAAGAGCGGAAAAGTGCTATGCTTACCGGAGTGAAAGAAGTTCTTTCGTTCGACAGTGAAGAGGTGCAGCTCGATACGATCCGCGGGCATCTTACGATTACTGGGAAAGGTCTGCATGTGCGGCGGCTGACATTGGAACGGGGAGAGGTCGACATCGATGGTACCTTTGATGAACTGAAATATTCCGATCCCCATACAATGAACGACACCAAGAGCTTTCTGGGAAGGCTGTTTCAATAACCGATGGAATTGATCCGGGGACAGATGGTATTTCTGGCGGGCTCGGTGGTGAGCGGGTTTGCCGTCATGGGATGCTATGAGATCGTGCGTGTGCTGCGTGCGTTGTTTCATTTGAAAACCGTAGGAAAATTCATGTTAGATACCATTTATTTTCTGGTGGCAGCAGTGTTTGTATTCCAGATGGTATTTTTGTGCAATTATGGGACGTTGCGGATTTTTTTTGGCATCGCTTTTGTAATGGGAGCGGCAGCTTGTCATGTCGTGCTGGGGAGAAGTGTGTCGACGGGTATTCTTCGGGTGATTTGGGGAATACGCCGAAAAATAATACAACCATGCGTTCGAAAATGTAAAAGATTACTAAAAAAAATGAAAAAAACCAAAAAAAAGCCTTGATATTTGTGGGGAAAGGCTATATAATAAAAACACGTTAGTCTACAGGGTTAGAAAAATAGTACAGTTGTAGAACAAATGAACGGATTGAGAAAAGAAAAGTAAGAAAAGTTATTAAAATGTGGGCGTATTCGCTCCAGAATGGAGAAATGAATGAAAAAAAGGAAAAAGAAGCCAAACCGTACCGGGTTGTACCTGGTCATGACGGTTGTTCTTTTGTTCTGTGCAACGCTGGGAATCCACAGCATTTCTCTTCGCGCTACCTGTAGGTCCCTCCAAGAGCAGAAAACGGAGTTGGAAGCGAAGAAAAGTGATTTGGAAAAAGAAGCAAAAAGCATCGAAGAACAGAAGAAGTACATGCAGACAAATGAATACATTGAAGAAATGGCCAGAGAAAAGTTTGGTCTGGTCTATGATGATGAGATTGTATTCAAAGCAAAGTAGAATCGTGTCGAAAAGTTTTTTTGACACGGTTCTTTTTTTGACAACATTCGAGCCGCTTATTCGTTATACTTAACGTTACGAATGAAAGCAAAGGAAAGGAGCGAGCGGTGAGATGAATGGCGCTGTGTCGAAAAAACGTTGGCTGATGGAGATTGGAATCGGATTTATGCTGGGGAGAGTGTGGGTATTTTCCATCAACCCCTTTGGATTGGCATATTTGTGTGCATCCGGAGTGTATCCGGCAGGAAGAGGGCTGGTCTTTCTTTCTGTTCTGGCAGGCTTTATCACCAAAGCGAAAGGACTGGATTTCCTACATTATATCATGATGACGGGGCTGCTTTGGTTTGTACAGAAGATCATGAAAAAAGTGGATGGCAAAGAGGGGAGCTGCCAGGCCGTGGCGGCGATCGGAGGGATCCTGAACGTGGTATTGTCGGTGACGACGGGATTTCTGCAACATGGCACTACAAGTGTAGTATTTACGGCGGCGCTGGAAAGCATTTGTCTGATTGCGTTTGCCTATGTGATGCAGTGGGGACTGCGCTTCCTTTTATATGAAGACTGGGAACGGGAACTCAGTAACGAAGAAATGATCAGCGTTCTGGTGCTTGCGGCATTGAGTATTTACGGGATGCCGAGGCTGTTTGACGGCGTTTTGTCGATTGTGGAGACAATGAGCTACCTGCTTGTGCTCTTTGCCGGCTATCGTTACGGCGCTGCTGTCGGTGCTATGGCAGGTGCGGTTGGTGGCATCTTGTCAGTTGCCGGCGGAAGTGATATGATATTGATAGGAGTGTATTGTGTGCTCGGGATCACTGTGGGAATTTTCCGCGAGATCGGCAGAATTGTGAGCGTGATTACTTTTGTGGCAGCAGGGATCGTTTTTGCGTATGTCATCCGCGACGAAGTACTCGGAATTGTCGAATTGCGGGGGATGGTGTCAGCGGGGATCGTATTTTTGGCGGTTCCGCGGGAATTGGTGCGGACGATCGAGACGGATTTTATGCGGGAGCGGGAAAATCCATTTGCCAAAGCCGACCTGATGAGCCTTGCCAACGAGAAAATCGACGGATTTTCGACAGCCTTTCTGCGTCTGGCAAAGTCGTTCCGGGACTTTACCAAGTGTGAAAATCATATTTCCGGCGAAGAAATGGAACTTATTTTTGATGAGCTTGCGGATAAAATCTGCCGTGAATGTGAAAATTGCAAGTATTGCTGGGAAATGCATTACGAGGAGACGTATGACAATATCCGAAACATTCTTGCGGCCGCCAGTGAACAGGGCGTGGTCGAATGCGGGCAGGTGGATGCGTCCTTTCTGAACCGATGCATTCATTTAGAAGAATATGCGGAAAAATTAAATGAGCGCATGGCACTTGCGAGGATGAATCTCAGCTGGCGCAATAAAATGGCGGAAAGCCGGGAGGCGATGGCATCGCAGATGTATGAGATCGCTTATGCGCTGCGTGGATTTACGCAGGAACTCAATCAGACGGTGGATGTGCCGGAGGAGACAAAGAAAAAGGTATTGTATGCGCTTCGCTCGCTCGGCATACAGGTCAAAAATCTTTCCTTTCAAAAAGATGTAAAAAGCAATCTGGAAGTGTGTTTTCTGGCGAGAGCGCGGGGAAATGCCTGCATTACGAAAAAAGATGTCGCACTTGCGCTGGAATCCGTGCTTTCGACGAGGATGACAGCGGGGCGTTATGTGAAAAATGTGATTTCCAAAGAATACGAAGTGACAACGTTTGTGCAGGACGTGAATTTTAAGGCACTGACGGGACTTGCCAGAGCGACAAAAAGCGGAGAGACGGTCTCCGGCGACAATTTTTCATTTATGGAACTTCGGACCGGAGAGCTGATCATGATGCTGTCTGATGGCATGGGAAGCGGGTCAAGAGCGTGCCGTGACAGCGAAAATCTGGTCGACGTGCTTGAAAGTCTGGTGGAGGCGGGATTTCGCAAAGAGTCCGCAATTCGGCTGATTAACACATTATTTGTCATGTCTTATGAAGGAAAAACGTTTACAACACTTGACATGACGGCCGTAGACCTTTATAGTGGAAGTTGTGAGATTGTAAAAAATGGTGCGGCTGCTACATTTATCAAAAAGAAAGATGGCGTGAAGACCATTTTTTCAAGCGCACTGCCGGTTGGCGTGGAAATGAACGCGGATCCGGAGACGATTACCCAGGAACTGGAAGAAGGGGACTTCATCGTAATGGTGTCTGACGGCGTTATTGATGCATTCCCGGGGGATGAAAAAGAATTTTATGTAGAAAATATTTTAGAGAACTTACAAACAAATAACCCATCGGAGATGGCGCGGAGTGTGCTGATGGAGGCGCTTGCGCGCAATGCCAGACAGCCCTTTGATGACATGAGCGTGCTAGTGGCCGGTATTTGGCGGAAATAGCGATGGAAAACTGTGGAGGATCGGATGTTAAAGGAGAAAGTACTAAAGTTTAATGAGCGTAATAAACTGTTTGCAAAAGGGGACCGCATTGTCGTGGGGGTGTCCGGAGGAAAAGATTCGGTATGTCTGCTGGATATATTGAACCGATGTAAAGAAGAATACGAGCTTTCGCTGCTTGTGGTGCACATTAATCACTGCCTGCGTGGAGAGGCGGCAGATCAAGATGAGGCATTTGTGAGAGATCTGGCAGAAAAAATGGGTCTTGAATTTTACAGCGAACGCATTGATATACGACAGGTGTCGAAAGAACGCAGAATGACAGAGGAAGAAGCGGGAAGATATATGCGCTATCAGATCATGCAGCATGTATGCATGGAGCGCGGATACCGGAAGATCGCCATTGCACACAATCAGGATGATGTGGCGGAAACGGTGCTTTTTCAAATGTTTCGAGGCAGCGGACCGCGTGGGCTGTCGGGGATTTTTGCAAAACGCGAGTATATTATCCGGCCGATCTTATTTGCCCCGCGAAGCGAGATCGAGGAGTATGTCGAAGCCCGTGGTTTGGACTACTGCATCGATGAGACGAACGAGCAGGAAGAATATTCACGCAATAAGATCCGTCTGCGTGTATTTCCATATGTCGAAAGTGAGATCAACAACCGCGCCAAAGAGCATGTGGCAAAGGCGGCGCAGAAAATTTCGATGCAAAATGCGTACATTGAAAAACAGGCGAAAAAAGAATATATGCGTCTTGTTCATGCAGACCGCGGCGAATATTATTATTCCAGCGAAGAATTTGGCAAAATGGATCTGATCATTCAGATTGAGATTATTCGCCTGATTTTGAAAAATTTCAGAGATTCGGTAAAAGACATTACAGAGCAACACTATAAAATGGTCATTTCTTTGAGCAAGAAGGAAGCCGGAAAGCAAGTGTGCCTGCCCGGAAATATATGTGTGGAGCGGCGTTATGAGTATGTTCGGTTCAAAAACCAGATTGCCGATGTGGTCGTTCCGACAAAAGAGAAATGCGAACTTCCGTATGAGGGAGTCGTGGAAATCCGCCGGGAAAGAATGCGTCTGTGCATGGATGTCGTAGAACGTGAAAAACTCCCGGAAGAAATTCCACAAAAAGACTATACGAAATGGTTCAATTATGATAACATTAAGAGTGGTATTGAATTGCGTAATCCGGAAGAAGGAGATTTCTTTGTGATGGATAAGCAGGGAAATAAAAAGAAGCTTTCGAGGTATTATATTGATGAGAAGATACCATTGAGTGAGCGAAAGCGGGAAATCGTGCTGGCAGATGGAAGTCATGTGCTGTGGGCGGTTCCGGGACGCATGAGTGATGCATATAAAATAACAGAAGACACGAAAAAGGTACTAGTGGTTGTCTTAACGAAATGTTAAAAGAGAATAGTGAGGTAAAAGAAAAACCATGAAAGAAGAAGTTAAGGTAATGATTTCGGAAGAAGAGATTACAGAGAAAGTAAAAGAAATTGCTGCACAGATCAACAAAGATTATGCGGACAAAGAAGTATTTTTGCTTTGTATCCTGAAAGGAAGCGTGTATTTTACCTGCGAATTGTCAAAATATCTGACGATGCCGGTCAAAATGGGCTTTATGAAGGCTTCCAGCTATGGCGACGGCTTGACAAGTTCCGGCGTGGTACGCATCAATCAGGATGAAGAGATCAATGTAAAAGGAAAACATGTGATTGTGATCGAAGATATCGTGGACTCTGGAAGAACACTCGCCTTCTTGATGCATATGCTGGCAAAAAGAGAGCCGGCAAGTCTGCGTCTTTGTTCTTTCCTGGATAAACCATCGGGCCGTGTGTCAGATGTAAGTCCGGATTATACCGGATTTACGATCCCAGATAAATTTGTGGTCGGCTTTGGGATGGATTATGCCCAGAGATACCGCAATCTGCCATATATTGGCGAACTTATTTTCAAGGAGGGTGAAGAATGAAAGGCGTAAAAGGCTATGGCTTTTTTATCGTTTTGCTCGTAGTGATCGGAATCGCTTACCTGTGTAATAATTATATCATGGATTATGACCGCGATTCCTACTCAGTATCGCAGTTTAAACAGGATCTGCAGGATAAAAAGATAAAGAAAGTAACGATTGAACAGAATGCGGAAGTGCCGACAGGACAGCTGGTGATCCAATATGAAAAAGGAACAAAGCAGTTGTATGTATCAGATGTAAATGAGATGGTTTCCTACCTGGATGATCAGAATTTTACCGAATATCATCTGAGTGATGTGGCACGTACTCCATGGTATCTTGAGATTTTGCCATATATTATTGGTTTTGTATTGTTTTTTGTGTTATTTAGCATGATGATGCCAAATGCCGGTGGCAGCGGAAACAAAATGGCGAATTTTGGCAAGAGCCGGGCAACTCTTACGATGCCGGATGACAAAGTAAAGACATTTGCCGATGTCGCCGGATTAGTCGAAGAAAAAGAGCAGTTAGAAGAGATCGTTGACTTTTTGTCCGATCCTACAAAATATACAAAACTGGGTGCAAGAATTCCGAAAGGTGTTTTGATGGTAGGTCCTCCGGGAACCGGTAAAACCCTTTTGGCAAAAGCGGTTGCCGGAGAAGCAGGCGTTCCGTTTTTCAGCATTTCCGGTTCCGATTTTGTAGAAATGTTTGTCGGCGTCGGAGCTTCCCGTGTCCGCGACTTATTTGAAGAAGCGAAGAAAAAAGCACCATGTATCGTGTTTATCGACGAGATAGATGCTGTGGCAAGACGCCGTGGAAGCGGACTTGGCGGTGGTCATGATGAGCGTGAGCAGACATTGAACCAGA